>ENA-ORTP01000879-ORTP01000879.1-human-gut-metagenome-genome-assembly--contig:-NODE-879-length-35052-cov-5.875932_pt1 | contig 35052 bp, 22 predicted proteins | sample MGYA00241913_ERZ509190 | MGnify/ENA primary metagenome ERZ509190 (study PRJEB26280, sample SAMEA2338839) | human gut metagenome | biome: human gut; feature: human-associated habitat; material: faeces...
CACGTTTTCTTACGGCACTTTCGGTTCCAAAAGTGCCTACCCGTGTACAGTAACGTTCTGGTTTCAGATGTACTGGATAGGTTTATTTTGTATCGCAAAATAAAAAGACTTGTGGTATACTTGGAAAAAATGATAAAACTTATGCAGAGAGGCAGAACGTATGATCAAGATTATAAAAGAAGCACAGGTTCGAAGCGAGGAAGATAACCGGAATCTGCGGGAGACCGTGGCGGGGATTATTGGTGAGGTCCGGGGGCGCGGGGACGCGGCACTGAGGGAGTACAATGAGAAGTTTGACGGATGTACCCGTGAATCGCTGCGGGTCAGCCGGGAGGAGATTGATGCGGCTTATAAGGAGCTGGGCGAGCAGGAGCTGGCGGATCTGAAAGCGGCGCATCACAATATCGAGGCATTTGCGAACGCGCAGAGACAGACCGTGAAACCGCTTGACAATTTCAGCCCGGAGCCGGGAGTCTTTTTAGGACACCGCATCATTCCGGTGGAGTCCTGCTGCTGCTATGTGCCGGGCGGCAATTATCCGCTGTATTCGACGGCGCTGATGTTAGCGACTCCGGCGAAGGCAGCGGGTGTAAAACGTATCACCGCCTGCTCTCCGGTAGTGCGGGGAACGGGTCATATCAATGCCAAGACGCTGGTAGCGATGGATCTGGCTGGCGTGGATGAGATCTACGCACTGGGCGGTGCACAGGCGATCGCAGCATTTTCCTATGGAACTGAGAGCATCAAGCCGGTGGATATTATTGTAGGGCCGGGTAACCGCTTCGTAACCGAGGCGAAACGTCAGTGCTACGGGCAGGTCGGCATCGACTTTGTAGCCGGGCCGAGCGAGGTCCTGGTAATCGCGGACGGAAAAGCGAGCGCGAAGGTGGTAGCGGCAGATCTGCTGGCACAGTCCGAGCATGATGTCAATGCGAAAGGCATTCTTCTGACAACCGATGAGGCATTTGGAAAGAGCGTGATTGAGGCGGTAGAGGAAGAGCTGAAGATTCTGGATACGGCAAAGATTGCGAGACAGTCCTGGGATACGTTTGGAGAGATCGGCGTGGTAGACAGCCTGGACGAGGCAGTTCAGTATGCGAATGAGTACGCACCGGAGCATCTGGAGATCAACGTGGAAGATCCGGATGCACTGATTCCGAAGCTGGTTAATTACGGTTCCCTGTTTATCGGTCAGAATACGGCGGAGGTATTTGGTGATTATGCTTCCGGAACCAACCACACACTTCCGACTCTTCGGGCGGCACGTTATACCGGTGGCGTCTGGGTTGGTACATTCTTAAAGACCTGTACCCACCAGAGCATGACCCCGGAGGCATCCGCGCGGATCGCACCGCTTGTATCGCGTATGGCGCATGGAGAAGGATTATCTGGACATGCAGCGGCTGCGGATGCAAGAAAATAGGGAAAATAGAAAATAATAGAATAAAACCCCCTCAGATGCTGCAGCATCTGAGGGGGTTGTGTTTCAAAGCATACCGCCTGCTATTCTTGTCTTTTATTCCGGATAAACCAGTCTCTCCGGACCAATTCCATCTAAGACTTCGCGCAGAAAGCGGTCAGCCAGCCAGTTTGCCATCGGCAGGTTCATATCGAGGTAGTTGCCGCAATCTTTTGCACAAGCACCCGGAACCTCGTCTTTGTAGTCGCGCATGAAAGTAAAGAGCCCTTTCATCAGCGGCACGATCTCCTCGGATGTCAGGTCGCCTGCGAGAAGCAGGTAAAAGCCGGTGCGGCAGCCCATCGGTCCGAAGTAGAGGACGCGGTCTTTCCACTCATCGTTATTTCGCAGCCAGGTGGCAGCCAGGTGCTCGATGGTGTGAACCTCCGCCGTATTCATGACTGGCTCATAGTTGGGGCGTGTCATGCGGATATCAAAGGTGGTGATGACCTGATCGCCCACGCGATCCTTGCGGGATACATAGACGCCAGGGAGCAGTTTCAGATGGTCGATGGTGAAGCTTGTAATTTTATCCATGAAAATACCTCCAAGTCAGTTTCATTCATCCCTATTATAAGGAAATAACGCGGATCAGACAAGTGCTTTATTTACCCAGAACCGACAAGATTCTACATGTTAAATGCATAAAAATGCATAAATCATGCATAAACCATCCGAAAATGAATAAAAAACCTCTTGACGCATAGAACCTACCTATGCTATAATCTTTCAGAAAATGAACAAAGGCGTTCATGGGCTCTGCTCATGGACGCCTTTTTTGCAGAATCAGACAATTTATAAAATACGTCTGTAATGATGTAAAAAACGCATCTGAGAAAAAACAGATTTGCTCAAATGTGAGGCTATTGAGAATGAAAAAGTAAACTGCCTGCATGAAGCTATTCACAGGCGGGGTACGAGAGAGAAAGGAATGGTGACCAGATGGAGAAACCGGTATATCTTCTGTTGGAAAACGGCGACTATTTTGAGGGAAAAAGCTTTGGCGCTCCTTTACGTGAAGTGACCGGAGAAGTCGTATTCACAACCGGTATGACAGGATACCTTGAGACGATCACAGATCCCAGCTATTTTGGACAGATTGTCGTTCAGACATTTCCGTTAATCGGAAACTACGGAGTGATTCCGCAGGACTTCGAGAATGAAGAGGTATATTTATCAGCCTATATCGTAAAAGAGTGGTGTCAGGAACCTTCCAACTTCAGATGCAGTGGGGATCTTGACACCTTTTTTAAAGAAAGAAACATCCCGGGCGTCTATGGAATCGATACAAGAAAGCTGGCAAAAACCATTCGTGAATCCGGTTCGATGAACGGCTGGCTGACCGAGGTGAAGCCGCCGTATGATGCGAAAAAGCTGGAGGAAGTGAAAAACTTCCACATTACAAAGGCGGTTGAAACCGTTACACCAAAGAAATGTGAGATCAAACCGGCGGATGAGAAAGAAGAGTTCCAGATTGTGCTCTGGGATTTCGGCGCAAAGGAAAATATCATCCGCGAGCTGACCAGGCGCAGATGCCGCGTGGCTGACCTTCCGGCAGGTACGACGGCGGAGGAGATTCTGGCGATGAATCCGGACGGAATCATGCTTTCCAACGGTCCGGGCAACCCAGAGGACAACCCGGAGATCATCGAGGAGATCCGAAAGATTACGAAGGCTGGAAAACCGATGTTTGGTATCTGCCTGGGACACCAGCTGCTGGCGATTGCCAAGGGCGCGAAGACTGGAAAGATGAAATTCGGTCACAGAGGTGCGAACCAGCCGGTCAAGGATCTGACGACCGGACGCGTCTACATCAGCAGCCAGAACCACGGCTATGAGGTACTGCGCGATACGCTGCCGGAGGGCGCGGAGGAGACATTTATCAATGTCAACGACGGCACCTGCGAGGGCATCACCTACCACGATATGCCGGCATTTACCGTCCAGTTCCATCCAGAGGCTTGTGCAGGTCCGAAGGATACGGAAGAGCTGTTTGGGCGTTTCATTCAGATGATGAGAGATTATAAGGAAAAGGAGGGCGCGTCATGCCGTTAAATAAATCCCTGAAAAAAGTTATGGTAATCGGTTCCGGCCCTATCGTCATCGGTCAGGCGGCAGAGTTTGACTATGCAGGAACGCAGGCGTGCCGGGCTTTAAAAGAGGAAGGTCTGGAGGTCGTTTTAGTAAACTCCAACCCGGCAACCATCATGACGGACAGCGCCATCGCGGATCACGTATACATCGAGCCGCTGACCCTGGAATTTGTCAAGAGAATCATTGAAAAAGAGAAGCCTGACAGCATCCTGTCCACCCTGGGCGGACAGACCGGACTGACACTGTCCATGGAGCTTGCCAAAGAAGGTTTCTTAAAGAGCCACAATGTAACGCTTCTCGGCGCGTCCCCGGAGACCATCGATAAGGCGGAGGACCGCCAGTGCTTTAAAGACACGATGGAAGCTATCGGTGAGCCGGTCATTCCGTCCAAGGTTGTCACCACCATCGAGGATGCGCTTGATTTTGCCGAGGTTATTTCTTACCCGGTTATCGTGCGTCCGGCCTTTACCCTGGGCGGTACCGGCGGCGGTATTGCGGCAAATAAAGAAGAGCTTTACAACATCGCGGAGGCGGGTATCCGCCTGTCACCGATCAATCAGATTCTGGTTGAGAAATGTATTTCCGGATGGAAGGAGATCGAGTTTGAGGTAATGCGCGATGCCATCGGCAACGAGATTACGGTCTGCTCGATGGAAAACTTTGACCCGGTCGGCGTCCACACCGGCGACTCCATTGTTATCGCACCGGCTGTGACGCTGGCGGATAAGGAATACCAGATGCTTCGTTCCGCAGCGCTGAATATTATCCAGGCGATGGGCATCGAGGGCGGCTGCAACTGCCAGTTTGCGCTGAATCCGGAGAGCTTTGAATATGCCGTTATCGAGGTAAACCCGCGTGTATCCCGTTCTTCCGCTCTTGCTTCGAAAGCAACCGGATATCCGATTGCCCGCGTGGCAACCAAGATTGCGATCGGTTATCATCTGGACGAGATCCCGAACGAGGTAACCGGCGAGACGATGGCATGCTTCGAGCCGGCCCTTGACTATGTAACGGTTAAATTCCCGAAATGGCCATTTGATAAATTCGTTTACGGACGCCGGAAACTGGGTACCCAGATGAAGGCAACCGGCGAGGTTATGGCGATCGGCCGCAACTTTGAGCAGGCGCTCATGAAGGCAGTCCGCGGCGCGGAGATCTCCCAGAACAGCCTGAACATGAAGAAACTGGCGTCGATGAGTGTGGAAGAGCTGAGAGAAAAAATTCTGGCGCAGGATGACGAGCGTCTGTTTGCAATCTACGAGAGCTTCAAGCGCGGTGTGACCGTTGCCGAGATTCATGAGCTGACCAAGATCGACGAGTGGTTCTTAAATAAACTGATGCATATCCTGTCTCTGGAACGCCGGATGCAGTCTGAGACTCTGAGCGATGCGCTTTATATGGAAGCCAAACAGAACGGATTCCCGGATGCAGTCATCAAGGAGATGACCGGGCTTTCGGAAATCAAGCATGTTCCGGCATGCTACCGCATGGTTGATACCTGCAGCGCTGAGTTTACGGCAAGTACCCCTTACTTCTACAGCACCTTCGGCGAGGAAGATGAGGCAGAAGAATTTATTAAAGAGAATGCAAGCGGAAAACCGGTTGTTATGGTATTTGGTTCCGGTCCGATCCGTATCGGTCAGGGTATCGAGTTCGATTTCGCCTCTGTTCACTGCGTATGGTCGTTAAAGAGAGCCGGTTATGAGGTTGTCATCGTAAATAACAACCCGGAGACCGTTTCCACCGACTTCAACGTAGCAGACCGTCTGTATTTTGAGCCGCTGACACCGGAGGATGTGCTGGATATCATCCGGATCGAAAAGCCGATCGGCGCAGTTGTGGCCTTTGGCGGACAGACAGCGATCCGTCTGACAAAATGCCTTGTAGAGAACAATATTCCGGTTCTCGGCACTCCGGCAGACAGCATCGATATGGCGGAGGATCGCGGACGTTTCGCAGCTCTGCTGAAAAAATTAAATATGAAACAGGCAGCGGGTCAGACCGTTTACACTGAGGATGAGGCAATCCAGGCGGCAAATCATCTGGGCTATCCGGTTCTGATGCGTCCGAGCTATGTATTAGGCGGACAAAACATGATTATCGCGTACAACGACGCCGATATTCATGAATATATGAAGATTATTCTTTCCCACAAGATTGAGAATGCGATCCTGATTGATAAATACCTGATGGGTACCGAGCTGGAGGTCGACGCGATCTGCGACGGCGAAACGGTTCTGATTCCGGGTATCATGGAGCATATCGAGCGTGCGGGCGTCCATTCCGGTGACTCCATCGCGGTATATCCGGCATTTATGCTGACCGAGAGCCAGAAAGACCGTCTGGTGGACTATTCCATCCGTCTGGCGCTGTCCATGAATACGAAAGGCCTGATCAATATCCAGTATGTCCTGCATGAGGATACGATCTATATCATCGAGGTCAACCCGCGTTCGTCCCGTACCGTGCCGTACATCAGCAAGGTAACCGGCGTTCCGATGGTCGATCTGGCAACCCGCATCATGATGGGCGAGAAGCTGGCTGACATGGGCTACGAGACAGGTCTGTATCCGTGCTCTCCGTACTACGCAGTCAAGGTTCCGGTCTTCTCCTTTGAGAAGCTGTCCAACGTAGATACACAGCTCGGACCGGAAATGAAATCGACCGGCGAGGTACTGGGTATCGCCCGGACGATGGAGGAAGCGCTGTTCAAAGGCCTGGTAGCAGCCGGATATACGATGAAGCGCGAGGGCGGCGTCTTAATCAGTGTCCGCGATACCGATAAGAGCGACCTGCGCGAGCTGGTCAAAGAGTACGTGGCGATGGGATTCCACATCTACGCGACCTCCGGTACTGCAAGCCGGTTAAACAGCGTCGGCATTTCTTCAACGTTAGTCAAGAAGCCGAAGGAAGCCAAAGAGGGCGAGAAGACGACCATTTCCCTGCTGGAAGAAGGAAAGATCAGCTATGTAATTTCCACTTCCAAGACGGGACGCCAGCCGGGACGCGACAGTGTCCGCCTGAGAAGAAAGGCAGTCGAGCTTGGTATTCCGTGCCTGACATCGCTTGATACCGCGGCTGTCCTGGCGCTGACACTGGAAAGCCAGTACAACGAGGACAACGTTGAACTGGTAGATATCGCGCACATTGCACATGGTGCAGCGGCTAGAAAAGAGCTGAGCCAGATGGAAAAACCGGAAGAAATCCAGATTCCGGGTTATGTGCTTCAGGAGCATGAGAACGACTAAAAAGAACGATGGTCTGCATGGATTCTGCGTTTTGAGGGTTGCGGAATCCGTGCAGGCTGAAATCTTTTGCGAAGGCAAAATCTGACAGAATCATATATGACGGAAAAAGTGGATTAATATTTTAAAGAAAGGAAGAGGAGGAAAAGCAGATGGCAAAATTTATTTTTGTGACAGGCGGTGTTGTATCAGGATTGGGGAAGGGTATTACAGCAGCGTCTCTGGGACGTCTTTTGAAGGCACGGGGATTTAAGGTAGCAGCGCAGAAGCTGGATCCGTATATCAACGTCGATCCGGGAACCATGAGCCCGTATCAGCACGGCGAAGTATTCGTAACAAACGACGGTGCGGAGACGGATCTGGATCTGGGACATTATGAGCGTTTTATTGATGAAGATTTAAACCGTTATTCGAATCTGACGACCGGTAAGGTCTACTGGAATGTGTTAAATAAAGAGCGCCGCGGCGAATATCTGGGCGAGACGGTACAGGTAATTCCACATATCACAAATGAGATAAAATCATTTATCTATTCCGTGCAGGAAAAGACCGATGCGGACATCGTTATCACAGAGATCGGCGGAACAACCGGCGATATTGAGTCACAGCCGTTCCTGGAAGCCATCCGCCAGGTGTCCTGCGAGGCGGGACGCAGCAACTGCCTCTTCATCCATGTAACCCTGATTCCGTATCTGGAATCTTCCGGCGAGCATAAATCCAAACCGACCCAGCATTCAGTCAAACAGCTGCAGTCCTTCGGCATCATGCCGGATATCATCGTGGCGCGCTGTGACCGTCCGGTGGACGATCCGTCCATTTTCCGCAAGATCGCACTGTTCTGCAACGTCAAAGAGGACTGCGTCATCGAGAACCTGACCCTTCCGGTTCTCTACGAGGCGCCGATCATGCTGGAGGAAGCAGGACTTGCCAAGATCGTGCTTCGCGAGCTGGGCATCGAGAAAGCGCCGCAGGAGTGCGATCTGACGGAGTGGAAACATATGCTGGACCGCATCAAGAACAGCAGCAAGACGGTCAAGATTTCCCTGGTCGGCAAGTACGTCAAACTGCACGACTCCTATCTGTCGATCGTAGAATCCCTGCACCATGCCGGATGGGAAAATGGCGCGCAGGTGGAGATCAACTGGGTGGATAGCGAGACGATCACCCCGGAGACGGCACCGGAAATTCTGGGCGATTCAACCGGTATCATCGTGCCGGGCGGCTTCGGCATCCGAGGCATCGAGGGCATGATTGCGGCAGCTGATTATGCGAGAAGAAACAATATCCCGTACTTTGGCATCTGCCTTGGTATGCAGATCGCGGCGATCGCATTTGCCAGAGGTGTGTTAGGTTATGAGGATGCGAACTCAACCGAGTTTGCGCCGGACAGCAAGCATCCGGTCATTGCCCTGATGGAAGAGCAGATGGATCTGGCTGACATGGGCGGAACGATGCGTCTGGGTGCATATCCGTGCCGCATCAGTCCGGATACGCTGATGATGAAAGCGTATGGAAAAGGCCTGATCGAAGAGAGACATCGCCATCGTTATGAATTTAACAACAAGTTCCGGGAAGTTTATATGGAGCATGGCGCTATCTTTTCCGGACAGTCTCCGGACGGTACGCTGGTAGAGGCGATGGAGATTCCGGGACATCCGTTCTATCTGGGAGTTCAGTACCATCCGGAGTTCAAGAGCCGCCCGAACCGCGCACATCCGATCTTCCGGGAGTTTGTGAAAGCGGCTCTGGAGGTAAAGGAAAAAAATTCTTAAAATATGGAGAAAATAAAGTATGAAGATCAACGAAAACTATAAAAATCTGGAAGAAAGCTATCTGTTTTCCACCATCGCTAAAAAAGTAGATGAGTACACCAAAGCCCATCCAGAGGCAAAAGTAATCAAAATGGGTATCGGTGACGTAACCCTTCCGATCTGCCAGAAAGCAGCTGACGCATTTGCAAAAGCAGCTATGGAGCAGGGCAAGGCGGCTACGTTCCATGGATATGGTCCGGAGCAGGGATATGATTTTCTGCGCGTAGCAGTTCAGAAGTATTATGCGTCCTTCCAGGTTGAGGTGGCGGCGGAGGATATATTCATCAGCGACGGCGCGAAGAGTGATGTCGGAAATATCCTCGATCTCTTTGATGCGGACAACACGGTCCTGATCCCGGATCCGGTATACCCGGTTTACATGGATACGAACGTGATGGCAGGCAGAAAGATCGTATTTATGGATGCCAATGTGGAAAATGGCTTTCTTCCGATGCCTCCGAAGGGACAAAAAGCGGATATTATTTATCTCTGCTCCCCGAACAACCCGACTGGCGGTGTGTACAACCGTGAGCAGTTAAAAGAGTGGGTTGACTATGCGAACGAGCAGGATGCGATTCTTTTATTTGATGCGGCGTATGAGTCCTTCGTAGCAGATCCGGCGCTTCCGAGAAGTATTTTTGAGATTGAGGGCGCCAAGACCTGCGCGATCGAGTTCTGCTCCCTTTCGAAGCTGGCAAGCTTTACCGGAACCCGCTGTGGCTATACCGTGGTTCCGTCTGAATTAGAGCGCGGTGGTTCTTCCATCTGCAAGATGTGGCTGCGCCGCCAGACAACCAAGTTTAACGGCGTTTCCTACCCGGTACAGCGCGCCGCAGAGGCAGCTCTTTCACCGGAGGGCATGGCACAGTGCCGCGAGCACCTGGACGTATACCGCACCAATGCGAAGATCATGACCGAGACCTTAAAAGAGCTTGGCATCTGGCACATCGGCGGCGAAAATTCACCGTACATCTGGATGCAGTGCCCGAACGGCATGAAATCCTGGGAATTTTTCGACGATCTGCTTGCCAAAGCAAATGTGGTCGGCACACCGGGCAGCGGATTTGGTAAGAATGGAGAAGGATTCTTCCGTCTGACTGCATTTGGTACGACTGCGAATACAAAAGAGGCAATGGAGCGGATCAAGAAGGTTTACGGAAAATAAATAGCTCTATTTTATAAATAAGGGGGCTGGTGCATCTGGGGCATTGTTATCCTATGCACCGTCCCCTTTTTGCTGCAGCAGGGAGGTGAGGACCATGGTGACCTTAAACGATTATCTGTATTCCGGCGATACGATGTTTAAGATTTTAAAGAATTACAGCCAGGATTTGAAAGCGGAGGCAAAACAGACAAACAATGAGATAGACCTGATACATGCAAATTTCCTGATTCAGATCCGGGAACTTTTGGAACACAATGATTTCCTGACGACCCAGTCACAGAAGATCCGGGAATTTTATATTCATATGGCAAAGGAATATCCGCTTCTGGCATTTAACTTTAAGGGAAGAATCAAGTCGCTGATCCGCTCGGAGGCGAAATTTAACGGATATATCGTCGAATATATTTATGACTGTTATACAGAACATAAGGCATTTCCGTCGATCTCCGATTTGAAGCAGAGATTGAGCTGTTTCCGCGACCTGATCGCGTACCGGATCGTGATTTCACTGCCGAAGTGTTACCTGAAACCGGGGGAATCGCAGCAGGAGGCGGATATCCGGTACCTCTACCAGATTGCAAATGAACTTCCGGGATTTCTGGAGGAACGCGGGTTTACGGCGGAACCGGCTTACGGGGTGAAGGAGAGTACCTCCCCGTTGATGGATGAGGAGGTAAGGCCGTACTACCGTGATTATGTCTGCGGAAATAGTTCGGATGATTACCAGTCTCTGCATATTACGTTTTACGATAATTGTTCCAGAAGCTATGTGGAGGTACAGCTTCGCACGAAGCACATGGACGATATCGCGGAGATTGGCGTGGCCAATCATTTAAGCTACGAAAAGCGCCAGGAGGGCGAGCGGGCCAGACGGGATGAGATTCCGGAGGGCGCGTGCGTTTATTTTGACGAGGCATACGAGCGCTGCCAGCGCCTGGTGTCGCTCAAGTTGGCTGAGCTCGATGTCAATATGTTTACGGCGATCAACAATGACCTTGTCAATGACGGCTGCGGGCTGTACCGGGGGCGGCTGATTCTGCCGTATGAGCATTTGTCGAGGCATCAGAATGAGCTGGTGGATTGAGGGGTTCACGGGCAGGCATGAATCCGGTTGCGAATAGTTGACGAAACGGGAAGATTCATATATAGTTGCCTGTAAAGGAAAAATGACCGAAAATGATAGGGAGGAACCAGTTTATGGACCATACATCCTGCCGCCTGCGTCTGGCCGCCATCGCCGATGCACCTGCGATACTGGAAATTTATGCACAATATATGGACACGCCGATCACGTTTGAGACGGAGCTGCCGTCCCTGGAGGAATTTGAGGGGCGCATCCGGGCGATCACGGCAGAATATCCGTGGATTGTCTGCGAGGATGAAACGGGCAGAATCATTGGCTATGCATATGGGCATAAGCAGCTTGAGCGCGCGGCGTACCGTTGGAATGCGGAACTTTCTGAATATCTGGACAGTCGGGTGACGTCGAAGGGCATCGGCAAACGGATGCTTCTGGTGCTTTTAGAGCTTTTAAAGGCACAGGGCGTCCACACAGTCTACAGTCTGGTGACAAGCCCGAATGTGAAGAGCGATGCGATGCATAACGGATGCGGATTCCGGACGATGGGCGTGTGCAAAAATACCGGCTATAAGAGCGGAAAATGGCACGATGTTACCTGGTATGAGAAAGCGCTGCTGCCATATGAGGACGTACCGGCGGAGATGATTCCGATTGGGGAGATGGAGAAGGAGACGGTAGATAAGATTTTGGCGTCTTTTTGAACAGAGACATAAAACAAATCTGCATAAAATAAACAGGGCGTATGAAAAAGGAATTTCCCATTTTCACACGCCCTTATCAGTTCTCTTTTATTCACCAGCGCCGTAATGCGCTGTCCATTCATTCACTCAGATTAGTTGAAGTATCTCTTTAACAGACCCTCAAATGCCTTGCCATGTCTAGCCTCGTCACGAGCCATCTCATGAACGGTGTCATGGATTGCATCCAGGTTAGCAGCTTTCGCACGTTTTGCAAGGTCAAATTTGCCTTCGGTTGCGCCGTGCTCAGCTTCTACACGCATCTCCAGGTTCTTCTTGGTGGAATCAGTTACAACCTCGCCGAGAAGCTCTGCAAACTTAGCAGCGTGCTCAGCCTCTTCGTGAGCTGCCTTCTCCCAGTACAGACCGATCTCCGGATAGCCCTCTCTGTGAGCTACACGTGCCATCGCCAGGTACATACCAACTTCTCTGCACTCGCCTTCATAGTTAGCTCTTAAATCTTCGAGAATATCCTCGCTGACACCCTGTGCCACACCAACTACGTGCTCAGCTGCCCATGTCATCTCGCCGGACTGCTCTTTGAACTTGGAAGCCGGAGCGCCGCATACTGGACATTTCTCCGGAGCAGCCTCACCCTCGTATACGTAACCACATACTGTACAGACAAATTTCTTCATAGTCAATTCTCCTTTTCTAAAATAAATTTTTAATTTCGTGTTTTATAGAAATAATAAATAGATAGTAAAGTTGCTTGCAACCATTCTGTTTCATAGGAGCTTTTAAAACGAAATCGTTTATTTGGCTTAAATGAAATCAGTAATGATTACTGATATTAAGATATCATAGATTCCTGTGTTTGTCAATGAAAAAATAGAAATAATTCTTATTTTTTTCATTTTTATCGGTAACCTGGATATTCTCAGAACCTTTTCACTGGTGATACGTTCATATCCGGTCAGCGCCTTTCCCCTTTCAGACACTCATCGCATATCCCATAGAAAAACACGGTATGGTCGTCGATTGTTCCCAGCACAAATTCTTTGGCGGCTGTCTCCAGCTCCTTGGTTGCTTCCATCGGAATATCCATGACCCGTCCGCACTGGCGGCAGACGTAGTGGTAATGTGGGGATGTATCATAATCGAAATGATCCGTGCCGTCGCCGCAGGACAGCTTCCGGATCTCGCCCAGCTCAACTAACAGGTTTAAATTGCGGTAAACGGTTCCAAGGCTGATATTCGGAAACTGTTCCCGGATGCTGGTGTAAAGGGCGTCGGCGGTCGGATGATCCTTCCGGCTCATCAGGCAGGCTTTGATCGATTCGCGCTGACGGCTGTATTTTAAGGTTTTCATAGGCGACACTCCAATCTTTCTAAATAATATTGATAATGATTATTATTTATATTATGCGTCCTGACACGATGAAAGTCAATCTTTTTTCAAGGATTTCCGTGAGAAATTTTAGAATCAAATTTCAACATCACTGATGCATAAAAGATCCCGTCCTCATACCGGAAATCCGCCACGCCCTGATACCGTTCCGCAATCGAACGGATGGAGGCGGTTCCCGTGCCGAGCCCGTCATGTTTGGTCGAGCGGAACCGCCCATTTTCCTCGATCGGCGGATGGCAGCAGGTATTGTCAACGGTGATCACGATGTGACCGGCATCCTCCTGGGCGCAGATGCGGATAAACGGCGCGCTGTCCGTACATTCCCGACAGGCATCGAGGGCATTTTCCAGAAGATTGCCGAAGATCGAGCAGAGCTCCGGCTCACGCAGCGGGAGAGATGGGGGAAGCTGGATGCGGACCGAAAAATCGACCGATGCCTTGCGCGCCTCCTCGCCGTAATAGCTGATAACCGTGTTGACCGCATAATTTTCACACCAGGTCCGCGCGGTGTCCGGCGGAAGCGTCATGCGGTATTGTTCGATATAGGCTTTCAGATCCTCCGTTTTCCCACTCTGCAGGTAATGCTCGATGAGATTTAAGTGCTGGCGCAGGTCGTGGCGCGCCTCCCGTACCTCTTCGATGTGGCGGGAAAGCTGCTGATACTGTGTGTACTGCATCGCCAGGAGAGTGTCCTGCTGCGCCGCGCGTTCTTCCAGCTGCGCCTGCTGGCGGACTGCATTGAGCGCTTCCAAAAGGACATAGTAAATGAGAATTGTCATGGCAAAGAGCCAGAGCCGCGTGAGGATAAAACGGAACTTGCGGACGGTATCAATGTTTAAATCAAAGTTATATGCGCAGATAATCAGGGTACATGAAAATGGAATAAACCAGACTTTCTGCCAGAATGCGGAGCTGTCTACCTGAAAAACGCGTTCCGTAGCATTTTTCATAAATTTGAGTCCGAGCGGGAGCGTCAGAAGCAGAAGAATCGAGATGAGCAGCAGGCTTTCATCACGGAGTGAATAATAGGTAATGCTGGGATCGTAAAATAGACGGCTTTCCAGAAAGAAACAGATGCCGCGGACCGTGACAAAATAATTCAGGATGAAGTCTCCCAGAAACAGAAGTTTCCAGAAATTAGCCTTCACACATAAAAAATAGATCGCCAGGGAAACGAGGGCAAATACTGTGTCGGTGACGCGGGTCGGTTTACCGTGGCTGATCAGGTAGGTATACAGGGAGGACTGGAGCAGCTGACCGATAAAAATGAACAGAATCAGGATTTTGATCGGAAATCGCAGCTGCTTTTTAAATGGCAGAATTGATAAAATAAAAAAAGGAATGGCATAGACTGTTTCACAGAGAAATGCCTTGCCAAACACAGACCAGCTCATAGAGTACCTCCCTTCCGCAACGTGTCAAATAAGTAGGTTGCAAATGCTTCTTTCGTCTCTTTTTTCTTCCGGCGGCTGCAGAAAAAGCAGCCGCCGTTTTTCAGATGGACAGAACCGTCCTCGTCCACCGAGGTAACCTGTGAAAAATTGATGAGCAGCCCTCGTCCGCTCATGTAAAAACGACCGCCTTTCGGAAGCAGTGCCATCAGTTCGGAAAAGGAAAGGCGTGTAGCCGCGTCGCCGGAACGGGTGTGGATGATCAGTCGGTGGTTCTGCGTCTCCGCATATAGAAAATCATCGAGCAGAATCCGCTGCGTGGATGCCTGTCCTCGTCCGAGCACCGCCTGAATTTCGATGTAGGCGGGCGCGGCGAGAAATGTCCGGATCTCATCAAGACACCAGGCAAGCGCCTTTTCCTCAACCGGTTTTAAGAGATAATCAAGCGGATGGGCACGATAACCCTGCAGCGAATAATCGCGTTCCGATGTGGTGAAAACGATCGGGAGACGTTCTGCGCTCTTGCGAAGCTCCAGCGCCGTGTCAATGCCATTGCGCCCGTTCCGGTCCAGCATAATATCCATAAAAACCGCATTAAAAAGTCCCGGACGGAACGCTTCCAGAAACGCCTCGCCGCTCTCGTAGCAGTCAAAGTGCGCCGTTTCCCCATGCTTCTCCAAGTTCTCCTGTATCAAATGAATCAGATGCTTCTGATCTATCTTCAAATCTTCAACAATCGCAAAATGCATCAAAGCTCAACCGCCTCCTTTATTCAAAACCGTGACCATTTAGGTCGAGGTTTGACCGTTTGCGTCGATGTGGTTTTCATTAAATTGCTCATTTGGTATGCTTATAGTATAAAAGTTATGACCCGAAATGTAAATGAAAATCCGTTACTGGGCACGTATGCGTGAACAATAACGGTGTGTGAAAAGTAACAAATCAAAAAAGGCAGGTGGAATATGGTACGGGTAGTGATATATGGAGAAAAACCGGCCGACATTGAAGGTCTGGAAAAAATGCTGTGTGAAATTTTGACTGAAAACCGCAGATGGCCGATGATTCACACGTATATCAGCGATCTGGACGCATATCTGCACTTTGTAAAGGGGAATCCCTACCTCATTATGCTGGCGTCCGTGCAGGGCAGACAGGGAGTGGAAATCGTAGAAAAAATCCGGGAAAATAACCCGGCGGCATCCTTAATCTGGCTTTCCGGCCGGGACAATGCCCTTGAATCCTGGCGGCTCCATGTGACCGCATTCGGGGTATTTCCGACGAAAAAAGAAGAATTAGAAGAACTTCTGGCGGCGTGCAGCGAAAGCCTGCTGGATCGGAAGAAAAAGTATTTTGTTTAGGTGGAAAACAGACTGAAATAGACAAATTTGTTCAGAATAGATGGAGGGAAAACAGCATGAAAAAGAAATATAAGCGTGCCCTGGCAGCGGCGCTGGCGGCGGTAATGATATGGAATACATGTGACTGGCATCCGCAGGTGCTGGCAGGCAGTTCGGTGCAGTATATCGAGGAAGTGAAGGAGCTTTCGGATGAAATCCTGCATCAGGAGGTTCCGTATGGAACGAAATATAAGGATCTGGAGCTGCCGGACAAGCTGAAGGTGCGGGTTTTGGAGGAAGAAGCATCGGATGAAGAAGACAGTGCAGAAGATAAAGACGGTGCGGAAAAGATTGCTACGCCGTCGGAGCTTCAAAGCGGAGACGGTAAAGTGGAAACAGAAAAAAAGTCTCAGACGCTTTCTTCATCTGAAACAGATGGTACAGTTCGGAAAGCATCCCCATCTGAGGCAGATGTTACAGAAAAATCAGAAATAGGGGGGGGTGGATGACCCTGAGCAGAAAGCATCCCCATCCGATGCAGACGGGACGAAAACCGATAAAACCTGGAAGGAAGTCAAGGTCCGCTGGGTGCTGGATGAGACATTCAGTGAGAAAGATACATACGATGGAAAAACACCGGGTATCTATGTGTTTGATGCGGAAGTGAAAAGCAGCCGCTATGAACTGGATACTGGCTTTTTGCCGCGCATCGAGGTGACGGTGCTTCCGGAGGAAAAAGGTCCGGCGATCATCGGATTTTCGGAGTTAGATGAGGCAGTTGCGGTGCAGAAGCTCCCGCTTGGCGCGAAAGAAAGCGATATCATCCTGCCGGATACACTGGAGGTTGAGGTGGAAGCGGCGGATGAAACGCTGGCGGAAGACAGCCAGAACATGCATCTGGTGGAAGCAGCGAATAAGGGCACAGAGACAGACACAGAGGCGGAAACGGCAGTCTGGCAGATCTCCGGCATAACCTGGAAACTGGACGAAGAGCAGAGTGACCTCCCGGAGTTTCACGGCGGCATTTCCGAAAAAGACTATTTCGAAGAATTTGACGAAAACGGCGAGCCGGTTGAGACCTCGATGAAGACCTGGGCGGGCTATGCTGAGACGAACCAGGACTACAACGGCTGTGCCTATGTCTACACACCGGTTCTGCCGGAGGAGTATTCAGTGGGAGAGGAGGCAGAGCTTCCGGAAATCTGCGTTCTCGTAGGAGAGATGCAGCTGATGACTCTGGCAGGCGAGGTGTATAACCTGAATGAGCCTCTGACCATTAATAGCAGTAATGTAAATCAGCTTAATGGAAAAACCATAACCGGCAGCTATTGCCCGAGCACCCGGCCGGGTGATTATTTAGACATCAAGGGCGGTATCACAATTGATAATGTTACGGTCGATCTGACCATTAAAAATGTAACGATCAAATCCGGTGGCGACGGTGCCAGAGGATGGGATCTGGCTGGTATTTACCTGAAAGGAAATGCCAAGCTGAATCTGACCTTAGAAGGAACAAATACACTTCTGGGGTTGGATGAGGGAGCCGGAATTGAGGTGGAAAAGGGGGCAACACTGGTTATTACGGATCAGAGTAACGGAAGCTTGAAGGCAGTGGGAGGTGCCTATGGGGCTGCCGGTATCGGAGGAAAAGCCGGATCAACAGGTTACGAAGGCAAAGAACTTGAGACAGGAACGATTATAATCGAGGGCGGAACTATCGAAGCTGAAGGTGGAACTTATTGGGTTTCCCATTCGCTGGATCATAATGGAGGAGCCGGAATCGGAACCGGTCTGTATGGAATCGGCGGAACCATTAAAATACTGGGTGGAACGATAACCGCAAAAGGAGGAGAGGAGACAGGAGCCGGAATCGGAGGTGGAGCTGGTGGAAGTGTAGACACGATCGTGATCGGCGGGGCGAATGGCGAAGCTCCCGATATAACCGTATCTTCTTATTATAGTGCGCGGGGATATATGGGAGCTGCCATCGGCAGCGGATGGAATGGAGTGAGTGATTTACAATTATCCTGTGGCGATATCCAGATATTAAGTGGATCTGTTACGGTAAAGGGCGGAAATATTGGTTATGGAGTGTTAACGGTTGTTGGTGGAAATAGCATGGAAGGCGGCAGTATCACTATTTCCGAGGAGGTGCAGCTGGAGCTGCCGCTTGAAAGCAAGATTGCTCCCCGGGGAGAATGTACCTACGGGAAAAAAACATTCCGGATCACCGCTTATGATAACCAGCTACTAGATGGAACCTATCAGGCTGACATATCCCTGTATCGGGAAAATGATACAGAAAAAGCATCTCCGGTTTATCAGACAAAGGCAGAAATGACCGTCTCCGGGTTCAGGGGAACGATATCGGATATAACCCAGTGGATGGGCTATTTCGGAAATATGAAGATGGTTGTAGCGCTGAAGCCTTCCGGCGGCGGGACAGGTAAGATGATGGAGGGAACGGCTGCCCTAAACAAAGGAAAGGATGAAACCATCTCCGTCACGCTTGGAGAAACTGCCTATCAGAAGACAATGGATCTGACCATCCATGATGGCCGTTTGAAGAATGGTAAGAAGTATACACTGACAGTTCAGATCGGGAAAGAAGCAAGTGAAGGCGGTACCGCATCGGATGTGGTAACCTATTCATCTCAAAAAGCTTCCGGTTATCAGATAAAGACTGATAAAGTCAGCTGGTATACGCCCCTGTCCGGAGCGGTTCCGGTATCGGTTCAGGTACAGGAAGAAGGAGGGGAAGGAGAAAATAATAGCTTTAAAGTAACAGGAACCCTCACGATGAAGTCAGAGGAGGAAACGAATCTTTCCCTCACCATCGGAGAACCCCTGTACCCTGTCCGGTTCCACTTCTATTCATCAAAGGTGCAGGCGGTAGAAAATGTATCCCTGACAGCCGGACGGCTGGCTGGAGCTGCCTCAGAAGCTCCGGTGGAATTAAAGCAGGACAAAGGCCAGTTTGCCTTTGACGGGAAGCTGACAATCGATGCAGAAGCAGGCAATCATGCATATGCCCTGGCATATCTTCCGGCTGGAAATTACCAGTTTGTGATAGAGACAGGCATTACAGAATTAGGCAACTCCGGCGGAAGCTTTACCATGGACAGCGAAACGGTAAAGGCAGAGGCTGCCGGAACGGATATTACCATATTAAATGAGGCAGAGGCACTGGAGGGAGAGCTGGATCTTTCCCTTGGAAATATATCTTTTTCCGAGGCAGATGGTAAGCTGACAATTTTATATTCTAAAACAGATGGTTCCGGCCAAGTGGTTACAGCTAAGCTAATAGACCAGTCCTATGATAAATGCTATCGGATCACTTCATCTGAGCTGGTAAAGAATTATCATCTCTCTGTGAATACCCCAGCTTCCGAGGAATTAAAGCTCGTATTAAAGAACCTTACGATTACACCGGCAGAGGCTATCGCACCGATTCAGATAAACGGAGAGTCCCATGTGACCACCTATCTGGAAGGGAAAAACAAGATTTCGATTAATAAATCAGGGAAATCTTCATCTTCACCTGCCGGCATCAGCGTGGCGAAAGGGGCAAAGCTTACGATTGACAAGGAACCGGAACAGCAGGGCTCCATAGAGGTGCTCAATAATACAAAGGTAAGCAAGACTGGTGCAGCAATTGGAGGAAATGTAGAACAGGATGCAGGAACCATCCACATCAAGGGGGGAACTGTAATTGCAAAAATGACGAATTCCGATCCTAGGGGAGCTGCCATCGGTGCTTCGGTAGGAAAAAGTGTAGAAGAAATACGGATTAGCGGAGGAACGGTAACTGCAGAAACAATATCGTATGGTGCTGGAATCGGAACAGGAGTTGCTTCTAGCCGGGAAAGAACCGGTAAAGTCGTGATAGAAGGCGGAACGGTGAATGCAAGCTCGTGGAGTGGTGCCGGAATTGGAAGCGGTTATGGATATGCCCGTACTAAACCGGCGATAACTGCAGAGATTGAGATTCACGGCGGAATGATTACAGCCTATTCTGAACAGGGAGCCTGCATCGGAAGTGGTAGAGACAGTTCATCGAAGGTGCTGATTGATGGCGGTACTATATGCTTAGGTAATAAGAATTCATATTCGAGAATAGCTGCTCATATTGGAATGGGACAAAGTGATAATACACAGGTACAAACTGATGTGACGATTGCGGGCGGAACGATTTGTTTGATAGGGGCGAATGGATATATACCGCGACCGATCATTTATGGTTGGGAAAAGGTAGACGAAAAGTGGCAGAAGAATACACCAAAAGATGGGAAAGGTAACCCGGTTTATTATACCACAGCGGATCTGACCGGTATCAATGAGAATAATACACTGGTTGAAAAAGCGGGTATTGAAGGAAGCTCCTACGGCTTTAAGGATGTCCGGACAGATTCCAGCGGAAAGCTCTATATGTACCTTCCGGAATTGGAGGCAGTGAAAGCCTCCTTTGGCGGTGTGGAATTTACCGGAACAGTAAAGGCAGACACGGCTGAAAATGTATTGGAGCGTGAACTGACTTCTGTTGATTATGGAAAGGAATTGTTGAAAAACAATTTGCAGAGCGCAGTGGAATTTGCACAGTCAAAAGATGCATCGTCCTGGACGGAAATTCCGGTAAATGGTGCGGCATCGCTGACAGAGATTCTGGATAGCCAGTCAGAAGGTACAAAAGAGATTTCCCTGTATGTCCGTAAGAAAGCGGGCACTTCCGGCGCTGCAGGCGAAGCAGCCAAGATAAAGATTCCGGCAAGACCGGCAAAACCGGACCAGATACAGGAAACAGATATAACGAAAGACAGCTACTCTATCAAGATAAAAAGACCGGTCGATTCCCCTTACGAGTACGGAATTGCCGAATCTGAGTCTGGTGAGCCTAAGTGGCAGTCGGAGAGGACGTTTACGTCGCCGAAGCCGGCTAACACGTATTACGTAACCCTTCGTGTGAAAGCAACAGACAGCAGTTTTGCATCGAAGCCAGCTGATCGTTTGGAGGTGACAACACCGGATGCATTACTGATCGACGGTCCCGCTGGCGCTGTATCCTTTGAAGCGAAGGGAACCTATGGACAGACGCTTGCTCAGATTCAAGTACGGCTGGCAGAGAAATTTAAGGTTGTTAATTATGGTAGAACGGAGGTTTCTGGAAATTGGCACTTCATTGAAAGGCAGGGCGGAATGTCTGCTTCCTCCATTTATCCGGAGGTAAAGGGAAGCACTGCATATCAGGTCGAATTTATACCTGATAAAGCATCGGAAGGGCAGTATGGAGAACCTTTGACCCAGAGTGTGACTCCGGAGATATCTCCGAAAGAGTTGACCGCAGTTATTACGACACCTATTGTAAAAGACTATGACAGAAGTACCGATATCGCATTAGAGGCGACGGTGGAGATAGAAACTCCGGGTCAGAGCACGGGGCATAGCTATAACATCCGCGATCTGAAAGGCAGATTTGCAGATGCCAATGCCGGAACCGATAAGACGGTAACCATTGATTCCTCAGAGGCAAAGGTTGAGACGGGTGAGAGTGGAGTGAATCTGCAGAATTACCGTATCATATATCCAGCTCAGACCGGAACGATCCGTCCGATACAGGGTTCGGTTTCAATCGACCAGAAAGCATGGACCGGAGAAAAAACCTATGGAGATGACAGCTTTCCACTGACTGGTGTGACTGTAGTGGGAGATGGAGTTCTGAAATATGAAAGCTCTGATGAAAAGGTTCTCACCGTGGACGAACAGGGACAGGTGACCATCAAAGGCCCGGGTTCTGCAGATGTAAGCATCACCATGGCAGGCGGAACGAATTATCTTGGCACAACTACACCTGTAAAGGAAACCATAAACATTCATAAAGGAACACTCGCCCTTACTTTAACGGCTGTGAACCGGACGACCGGGGCTCAGCTTTCGAAAGGAATTCTGGGAACAGAGGAAGAGGATTTTGATATCATTGCCAGCGTGCAGGGAGTTTACCAGGACAAGCTGCAGGGTTATGTTCATTTCTATGATAATGAAAACCCGGATGCAGATATAGTTTCGGTTGGGGAAGATGGAACCGCTGTACTTAAGTGGACGAAGCCAGGAGAATCATTGGTAGGCACCCACACAATCAAAGCCGAATTTGATTTTGGCGAATTTAATACGTGGGAATCCAGATACAACACACCAACTCCGGCATCCCTTACATTTGAAATCAGTAAGGCAGCTCCACCGGCAGAGGACAAGCCAGATGACTCTGACAAGCCAGATGACTCCGACAAGCCAGACCAATCAGGCAGCCAGAGCTCTTCCTCCGGACGTGACAAGTCTTCCGGCAGCGGAGTGATCAGGCAGGATCCGGTGAAGGGAAGAACCAACAGCATCATAGGTATTCTCACAGGAACTGCCAACAGCACTGCCAATGACGGAAAGAGTCACTGGATGCAGGATGAACACGGCTGGTGGCTCCGCTTCGCAGACAGCAGCTACCCGAAGGCAGAAAAACGCGGTACAAATGGCATTGCATATGCATGGGAGCAGGTAAACGGCAACTGGTGGGCGTTCGATGAAAGCGGCTATATCAAGACCGGCTGGATGCGCGACGAAGACTATGGCGGCTGGTTCTACCTCGATCCGGAACACGGCATGCAGACCGGCTGGGTCTTGATTGACGGCAAATGGTGCTATTTCCACCCGACCTCAGACGGAAGAAAAGGCATCCTGTATGTTGGACGTCTGACACCGGACGGCTACTATGTAGATGAAAATGGTGTGTGGGATGGGGAAAACAAACCGACACAGGAGGGGAACACATGAAGAATTTCTACACCGAAGAACAATGGAATGAGATTCTGAAACAGCAGGAATCCGTACTTTGCTACGATACATTTACCCGGAAACAGGCGCTTGAGCTGGGGCTTTTGATTGCAGAGGTCACGGAGAAAAAATATCACGGTTCGGTCGCTGTCCGCATCGTGGAGGACGAGACGACCGTCTTTGCCTACAAGATGGAGGGCGCGACGCTGGAAGCAGACTGGTGGATGACCAATAAGCTGGCAGCATCGCGGCTCACGGGGATGAGCTCGCTGCGGGCACTGACGGCATCGAGAGCCAGAGAACTGGAAGCATCCTGGAAAGTGCGCGAGGAGAACTTCTTCGTGTGCGGCGGCTGCATCCCGGTTTTCATGAGAGATGGAAGCCGTCCTTTTGCCTATGTGATGGTATCCGGCATGGAACACTGGGACGATCATCAGGTGATCGCGGATGCGATGGCGAAACAGCTGGGAGTTGAGATTCCGGAGATTCGGAAAGAGCAGCCATAAAACGATTGACTTGTAAAAACAAAGACGTTTGCAGAAATGGAAGATAGATGAGCTATCTGCATTTTTGCAGACGTCTTTTGTGGTTTTACTGTGCCGTATGGCGATGAATTATCCGTTATTTTGTATAGCGCACTTCCCCACCTGGTGGTATAATTCAAGTATTATAAAATTTGATATGAAAAGAATATTTGCAATAACTCAGATGGTTTTTGCATAGCAAAGAACCATCTGAGAGATCCAGAGAATGCGAGGGATGTGGATGAGTAAAAAAGAGGTACGTCAGGCGGCTGCGGAACTGACCGAGCGCCTTTGTGAAAAAGACTTTTTAGACCGGTCGGGACTGAGCCGGAAAAATGTCATGATGCTCATGAACAAGGATCACTGGGAGGAGCAGTTTGCCCGTATTTTCCCGATCAAAAAGCGGATTTCCTGCCGGGCGGTCTACGAGATCTGTGAGGAACCGTTAAGCCTTTTAGGGCATGAGCCGGAAGAGGGCTGGATGAAGTTTACCTACCAGTATGTGTGCCATATTCTCTACCCGGATGCGGAGTTTAAGAAGGAAAATGCCGCTTTTTCCGCCGGTGCGGAGTTCTATCTGGCAGTGCTTCAGTTCGTGTTTGACCGCGAGCGGGCGGTGCTTCCGTACAAACCGATGGAGGACTTTGCATTTTTGGATGATGAGGAAGCTTCAAGCTTTGAGTGCGCGGCAGAATACAGCCGTTTCAAGAAGTTTTTCGCACAGGAATACATCTATGAGATGATGCGTCTCAATGCGGAGGTGACGCCGTTTCGGACGCTGGAACACATCGCGGGCGTGCATTATGTCGCGATGACGGTGGCACGCGGGCTTTATGCGGCGGGAGTTCCGATCGATCTGACGCTGACCTCGGGCGCGGCTGCGGGACATGATCTCGGCAAATTCGGCTGCAAGCCGAATGAGCGGGTTCCGTATCTTCATTACTATTATACAAACCAGTGGTTTAACAACCATTCGATGGAATACATCGGTCATATCGCGGCGAACCATTCGACCTGGGATCTGGAACCGGAAAACCTGTCGGTTGAATCCCTGGTGCTGATCTATGCCGATTTCCGTGTAAAACAGAGCCGCGGCGACGACGGGCGTGAGATTACCTACATTTCCAATCTGGATGAGGCGTTCAACGTCATCCTCTCGAAACTCGACAACGTGGACGAGGTCAAATTAAACCGTTACCGCTTTGTTTATTCCAAACTGCATGATTTTGAGGATTATATGCGGTCTCTCGGTGTGGATGTGGATTTGAATGGACACCCGAAAAAGCCGGAGGTGCTGCCGGATATTTCCCTTCGGAACGCAGAGCAGACGGTGCAGTCCCTCATTTTTATGGGTATTGAGCATAATATCCGTGTCATGCATCAGATGGGGGCGGAACGCCAGTTTGGCAATCTCCTCGAGGCGGCGCGCAGCGAGAAGGATTGGAAGAGTGTCCGCGCGTATTTAAACATTTTCCGTGAATATTTTACATATACAAACGACAAGCAGAAAGAGCAGACGCTGGGCTTTTTATATGAGCTTTTGATGCACCGCGAGGGCGACATCCGCGCGCAGGCGGCGAGGCTGCTCGGACACGTGATCGCGCAGTTCAACGCCGGTTACCGCAAGGAGCGCCCGGCGGGGATGCCGGATATTGCCGAGGAGCGGGTGATGGAGATCTGGAAGCAATATCTGGAAATGATCATCCGGCCGGATCACAAGCTGATGCTGCAGCAGAAACGGCGCATCCGTTATCACCTGAAAAATGTGCTGGCATCGGTGGTTGATCATGCGACGCCGAGCGATCTGCGGGAATTTCTGGGGGCATTTCTGGTTTGGTATGACCGGGCGGATGAGCTGGATCCGGGCGAGGCATTTTCTTTGCTGGATACGGTGCATTTCATGCCGTTTGATAAGCTGAGTGAAGAGGAACTGGGGAAAATCGCAAAATTTGCCCTGATTGAGTCGCAGAGCGGGGAACCGGATGTGCGGATCGCATCGTGGCGCGCCTTCAAGCTTCTGACGGCGTACCAGCCGGATCATCCGTGCTGTGCCGAGATCGGCGTGTGCGTGAGGGCGGCGCAGGTTGAGGACAATATCACGATGACCTTCCTCAAATACCGCGTGTTGAGTAACCTCGGAGAGGACACGGCGAGAGAACAGGAACTTCTGTACGACCGCGACGTTGTCTCTGATATTTTCCTGGATAACCTCAAAACAGCGACGCCGTGGGTCATCAAGTCGGCCAATATCAAGCTGCTCGTCGATCAGATCGCGCATGGTAAACAGGAACATATGCTGCATATCGCAGCGCATCTCTCAAACCTTGTAAAAGTCAGCGAGCACGTGATCGTGCGCCATGATGCCGGAACCGCCCTGCTTCGCATCATCGGGCTTCTGACACCGGATCAGAGAAATGAGATCGTGGTCGAGCTGATGAAGGGGCTGGAAGTCGGTGAGTACGAATTTTCCAAATATATTCCGCAGTATCTGGGGCAGGCGGCGCTGTGGCTGCCGCCGGAACAGCTGGAGGAGATCGTTTCCTACCTGCATGGCATGATGGCAAATGCAAACGACCAGATAGTTTCGGTTGCGCTTGATACGGTCGGCGTGCTGCTGGAACGGTATTCGTGCTACCCAGAGCGCTTTGTGGAGGAAAAAGAGGTATGCGAGGAACGGCGCGGACGCCTGCTTGGCATCCTGCTCAGTGGTCTGGCGAATTACCGCGAGTCGGTGCGCCAGGAGGCGATGCTGGTGCTGGGGCAGACCGTCTTCGGCTCATCCTGGATGGAATGCCGGGAGAAAAAAGAGCTGTTCGCCCTGTCCTTCCGCAAGATGCTGTTCTTATTCAATGAAAATAAGGGAAATGAGCTGACGGCATTTTATCGTGCGGCGTCCCTTTCCAATATTTACCGGTTCATCACGCAGTACCATATGACCGAGGGCAATTTAGAGATCAAGGAGCGGAACCAGGTGGCATTCTTCCCAGGCACATTTGACCCGTTTACGCTGTCACACAAGGAGATTGTCCGCGAGATCCGCGACCGCGGCTATGAGGTGTTTCTGGCGGTCGATGAATTTTCCTGGTCGAAAAAGGCGCAGCCGCATCTGATCCGCCGTCAGATCGTGAGTATGTCGGTGGCGGATGAGTTCCATGTGAACCTGTTCCCGGATGAGATTCCGGTCAATATTGCCAATCCGGCGGATCTGAAACGCCTGAGAGAGGTGTTTTCCGGAAAAGAGCTGTATATCGTGGTCGGCAGCGATGTCATTGCCAATGCCTCTTCTTATAAGAAGAAACCGGTTAAAAATTCGATTCATTCGATGAACCATATCGCGTTCCGACGCGTGGGTGATATCAAGGCGGACAATAAATACAACCGTCAGATGATGGATCAGATCAGCGGCAAGGTCGTGGAGCTGGAGCTTCCGGAGCATCTGGAGGACATCAGTTCGACGAGAATCCGTGAAAATGTCGATTTGAACCGCGATATTTCGAACCTGATCGACCCGTCTGTGCAGGAATACATCTATTACAATGGTCTGTATCTGCGCGAGCCGGAATATAAACCATATATCCGCGCGCGTGCGATCTCCTATGAGGAGGTGGAGACGCCGGATGAAATGCTTCTGGCGGAAATTTCGAATTTTGTTCTGCAGGACGAAGAAGATCGCGAGAACCTGTTGAATTCGATGAAGGAGTCGGGCGACCGGCTGCTGCTTCTTAGGAATACTGTGCAGGAAAACCGGCTCGTCGGCGTGGCGCGGCTTCGTTATCTGGCACCGGATGAGCTGTTTGCCGTTCTGGGACAGGTCAGTCTGGCAGATCAGGTGCGCCGCCATACCTACGGTGAGATTCTTCTGATTTCGGGTATCTATGTCGAGCGCGACCCGATGATCAATGACGCGGAACAGCTGCTTTTAACCGAGGCGATCGCACGGTCCTTTGAGTATAAATGCGGCTATGCACTTTTCTTCCCGGCAGACGGCTACTGCCCGGAGCGCGTGCTGTCGGCGGTGGTCCGCCAGGGCTTTGTGAAGGCGCCGGAATCCCCGGAAGACGCGCCGCTCTATCTGGTCGATATGCATGCGCCGCTTGTATTAGTGCAGAATCTGGAAACGACGTTAAAAGAACCATTTTCCAGCAATCCGCGCGTTCTGGATGCGATCTACAAGGCGCATCGGGAATTGCAGATGGCGATGACGCGCTTCTATCCGGGACAGCTGGTTCTTTCGATGTCTGCGAGCGTGATTTACCATCGTCTGGTGGAACGGATCACGGCGTTAAATGGTGTGCCGCGTGACCCGGTGACGCCGAGACGTCTCGGCGGGGCGATGTGCGTGCCGTTCGGCAAGATCCTGCGTGGAAAAGTTATTCCGAATACGGTGACGAAGACGCTGCATACAGATAAAGTGTACGATCCGGAGCTGAAAGAGAAGTCGATCGAAGCGTTCCCGTACTATTCGCCGCTGCGAAGCCAGATCAAGGCTATCAAGTCCTTTGACCGCCCGGTGATTCTGGTTGATGATCTGCTGCATCACGGCGGACGTTTCGAGGCATTGGAACCGATGCTGCGCGAAGAGGGCGTGGAAATCAAAAAATTGGTGTTAGGTATGATTTCAGGCTACGGGCGTGACACGATGGCGACGAAGGGAGTGCCAGTAGACAGTATTTATTACATTCCGAATCTGCGGAACTGGTTTGTTGAGTCCACACTGTACCCGTTCATCGGAGGCGATACGGTGCGCCGCGATACCGTGAAGGTGGCGGGACTGACGCCGTCGATCAATATGATCCTGCCGTATGCCGCACCGCCGGTACAGGGAAGTACGCCGGAAGCCGCGTTTGAGTTCTCCGCGTGCTGCATCCGCAACGCGCGCAACATCCTTCTGGTGCTCGAATCCGAGTACCGGGCGCTGTTTGCGAGAAACCTGACGTTAAGCCGCTTGTCTGAAGCGGTCATCCTGCCGCTCTGCCCGGATAAAGGCGAGTGTGTCAGCTACGATCCGAATCTGGCAGCGTCGGTGTATCTGGAAAATGATTTGGAGATGCTGTATCGGACGCGGAAGTGAGAAATTATGTCAAATAACGCAAAATAATATCATGATACCAGGGTCAAAAGGTCAGAAGTTCGACGCAAGCTTGCTTGCAGGAGAATTTTTGACCTTGGGACCCGCCAAAAACATGAGTAAGTAGCCATTTTTCAAAGAAAAATGAGCGAATTACGAATGTTTTTGAAGATTGCGGGAGCATATAGTGCGGAGCAATCTGGTATCAGAGGGGTCAAAATGTCTTTTGACCCCAACCATATCACATAAGATATCAAAAAAAGAGCAGGGGGTATGCAATATGTACTATTATAAAATTGGAGATAAAATCTGCTGTTCCTTCAATGGAAATTTATCATACGAAAAGGCAGAAATGCCGCACCCGGGCACGCCGCTCACATTCTTATTCGAGCGTGAGCCGGGAACCGGAAGAGATTCTTTTAAGGTAAACTCGCCGCTGCTGCTGTTCCAGGAGGCAGAGAATGTTTCCTGGCTGAGCAGCCGGAAGCTGGAGGTGCAGGCGGCAAACAAGAATTGTGAGCTTGACGAGGCAGTCAAAGTCGCGATCGCTCAGGGCGTGATGCGCGCAGTCAACCGCCTGCATCCGGATTTTGAGGCTATTTTGGCAGAAAAACCGCAGAAAACGAAGAAAAGAGTCCATGTTCTGGCGATCGGCGATGTCGGAAGTACGCTGTTGACCGGGCTTCATCTTCTGGGCGGCGACTGCATCAGTTCGATCGGCATCTGTGATATTTCCGATAAAGTGACCGCACGCTGGGAATTTGAGGAAAACCAGATTGCCTACCCGTGGGCGTATGACGCGCTGCCGGAGGTCGATGTGGTAAAACCGGAAGACCTCTTCAAGTGCGATGTATTCGTATTTGTTGCTTCTAAGGGAATCCCGCCGGTTGGTTCTGGCGTCAAGGATGTGCGGATGTACCAGTTTGAAAATAACTCCAAGATCGTTGCGCAGTATGCAAGACAGGCGAGAGCCGAGCATTTCAAGGGCTTATTTGCCGTTGTCTCCGATCCGGTTGACCCGCTGGCAAAGACGGCATGGCTGGAGAGCAACAAGGACGAAAACGGCATCCTTGATTTAAAGGGACTCCGCCCGGAACAGGTACAGGGCTTCGGACTCGGCGTTATGAATGCGCGCGCGGCTTATTATGCGAAGCGCGACGGGCGGTTTTCACAGTTTTTGACTGAGGGGCGTTCCTTCGGACCGCATGGACAGGATCTCGTCATCGCAGATTCCATTGAGAATTACAACGACGAGCTTTCAAAAGAACTGACCCAGCTGACGGTAACGGCAAACCTGCATATGCGTGCGATTGGTTTCAAGCCGTTTATCGCACCGGCATATTCCTCCGGCGCGATCTCCCTGATTCTGATGATGCGCGGCGAATGGCACTGCGGTTCCGTATTCATGGGCGGCATCTTCATGGGCGTGAAAAACCGTTATACTGAATACGGTCTGGAAACAGAAATCCTGCCACTGCCGGATGCGCTGTATGAGCGGATTGTGACGGCGGAGGAAAATCTGAAAAAGATTGTGTGATCGATGAGTCTTATCGCAGGAAGGAAGCGAACATAAATGATTCATTCAAATTCAGAAGGAGATATTTATATAGAAGAAATGCCTCTCCTCCTCGTCCATCTGCGCGAGGAGGAAAAAGGCGCGGATGCGCGCCTTTCGGAGGTGTTATCCTATGCGTTGGACGGCTACGCCTACGAGACAGCGACGGAAATCAGTGCTTTTGAAGATTATGTAAACCGATGGAGGCGCCTGGAGATGACACAGAATCGAAAAAATCCAGTCCAGGGACGTATCCTGTTTGCCGTGCCGCTTGGCACATCTGGCATCAACCTGGAGCTTTACTGCCTGATTCGTTTCCTGCGGGAACATCCGGATTTTCTGAACGGTTTTGTCGGCGGACTTTTGGTGGACAGTGAAAATGACCTCTATTCCAAATCAGCGGCGAAGGATCTGGTATTTGCCGCTAATTGTGCGGGCTGCGCGTTCGTGGGACGCCCGCTCGTCGAGGGCACGCGGACACTTTCCAATTACACGATCGTTTCCAATAATCTTGGAACCGATCTGATGGGGGCATACCGCGAGAGCGCGGCGGGGCTGGTCAAAGAAGTACTGGGAACGGATTGCGTCAGGAAAAAATGTCCGAAAGTGTTGGTATTGCACGCGTCAAGCCACAAGACCTCCAACACCTACGCGATCTGGAACCGGGTGAAAGAACAGCTCCCGGAGATGGAGATCCGGGAGATAGGGCTTCGAAACGGTACGCTTTCCGACTGCGCCGGATGCCCGTACAAGATGTGCCTGCATTTTGGCGAGCAGGGAAGCTGCTTCTACGGTGGAGTGATGGTCGAGGACGTTTATCCGGCAGTCCGCGAGGCGGATGCGATCGTGATGCTCTGTCCAAACTACAACGATGCGCTGTCGGCAAACCTGACTGCGTTTATCAACCGCCTGACTTCGCTGTTCCGGACGACGCGGTTTTATGACAAAGCGCTGTTTGCGGTGGTTGTGTCGGGCTATTCCGGAAGCGATATCGTGGCGGAACAGCTTATCGCGGCGTTAAATATGAACAAAACCTTCTATCTGCCGGGGCGGTTTGCGATGATGGAGACGGCAAACAATGCCGGGGCAGCGATGCAGCTGCCGGGGATTGAGGAACGGATGAATGCGTTTGCGGAGAGAATCCGGGAGACGCTATTATATAGGTAAAGAGGGGTTATAAGCAGGGCAGCGTCACTGGGAGAGTTTGTAACTGTTCACAGGTAGGAATTTTTTGAACTGAAAATTCCGTACGATACAGTTCCGGCAGCGGATTTTGCCGATTTGGAATGCGTAGCATCGGCAAAATCCCGTTGCTGGGCACACGTGTGTGAACAGTAACGAGAGTTTCACATCTGCTATAAAATTCTTTACAGATTTCATGAAACTAAGTATACTATATAAATATGCAAAAACTGTTTTACTCAGGCTAAAAGCTATGTGAAATTGTACTATTTAAAGAGGGAGAAAGGCAGAAATGAAATCCTGGAGACGAACATTAGCGATAGGCTTTATCATAGCGATAACTTCGCAGCTTTATTGGAACGTATTTGTCAACAATTTCCGTGTGTCAGCGTCGGTTATCCTGCTTCCGGTGCTGATTATGACAGTCGGAAGTCAGATTCACACGATGACGATCTGTACGGTGACGTCGATCATTGTTTTTTTATTCCGAATTGTGATATATTATCTGCAGGGAATGCCATCCGAGATGCTGGTACAGCTTGCGATGCCCGGAGCGTTCTTTTATATCGTGTACGGCATGATGTTCAAGCTGCAGATCCGGAATAAACATATCGCGAATCTGGAAAATGTGATTGCGGCGGCATTTTTCTGTGACTTATGCTCGAATATATTCGAAAATTTTCTGGCGGCGCTTCTGAAAAACAATGCGATGCCGGGACCGGATATGATTCAAAAGCTTTTTATGATCGCTGCAGTCCGCACACTTTTTGTGGCACTGGCACTGATCGGAGAACAGCAGTACCGGCTACTTCTTACGAAAGCGGATCATGAGAGCCGTTATCAGCGGTTATTTCTTATGACGACGGGACTCAAGACTGAGATTTACCTGATGCATAAGAACACAGAGGAGATCGAGCGCGTCATGAGCAATGCATACAAGCTCTATGAGCAGATTCTGGAAAAGGATCTTCCACGGGAAATGCAGCAGATGGGACTTGAGATAGCGCGGGATGTCCATGAGATCAAGAAAGATTACATCCGCATCATTCAGGGCATTGAGGAGGCGATCGAGGAAGAGTCGAACGAGGAAACGATGAGCCTGCAGGATCTTCTTCGGATTCTGGAATCATCCACCTACCGGACCATGGCGGAGAAAAAGCTGGATATCCGTCTGATGTTTGACTGCCGGGACAATTTTATGACGCAGGAACACTACCAGCTTATGACGATTCTTAAAAATTTGGTAGGAAATGCGGTGGAAGCGATCGAATCGACGAAAAAAAGCGGGATGATTTGGATTCGGGAGTACAAAAAAGATGGCAATTATGTGTTTGAAGTAGCGGACGACGGACCGGGAATTTCAGAAAAACATCTCCCACGGATTTTCAATATGGGATATTCAACGAAGTTTGATGAAAAAACCGGCAATATATATAGAGGCGTCGGGCTCTGCGGTGTGAAAAACGCGGTAGAGGAGCAGTTTGAAGGTAGTATTTCAGTGGATTCGGAAGAGGGAAGAGGAACGAAATTCCATATTGAGATACCGATAGCGAAATTGGAGGAAATAGAGTAAATGGAGATTTATATTGTTGAAGATGATATGTCAGTGATCAGCGTCCTGCAGGATATTATTGAAGATAATGATCTGGGAATTGTCTGCGGAACTTCAGAGGGACGGCCGGCGGATGTGGATGATATCCTGGCAAAGAATCCGGATATGGTTCTGATTGATTTCCTGATGCCGGAAAAGGACGGTGTTCAGGTCATGCGCGAACTGCGGGAAAGAGGCTGCAAGGCAAAATGCATCATGATTTCCCGGGTGGCGGCAAAAGAATTGATCGGAAAGGCATACGATGCGGGCATTGAGTTCTTCATCAGCAAGCCAATCAATATCATTGAGGTAAAATCGGTCATCCGTAATGTGGATGAGCAGATCAAGAATGAGAAAACTCTGACGAATATTAAGAAAATGTTCATGGCAGAGATCGCGGATATGCCGAAGGAGAAGAAAAAAGATGACGGTTACGGCAGAAAGGTGCTTTACATTTTAAACCGTCTCGGCATGTCCGGCGAGAAGGGCGGCGACGATATCCTTCGGATCTGCGAGTATCTGCACAACAACGGACGCCCGATCTCCCAGGTCAGCATCGGTCAGCTCTGCGAGCTTTTGAGCGATGCGCCGAAGAACATGGAGCAGCGTGTCCGCCGTGCGATCGCGGTCGGCATGTCGAACCTGGCACATTTGGGTATTGAGGATTTTATGAATGAAACCTTTACTGCATACTCCAGCACCCTGTTCCCATTCGAGGAAATCCGGGCAGAGATGGATCACATCCGCGGTAAACGCCGTTACGGCGGCAAAGTCAGCATCAAAAAGTTCATCGACAGCCTGATGCTGGCGGTAGATCGTGAGGTATAACGGGTAGATTTACAAAACTTTCCAATTTATTTATCATAAGTTAAAAAAATGTTATAAAAATTTTATGTTTTTATGATGGATCTTGTAGTTTTTTGTCGGGGCTACAGTATTATACACCTGCGAGCAAGAAAAAAAAATAGGTTGGAGGTAGTTGTATGAAGACAATCGAGCTTGATATGTATCAGGCAACCGCAGTTGCGGCACTTGTACTGTTACTGGGACGTGTTCTGGTAGCTAAAATTTCTATTCTTCGTCGGTATTGTATTCCGGCACCTGTAGTTGGTGGTTTCCTTTATGCAATCGTTCATACCATCGTAAGAGGCATGGGCATTCTGGAAATTTCCTGCGACATGACACTTAAAAACGTATTCATGGTAGCTTTCTTCTGTAGCGTAGGTTTCACAGCATCCTTCCGTATGCTGAAGAAGGGCGGCGTTCAGACAGTTGTATTCCTGGCTCTGTCAGCTGTTATGGTAATTCTTCAGAACGTCCTGGGTGCTGGTCTGGCAAGCGTATTTGGTCTGGATCCTCGTCTGGGTCTGGCAACCGGTTCCATCCCGATGGTAGGTGGTCACGGTACTGCTGGTTCCTTCGGACCGTTACTTGAGGAATTAGGCGTAGCAAATGCGAGCGTTGTAGCTATCGCTTCCGCTACTTATGGTCTGGTTGCAGGCTGCGTAATCGGTGGTCCTATCGCAACTGCTAAGATCCGTAAGTACAAACTGTCCGCAGTTACTGAGGCAGCTACTAAGACTGAGACTGTAGAGACAGATGAGACTGGTGCAATCGATTCTGCTAGAATCCTTGACGGTCTTCTGTACTTAATCGTTGCTATCGGTGCTGGTACTATCGTATCCATGTTCCTTGGCAAGTTTATGACATTCCCGTTCTACATCGGCGCAATGTTAGTTGGTGCTATCATCCGTAACATCATGGATGTTCAGAACAAAGAGATCCCGATGGAAGAGATCAGCACACTGGGCGGTGCTTCCCTTTCCGTATTCCTGGGTCTGGCTATGATCGATATGAAACTGTGGCAGTTAGCTGAGCTGGCTGTACCGATGGTAGTTATGCTTCTTGCACAGACAGTACTTATGTTCTTCTATGCAAACTTCGTTGTATTCAACGTACTTGGCAAATCCTACGATGCTGCTGTTATGACCAGTGGTTTCTGTGGATTCGGTATGGGTGCTACCCCGAACGCTATGGCAAACATGCAGGCAATCACCGGCGTATATGGTCCGGCTCCGACTGCATTCATGGTAGTTCCGCTGGTAGGTTCCTTATTCATCGACTTTGTAAACGCAACTATCCTGACAGGATTCATCAGCTTCCTGGGCTAATAGATGCGAATTTCAAGAGGTCTGCTTTTCGGCAGGCCTCTTTTTTTGTGTAATAGGGAATTCCAAGGAATTTCCTATTACACAAAAAGGCGCTAACGTGCCAATGATGCGCACTCACACGAAGCAGAAATATGTCGCAAGCGACCGCACGAGGCGCCCGAATGTGCTTTGGCACATTCGTTGTCCATCCCCGAGTTATAATCAGGAACAATATAACTCCATAAGCAAATAATAATAACATCTATAACACTATTTTTATTTGATTCTGACGAAGAAATGATATATAATACATTATAGAAACAGAAAAGTTCACAAAAACAATTTGGAACCAGAGGGAATTATGTACAAGATTGATGAAACCATCGTCAAGTATTTGTGGTAACCATAGTTCAGTGAACTATTCAAACTTATATACATATCAGGAGGTATTATCCAATGAGCAAGTATGTTGACAGAGTTCTTGCAGAACTCAAA
>ENA-ORTP01000896-ORTP01000896.1-human-gut-metagenome-genome-assembly--contig:-NODE-896-length-34436-cov-2.879701_pt1 | contig 34436 bp, 32 predicted proteins | sample MGYA00241913_ERZ509190 | MGnify/ENA primary metagenome ERZ509190 (study PRJEB26280, sample SAMEA2338839) | human gut metagenome | biome: human gut; feature: human-associated habitat; material: faeces...
CCACCATTATATTTTTGAAAAGCATGGTCATTATAATAAATGGTTTTTTTTGTTTTTGAAGTTTTCACATATCCAATCCATGCCGGACCATCATCCGAATACCCTGTTTTCAGCTCAATGTACATTAAATCTCTAATCATTTATGTCACCCCCCTAAGTACGAATTTATCGTTCTCTTCAGCATAAATTATATCCTGCCAGAAGAAAAATCAGTCTGCGGATTTTGAAGCATATTGCGGATTGGCTTCCCGTACTAATCCCGGATACCAGACACACAATTCCTCAAAGGCTTTTCTTACCTTCTCCGGAATATCCACATGAGCAATAAACCCTTTTCCTGCAGGCCCATAACCATTTCTGTCATCGGATAATCTCGGGATTTCTCCCAGTAAAAGGCTGATATACCGTTCCATCTCCCACATGCCCCAAATGTCCTGCTCATAAACCAACTGCTGATTTTTGACCACAACCTTTGCCGCATATGTTGCGTAATTAATGATCTGCATATCCTCCTTTACATATTTTCGCAATCCCGCCTCCATTCGATATTGCATGGTCGCATCCTGCGAAAGAATAATGCTTCTGCACGGGATTTCCTTTTCTTTGATCATATCCAGAAGATACGTTATATTATTTCCGCAATTTGTTGATTTGCACTCAAGAAAATCCGGTCTTTCTCCATGGTTTTCCTGCAAATATTTTGCAAAGATCTCCGCCTCCGACAAGCCGTCGGTTTCCATATGCGGAAACGCTTCGCGCATTTTTTTCTGCAGAGTTTCCGTGGTATGGCCTTTTCCTCCCACAAGGATAAAGGTTTTTGCCACCTGATTTTTCATCGCTTCAGCCAAAACCTCTCCGCCGGCCAGAATACTTCCGCCAAACAAAACCATCACGTCAGCCTGAGGGATGCCATATGTCTGCTCCAGGTGTGCAGCAGATAATTCCGCAATATCTCTTTTTCCGCAAAATCTTCCTAACGTATTTATGTTTTCCGCTACTTTTTTCATCCTGCTTTCCTCCAAAGCGCTTCCTTTTTCCCCTCATCATTCCCCCTGAGGAAAAAACAGTCTGCCTCCATCGTGCCTCCTGGCTTATCTGGATAAAAGAACCACCGTCTCTATCCCCGTTGTTGCCGGGAACATATCCACCAGGCAACAGCGTTTTACTTCATATCCCGCTTCGCCAAGGGCAACGAGATCCCGCATAAGACTGGTCGGTTTACAACTGACATAGACCATCTCTTTTACCCCGAAATCAATGATCTTCTTCAGGGCTTTTGGATGGATGCCGTCCCTTGGCGGATCGAGAATAATAAGATCTGGTTTTTCTTTCAGGTTATCCACAACTTTAAGAACATCGCCGGCGATAAATTCACAATTATCCAGATGGTTATCCGCTGCATTGCTGCGGGCGGCAACAACGGCTTCTTCCACAATCTCCACACCAACGACTTTGCGGGCTACCGGCGCCATCATCTGCGCGATGGTTCCCGTGCCGGTATAAAGATCGTAAATCAGTTTATCTTTCTGCCATCCGGCGTATTCCCATACTTTCTGATACAGCTCTTCCGCGCCCAGAGTATTGGTCTGGAAGAAAGAAAACGGGGAAATCTTAAACCGCAGATTCAGCAGATACTCATAAAAATAATCCTGCCCGTAAAGCAGTCTGGTTTCATCGCTTTGTACCACGTCGGCCACGCTGTCGTTTAATGTATGCAAAATCCCTACGATCTTTCCATCAGTCTGTGCGGATAACAGTTTTTCTACAAATACTTTTTCGTCAAGGACGGACTGGGTGGTGGTCACCAGATTTACCAATATATCGCCGGTCTTTGCGGAACGACGAAGAACGAGATGACGTAAAAATCCTTCTTTACGCATTTTATGGTAATAGGTAGCGCCGATGGAAGTAAAATACTCCAGCACAGCCTGTAATATGGTAATAAAATCTTTATCCGCAATGTGACAATCCTTTAAAGACACAATATCATAAAAACTGTTTTTCCTGTGCATCCCCAGCGCCAGCGGCCCGTCCTTTTCCTCGTCGCCGAAAGTAAATTCCATCTTATTCCGGTATCCCCTGACCACCGGACTGGCCAGTATCTCTTCCACCGGGAAAGTAAACCCACTGTTTTTAATCAGCTCTTCCACCTGCCGTTTTTTTAATGCCAGCTGTTCTTCATAAGGCAGGGAACGATAGGCACATCCGCCACAAATACCAAAATGTTCACAGATGGTCTCTTCATCTCTTCTTTCTGCCGGTGAAGGCACAAGGACTTCCAGCAGCCGTCCTTCCAGCTTATCCTTTCTTTTTTTACTGATGGAAAAACGGATCACCTGTCCTTCCAATGCATTTTTTACGATAACCTTTTTTCCTTCTATCTCTAAAATCCCCTTGTTGGGAAACTCTGTCTTTATGACTTTTCCTTCGAAAATATCGCCTTTTTTCATGTTCTTTCCTTTTCTGTTTTTCTGTCTTTTCTCTGCTTTTCACCTAGATCTGTAATTCACTGAATTTGGATTTATAATATCCATGCCCATAGTGGGCCTGCCCCTCTTTATCAATCTCCATCAAAAGAAAGGTAGGCTTTCGGTCTGCCTGCCGTGGATAAGAAAGGCTGCCCGGATTCAGGATTGTAATATCCGGCCCAATATCGATAAATGGCACATGGGTATGCCCGAACATCACCACGTCAATCTGGTTTTCCAGCGCAACCTTTTTCAGATAACGGGTATCCCGGTACACATGATACATATGCCCATGCACCACCATAACCTTATAATTTTCTATCTGCAAAATAACCTTGGGCGGGAGGTCAAGGTTATAATCGTTATTTCCCGACACCATATAAACCGGGCAATCAACCAGGGAACGGATATAATCATCGCCGCGTTCTACATCGCCGCAATGAATCAGCATATCTATATCGCCAACCTGCCGGATGACTCCGGCAACATCATCATTACGTCCATGAGAATCACTGATCACTAAAATTCTCATTTTTCCTCCATAGACCTGTTTTACAGGATTTCTTTTATCATTCTGAGCGCTTTTCCTCTGTGACTGATTTCATTTTTTTCTTCTTCCGAAAGTTCAGCCGTGGTTTTTCCTCTGTCCGGAAGATAAAAAATCGGATCGTAACCAAAACCGTTTTCTCCCGCCGGTTCATCGGCAATCCTGCCTTCTATGGTTGCCCTTCTTGTCTCAATTTTTCCATCGGGAAAAGCTGCCGCGATCACGCAGACAAACCGGGCGCCCCGCACTGCCGCCGGAACACCATGAAGGCGATCCAGCAAAATCTGATTTTTAATACGATAAGATGTATTTTCTCCCATATACCGGGCGGAAAGTACACCCGGCTCTTTATTCAGATAATCAATCTCCAGTCCGGAATCATCGGCCAGAACCAGACATCCGGTTGCTTCCATCACGGTTTTTGCTTTAATGATGGCATTTTCTTCAAAAGTTGTCCCATCTTCAATGATCTCCACATCGACCCCCGCCTCTTTCATGGATAAGATTTCATAATCCATATCGCCGAGAATCTGACGGATTTCTCTCATCTTTCCTTCATTTCCCGTAGCAAAAATCAACTGTTTTTTCATTGTTTTTTTCCTCCTGCCTTTGCGCCGTCTTCTGTTATACTTTTCTTTTTCCTCGGCGGCTTCGGTCCCATAAACTGATAAAAATAGGTTTTCATCATTCCATTGTATATTTTACGGTTTTTATCTGCCTTTTTGCCTATGTATTTCTCTGCGTCTTCATAAGCGGAGATCACAAAGGCCGACCATCCATCCAGACGGGCGAAAGCCTCCCCGATCTCCCGGTACAGAATCGGCATATCTTCTTTCTCTTCCAGCCTTTCGCCATAAGGCGGATTGGTGATAATAAATCCATATTTTTTTGGATGACGCAGCTTGTGCACCGGTCTTTGCTGAAAATGAATGAGGTGGTCTACCCCGGCACGTTTTGCATTTTCTCTGGCAGCTTTGATGACCAGCGGATCAATATCGTATCCCTGAATATCCATCTCCACCTGCCGGTCGACCAGATCTTCCGCCTCCTCAAATCCTTCTTGCCAAAGCTTGGGCGGAAGAATATTTTCCCACTGCTGCCCCTGAAATCTTCTGTACATTCCCGGTGCAATATTGGCGCCCATCATGGCCGCTTCAATAGGAAATGTACCACTTCCGCAGAAGGGATCGACCAGAATACGGTCTTTATTCCACGGCGTAAGCTTGATTAAGGCTGCAGCCAGCGTCTCTTCAATGGGCGCCTTACTGACCATTTTCCGATACCCCCGCTTATGCAGACTCTCTCCGGAAACGTCCAGGGCAACCGTAACCATATCTTTATATATGGAAATGCGAACCGGATAATCCTGTCCATCCTCTGCAAACCAGGTGAGGTGATAATGCTGTTTCATCCTTTCTACCATTGCTTTTTTGGCAATGGACTGAATATCGGAAGGGCTGAATAATGCACTTTTTACGGATGTGGCCTTTGTTACCCAGAAACGGGCGTCTTTTGGCAGATATTCCTCCCAATGTATCGCACGAATATTTTGGAATAACTCTTCGAAGGTTACCGCCTTAAACTCTGCAATTTTCAGCAAAATCCGCTGCGTTGTCCGCAAAAAAATATTGGCTCTGACCAGAGCCTCCAAATCTCCGGCAAAGGTCACTTTTCCATCCTCTACCCGGACAATCTCATATCCTAAATCTGTGATTTCTCTCTTGCAAACTGCCTCCAGTCCAAAATGGCATGGTGCAACCAATTCATATCTGCCTTTCATTTTTCCTCCAAAATCCTGTTCTTTTTTCTGTTTTTCACTGTTTTTTCTTCTATATTAATATAAAAATATTTTACTGATTCTCCGGTACTGTGTCAACGTTTTCTTTCAAAACCATTGTCCACAGCTCCTGTTCTTTTTTCTCCAGATACCCCTGATAATGGATGAGTCCTCCGGCGACACTATAAGCTTTTATCCCTTCTTCCTCCAGTTTTCGGGCCGCCATCATACTGGTGGTTCCTGTCTCACAGTAAAGCAAAAGAGGAAGATCTTTCTTCCACTGACGCTGCTCGCTCAGAAGCTCCTGCGTCTTTCCCTCCATGATTGCCGCAAAGGGAAGAAGTTCTGCCATCGGCAAATGTCCCCGCTCATACTCCTCTCTGCCTCGCACATCCAACAAGATTCCTTTGCCTTCCTTATTCCATCTGAGGGCATCGGAAACAGAAATAAAATCCAAGATGATTTCCTCCGTTTCTTCTTTTTATTATTCATACTATGTTCCTTTTTCTTTCGGGACACACTTCCTTTGCCTTCCTGTCCGCATGCATTTTTGCCTCTTTTGGCTGTTGATGTCCCGGCATCTGCGTCGGTGTTTTCTCCAAAAAAGAAGCACAGCCTTCCCGGAGGAAAGTTGTGCTTCCTGCTTGTATTTTACTTTTTCTTTTTCTCTTTGGTCTGCGGCCAGTCACCTGCCAAGATTATTCCCGGTAACTGTCTTTGCTGCTGTTTTTGGCTTCGTTCCGGGAATTGTTCCGGCTGTTGTTTTGTTCTTCATTGCGGGAACTGTTCCGGCTGCTGTTTCTCGATTCATTGCGGGAGCTGTTCTGGCTGCCTTTTCCACACTCATTACGGAAACTGTCCTGGCTGCTGTTTCTTCCATTATTCTGAGAACGGTTTGTTTCTTTCTGACTGGATGTTTTCTGATTTCTGGACATTTGTATACTCCTTCCTTGTTCACGGTTTTTCTTTATGTGAACTTACAAAAAGAGTATGTCCGGGAATGCCGAAAACTATTCTGCCAAAATCTTTTTAAATTTCTTTTTGCCTCGTTTTAATACGCGGCCTTCGCCTTTGAAATCTTCCATCGTGTAAGATGCTTTAATATCGGTTACCTTTTCTCCATCCAGCGTTACGCCGCCCTGCGTTACATTTCTTCTTGCTTCCGAACGGGTTCCTGCCAGTTCTGCCTTCACCAGAAGACCAAGAATATCAAGACTTCCATCGGTGAAATCTTCTGCACATAATACACATTCCGGCATGTCTGCCGCAGCGCCCTGACCAAATAATGCTTTGGCTGCATTCTGTGCTTTTTGCGCCTCTTCCTCACCGTGAACAAGTTTGGTCAGTTCATAAGCAAGGATTTCTTTTGCTTTATTTAACTGACTTCCTTCCCAGTCTGCCATGGCGTCAATTTCTTCCAGCGGCAGGAAGGTCAGCATACGGATGCATTTCATTACGTCATCATCGGCAACATTTCTCCAGTACTGATAAAAATCAAATGGGGAAGTTTTATTTGGATCCAGCCAAACCGCACCGGACTGTGTTTTTCCCATTTTCTTTCCTTCAGAGTTAAGCAGAAGGGTGATGGTCATGGCATGGGCGTCTTTTCCTAATTTACGACGGATCAGCTCTGTACCTCCCAGCATGTTACTCCACTGGTCATTACCGCCAAACTGCATATTACAGCCGTATTTCTGGTATAATGCATAGAAATCGTAGCTCTGCATGATCATGTAGTTAAATTCAAGGAAGGAAAGACCTTTCTCCATACGCTGTTTATAACACTCGGCACGAAGCATATTATTTACAGAGAAACATGCGCCGACTTCTCTCAGTAATTCCACATAATTCAGATCCAGAAGCCAGTCGGCGTTATTGACCATCAATGCTTTTCCATCAGAGAAATCAATGAAACGGCTCATCTGCTTTTTAAAACATTCTACATTATGATCGATGGTTTCTCTGGTCATCATCTGACGCATATCGGTACGTCCCGAAGGGTCTCCGATCATTGCCGTACCGCCACCCAGAAGAGCGATCGGTTTATTGCCCGCCATCTGCAGACGTTTCATCAGACATAAAGCCATAAAATGACCAACATGAAGGCTGTCCGCTGTTGGGTCAAAACCAATATAAAATACTGCCTTTCCTTCATTGATCATCTTCTTAATCTCTTCTTCATTGGTCACCTGGGCAATCAGCCCTCTGGCCACTAATTCATCATATACTGTCATTTTCCTTTTCTCCTTTTCCTTATTTTCTGACACAGCCATTTACTCTTCGCTTATCTGTCGCTTCTGCTTTTTGTCAGGTATTTTTTCGTGCACAAGTGCGTATCCCCGAAGGGTTTTTATTTGATAAGAAATGGCGTAATTTCCTCAAATAAAAAAATCCTTATCTGTATACTTACAGATAAGGACGAAAATATCTCGTGGTACCACCTTATTTCACTGCCAGCTCACACTGTCAGTCTCTACTGGCTGCAAATGTACAGCCGCAGCGGTGTAACGTCCGCCTGCACGCCACAGCCTACTAAGCGCTGCCTTTCGGTGTGGAACTCAGGAATGTATTCACCTTCTGCACTTTCATTGACCTTTCACCAACCGGTCTCTCTCTGCATGTCCCTGCAGGGGCTACTTGTTTCCCTCATTGTTTTTGTCATATTCATGATGTAGTCTATTGTAAGCAATAATGATTTTTTTGTCAACCTTCTTTTTCTTCTTCTCTTTATCTTTCCAGCAAAATGTATCCTCCGGTATTTTTTCTCCGGCTGAAATAAACATGGGTATCCTTTACATTTTTCTGCGGAAACATATAGTCGATCAGTTCAGGCAGAGCAGCCCATTTCAGCCGCTGCCTCTCGCCGGACCAGCTTCGAGTGGCAGAATCGGTAAAAATCACCTGTCCGTTTTCCGCCATCCCCAATAAAATCATCGTATGATAAGAACCGGCAAACCGTTTATCAAACCGCCGGACGACTTTTCCTTTTTGTCTTTTTCTCCGGCTGGTCTCGATCACCACCACTTTTCCTGCCAGAAGATGGCGGCGAATAGCCGTGATGGCGGTCTGATCTTCAAATGCGCCGACATAGCGGTTGCCTATTCCATAATGGGTGAGAATACGGGAAATCCCATAAAGAGAAACCGGCATCTGCCTGGCCATGGGTTTTCGATAATTTTTCTCTCCTTCTTCGGGAAACAGCTTCCGTTCCACCCGGGCAATGGTATCTTCCGGTCGATAATTTTTACATTGCGGAACATAAGCCGCCAGCAGGGTGGTCAGCGAACAACAGGCGCAACCGTGTCTGGTCATGTACTCGCTATATTCCCCATAATTCTCTGCTTTCTGCTGAAACACCGGGAAAAGATCGGTTTTTTCTCCATCCGTAATCTGTACGTTCAGCTGCGGATCCGCAAGATGATGAAGCGGACCCGCTGCCTTCAGATATTTATTTCCTTCTGCATCTTCCTCCCGGACAAAGGTCACGGAAGGGATGAGCAATGACTGAGCAAGCATGGTTTTCCTTTCGATGGGCACAGAATCGCTCTTCCCTGCCTTAATATTTAAAGATGGCTACACCGTAAGCCGGTAAATCATAGGCAATGGAATATTTACGGTCGTCGCAGGCCTTTTTCTCCGGCTTATAAACTTCCGGTCTCTCTGCGCCCGAACCTCCAAATTCTGCAGCGTCACTATTTAAAATCAGCGTATGTTTTCTTCGGCAGGTCGTTCCTACGCGGTAATCCGGCCTTGCCACCGGGGTAAAGTTACAGACAAAGAGCAGATTATTTTTTCCGCTCTCCGAATGTCTGGTGAAGGAGAAGATACTTCTGTCTCCGTCATTGGCATTGATCCACTCAAATCCTTCCGGATAGCAGTCATATTCGTAAAGACATTTATTTTTTCTGTAAATGTGCAAAAGCGCCCGGACAAAATTTTGCAGTTGACGGTTTCGGTCTTTTTCAAGCAGGAACCAGTCCAGTTCTCTTGCCTCGCTCCACTCCTGATGCTGCCCGAAATCCTGTCCCATAAAGAGCAGTTTTTTACCCGGATGACCGGTCATAAACGCATAGCCTGCCATCAGATTTCTGAATTTATCATCGTATAGTCCCGGCATCTTTTCCAACATGGAACATTTCAGATGCACCACCTCATCATGGGAAAGAACCAGCATATAATTTTCTGCGTAGGCGTACATCATGGCAAAATTCATTTTATTGTGATTAAATTTACGGAAATATGGATCCAGTTTCATGTATTCCAGGAAATCATGCATCCATCCCATATTCCATTTCAGGCTGAACTCCAGTCCGCCGTATTCGGCCTTATCGGTCACCTTCGGCCATGCTGTGGATTCTTCGGCAATCATCAATGCCCCCGGATTACGTTCTTTGACAATGGTATTCAGATGTTTGAAAAACTCAATGGCTTCCAGATTTTCATTTCCGCCATAAATGTTCGGTACCCATTGTCCGTCGTTGCGTCCATAATCCAGATAAAGCATGGAGGCTACCGCATCTACCCTTAATCCGTCGATATGGTATTTTTCAATCCAGTAAAGCGCATTACAGATGAGGAAATTGACCACCTCGGTTTTGCTGTAATCAAAGACTTTCGTTCCCCAGTCCGGATGCTCTCCCTTTCTTGTATCTGCATATTCATAAAGACAGGTGCCGTCAAATTCCGCCAGTCCGAAAGCGTCCCTTGGAAAATGCGCCGGTACCCAGTCAAGGATTATGCCAATTTTATGTTCATGAAGATAGTCTACGAAAAACTGGAAATCTTCCGGTGAACCATGTCGGGAAGTCGGTGCAAAATAATTAGTTACCTGATACCCCCAGGAACCATCAAAAGGATGCTCGGCTATGCCCATTAATTCCACATGGGTATACCCCATATCATTGACATAATCCGCAAGCGCCACAGCCAGTTCCCGGTAGTTGTAATACCCGTCCTCGTCTTCTTCTGTAACCGGATGCTTCTTCCATGATCCCGGGTGGACTTCATAGACGAACATCGGGCTTTTTTTCACATCAAATTTTTTCCGTTTTTTCATCCATTTTTCATCATTCCACTGAAAATGTGAAATGTCCGCCACAACGGAGGCATTATTGGGCCGTTTTTCCATCTGAAAACCATATGGATCCGCCTTGAGAACGACTTTTCCTTCTCCGGTTCTGATGGCATATTTATAAATCTGTCCCACTTCCATCCCCGGAACGAACAACTCATAAATCCCCATCGGTTCCAGACGATTCATCACATGGGTGTCCTGATCCCAGTTATTGAAATCTCCCACCAGGGAAACTTTCTTTGCATTTGGCGCCCACACCGCAAAATATACCCCATCTTTGCCCTCCATGGTCATCGGATGTGCGCCTAATTTATTATACAGATCGTAATGCGTTCCTTTTCCGAACAGATATTGATCAAATTCCGTGATATAATTTGTTGCCTGCATCTGTAAATCCTCCTGCCTTTGGTTTTATTCAGTATAGCATAAAACGCACTGAAAATCAGCCTTTTTTTATGCATTATATCCAGTGTTTCTGAACTTTGTATAAAATGACCAGTATTCGTTTTTCATTTTTTACCGCAATTTTCCCACGATACGCTCTTTTCTCCAAAGCAGATTTTCCGGACAAAAAAAACACATGCGCAGGTCTTTCTCCATCCGCAAAGACTCACCTGTGCATGCGTTTCCTGTATTTCTTATTCAGCGATTACTTTAATCCATCCCTCCGGCGCTTCAATGTGTCCCATCTGAATACCGGTCAGTGTATCATATAATTTTTTCGTCACCGGTCCCATTTCTTCCATTCCGCTTGGGAAGCAGATTTCCCGGCCATGATCAACAATCTTCCCTACCGGTGAAATCACAGCGGCAGTTCCGCAAAGTCCACATTCCGCAAAGTCTTTAATCTCATCAAAGAACACTTCTCTGTGCTCTACTTCCATGCCCAGATAGTGCTCTGCCACGTACATCAAAGAGCGGCGGGTAATGGAAGGTAAGATGCTGTCTGACTTAGGCGTAACCAGCTTGCCATCTTTGGTAATAAAAATGAAGTTAGCTCCTCCGGTTTCTTCTACCTTCGTCCTTGTGGCTGCGTCCAGATACATATTTTCATCATAACCCTGACGATGTGCGTCCATGATCGCATATAAACTCATGGCATAATTCAAACCTGCCTTGATATGCCCTGTACCATGCGGCGCTGCACGGTCATAGTCACAGACCCGGATGGTGATTGGTTTGGCTCCTCCGGTAAAATATGGTCCAACCGGTGTGACAAATACACGGAACTGGTATTCACTGGCCGGTTTTACGCCAATGACCGGATCAGAACCGAACATATACGGACGAATATACAGCGTTGCCCCGGAACCATATGGCGGTACGTAAGCCAGGTTTGCCTTTACGGTTTCCACCACAGCCTCTACAAACTTTTCCGGTGGATACACCGGCATTTCCAGGCGTTCACAACTGTCTGCCATCCGTGCTGCGTTTAAATCAGGGCGGAAGCATACGACTTTACCGTCTTCTGTTGTATAGGCTTTTAATCCTTCAAAACAAGTCTGTGCATACTGTAATACTCCGGCACATTCATTGATCACTACGTTAGCGTTGTCGGTCAGCGCGCCTTCTTCCCAGGCGCCGTTTTTATAATTCGCTACAAATCTGGCCTCTGTCTGATGATAGTTAAATCCGATAGAACTCCAGTCCAAATTTTTCTTTTCCATTCTTATACTCCACCTTTCTGATTTAACGGTTGAAATCATTGTACCACAGTTTTTTCTGCTTTTCTATGTTTTCTCTTCAGGTTTTCAAAAAAATGCAATTTTTTTGCATAAATATTTCATTTTTATTTTTTTGTTCCTTTTTTATTCTAAAATGTCTCTTTCTGCAAAAAAACCTTCTCCGCCAGACAGAAAATATGCCGGCATGCAGAGAAAGGATTCTCCGGATACCGGCATAGGGGTTCTGTTTTTTCTTTTTCCTGCATTGTTCCCGGATTATCCCTTCCTGAACCATGCATGTTTATGTAATGTGTTTGTTGTAATAGAGGACTTTTCTCCGTCACTCTTCCGGTTCACTCCACACTCTTTTACTGTGGGTTTACCAGAATATAACCGCCACAGGAAGCCTCTTTTGTGTAATACGGCGCAGTGGAAGTCACGTCCGTACAGGAAAACATATAATTCAGCAGGCTTAATAATGAAGTATATTTAATTCTTCTCTGGTCGCCAAAATAGGACGCTCTGTCTGCGGAATCAGCCACAATGACCATATCGTTATCCGTCACACCCAGGAGAACCATCGTATGTTTGCCATTGGACCAGCGCGCATCGCTGCCTACTTTTTTCACTTCAACCACCACGGCGTTGCCTGTTTTCAGATGCTCCATAATCTGGTTATAGGCGCCAACCGGATCATAGCTTCTGACATATTCATTGTTAATATTATAACTGCTGAGTACTTTGCTGATTCCATAGAGGGAAACCGGCATACTCTTTTTTTTCTTTTTATAATTGTCTTTCCATGCTGAACCAAATACTCTCTTTTCGATTACTTCTGTAGTATACACCGGTCCCATCTGCATATTGGCGTAACCGCTTAATACCGTAGAAAGAGCGCAGGCGCCACAGCCATGATCCGGCATATAGTTGGCATAGATACCATTTTTTCCACTGTTTTTATTCTCTTTCGCCGCCTGATGATAAACGGTGTAGGTTCTTGTTCCCGGATAACTTTCCACAGTCACGCTCAGCCGGGCTCCTTTGCTGCTCACCGGCAGACTGCTCATCGGCGTTACGATATTCCCCGGTGATACGGCCTTCACCGTACAGGTCAGCGCCGCTTTTCCGGTTTTACAGGTGATGGTGGCCGTTCCGTTATAGCCTGTGGCTGTGGCCATCCCGTTTTGATTCACGGAAACCACCGCTCCGTTATCGCTGTACCAGGCGCAGGCTTCTCCCGTATTCAGCACAGACATCTGATAGCTTTGTCCCACCGGCAGGCGTAAGGAAGTCGCATTAAGTTTCGGTACATATACCTTGCACTTGATCGTTCGATTATTGGTTCGGCAGGTAATGGTTGCCGTTCCGGATTTTTTGGCTGTCACTTTTCCATTTGCAGAAATTTTCGCTATCTTTTTATCGCTGGTAGACCATTGCGTATTTTTTCCGTTTTTCACCTTCAGCGTATAGCTGCTGCCCGGACTTAAAGTGAGTTTCGTCGTATTAAGACCTACCGAATATACTTTACAGCGATACTCCCTCTTTCCGGCTCTGGCGGTAACCGTTGCCTTACCCCCTTTTATTGTGGTGATCTTCCCTTTTTCATTGACGGTAACTACTTTTTCATTGCTGCTTGTCCATCTGATTTTTTTGGCTTTGCAGCCTTTCACCTTTAGCTTTTTGGTTTTTCCCTGTTTTAATGTCAGAGAGGTGTAATTCATTCTCGGTGTTGCCGCCTGCACCTGTGCTTCTGCCGTTGGCATAAATAACATACCGGTGAACAGAAACAGGCCTGCTGCCAGCAGTTTCAGCCGTTTCTTCATGGTAAAATGCAACCTCCTTTTTTCTCTTCCTTCATCTCTTTCAACCATAATCCGGCAATGGTCTGCATTCCTTCTTTTGTTGGATGGACGCCGTCCACCGTTTCATACTCAATGCCATACCGGGCCACATCCGCCAAATGTACTTCTGTCTCTCTGGCCGCCTCCCGGATAATCTCCGAATAGACTTCCTGCGATATGGTCGATTCCGCATTAAAAAACTCTGTTTCGCCATCCTTTCCCCGCAACAATGTTGCGCACCAGATCTCTGCCTGGGGATAAAGACATTTTAACCGACAGAGCATACGCCGATATTCCAGACCAAACTCCTGAGGCAGCACGCAAAATCCCCAGTCGTTGGCTCCCATGGCAAGGAGAATCACATCCGGATCTCCTTTTTTCCCCAGCGCCCGCAATCGGTTTTCTGCCGTTGCGGACGTAGCCAGATTGCCGGACACCGTGCTGCCGGCGTAAGAATTATTTACGCCAACCACACCATTCCTCCCATGGATGACCTGCATCCACCAGGTATCCTCCGGCTCTTTCACTCCGGTAACTTCCTGCACCCAGCCACGGTAAAACACACCGTCTTCCGGTGTACAGCCGGCAAAAGTACTGACAGAATCGCCTAAAACCGCATAAACCTTTCCTGTTTCCTTCTCCAAAAAAACGCCCCCGTTTCCTTTATTTCCGGTCAAAAATGACGCCAACCACTTTCGGGCCGGCATTGGCAGCCACTGCTGCCCCGATCTGGTAGCAATCCACCGGACCGTAGCCAAGTTTTTCCGTCAACTTTTCAATCATCTCATCACAGTAGCTTCTTTCATTGCCATATACCACCTGATAAGGGGAACCCGGTTCCATTTCTTCTATGGTTTTCTCCACGATTTTCGTTACGACCTTTTTCTCCCCACGGCATTTTCCTGCGGTTGTGATCTCATGGTCCCAGATTTTCATAATCGGTTTAATGTTGAGTTTATCTCCCACGAAGGCCGCCGCACTCGGAATACGTCCGGATTTTCCCGCATATTTGAGATTATAAATGCCAAAATAGACGCAGCGTTTTGCCAGGGCAGTTTTCAGATACTCGTCGATTTCTTCCGGAGAAGCTCCCTTCTGTACCATTTCGCCTGCCATCAGCGCCGGATAGCCATAGGCTCCTGAATAGCTGGCGCCGTCATAACAATGGATATTGATTTTTCCTTCGCATTCCGGATGTTCTTCCAGAAAATTCTCTATGGCAAATACCGCGTTCTGATAAGTTGCGGAACCGGCGGAATTAATAAGCACGAAAAACAGATCCGTATACCCTTTTTCAAAGTATTCGAAATACATCTCTTCAAATTGAAATGCTGTAATCTGAGAAGTTTTTGGAATATCTTCATTTTCTTCCATCAGTTTAAAAAAACCTTCGTTATCAAAATCCACTCTGCTTATATAGGCTTTTTCGCCTATGACAACCGGAAAAGGAATAACATCCACGTCATATCGTTTTTCCATTTCAAAAGAAACATCACTGGCGGAATCCGTAATCACTCGCATTTTATTCATATTTTTTGTATCCTTCCATCTTATTATTTTCAATTTATTTACTTTTAATATTATAATGGAGTCCCTATTTTCTGTCAACGGCAGAGACACCCTGCCGCCATAGTACGAAACGATTACGAATCCTGCTGTTTTTACAGTATACGATAAAAAAATTACCAGAATATGTCCGTCTCCCTTTCGGACTGAGAAATCGAAATATCCTGCGCGGACGGATTTCTTTCCGCTGCAGCGCTGCCCCTGCGGCGTAGTTTTCTTTCATGCGAATATAATTTTTCAAAAAAACTGCCGTCACCCGAGATTCCCTCAAAGCAACAGCAGTCTGTTTTTATGATCTGTGATTTTGCAGAAACAGTTTCTGCTTTTTCATTTTTTATTCTTCCGTTTCCACGCAGGCCATGGCCAGTCCGGTAGCTACGGCATTTCTCGGACCTTCACAACCACGGATATTTCCCCGTCCGGCTACAATATCGTATTCAGCCAGCGCATCCGTAACCATATTCGGCACTTCAAAGTCAAGGGCTGAACCGCCAACCATAACAACGAACTGAATATCTCTCGGGTTGCCGGTAGGGCTGACCTTGGATAAGGAACGAACCGCATTGGTGACAAATACTTTCCGTTTGGCCTCCATACGAACCTGTCTTACTTTTTCCATGGATTCCATACCTTCCAACGGCACCAGTTCGTCATTTTCCTTCACCAGAACGACCTTGGCAAATACGGAAGCGTCCAACGGTTTCTCAAAGAACTGTGCCGTTCCGTCCTCGTGGCGGATATGGAACAGACTCTCTACCACAGCCAGCGGATATTTCTTAATATCTTCAGCTACGGCAAAGTCATCCAGTCCCAGTTCAGACTGAATGAGAAGGCTGACCATATTTCCGGCGCCGGCCAGATGGATCAGTTTTACCTTGCCTTCCCGGTTAACCACAGAGGCGTCCGTGGAACCGGCTCCCATATCCACGATGGCCAACGGTGTGCTGGTACCCGGGGTCGTCAGAGCGCCCTTGATGGCCATATCGGCTTCCACACCACCGACATATACCGGCACTTTTAATTTTTCCGTGAGCACCTGGGCGATCATCTCCATCTGGAGACGGTCGGATTTAACCATGGCTGCAATACCTACGGCATTCTCCAGAGAAAACTCATCGGCGATACCCCCTTTGACCTTCTGCGGATTAAAGGTATCTACGGCGAGAATATCCTGAATCTTGATTTCTTTTTTATGTTTATCTGTCAGACCCGCCATGACACGGCGTACTCTGTCTAACATATTTCCGGCGTTGGTTCCCACTTCTCCCTGAATATCTTCAATATCCATAATCGTAGAAACGCCTTCCATAATCTTATCTGCACCTTCGTCTACATCGACTTCCACTTCTTTTTTCGTGCCGATGATCGTAATGGTTCCTGCCTTGATGCTGCGTTCCTTTACGTCGCCTTCCGGTGTTTTGATCACCACGCCGGAACGGGTTCCAATAAGAGAACGGGCAATCGGCACGACTCTCTTCGTCTCCTCGGAAGAAAGCTGGAACAGGGTAGCGATGCCGTATGGATTGGAAAGAACGGATACCACGCTGCCGACAGGGGCAACTTCAATGGCACATTCCATCCCCAGCGGAACTTTTTCAATCATGGATACTTCGTCAATGATCGGTATCTGCTTATTTAAGCGATGATTGATCAGATTACCTTCATCCGTCTGCACGATGGCGCCGGTAATATTTACCTTTCTCTTCACGCCATTCATCATTTCTGCCGCCCGGTCAAACTTCACGGTAGAAGGAATAACCACGATCACATCCATATGTTCCGTAATCTTGGACAACTCCGTAACCAGCACAGAAGTTCCCACGCCTATGCCTGTTCCTCCCGGCGTTGACGGGTTATGTCCAATGACAGTAGATTCTGTGATGATGGTCTCAGAAATGGTCTCCATCGCCACATCACCGATAACCGGCGCCGCCTCATTGATTCTGATTTCATCAAGATCAGAATAATCTAATCCCAGTTTATTTAAAGCATTTTTCAGGGACATAAACACCCCGTTTATATTGTCCAGGGTTCCTTTAATACCGGTTGTCGGGCCAATGCCACTGGCAAGAAACTTAATATCTGCGCCCTCAACTTTAGCCAGCGCAACTTCTGTTGTGGCATTACCAATATCAACACCTGCTACAAACTTCATATTCTTCCATCCTTTCCTGCCGTCTGTGATATATCGAATGTCTGTTTTTAAAACATCGCACACATTCTGAGCATAAATCTTATTAAAATTATATCATTTACACAAAAAAGGGTCAAACATTAACAGACATACTTTCTTGATACACTTTCCCAAAAATTGCACATTCTTGTTCTTCTTTTTCTCAGCATCAGTAATATTTTGCCGATTCCTTTCAATTCTTCCCCTTTTTTGAAACACCTGAGGAAGAAAATTTTTCCGGAAAATTTACGACCGGAGGACGGAACTTCCCACAAAACAAAAGCTGCCCCACAGGTTTCTCTTTCCGCCTGTGCGACAGCCTGCCCATGTTAATACAGGGAAACTCTCCCTTCATTGGATGGGTGAACCAGAACTTTTACTCCGGTAATCGTCGAATTTTTATATTCATAGAACTTCTTTTCTTTCAGATTGTTTAAAATTTCATCTTTGCAGGAAAACAGCAGCTCAAGATCACTGTCGTACGTATTGACCGGTTCCACATAATAAATGCTGTACTTTTTTTCCTCCACAGCAGAGTTTTCCAGCCATTCGCTGTCTGCATATTCTACCGCATCATAAACATCGTCTCCCAGTTCTACTTCTTTTCTGATGTTCGCCTGTTTTACATTATCCGGATTATACTCTACCACAAACTGCAGACTGTTTTTCGGTACAGTCTCCGACGCTTCTATGGTTACATTGCGGTTCTCCACATCCCAGCAGTGAATATAAATCTTTTCGTTCTTTTTGTTTTCCTTTCCAATTTTGCGGGTAATGGTTTCCGTTTCTCTCCGGTCTCCGCCAATATCCTTTTTCCCCATATATTGAAAAGAAGAGTATTCAATCAGACTGATGCCTGCGCCCAGTCCGCAAAGAAGGATGCCCACACATAACACGCCCACCAGAATCATTCTCCTGCTTGTTTTTCCTGTTTTTTCTCTCTTCATGCTTCCACTTCCTTTCCATTGTTTTTCTGTCTCTTCTCCGCAAGAAAACTAACGATCAGAAACGTATAAGCGCCGCAACTCAGCACGAAACCAAATATGCCCAAAGTCACGCCGATGAGCGGGTATCCCTGTACCAGCAAAATCATCAGGATACCCAGAGCAAATACGGCCATCAGACCTGCGATCACCGCCGGAATCATCAAAAACAGCAGTACAGCCTTTACAAAAAAGACCACGATCCATTTACACATTGCCCAGACACCTCTGCACAGGTTTTTCACGCCTTCACCATCTCCTTTTTTCTCTCTGCCTTCCTCTGTCCGCTGCCTCCAGCGGGAAGGCCTTTCTTTCTCTTCCTGTTTTCTTTTTTCCATTTTCTTTTCCTGTTTCTCTTTTTGCTGTTCCATAAAATGAGAAAACGATCTTCTGGATTTACTGATCGCGTCGCCGGCCTTTCTTCCAATTTCTCCGGCCGGATTCTTTTTTATCGCTCCCTTGTAGGAAGGATCGATATGATAGGCTTCCAGAATCTCTCCAATGAGACTGTCCACATCGCCAAAATCATCAATGGCCTCCTGTTCACTCATTCCACTCTGCCTTTTCATCTCAATATGCATCGCATATTCGGAAAGAATATCCTTTCTTTCCTGCTCTTCCAACATGGACAGCCGCTCTTCCAACACTTTTAAAAATCCTTCTTTATTCATGACTTCTGCTCCTTTAAAAATCCGTTGACCTTCTGATGGAACTCTTCCCATTCCTGCGTCATCTCCTCCAGACGCAGGATCCCTACCGCCGTCAGATGATAATATTTCCGGGGCGGCCCTTCACTGGATTCCCGCAGATAGGTCTCAAAATAATGTTCGTTGGTCAGTCTTTTTAAAATAGGATAAATCGTCCCTTCTTTGACATTCACTACTTTGGATACTTCCGCCACCAGTTCATATCCATACATATCCCGACGGGAAACAGCGGTAAGAACCATAAGTTCCAGAACACCTTTTTTAAACTGTGCATTCATCCTTCTACTCCTTTCCTGATAATACTATATTACTCTATGTACTATGTATAGTCAAGTACTAAAAATTTATTGACTTTTTCCCTATTTTCTTTCCCTCCCAAAAAAGCTTCCCCTCTTTCCCCTCGTCCCATGGCAAACAAAAAAACCGCAAGTTTCAGGGCTGCTTTTTCTCTGTTCTCCTGAACGCTTGCGGTTTTCACCGAATTTTATATGTTTTTTGTCGCTTTCTCTGCCTTGACGGCGCCTTATCTCCGGCCTGTTTACAGCCTGCGGATAATCTCCCGCTTATACTGAAGAAAAGCTTCCGTCAGGGCAAAATCCTTTGCTCTCGGCTTCTTTTCTGTAATCACAATCTCATCCCTGATCTTTCCCGGCGTTCCCCCCAGGATATAGATCCGGTCAGACAATAAAATCGCTTCATCAATATCATGGGTAATAAATATGGTGGACAGATCAATACGTTCCATAATATCCAGATACCATTGATGAATCGTCGATTTGGTGAGAGTATCCAGGGCGCTGAACGGCTCATCCAACAATGCGATGCCGCTGGAAGAAAGATAGGTTCTCAGCAGGGCTGCCCGCTGGCGCATTCCGCCGGACAACTGGCTGGGATAACGGTATTGTGTCCCTTCCAGGCCAAATTCCGGAAACAGGGGATCCGCCTTCTTTCTGGCTTCTTTTTTTCCCATTCCGTTAATGACCAACGGTAAAGATACATTATCAATAATCTTTTTATGGGGAAGAAGCAGATCTTTTTGCATCATATAACTGATCTTTCCCGGTCTGCCGGTAATTTCTTCCCCATGCAAAAAGACCTTTCCTTCGTCCGGTTCCGTCAGACCGGAAAGAATGTGGAATAAGGTTGTTTTGCCCGAACCGCTTACTCCCAGCAGGGAAACCAGTTCCCCCCGGTTTAACGTCAGGCTGATTTCCTCAATAATCGTCCTGCCACCATATGTTTTTGTTATCTGTTCTGCGCTGAGCAGTATCTCTTTTTTTTCCATTCTTTTCATCCCACATTCCATCTGCATACGGTCATGTCTCTTTGCGCCTTCTTCTGCGTCTCTTCCCTCCATCGCCCCGTCTGCGGCAGGAAATAATCCCGCTTACTGTGAAAGACAGTCATTGGTGTAACCTTGCCCGGCGAGATTCTTTTTCGTCAGTTTCTTTTCATACAGCCAGGTATAAAAGGCATCCCATCTTTCCGGATCGATAACACCCCAGGCAGAGGCATCGGCGATATATTGATCCGCAAGCCATTTCTGGCTGGCATAAACCAGATCCTCCGCGCCGCGCAAAGATCCGGTGTTGTCGCCGGCAATGAGCATATCCGCTGCTTTTTCCGGCTCTTTGATGGCATAAGCATATCCTTTTGCCGTAGCATCCAGAAAGGCCTTTGCCACGTCCGGAGAATCGTTCAGAAAATCATTGTTGGCGATGATCACCGGAGTATAGTAATCGAAAACCGGGTTAATGTCTTTAAAGTTCCAGTAATCAAAATCCATCTCGCTTTGTTCTGCATTGATTCCGCTCCAGCCGTAGAAAATCCATACAGCGTCAGTCTGTTTCGCCTGTAAAGCTGCCGGTTCATCGGTAATATCATTAGGAATGAGTTTTACCCGATCAAAATTTCCTCCATCGTCTTCCACCACGGTTTTTAACGTGGCCAGCTCCGTAGGAATCTCCCAGGTGGAATAAGTCTTTCCTTCCAGCCCCTTTGGTCTGTCCATCCCTTCTCCGGCTCTGGAAAGAATGCCGGAGGTGTTGTGCTGCAAAAGCGCTGCAACCGCGGTAATCCCCAGCGGCTCTTCTGCATCCAGAGCGGCTGCCATGGTATCCTGCGCCTCCACGGCAAATTGCGCCTGTCCCGACGCGCACATGGTTGCCGCTCCATTTTCCGGCGGCTGCACAATCTCTACGTCCAGTCCGGCTTCTTCATAATATCCCAGAGCTTCTGCCGCATAAATTCCTGTATGATTCGTATTCGGCGTCCAGTCCAGACAAAAGGTAATCTTCGTTAACGCCTCTTTATTTTCCGTGGACTCCGTCTTTTTCCCCGTGGAACCGCAGCCCGCAAGACTAAGCCCCAGCAAAAGACTAAGGCTCAGCGCCCCCAGCTTTCTTCCTTTAATTTTTCTCATTATTTTCTCCTTTTTCTTCCACAGACAGCCAAGGCATGGCAATCTGCCGTATTCCATTGACCAGCCCCATTAACAGCAGGCTGATGATTACGATAAATAAGATCACCGCAAACATTTTATCAAAAGCATAGGCCTTTTTTACTCTGGTCATATATACCCCCAGACCATTGAATCCTCCCAGCCATTCTGAAATCACCGCACCGACAACCGCATAAGAAGCGGAAATTTTTACCCCCGCAAAAAACTGCGGCAGAGCTGCCGGCAGCTTTACATGGCCAAAGATCTGTAAACGTCCTGCTCCCATGGCCCGCATAAGATCAACCGAATCCCGGTCCACACTCTTATAGCCATCCAGCAGTCCTACTGCAATCGGGAAAAAAGTGGTGATGACCACCAGCGTAATCTTCGGCGCCATACCAAAGCCCATCCACAACACCAACACCGGCGCTATGGCAATAGTCGGAATCGTCTGGGTAATAATCATGATCGGATACAGCGCCCGGTTCAACGTCAGAAAATGATCCATCAGCGTCGCCGTAATGAAGGCCAGACCAATACCGATGCCCAGACCATAAAACGCTTCCTGCAAAGTATACCCGGCATGGGTAAGGATCAGCGGAAAATCTGTGACCAGCGCTCTGACCACCTCCACCGGAGAAGGCAGCATGTACCCGGGAACAGCGCCGGATATACAAAGAAGCTGCCATGCCAGCACGATCAGAATAAGCGCCAGTCCTGCCGGGAGTTTACTGGTGATGTTTGGTAACTTTTTTATCAATCGTCAGCACATCTCCTTCTGCTTTAAATGAAATTTTCACATAGGTATTCATGCTCTGGCATCCGGCTTTGGCTGCCACCAGCTGACAGTTTTTCACCACTTCCATCAGTTCATCATAATCTCCCTCGATGGCCGTTTCGCAGGGACCCACATAATAATGCAGACCGGTTGATTTAATATAATCGATGACCTCATCCACAATACGAATAATTTCTTCTTCCTCCTGCACAGATGGCAGAACCTGAATAGCAACACTTGCGTTCATTTTTTCTTCCTCCTTCATCAATGAATAACCTGCCGGCAGCTTTTTCCCTGAACCGTTGCCAGAAGCAAACGTCCGCTTTGCCGTTCTTTGCCGCGGAGCTCTCTCTGCGGAACTCCCGCGCCGAGCGCAGCCGCATCAGCGATACCTCCTTCGCGCACGAGTGTGCATCCCTGGAAGGGTTTTTATTTGACAGGACATAACGTAATTTCTCATCAAACAAAAAAACGTCCGCAATAATGCGAACGCAAAACTTCATAAATACTTCCTGCACTGGCATTATCCAACAGGTTAAAAGGGTCTGAGGTTTACCTCACTCTCAGCTCATTCTTACAAGCTCCCCCGATTTAATCTTATTTTTTTGGAACTGCTCACAGTATAATACACCTTTTGTGAAAAAACAAGGGGCAATTTATGCAAATTCATCCTGTTCTCTTTCCTTTTTCTCTCATTCTGTGATAAAATGTAAAATAACTTTACACATTTTTTTCATTTCTTCTCCGAAGAAAAATAAAGAACAAAGAGGTAATTTATGCTAGCAATCATCGAACAAATCAATGCAGTCCTCAACGGTTTTATCTGGGGACTACCCGCCATGGTCTGCATCCTTGGCGTAGGTCTTTATCTCAGTGTACGCACCGGCTTTATCCAGATTCGTAAATTCATTTTTACCATGCGGAACACCGTAGGAAAAATCTTTCACAAATCCGAAGCGGCCGAAGGCTCCCTCACCCCGTTCCAGGCAGTCTGCACTGCGCTTGCCGGCACTGTCGGCACAGGAAATATTGCCGGAGTTGCCGGGGCAATTGCCATCGGCGGACCAGGCGCCGTCTTCTGGATGTGGGTATCCGCCCTGCTGGGCATGTGCACCAAATTCGCCGAAGTAACGCTGGCCGTTCACTACCGGGAAAAAAACAGCCACGGCGACTGGGTCGGCGGACCGATGTATTACATTAAAAATGGTCTGGGGTCCAAATGGCACTGGCTTGCCGCTCTCTATTCTATTCTGGGCATTCTCACCGTCTTCGGTACCGGAAATGCCACGCAGGCCAACACCATCGTCACCGCCATTGATTCCGCTCTCCTGAACTACAACCTGATTTCTGCCGACGGGCTGCCGACATTAAATCTCGCCATCGGCGTAGTTCTCGCCTTCGTCATCGGCGCAATTCTCCTTGGCGGGGTAAAACGAATCGGGCATGTTACCGAAAAACTGGTTCCGTTCATGGCTCTTTTATATATACTGCTCGGTCTCGGCGTAGTCTTTCTGAATATCGAACATGTTCCTGCCGTATTTTCTTCTATTGTTGAAGGTGCTTTTCATCCTTCCGCAGTAACCGGCGGAATCGTAGGCTCCATGTTCATCAGTATGAAGCGCGGCGTTTCCAGAGGGATTTTCTCCAACGAGGCCGGTCTGGGTACCGGTTCCATCGCGCATGCCACCGCCGATACGAACCATCCTGTTCAGCAGGGACTTTTCGGCATCTTCGAAGTATTTACCGATACCATCATCATCTGTACCTTAACGGCTCTGATTATTTTATGCAGTCAGATTGAATTTACCTACGGAGTGTCTGCCGGCGCTGAACTGACGATTCTCGGTTTTACCTCCACCTATGGTAACTGGGTATCCATTTTTACCGCCGTGGCTCTTTGCTGTTTTGCTTTCTCCACCACCATCGGCTGGGGACTTTACGGCTCCCGCTGCGCAGAATTTCTCTGGGGTACAAAAATGATCCGCCCGTTTATGATCGTGTATTCGCTGGTTTCGATTCTCGGCGCAACCATGGATCTTGGATTACTGTGGAGCATCGCCGACACCTTCAACGGAATGATGGTCATCCCTAACTTAATTGCCGTATTCCTGCTGTCAGGTACTGTGCTGAAACTGACCAGAGATTATTTTGAGAAATATAACAAAAAATCGTAACGATACGCATCAATAAAATAAGACAGAAGCGAAAAAGGCTGTCTGACTGGATTTATGTCCGCATAAACCCTTTCATCAGACAGCCTTTTTCCCGCTCAATTTTTCGATACTTTAGAAGTAAACCAGCTCTTCTTCCGGCGGTTCTGCCGCTTCGATTCTTCTGGCATAGAGCACCGGTCCGGTTTCTCCGTATTCCTTATTATATTCTACCTTTACTTCTGCCGTCAGCGTAACCCACATTTTATTTTTCAGCGATTTGATCGTGGAAGATTTGGCATGATTGGTATGGCACAAATATCCGATAAATTGAATATCGTCGGCACAGCAGGTCATGGCATGACGCCCCGGCACGAAACAGCCTTTTGGAAAACGAATGGATTTAAACACCCTTGTTTTCATGACCATGATCTTGCCATCATAAACCTCCGGGCGCTCCATGGCATCAATAAACCAGATACCATAGTCCTCATCCTCCAGATGAATTTCATCCCCCTCGATGTCAAAAGGCAGAGTCTCGTCCTCCTCGTCCATATCTTCATCCTCTGCAGATTCGAACAACACCTGCACCCGCCGGTTTACCGCCTTAATGCTTCTTCGATACGTTGCTCTTGGGGTCTCCGGGGTACAACGGTTTAAAATCACCATCTCCGCAATCTTAAACATTTCTACAGCCAGGGAACGCATATTGTTCATGTATAAGTCAAAAGTCTCTCCATTGGCTGTAACGATCGTCTGAAAAACCATCAACGGGGTATCATCCATTTCCGTCAGCATCCGTTCTACCGACCACATCCCATTGTATTCAATAATGACCCTGTCCGGATAATACTGCAGCACTTTACTGGTGAGGAAATCGCGATGAAAATCTTCTTCCTCCTCCACATAAACAATGGTCGTATTCGTCCGCTTCAGCAGGTCTTCGTCGTATTCTTCCATCCCTTCTTCACAGGCAAACAACAAAGTTCTCTGTCCATCGTTAAAATAATCTTCCTCCAGCGTATCCTGAATAAATGTGGTTTTTCCACTTTCCAGAAAACCCATAAACAGATACACCGGAATTTCCATTTTTTTCTTTCCCAGCATCTTCTTCCTCCTGCGGCACATTTCTCTCTCCCGTCCGATGGACAGGAGGATGTCCTGTACCCTTTATCACCCGAAAAGTTCTTCCAGTTTATCTTCTTTTAAAGCCGAACCAATAACGCAGATTCTTCCCGTATATTCCGGCGCTCCGTAACGGACTTCTTTTTCTCCCGGAACCAGATCAAAATGCAGCCATTTTCCATTTTCATCCGGCACAATGCCTTTTGCCCGTAAAATCATGCCGTATTCTCCCGACTCTTCATCGGCCAGTTTTTCCAGAATAGCACAGACTGCCTCTTTGGTATATTTCTTCGGCGTTTCCTTGCCCCAACTGGTAAATACTTCATCGGCATGATGATGGTGGTGGTCGTGGTCACAGTGACCTTCATGGTCATGATGGTGCGCATGATGATCATGATCGCAATGGTCTTCATGGTCATGATGGTGCGCATGATGGTCATGATCGCAATGGCCTTCATGGTCATGATGATGCGCATGGTGGTCATGGTCACAGTGCTCCCCATGTTCATGATGATGACCGCACTCCGGACAGACTTCCGCGGCTGCCAGAAGTTCCTCAGCAAAATCATTTTTTCCTTCCATCACCGTCAGAATCTGCTGACCGCTTAATTCTTCCCATGGTGTGGTAACGATTGGCGATTTTTCATTCAGTCCGCGAATCAGTTCCACGGCTTTTTCCAGCTTATCCTCCTTCACCTCCTGGGTGCGGCTGAGAATAATTGCGCTGGCAAATTCTACCTGATTTTTATAAAATTCACCGAAATTCTTCAGATACATTTTTGCCCGTTTTGCATCGGCAACGGTGATGTGGCTGTTGAGCACCACCTGCTCTCCGTCAACCACGGCGCTGACCGCCTTCATCACATCAGACAGTTTACCCACGCCGGACGGCTCAATGATGACACGATCTGGCGCATACTGTGCCAGCACATCTTTCAGGGCCGCATGAAAATCGCCTACCAGAGAACAGCAGATACAGCCCGAGTTCATCTCATTGATCTGAATCCCTGCTTCTTTTAAAAATCCTCCATCAATACCAATTTCTCCGAACTCATTTTCAATAAGGACTACCTTCTGTCCCTGCAGTGCTTCCTCAATCAGTTTTTTAATCAATGTGGTTTTTCCTGCTCCTAAAAAACCGGAAATAATATCTATTTTTGTCATTTTTCCTTTCCTTTCTATCAGACCCCAAAGGGTGATCAACATAATACGTCAGCATACAGCCAGGAATCTCTGCGACCAGATTCCTGCGTCTTTGACAGCTGCGGACGACAACTGCGCCTGAAACATATTTTAACCTTTTTTATGAAAAAAGCAAGCGTTGGGGCAGAGAAAGAAAAAAGCAGCCCTAAGGAAAAAATAAAAAAATGAACCGCCTCCTGATAAAAAATCAAGACGACCGTTCATTTTTTCGGCAGAAAGCCATTTTTGTTCTTCTATATATAAAAAGGATTTTTAAGGGGTTTTCCCAGTAATTAATGTTTACCAGATTTCATATTCTTCTGCTTTTGCCCGCAGCGCATCACGGAAATCAGGATGGGCAATGGTAATCAGCGCTTCTGCCCGCTCCGCCACATTTTTTCCACGCAGCCATGCAATGCCGTATTCCGTCACAACATAATCTGTATCATTTCTTGATGTGGTCACGGCAGCGCCTTCATGAAGGAAAGGTACGATTTTGGAATGAAGGACTTCTTTTCCATTCTCGTCTTTGGTTGTATAAGTAGAGTGCATGGCAATGATGGATTTTCCTCCTTTGGACATCTGGGAGCCCTGAACGGTTTCCGACTGTCCACCAGTTCCGGACCACTGATGATAACCTACCGTTTCCGACGCGCACTGTCCGGTCAGATCGATTTCCAGCGACGCATTGACAGACACGAATTTATTATTTTTTCCGATTGTATACGGATCATTGGTAAACGTGCAGGACTTAAATAAAACAGATGGATTATTATCAATATAATCGTAGAGCCGCTGGCTTCCCATGGTAAAGGAACATACCGAGTAGCCATCATATAATCCTTTACAGGAGTTATCTACGGCGCCGCATTCAATCAGATCCACCATGGTTTCTGTAAACATTTCTGTATGAATCCCCAGATGTTTTTTGGTTTTCAGTTCTGCGGCAACTGCATTAGGAATATTTCCGATTCCAAGCTGGATGGTAGAACCATCTTCCACTAAAGAAGCGATATATTTTCCAATGGTAGCGTCTACTTCCGTATAAGGCGCAAGATTGCTCACCGGAATCGGACGATCTGATTCAACCAGCGCGGCAACTTCGGATACATGTACCTGTGTGTCTCCAAAGGTTCTTGGAAAATTCGGATTGACTTCCACGATGGTCAGCGCTCCCCGGTTAATCAAATCTCTTTCATAAATTGCGCTGACGGACAGGGACATATAGCCATGATCATCCATCGGAGAAACTGTAGCCAGCACTACCGGCCGACGATTTTCCGCAGCAATACGGTCAAGAACTTTTCTGAGAATAGAAGTAGAACTCTGCGGAATAGCGCTGACGAATTTTTTCTTGTGGGCATCCCGCAGGCCTGCGCTGAAAAACCAGCCGTTATGGGACATAACGCCCTGCATTTCCGGATCTTTAAATGCCTCATAATACTGGAGAGGCAGACAAGTATTTAACGTCGTATTTTTTACTCCTGTTTTTTTCAAATGCTGCAGACAGGATAAGATTGCCGCTGGTTCCCCTGCTGCCTGCGCCGAAAACATATAGTCGCCATCCTGAATTAATTCCAGCGCCTGCTCTGCGCTCATTCTTTTTTCTTCATACATTTCTTTAAAGGTTTTCATTTGATTTATCACCGAGACAGTCCTCCTGCCGGAGCTTCCCGATTCTCCTTTCCATCTTTCGATTTTTTTTCTCTATTTATCTTTTCCTGTTTCCGGCAGAAGGAAGGAACCAAGGAATACGGTTACGCTCATGATCAGCGCCAGATTCAGTCCCATGCCATATCCTGCTTTATCAATAACAAATCCGATGATGAAGTATACGATGGTCTCAATAATATAAGATAAAGCCCAGAAAAGTCCCATGATCGTGGTCAGTTTCGCCGGGGTCATTCCTTCTAATTCCTGTGGAATCATCATAAGAGAACTTACCGGAAGGAACATAAAGACGCCGATCAGCAAAGCGGAAACCGATGCCAGTACGCCATTGCTGGTATTAAACATCAGGATACCAAATCCGGTCATGCCCACACCGCAGATTCGGATGATCGGCAGCCTTTTTCCATACACTTTTGCCAAAGCGATGGCCATCAGGGAGCCAAGGATTCCTCCGATGGCAACCAGCGTACTAAGCGCTTTGCTGCTGATGGCTGTCGTCCCGGAGATTGGGAAAATATTCAGCATAACCAGATAGAAAGTCAGCAAGCCGGAATAAGTAAACGGCAAAAGCCAGTTGATTTTTTCTTTTAACGCCTGTCCGATTGTATAAGGGGCCTGTTCTGTTCCCGCATTTTTATTTATAGCAAAATCCTGTCCGATGAACGGCCATACCAGCCAGAGCACCGCACTGATTACCGCAAAGAATGCCATGCTGTACTGCCACGTTTTGAGCCATGCAATAACCGGTCCCACAACGAGCATGGCGATCACGCCACCGAAGTTATACGCTACGCCGTTTAAAGCATTGACTGCCGGTCTTTTCTGCGGGGAGAAATAGTGAATCACCACCGGACTGAAATAAACGACATACAATGCGCCGCCAAAGCCCATGATAAAACGTCCTAAAATAAACAGCCAGTACTGCGGAGCAAAAATAGCGATCACACTTCCCAAAACGATCAGCCCGGAACCCAGTCCAATGGCTTTTTTCGGAAATAATTTTGCCAGAATACCTGCGGCCATAAAGTTACCGATAATCTTTGCGACGGTGATGGCATTGGAAATAAAGGTTGCCGAAGCAAAAGTTTTCAGATGAAAATGTTCCATAATCTGTGGAGTCAGCGTACTTCCTGCAATCCAGTTTACCGCAAAGAACGCATAGGTAAAAAACATGACGAACTCGATAATCCCTGCTCTGGAAGAAGTTTTTGTTGTTTGATTTTCCATAATCTTTCGTCCTTTCTCTTCTTTGTTCAGTTGTTGTCTCGTTCGCTTTGGCCATTGCGATTTGATGGCTTAATTATAACATGGGGTTTTCCAAAAGAAAAATATCCTTTATTCATGGGAAATGAATAAGATTCATGGGAAACACGTTGATCGGAAATGGCATAATTTTCTATCAAACAAAAAAAGCCGCTGCCCCGCCTTTTCGGAAAACGGGGACAACAGCTTTTTCTCTGTACTTTTATCTGGCTTCAAAACACATATCCAGAAAACACTGCATAGGGACAGTGATAAATTTATCTTTTTTATAAATCAACGACAGGGTCCAGGGAAACTCCGGCTCCGTCAGATGAAGCAGACTGACTCTGGTGGTATTGAACTTATCCACCAGGGGTTTGGGCAAAATGCTGACTCCCTGATTATCGGCCACCATCTCAAAAATCCATTCCCACTGATAACTTTTAAAGGCAACCTCCGGTTCTACTCCACCTTCCCGGCATTTTTCCATCATCACATCATAAAACATATATTCCGGGCTGATGGTCACAAACTTTTCTCCTTTTAATGAAGCGAACGGTACTTCTTTTTCCCCTGCCAGCGGATGATTTTTGGATACCAGCAGGACTGCCTCGGATCGATATACCGGGCGCTGATAAAAGCGATCGTCGCTAAAAGGCTCAATCACTGCGCCCATATCCAGCTTACCTGACGCCACCAGCTCCTGAATGGGTTTGGATGTGGTTTCTTCAATCTGTAAATCTATGCCTGGATACTGTGCCTTAAATCTGTACATCACCGAATAGAAAAAAATCGCTCCCGCCGTCGGCGGTATCCCGATACGTAACGTCCCGTCCGCACTTTTCAGACATTGGAATAATTCCTGCGTCTGCTCCCGGTAATAATCCAGAATCCGAACCGCATAATCATAGAAAATTTCTCCCTCTCTTGTCAACTGAAAATCCTTCGCCGTCCGATTGATCAGTTCAATCTGAAACTCTTTTTCCAGTGCACGAATGGATTTACTTAATGCCGACTGGCTGACAAAAAGGTGCTCTGCCGCCTTGGTGAAACTACTCTGCCGGACAATTTCCACATAATAGTTTAACTGATTTAATGTCATAAACAGCCCCCCGTTCTTCTGTTTTCCTTTTCAGCGCTTCAAAGTATAGCACTGCTTGGCGGCAATTTCAATTCTTACCCCTCCGTTTTTTCATTGACATTCTTACCAATACCGTCTATACTTCATTTATTACACACGTAAGATTAAGGAGGAATTCGCAATGCGTGATTTACCACAGATTTCTGAAGCCGAATTTGAAGTAATGAAAATCATATGGAAATATGCGCCGATCAGCACCAACGCGATCATCGAACAGTTGACAAAGACCACCCGCTGGAGTCCGAAAACCATCCAGACCCTCCTCAAACGTCTTGTCAATAAAGGGGCGCTGACCTATGAAAAACAAAGCCGTATGTTTGTCTATACGCCAACAGTCCAGGAAAATGAATACCTGAACCAGAAAAGTCACTCGTTTCTGAAACGTTATTACGATGGCGATCTTACCGCCATGGTCTCCGCTTTTATTGAAAATGACCGGTTATCCACCGCCGAGCTGGACACGCTTCGCTCCCTGCTTTCGGACAAAACCAAAAAGAAAGGAGATTGCCATGGCTGATTTTATGCTGCGTTTTCTTCTCTGTAATGTTTTTCTCTGTGGAATCATCGGCGTGCTTTTGCTGGCAAAACGTCTGGGCAGAAACCATTTATCCAGCCGGATGCAATACCGTCTGTGGTTTTTGCTTCCCTGCCTGCTCACGGTTCCTTTTCTCCCTTTTCCAATCATCGGCTTACCACAGCTTTTCTCCTGGCTTGTCCGTCAGGTACATTTTTCCGGCGCCGCAGATAAAACGGTGATGAAACATATGATAAACCTTCCTTCCACGGGAAGTTCAGGCTGGGATCAGGATTTTACCCTTTCTGTCCACGGGGAAACATCCTCTTTTTTCGGCCGTTTTCTCCTTGGCCTGTGGATTACCGGTATGTTTGTTATGCTTTTCCTGCTCATCCGTTCCGCCCTTAGACTGCAGCGTTTAAAAGCCTCCGCCCTCCCTCTGCAGAACCGCTCTGTACGCAGACTGTATCGCTCCTGTCTGGACGAAATGCAGATTCACAGAGACATCCCCATTTACAGCACTGCCTTTCTGCCGTCTCCCATCATCACGGGACTCTTCCGGCCATGCATTTATCTGCCCATCCCTTTGCTTTCTACGTATGAGCTTTCCTCCATACGCTATATGCTGCTCCACGAATTGCAGCACTATAAGCATAAGGATGCTTTCCCTGACCATCTGATGCATCTGTTTATCATCGTATACTGGTTCAACCCTGTCGTATGGTTTGCCCGAAAAGAAATGCGTAATGATAAGGAAATTGCCTGTGATACCTCGGTTTTAGATATGCTCGGAGAAGAAGATTATAAACCATACGGGTTTACCCTGATTGATTTTGCACAGAAACTGTCTTCCGCCCCTTTTTCCTTTTCTTCTTCCCTGGGAGGAACCCATCGGCAAATAAAACGTCGCATCCTCAACATTGCTTCTTATGAAAAAACTTCCGGAAAAAAACAACGGCAAAGTATGATGACATTTATTCTTATCGCCAGTATGCTTTTCGGCCTTACTCCGTTTCTTTCCACCCAGGCGGCAGAGAAACATCGCTTTTCGTGGGATCTTTCATCCAGAAATATTTCCTATCCGGATCTGTCTGCCTGTTTTGGAAAATATGACGGAAGTTTTGTTCTCTATGATCTGGAAAGAGATACCTGGCATATTCATAACCAGGAACGGGCGCTTCTGCGGGTTTCTCCGGATTCTACTTATAAAATCTATGACGCGTTACTGGGACTGGAAGAAGGCGTCATCCAGCCGGATGATTCTTTTATGGCCTGGGACGGAAACCACTATCCCTTCGCCGCATGGAACGCCGATCAAACTCTGGCATCCGCCATGTCTTCCTCTGTGAACTGGTACTTTCAGGCCATCGACCGGCAGCTGTCCCGTACTGCGCTGCAGCAATATATTCAAAAAATCGAATATGGAAACCAGGATCTGCATGGAAATCCCACTGCCTACTGGATGGAATCTTCCCTGAAAATTTCCCCGGTCGAACAGGTTCAGCTTCTCGTCAGACTGCATCAAAATGCCTGGGGATTTTCTCCAGAAAACATTGAAGCCGTCAAGGAATCCATCTGCCTTTCTTCTTCCGATGCCGGAACATTTTATGGAAAAACCGGAACAGGCTGCGTGGAGGGAAAAAACATAAACGGATGGTTCATCGGCTATCTGGAATCTGCCGGACATACCTGTTTTTTCGCCACCAACATTCAGGCCAGGCAGAACGCGGAGGGAAGTCAGGCAAAAGAAATCACCCTGTCCATTTTAGCAAAAATGCATCTCTGGGAAAAATCTCTTTAGGAATTTTCCCGGAGACTTCTGGGCACACGGTACTGATAAGCGGGAATCTTTTGTAAATCCCTCTCCTTTATTTTATTTCCCAAATACTGAAAACGACCGTCTTTGCCAAAACGTACGGTAAGTTCATGGGTGATGAGCGCATCATCCCCCGTAAACATTGTGCATACGGCGTCTACCGTCAGCGTCACTGTCCCATCCTGATTTTGCCGGATTGCCGTCACTTCCGGCAAAGAGGTCTGAAACAATGCCATCGCATGGGAAAAACTTCGCAATCCCGCCCGGGGATACGTCTGTGTTTTTTCCTCAAACACTGCGTATTCCCGTATCTGCTCTGCCGTTATGGGAAAATATTCTCCAATCAGCTTTTCAAACTTCTCCCGGGGAATGCCCTCCGGATATTTTCCGGTATCCAAACTTTCCCCATATTTCATGGCATATAAGTATTCAAACATTCCGTTATAATCCAATTCACTCATATTTTCCGTATTCCAGTTGGAACACAAAAGGTTCTGTCCCTGATATCCAAGCCCCCGAACACAACGTTCAGACATTTCACACTGTTCCTCTGTCATAGGTTTTATTCTGATCAGGCAGCTTCCATCCATAATTTCACTAACCTCTGGCGGCTCTGGCACACACAGCTCATAGCAGAACCATCCTTTTTCCGTGTATTTCCATTCTTTGAGTCTCGTATAAGAAATGTACGAAATTCCCGACTTACCATTTTTATTCCATACACTTCCTGCACTTACAACATACATATCCGTTCCATCAAAAATGAATTTCATTCTGCCCAGTCCACCATCATTGTGGATTTCATAAATCACCACAGAGCCTCTTTTCCCTTCCATACATTCTTTCAGAAAACTGTCAACACTTTCATAATTCTCCATGTTAGAATACGTTACCATCGTAGCAATTGGATATCCTGCGTACTTTACCTTCTTCTGAATTTCAAGAACCGTTTGATCATCCAAAACAACATTAGATGCTATCCCTTTATCTGCTGTTTCATAAATGTCAAGATAAAGTTCCATCAGCTTTTTACAGTCAGTCTCAGCTTCTTCCCTTTCCTGTTCATCTACCGGAAGATCGTAGCCCTTTTCCCATTGTACTGCAGCCTCTTCCTCAGTATTTTTTGTTTCCTCCGTGGAAGATACTTCTTCCGTATCTTCCACAAGAGATTCTCCCGAAACACTATCTTCTTTTCCACAGGCACACACGAAACCCCCAATCAGAAATACCATGATCAGTAGAATGCTCTTTTTCCTTAATACCATAAAATCATCCTTTCGTTCTTGCTATTGGCGGCAGTTCCAATTCAATTTGTTCTATAGAATTGGAAAGATACCTGAAAGTTCCGTCTTCAAATGGCTGGACCACAACCGTATTCCGAAAAGCGAGATCAGAATTATAATCCGGCCATACTCCATCCACGATAAGTGTAATCGTTCCATCCGCATTTTTTGTATAGTCAACTACTTCTCCAAAAGGTGGGTATGGGCTGGCATAAATCATCTCATATTCATAGCTGTTACTCCCTTCATCATACCCACAATACTCTCTTAACTGTTCTATCGATACTGGAAAAT
>ENA-ORTP01000916-ORTP01000916.1-human-gut-metagenome-genome-assembly--contig:-NODE-916-length-33846-cov-3.261401_pt1 | contig 33846 bp, 31 predicted proteins | sample MGYA00241913_ERZ509190 | MGnify/ENA primary metagenome ERZ509190 (study PRJEB26280, sample SAMEA2338839) | human gut metagenome | biome: human gut; feature: human-associated habitat; material: faeces...
CTACAAGGTGGGGGAAAAACCTATGAAACCGCGGGACGCGCGTTCTTTGCGGCACGGACGCGCGAAGCGCGGCATTTTCAATGATGCCTTTTAATTGAGAATCAGGAGTCAGAGAGTATCTGCGCAAAAGGGCGCTGGAGACCGGCGGAGACATCGCAGGCCCCAGCCGGAGATCGGGGTCGCCCTTTCGTGGGGCGATTCCGACGGAGCTAGAGAGAGCATGACAGGCACGACACAAGAGACGAGGGGCAGGGGTTAGGGTATGAGTATGAGAAAAACGGCCGCGCTGGCGCTTTCGGCGGCGCTTTTGGCGGCGCCCGCCTATGCGGACGGTTTCGCGGTGTACGAATGGAGCGCCCGCGGCGTGGGCATGGGCGGCGCGATGATGTTCGGCGACGAAGCTTCGCTGATCGCCTACAATCCGGCGGCGATCACGCAGTTCGACGAGAAAGGCACCTTTTCCGGCGCCGTCACCTACATCGCGCCGCGCGGCTACGCCGACTTTCTCGACGGCAGCGATAACGTCTTTCTGACGCAGCACAACAAGAACAATCCGGCTTACGTTCCCGCAATGTTTTACGCGCGCAGGATCCAGCCCAACGCTTGGTTCGGCGTCGGCGTTTATCCCCGTTTCGGCTTGAAAGCCTCCTATGATCCGGGCTGGTACGGCCGTTTCAGCAACCGCAGCATCGAGTTCCTGTCGGTTTCTTTCGCGCCCAACGTGGCATGGAAGATCGCGCCGTCATTGTCGATGTCCGCGGGCGCGGAACTGATGTACGCCGGGCTGAAGCTCGACAAGTCGACCCGACTCGGCGGCGAGACGCCGATCGATCTCGACGGCGACAGCTGGGGCGTGGGCTGGAACGTCGGCCTGAACTGGCAGGCGACGCCGCGGCTCTCGCTGGCGGCGCTGTACCGTTCCGAGGTCAAGCAAACGGTCGAGGGCGACGTAAACCTTTACAGCGGCATGCTGGGAACGATTTCCACCCGCGGCAAGGGGGCCATTCATCTGCCCGAGAGTTATACTTTCGGCGTCGGCTACAGGTTCAGCGACCGCACGCGCGTCGAGTTCAACGCCATCAAGACGATGTGGAGCTCCTACAAAGACCTGACCATCGACGTCGCCGTGCCGCAGCCGTATCAGGCGATGTTCGGCGGATTGACGGCCTATCCGTACAACGAGCCCAAGAACTGGCGCGACGGCTGGCGCTATCAGTTCGGCGTCGAGCACAAGATCAACGACAAGTGGACGATCCGCGCCGGTTTCGTCTACGACGACTGCTCTTCCCGCGATCCTGACAACGCCGATTTCATGGTGCCCACCGGCACGCGCCGCACCTACACTTTCGGCGCCAGCTGCCGCGTCAAAAACGTCGAGTATTCGTTCGGCTACGGCTACATGGACGTCGGCGACAAGCGCATCAACCGCAGCGGCGAGAAGCTTGAAGACGCCTCCACGCGCGGCTGCGACGCCCACATCATTTCGATCGGCGCGCGCATCGATCTGTGATTTTCGTCTGCAAACGGATATAATTCAAGGGCAGAGGCTTTTCGGCCTCCGCCCTTTTCTTTTTATCTTATCCATTTTTCGAAGGAGCGCTCCCGATGAACTGGTTCTCTTTTTTCAGCTATGTCCTTGTCTCCACCTTCACGCCCGGGCCGAACAACATCTCCTCGATGTCCAACGCCAGCCGCTACGGCTTCGGCGCGTCGCTGCGCTACCGCCTGGGGATCTTCTGCGGCTTCTTCGCCGTGCAGCTGCTGGCGGCTTTGTTCAGCGCCACGCTGCTGGATTACATCCCCGCCGCTCAGCCGTACATGCTGGCTCTCGGCGCCGCGTATATCCTCTGGATGGCCTGGAAGACCCTGACCAGCCGATCCGGCGGCGAAAGACCGTCCGCCGCCGACAACGCTTTTCTGTCGGGCGTGCTGCTCCAGTTCGTCAACGTCAAGGTAATAATCTTTGCCGTCACTACCATGTCGACTTTTGTGCTGCCCCACGTCCGTTCGCTTCCCGCGCTGGTCCTTTTCGCGTTCGGGCTGGCGGGCACGGCCTTCGTCTCGGTCAACTGCTGGGCCGCTTTCGGCGCCGCCTTCAGCCGCGCCCTGCGCCGCCACGAACGCGCCGCGAACGCCGTCATGGCCCTGCTGCTCGTTTATTGCGCGCTGTCGCTGTATCTGTAACGAAACGAGTCCGTTCCACGTTTTGCCAATCGCCGGGGCGCGTGCTATAATGCCGCTGGCACTTCGCGGAGGGGTGGCCGAGCGGTCTAAGGCGGCAGTCTTGAAAACTGTTGAGCGCAAGCTCCGGGAGTTCGAATCTCTTCCCCTCCGCCACAATTTAAAAAACAAGGAATTAAAATGAATCGCGAAGCCTGTAAAATTCGGGCTTCGCGATTTTTTGTTGTATAGGATAAAACTAAAATATATGTAGAGTTTTCACATGGATTGTGCTTAGAATCGCGCATTCTATTTCTGATTGAGAAATAGGGGCAGCTTCGATTCTTACTCTGTGTGGCATAAACAAATCATGTTCCCTTCTCAAGTGGCAGTGATTTTTTATTTCACTGTCTCTTGAAACGAGAGCATATCGTTAACGGAAGGCTTTTTCATTTGGCATAGCCAAGCTCTTTGATCAAGGCGTCCTGAAGTACCTTGGAGACGTTGATTTTTTCCTTTTCTGCAGCATAGTCAAGCCAGTTAGGCAAAGTCACCGTGCGGCGCACCGACTTGTTGTCGATCATGCGCCGATAGGCTGCCGTATCGATGTCTACAAAAGACACGATGCCCGTACCAGCGCCTGCAAACTCACCCTTCGCAGCGTCGATCTCTTTCAGTGCCGTCGGAGGGGGAATGTTTTCCCCTTCGTCCTCCAGATCGACGCATTTAAGGCTGATCGCGTCCCGCGCCATTTCGACCGCGTTGCTTAAGTCCTCGCCCTGAGTAAGCACTCCGAGATCCGGCACTTCGACCAGCACAACTCCTTCGACTGGCGTAAAAATCACAGGATAGACCGTTTTCATTTGTCCTTTCCCCTCCTCTTTGGAGTGCGCGAGAAGATTATGCTCCCCGTCTTTTTAATATGTTCTTCGCGAGTATTTCATTGATATCCCCGTGCCGAGGCACTTCTTCCGTCTCTTCGCCGCGGCTGTAAATATCGTGGCGCCTTCCATGGCGTTTGAAACGAAACCCCAGCGCTTCAAGCCGTTTTATGAATTCCTGCCGTTTCACCGCCTCGCCTCCTTCGTTCTAACTATATCATATGTATTTTTATACGTATCGTCAAGTGCGAATACAGAGAATTCACCTCTTGATAAAAAGAGCTGCCCTCTGGCAAGATAGCTTCCCCTCCGCCGTCAGAAATTTCATACTATTTCTTAATTAAAAGGTCGAACGCAAGGGAGCTGCGGAGGAGATTCACAAAGCGAGCTGCGCAGCAGTCGAGGTAATTCTGAGCGACTGAACTTCCCCGCAGCCCCTTGAAAACTATGCTAATACTTTTTATCAAGAATGAGTATCATGCAAAAAAATCGCGGCCGGTCGTCGTTGAGCCAACGCTCTTCGATGACCGGCCGCGATTTTTTTCTCTATCTCTCGACGTTTTCTATGTGAAAATCTTCTAGGCGCTCTGTTTCTCCGCGTCGTATTTTTTTTCGGCTGTGCCGACGATAATGGTACCGACGAGGTCGCCGAGGCAGTTATTCGTCGTGGTCCCCATGTCGAAGAGGCGGTAGAACGCGGCGATGACGCCGACGACTTCGATGGGCAGTCCCACGGACTGAACGACGACCATCAGCTTGACGATGCCGCTGCCGGGGATCCCCGCGCCGCCCATGGAGAGAATGGTGGAGATGAATACGGCGTTCAGCAGCTGGGGCATCGACATGGGCTGGCCGATCATCTGGCTGATGAAGAGGATGACGCAGGCGTAGAGCAGCACGGAGCCGTCGGAGTTCATCTGCGAGCCGAGGGGGATGGTGAAGCCGGAAACGCGCTCCGGAATGCCGAATTTTTCCTCGGCGGTCTTGATGTTGACGGGGATCGTGGCGATGGAGCTGCATGTGGAGATGGTGTAGATCCACACGTCGGCGCTCTCCTTGATGAACCGGAAAGGATTCATGTGGGGCTTGAAGGCCAGAAGGAAGCCGCCGTACACGAAGACAACGTGGGCAAGACAGGCAGCGTAGTAGGTTCCTACGAGCACTGCCATGGAGGTGAAGATGCCGGCGCCGTACTTGCCGAAGGAGTTGCCCATGAGAAAAAACACGCCGATAGGCGACACGTCCATGACCATGCCGATCAGCGAGAAAACCATGCTGCTGAAGCCGTCGAAACACTTTTTCATCGTCGCCTTGCGTTCAGGATCTTTGATGCGCAGGATGGCGACGCCGAGCAGAATGGCGATGACCAGTGTCTGCACGATATTGCCGTCGGCGAACGTCTTGATCATGTTGGTGGAAAACAACCCTTTGAGGAAGCCGGCGAAGGTGATGTCGACGCCGCCCTTGATCTGCTGCGAGGCCATGCCGGCGAAGTTGGCGATTTTCCCGGGCTGGAGCAGCGTCGCCACGGTCAGCCCGACTACGCAGGCCAGCACGGTAGTGACCACATAGTAGACGATGATGCGCGCGCTGACGCGCCGCAGCGAGGCGAGGCTGTCCTGCGAGGTGATGCCGGTCACGATCGTGCAGAGCACCATAGGGACCACGATCATCTTGATGCAATTGAGCCAGATGTCGCCGATGAAGCCGAGCTGAACCATGGTCTCGCCGACGACGAGCCCGGCGACGGAACCGAGGATCATAGCCACGAAAACCTGCGTCGTCAAAGATATTTTTTTACCGCCGATAACCATAATTCTTACCCCTTTCAAATGAGATCAAAGCGCCGCGTCGATTTCGCGGATGACGGCTGCCGCTCGTTCCGCGTCGCGGCGCGTGATGCCCTTGTAAAAGACGAGCCGTACCGAGGTGTTGATGATAGGGCGGATCAGCAGCCCCTTTCCCCTGGCGCGCTCGCAGAATTCCTGAGGCGTGACGCCGGCGTTTTTGACGTCGAGCATCATGATGTTGGTCTGCACGTTTTTCTGCACGAGCGTTTTTTTCAGCCCTGTCAGCAGCGAAGCGCAGTACGCGGCGTTTTCGTTGTCTTCACTCAGGCGTTCCACGTTATGTTTCAGCGCGTAGATGGCGGGCGCGGCGATAACGCCGGCTTGGCGCATGGCGCCGCCGAGCAGCTTGCGGGTGTCCTTGGCTTTCCCGATAAAGTCTTTCGGCCCGCAGAGAAGGGATCCCACGGGAGCTCCCAGCCCCTTGGAGACGCAGAACATGAGCGTGTCCGCGTATTGGGCCAGCTCCTTTACGGAAACGCCGAGATATGCGGCGGCGTTGAAAACGCGCGCGCCGTCCATGTGGACTGGCACGCCGTATTTATCGGCCAGGCGGCGGACGGCGGCCATGCGCTCCGGCGTGATACAGGTTCCACCGGTGTAATTGTGGGAGTTCTCGACGCAGATCAGCTTGACAGAGTTCCCCTTGAGCGCGCGTTCCATGTCGGCCGGGTCGGGCATGCTGTCGGCGTCGAATTTGTAAAAAGCTTTTTTCATCTGGCCGAAGCGCGGGTCGAAGGCGGTTTTTTCGCTGCGGTCGAGGTGCTGCAGCTCGTCGACCAGCACGGTGTCGCCGGGACGGCACCAGGTCAACAGGGCGGCCTGGTTGCCCATCGTGCCGGAGACGCAGAACAGCGCAGCCTCCTTGCCCGTGAGAGATGCCGCCATGTCCTCCAGTTTGTTGACCGTAGCGTCTTCGCCGCGTCCTTCCGCGTCCAGCCGTCCGTCATCGCCCAACGGCGCCGACAGGATCGTCTCCAGCATGGGACGATCCGGAAGCGTGAGCGTATCGCTCCTTAAATCGATCATTCCGTTACAGCCCCTTTCTCGTCGTAAAAAACTTCTCCTATCGGCATTAAATAACCTTGAGCGTGCATAATCAAATATAAATGTTAGAATATAGTTATAGATAAAAATAAATGATAAATGTGCATTACATCAGATTGAGGAGATTTTTCATGTTTCAGTACGCCGACTATATCTACGCCGTTTACCGCGAACGAAGCTTCAGCAAAGCAGCAGACAAATTATTCATCACTCAGCCGTCGCTCTCCATTACCGTCAAAAAGGCGGAAGCCGAGCTGGGACTGCCGATCTTCAACCGTCACACCATGCCTGTGACGCTGACGCCTTTTGGGGTGGAATACATCCAGGCGCTGGAGCAGCTGCGCGGGCTGGAACGACGGCTGCACGAGTTCGTCGAGAAAGAGGGAACGTTGCAGAGCGGGCGGCTGGCGATCGGCGGCAGTAACCTCGGCATGCCCTATTTTGTGACGGAGCGTCTGGTGGAGTTCCATCGCCGGTATCCGCAGATCGAACTGCAGATTCGCAATTTGAATACAATGCAGGCCAAGCATCTGCTCGATTCCGGCGAACTGGACTTTGTGATCACCAACCGTCCCTACGACGACAAAAAGTACGATCAGAGGGTGTGCTACCGCGAGTGCCTGATCCTCGCCGTGCCGAAATCGTTCGGCGTCAACGGAATGCTTTGCGGCAAACGGCTCGCGCCGGACGAACTGGACAACGCGGTCTTCTCCGTCCCCGCAGCGCGGTCGGTGCGGCTTGACGCTTTCGCTCAGGTGCCGTTTCTTCTTCTCAGCAATCAGAATTACCTTCGTCAATACACCGACATCCTCTTCCGCGAACGCGGCGTTGATCCGCCGGTAGTTCTCGAGGTGGAACAATCGGCTGAATCCTTCAACTTCGCCCGTCTCGGGCTGGGCGCGACGGTTTTGAGCAACCGGCTCGTGCAGGGGGGCGATTGCGACGCGCTGTGTTTTTATAAGATCGACAGCCGCTATACGACGCGCGACGCGTTCCTGAGCAGCCGCCGCGGCGTCTATTTCACTTCGGCCATGAAGAGCTTCGAGCGGATGCTGCTAGATCCGGAATGGAACGAGAAATAGTTTTTTCCGCGTGCGGCGCGACGTTTTTGGGACAGAAAAAATGTATACGATTTTTCAAGACCGCTTTGAAGATATGCTTGAAAAAAATTATGACAGTCTCTATACTTTGATCTAAGAAATATAAAATCTTTCAGGCAAAGACGCCGTGCGAAAGCGTTTTTTGATGAAAACAGACGGGGAGATGATGAGCAGGCTCACGCGGCGCTTCAATCTTTACGAAGGGGGAAGTAAAACAACATGGGGAAGTATATTCTTCGCAGGCTTGTGATGTCCGTCCCCGTCATGATCGGCGTCTCGATTGTCGCGTTTCTCATTATGCATCTGACCCCGGGCGATCCGGCGCAGCTTCTCGCCGGTCCCGACGCGACGATCGAGGACGTGCAGCTGATCCGCGATCGGTTCGGGCTGGACGAGCCGCTGCCGGTTCAATATGTGCAGTTCGTCAAGGGCGTTTTCGACGGTTCGCTGGAGTCGATGAAATACGAGGTGCCCGCGATCGGCCTGATCACGTCGCGGCTGAAGAACACGGCGGTCCTCGCCGGGGCGGCGCTGCTGCTGTCGGTCGCTCTGGGGGTGATGGCGGGGATCTTGTCGGCCGTGCGCCGCTACTCGTGGATCGATTATCTTTCCACGTCGCTGGCGCTGATCGGCGTCTCGATGCCGGCCTTCTGGCTGGCGATCATGCTGGTCATGCTGTTCGCCGTCGAGCTGGGCTGGCTTCCGGCCGCGGGCATGGGCGGCGTGCGGCACATCGTCCTGCCCGCTATCGTGCTCGGCACGGGATCGGCGGGGATCATCGCGCGCATGACGCGTTCGACGATGATGGACGTGCTGCGCCAAGATTACGTGACGACGGCCCGCGCCAAGGGGCTGACGGAGCGCGTCGTCGTGTATCTGCACGCGCTGCGCAACGCCATGATCCCCACGGTGACCGTGATCGGCATGCAGATCGGTTCGCTGCTGACGGGGGCCGTTCTCACCGAATCGGTTTTCGCCTGGCCGGGGGTGGGGCGTCTGCTGGTCGATTCGATTCTCGGGCGCGATTATCCCGTGGTGCAGGCGACGCTGCTGGTGGTGGCTTTTATCTACGTAGGGGCCAACCTTTTGGTCGACATCCTCTACGCTTTTCTCGACCCGAGGATCCGCTATGAATAGTCCGAAGAAAACGCAAACTCACGCGGCGCTGGTATGGCGCCGTCTGCGCCGGAGCAAGACGGCGGTCGCGGGGCTGGTCATCGTGGGAGTCTATCTGTTTCTGGCTCTCTGCGGCCCGTGGCTGGCGCCTTACGATCCTTATTTTCAGGATCTGAATCTTTCCTATCTCCGTCCCTGCATGGATCACTGGCTGGGCTGCGACGAGTTCGGCCGCGACATTCTCAGCCGGCTTCTTTACGGCGCCCGCGTCTCGCTGGTGATCCAGTTCTGGGCGGTGATGATCTCGCTGGTGATCGGCACGTTCCTCGGTTCGGTCAGCGGCTATTTCGGCGGCAGGATCGACGAGGTCGTCATGCGCCTGATGGACATCATGATGGCCTTTCCCGGCATTCTGCTGGCGCTGGCGATCGTCGCCATCCTCGGGCCGAGTCTGACGAATCTGATCGTCGCCATCGGCATCAACTCGGTGCCGGGGTTCTCGCGCGTGGCGCGCGGCGCGGTGATCAGCGTCAAGAAGAACGACTACGTGACGGCGGCGCGGGCGATCGGCGAGAGCGATCTGTCGATTCTGTTCCGCTACGTTCTGCCCAACGCCATCTCGCCGATCATCGTGCAGACGACGATGCGCATGGCGACGGTGCTGCTGACGGCCGCTGGGCTGGGTTTTCTCGGGCTGGGGGTGCAGCCGCCGTCTCCCGAATGGGGAACGATGCTCTCCGCCGCCCGGGTGTATCTGCGCTCCGCCCCTCACGTCGCGGTGATCCCCGGCGTGACGATCATGATCGTCGTCCTCGGCTTCAACTTCTTCGGAGACGGGCTTCAGGACGCGTTGAATCCCCGTTTGAAGGAGTAATCCGCCATGGCTGACGATAAAACGCTGCTTCGCGTCGAAAATCTGAACGCGTGGTTCTACACGGAAGAAGGGATCGTCAAGGCGCTGGAAAACGTCAGTTTCAGCGTCGGCCGCGGCGAGATCCTCGGGCTCGTCGGCGAGACGGGCTGCGGCAAGTCGGTGACGTCGTCCTGCATCATGCGTTTGATCCCGTCGCCGCCGGGAAAGATCATCGGCGGCAAAATCCTGTTCGAGGGCGAAGACCTCGCGCAGGCGACGCCGGAACGGATGCGCCAGATCCGCGGCAAGGATATCGCCATGATCTTTCAGGATCCGATGAGCTCGCTGAACCCCGTGTTCACGGTGGGACGACAGGTGGAAGAGGCGATCCGCGTCCACAACCCCGGTATGAGCGCGGCGCAGATCCACGAGCGCGCCGCGGAGATGTTCAAAAAAGTCAACATCCCCGATCCCGAAAGGTCGATGAAGCGCTATCCGCACCAGTTCTCCGGCGGCATGAAACAGCGCGTCATGATCGCCATGGCACTGTCGTGCAACCCTCGGATGCTGATCGCGGACGAGCCGACGACGGCGCTCGACGTTTCCATTCAGGCGCAGATCCTGTCGCTGATCAAGGATTTGCAGAAGGACTTCGGCAGCAGCATCATGCTGATTTCCCACGATCTCGGCGTGATCGCCACGATGGCGCAGAAAGTGGCCGTCATGTACGCCGGCAGCATCATCGAGTACGGTTCGGTCCGCCAGATCTTCGAACACCCGCTACACCCTTATACGCAGGGATTGCTGGGCGCGATCCCGCGCCTCGATCAGGCGCAGGAATATCTGGAAGTCATTCCCGGCGCGCTGCCCAATCTACTGCACCTGCCGGAAGGCTGCAAGTTCCGCGCCCGCTGCTCGCGCGCCACGGAACGCTGCGCGCGGGAACGTCCGACGGCCGTGGAGGCGGAAGAAGGACATGAGGTGGCCTGCTATGAATATCGTTGAAGTCAAAGATCTTCACATGTACTTCCCGATTCTGAAGGGAGTGCTCTTCCACTCGGTCGCGGGGCACGTCAAGGCCGTGGACGGCGTTTCCTTCTCCATTCCCGAGGGCGAGACGCTGGGGCTGGTCGGCGAGTCGGGCAGCGGCAAATCGACCGTGGGCAACATGCTGCTGCGCCTGCTCAAACCGACGTCGGGCGAGATCCTGTACCGGGGACGGTCGATCCTTAGCCTTTCGCCGCAGGAAGAACGCGAGTTCCGCAGCCGGGCGCAGATGGTCTTTCAAAATCCGTTCGCCTCGCTGAACCCGCGCATGATCGTCGGCGACATCATTGGCCGCGTGCTGAGGGTGCAGCGTCCTGAGCTGAAAAAAGACGAAGTGCGAGAGCGGGTGCTGAACGGCATGCAGGAAGTGGGCCTCAAGGTCGAGCACATGACGCGCTATCCGCACGAATTCTCCGGCGGGCAGCGCCAGCGCATCGCCATCGCCCGGGCGCTGATCTCGGATCCCGAATTCGTCGTCCTCGACGAGCCGACCTCGGCGCTGGACGTTTCCGTGCAGGCGCAGATCCTCAACCTGTTCAAGGACATTCAGAAGAAAAGACGCCTGTCCTATCTGTTCATCAGCCACAACCTGTCGGTCATCCGCCACATCAGCCACCGCATCGCCGTGATGTACCTCGGCAACCTGATGGAATTCTGCGACCGGCAGGAGATGTTCCGCAACCCGCTGCATCCCTACACGCAGGCGCTGCTGCGCAGCATTCCCAAACCTTACGTCACGGACGAGGACATTTCCGACAAGATCATCAAGGGCGACATCCCCAGCCCCGTCGATCCGCCGCCGGGATGCCGCTTCAACACGCGCTGTCCGCAGGCGACCGACGAATGCCGTCGCGTGCGGCCGCAATGGAGAGAAGTGAACGCCGGACACTGGCTCGCGTGCCATCAGGTTTAGCAAGCCGTTTCGATGTTTTCCGCCGTTTTTGCGGCGGAAGGGAATCCCCGCAAGGGATGAATTTTTGATGAATTTTTTAAGGAGGAATGCCGTATGAAGTTTTACCGTACCGCGCTGCTCGCGCTCGCGGGGGCAGCTCTGCTCGCCGCCGGGCCGGTTTTGGCTCTGGACAAGGACGTCCTGACGATCGTCAAGTCGGCGGAAATCATTTCCCTCGACCCGCAGGACATCACCGACACGCCGTCCGAAGACCTGAACCGCAAGATCTACGAAGGGCTCGTCGATTTCAATATGTCGCTGGACGTCGTGCCCAAGCTGGCCAAGAGCTGGGAAATTTCCGAAGACCGGCTGACTTGGACGTTCAAACTCCGCGAGGGCGTCACGTTCCACAGCGGCGCGCCCTTCAACGCCGAAGCCGTCAAGGTGAACTTCGACCGCATCCTCAACGGCCGCTACAAGAGGACGTCGCTCTACCAGCCCATCATCAAGGAAGTGCGCGTCGTCGACGAGTACGCCGTGGCCTTCGACCTCAAGCAGCCCTTCGGCCCCTTCCTCAACAACCTGGCCCACACCGCCGGCCTGATCCTCGACCCCAGCTACGTCAAGGATCCCGCCAAAAACGCCAAGATCAAGCGCCAGCCCTCCGGCACCGGCCCCTTCAAGTTCGAGGAGTGGGAACCCGGCGACTACGTAAAGATGTCCGCGTTCGAGGATTACTGGCAGGGCAAGCCCAAGCTGAGCGGCCTGATCTACAAGTTCGCGCCCGAGGCTTCGACGCGCGCCATGCTCGTCGAGACCGGCGAGGCTCACGTGGCCCAGGCCGTCGATACCAACGACGTGGAGCGGCTGAAAACCCGCGACGACGTGGAGATGCGCATCTTCCCCAACATCACCGTTTACACGCTCGTCGTCAACACCGGCGACGCGATCCTCGGCGACGTGCGCGTGCGCCGGGCCCTGAGCCACAGCATCGACCGTCAGGGCATCTGCGACAAGATCCTGCACGGCAACGCCGTTCCGGCTTACAGCATCATCTCCCCGATGATCAACTGCGCTGCCGGCCAGAACAATATGATCGCCTACGATCCCGAGCTGTCCAAAAAGCTGCTCGCGGAAGCCGGCTGGGACAAGATCGGCGAAGACGGCATCCGCATGAACGCCGAGGGCAAGCGCCTGAGCGTCGAACTGTGGACCTCCAGCAAGAGCGCCATCATCCCCGAGGCTTATATCGGTTTCGCCCGAGCCGTGGGCATGGAGATCAAGCTTCAGGCCATGGACTGGGCGACGCTGAACTCCCGCATCGAATTACCCGAAAAGAAAAACAAGGCGCAGATCTTCATGATGGGCTGGAGCCCCTCCACCGGCGACGCCGACTGGGTTTACCGCCCGCTGCTGGCTTCCTGGCTGGTGCCTCCGACGGGACAGAACCAGAGCTTCTACCGCAACGAGATCGTCGACCAGGGCATCAGGGACGGCATGCGCGAGTCCGACAACGCCCTGCGCAAGGCCGCTTACGAAAAGATCGAAGAACAGCTGATCGCCGATCAGCCTCGCATTCCGATCTATTCCATCAAGAACCTGTACGCCGTCCGCAGGGAAGTGAAGAACCTCGACATTTACCCGATCAACTTCGTCATGGTGAATCACCTGACCTGCGTGGAATAAACGGCTCGCAAAAAACGGAAGCGCGCGGATCCAGGCGCGAAAGCGGGACTGAGGCCGGCCTTTTCCGCCCTCAGTCCCTTTGCTGTCGCCGCCGCCCCCTTCGTGACGAACAAAAATCTCGTGAAAGGAATCTGATCGCACCATGAAAATTTACATCAGCGCCGATATGGAAGGCTGCACCGGCGTGACCGACGTCCATCAGACCATGAACGGACGTCCCGAATACGCTTTCGGCTGCAGGATGGAACTGCACGACGTGCGCGCCGCCGCCGAGGGCGCGCTGGAAGCCGGCGCCGACGAAGTGCTGGTCAACGACGCGCACGGGCGCAAGATCAACGTCGACATCAACGGACTCGACCATCGAATCCGATTGCTCAGCGGCACACCCAAGCCCCTGGGCATGATGGAAGGCTGTTCGGGAAGCGACGGCGTTTTCTTCATCGGCTACCACGCCATGGCCGGCACGCCCGTCGCCGTGCTCGACCACACCATCTCCGGCGGCACGGTCTATTCGGTCGAACTGAACGGCGTGGAGATGGGCGAACTGGGGCTGAACGCCGCCGTCGCCTCTTCCTTCGGTCTGCCCGTGGCGCTGATCGAGGGCGACGACGCGCTGGAGCGCGAAGTCCGCGCGCAGCTCGGCGCGGCGCCCGTCTACGCGCGGGTGAAAGTCGCCAAAGGCCGGCTGGCGGCGGACTGCCTGTCGCCGGCAGACTCCTACGGTTATATCAAGGCGAAGGCGAAGGAAGCCGTTGAGCGCCTGAAAGCGCGCCAAATCCCGCTTTTCGACATCGGCGACGGAAGCTACGACCTGCGCGTCACCTTTCACACCACGGCCCAGTGCGACGCGGCCACCCAGATCCCCGCGCTCGAACGCCTCGGCGGCCGCACCGTGCGCGTCTGCGGCCGCGGCATGGCGGAAATGCGCCGCTGGACCGGCGCGATCATCGGCCTGGCAAGCACGGCCAACAGTTGATTCGATTCGGCGTCTGCAAACTGGCCTGCAACCCTCGACACAAAAAATTTCTGCCCGGCCGCAACGGTCGGGCAGAAATTTTTGTATGCGCGGTGGGCTCAGGCGGATTTTTCCTGAGCCCTCGACTTTTTATCCACATAGTTCATCAGAACCGGCGTGAACATGGAAAGCGCGATAAGGACCAGCAGCGCAAGGCTGATGGGGCGGCTCAGGAAATATTTGAACATGTTGCCGCGGGACATGATCAGCGCGCGGCGCCAATTGCTCTCGACGATCTCGCCCAGCACCATGCCCAGCACGAGGGGCGCGGTGGCGAAGCCCGTCCGCCGCAGCAGATACCCCAGCAGACCGAACGCAAGCATCACGAACACGTCGAACATGTTGTTGCGGATCGCGTAGGTGCCGATGGCGGAGAGCGCAACGACAAGCGGGCCGAGCACGCCCATCGGAACAGTGCTGACCCGGGCCACGTATTTGGCAATGGCCAGACCGATGAGTCCCATGAGAATATTCGAGAGCAGATAGCCGAATATGATCGTGTAGGTGACGGGGGCCTTTTCGGTGAACATGGAAGCTCCCGGGACGAGCCCGTGCATGAGCATGCCGCCGAGGAGGATGGCCGCCACCGCGCTGCCGGGCAGAGCCAGCGTGATCAGGGGAACGAGCGCGCCGCCGGTGGCGGCGTTATTGCCGGCTTCGGACGAGGCCACGCCTTCAAAAGAGCCGTTGCCGAATTTTTCGGGATGTTTGGAGAACTTTTTGCCGAGGCTGTAGCAGACCCATGAAGAAACGCCGGCGCCTGCCGCCGGAATGATGCCGATGATCGTGCCGATAACGGATGAACGGGCGATGGTCGGGATCAGTCCTTTGAACTCGCTCCACGGCGGCAGGATACGCCCCGTCATGCTCTTTTCGTCGACGATGGTATGCTTGCCCTTGAAAACATCGTCGGCGATGATCATGACCTGCGAGATCGAGAACATGCCGATCAGCGCGGGAACGAACTGGATGCCATCTTCGAGCTGGATGGAACCGAAGGTGAAACGCGGCGTGCCGGTGATGGCATCCAGACCGACGGTGCCGAGGAACAGCCCGAGAATGCCCGAAAACAGCCCCTTGTACAGCGACTCTCCAGCCAGGGAAGCGATGATCGTGACGCCGAAGATGGCCAGCATGCAATACTCAAGCGCCGAAAATTGCAGAGAGAATTTCCCCAACGGCGGCGAAAGGAACAACAGCGCCAACGCGCCGACGACGCCGCCGATCATGGAAGCGACCGTGCAGACGCCGACGGCTTCCATGCCGCGCCCCTGCTGGGTCAGCTTGTATCCGTCGATCGCCGTCGCGGCGGAAGCCGGCGTGCCGGGCGTGTGGCACAGCGTGGCAGTGATCGAACCGCCGTAAATGGCCGACGTGTAGACGGCCGTCAGCATGATCAGTCCGGCGACGGGCGACATTCCGTAGGTGATGGGAATCAGCAGCGCCACGCCCATGGAAGCGCTGAAGCCGGGCAGCGCGCCGATGACGATGCCGCCTACGGTGCCGACGATCAGCCCCGTCAACGCCCCCCACTCGAAGGTCATATCGAGAACCTGTTTTACCAGTTCCATGAGATCGCCTCCTAAAATCCGCCGCGCATCCGCAGCCAGTTGCCGAGCCAGCCCAATTCGTCGATGGAGACGTTCAGCTGACGAACAAGGAAGAAATAAGCGAAGGCCACGAATCCGGCGGTGGTGACCGCGATGAACAGCCAACTCTTCTGCTTGAGAAAACGCATCGCCGCGATCAGGAAGAGCACCGTTGCGGCATAGTAGCCGATGGCGAGAAACAGCAGCACATAGACAACGATCAAAGCGAACATGGTCAGCGGTGTTTTCAGCGTAGCGCAGGTCACAAAAGGCTTGACGGGATTTTCCGCCGTTGCGTGACGCGTTTTTCGAATGCCGTCGGCTAGGATGGTGAGCCCCAATACCGCCATAAAGGCGAGCAGAATGAGCGGCATCAGGGCCGGTCCCATGTCCATACGCAGGTCACAACACGTGAAAAAGGCGCAGAACAGCAGGATGACGATGCCAATGGTCACGTCCTGATGTCGTTTCATGAGAAACCTCCCCTTGTTTTACTCAAAGCGCCGCCGACCGGCAAAAGGCAGCGGCGCAAAAAATTTCATCAGAACGGGATTAACGCTTCACGTCCCAAATCTTGCATCTCCACTCGAGCTGATCGTTCAGCAGCTTCTTGTAAGCGTCGCCGGAATAGAGCTCGACGTTGACGCCCATCTTGCGCATGTTCTCGAGACACTCGGGGTCTTGAATGGCGGCGGTGACGGCTTGGGTCATTTTCGCGACGATCTCGGGATCGACGCCCTTCATGTAGGCGTAGCCGCGAGCGGAAAAGGATACGTAATCGCCCAGCCCTAGTTCCTTCTCGGTGGGCACGTCGGGCAGCTGTTCGTCGCGCTCATTGGCAAAGAGGACAATGACCTTGTAGTTTTCGGGATTGAGCGTAACGTCGCCGACATTGCCGATCAGGAAATCGATGTTGCCGGAGATGAACATAGTGTTCGCGTCGCCGGCGCCGCCGACGGGCACGACGCTGACTTTGGCGCCGTGGAATTTTTCGAGCATGCGGGCTACGCTCGCTTCGCCGCTGGTGATGCCAGTGCTGGAGGCTGCCGTCAGAAGTTCGTTGTTCTTGGCGTATTCAAGAAAGCTTTTATAATCCGTGAAACGCTTTTCGTCGGGGCGGATGGCGATGACCTGATAATCAATGGCCTGGTTGGCAAGAAGCTCAAAATCGTCGATAGTCTCTTTGCGGGGCGTCTTGTCGTCGTAGTGGCCGAACACGGCGCTCAGGTTGACGAGGGCGAACGTGTTACCATCGGTGGGAGTGTTGTGGAGAAAACGGTTCCATGCCACCCAACTGCCGCTGCCGGGACGATTTTCGACGACAACGGGCACGCCAAGCTGCTTTTCAAGCGCCGCCGCCAGATAGCGGCAGCCGAGATCGGAACTGCCGCCAGCGCTGTACCCGCATACCAGCGTGATCGGTTTGGTCGGCCAGTTGGTTTCCGCCACGACGGCGCTGCAGAACAGAACGGTCAGTGCCGTCACAATACCTGCGATACGTGAGCTTTTTTTCATAATGATTCGCCTCCTAAAAAATTTGAGGATCCGATGCGGTGCGAATATTCCAGAGCGGATCAGAAATCCGCTGCTTGCCAAGGAACTGCCGATTAACGACGCTGCGCGGGGTCGGTCCGCGCCCGCTTTCCATGGCATCGATGTTGTCCATGATGTAGGCTGCCATATTGCGGTTGTTGTCTTCCGTGTTGCCACCGGCGTGGGGAGTGATAATCAGGTTGTCGAGGCTGAAGGCCGGATGATCGGCGGGGAGCGGCTCATTCTCGATCGTGTCGAGCGCGGCGCCGAAGAGACACTTTCCCGCCAGCGCCTTCAGCAGCGCTTCGGTGTCGACGATGCCGCCGCGGGCGGTGTTGACCAGCAGGGCCGATGGCTTCATTTTGGCGAGAGCGGCTGCGTCGATCAGGTGCCGGGTCGAATCGAGCAGAGGCATGTGCAGGCTGACGATGTCGCTGCTTTTCAGAAGTTCGTCAAGCGGCAGAAATTCGACGCCCAGCTCCTTTTCAGTCTCCGGTGCGGCGCGGAAAGGATCGTAATAGGTCACTTCCGCGCCCATTCCGCCGACGGCTGCGGCCACACGCCGGCCGATGCTGCCAAGGCCGACGAGGCCGACGCGTTTGCCGCTGATTAGCCACGAGCGTGCGATGATGTCTTCCTTGTCCTTGCGCCCTGCTTTGGCGCGGCTCATCAACTCGGGCAAATGGCGCAGCGAGGCGAGCATCAGCATGACGGTCAGTTCGGCGACGGGCTGCGAGTTGACGCCGGCGCAGATCGAGACGATGATGCCCTTTTTCCCCGCCGCTTCGATATCGACCGCGTCGAAACCAACTCCCCAGCGGTGGATCAGACGGGCGTCGCCGCCGAGCTTCTCGATTTCCGCCGCTCCCATCGGGAAGCCGCGCAGGATATAATAGGTACCGTCCAGATGCTTTGCCAGTTCCTTGTTGCTCAGGACCTCTGCCACGTCGTAGCGACCAGCGCAGCGTTCGTACAGGATTTTTCTGCCTGCGTCCGGCACTCTGCCGACAATAACGACTTTATTCATAACATCGTGCTTCTTTCAGGAGCGGACGCTTTACAGGCCGTATTTGTCGGCAAAACTGCCGAGGAATTCAGGAGTATGGCCTTCCATACGCTTTTTGGTGGTAGCGGCGTGTTTTTCGGCGTACGCGTTCCAGTCGCCGTCCATCAGCGCGAACGTCTTGTCCTCCGAAGCTTTTTTCTTCTGCGCGGCAGCCGCCATTTCCGGGGCGTCCTCTTTGTGGATCACGACGATACCGTCCATGTCGCCGACCAGGATGTCGCCGGGGAATACGACCTGCCCGCCGCAGGCGATCGGCGCGTTGATCTCGCCCGGGCCGTTCTTAAAAGGCCCCTGCGGCGTGATGCCGGCGCAGTAGACCGGCATGGACAACCCGCGCAGTGCGTCGAGATCGCGCAGGCAGCCGTCGACGACGACACCGGCAAGCCCCTTGTATTGAGCGAATTTGAGCATGATCTCTCCGGCCAGCGAACGGTTGTTGCAGTGACCGCCGTCCACTACGATAATGTCGCCGGGGAGCGCCATGTCGAGAGCCTGATGAAAGAACAGATTATCGCCCGAGGGAACCTTGACCGTGACGGCCGTGCCGAGCAACTGCACGGCGTGGTCGGGATTGACGAGGCGCATGGAGTCGTGCATGCAGAAGAGGCGGTTCATCTCGTCGTTGATATTGCTGGAAGGAATGCCCTTGAAGGCTTCGACGAGATCGCGCCCCGGACGTCTGACTTCGCTGAAGATCCGATTGCCGATTGTGCTCATGAAAATCGCTCCTTTGAAATTTCCAGAAATTTGGCCGGACTGTTGGAGAGAATGATTTTTATCCTGCTTATCAAGATAAACGGTTCCGACTTTTTTATCAAACAGAAAAAAACGGGAGAGGCTCACAGCTTTTGACTGTCAGAAGGAGGAAAAGGAGATGCCTTTGCGAAGTTTGAGATATTTTCTGGTCGCCGCCGAGGAGATGAATTTCCGCAAAGCGGCCGAGCGGCTCTACATCACGCAGCAGTCGCTCAGCTCCAGCATCCAGAAATTGGAACGCCAGTACGGCGCCGCGTTCTTCGAGCGCAAACCGCGGCTGATCCTGACACCGGCGGGGCGCAGCATGGTCGAGTATGTGCGCAAAGTCCTGCACACTGAGCAGCAGCTTGTCGCTGCCCTGGCGGACACTTCGCGCACCAGCACGGGGTCGCTGCGCGTCGGCGTGACGGGCACGCGCGGTGCCGTGTTCATGCCGCGCATCTGGGACGTGTACCACAGGCAATTCCCCAACATCGTCGTCACCACCGTGGAAGCTTCAACCGCGGAACTGGACGAGCTGCTTCGGGATGGAAAGATCGATCTCTATATCGGCGTCAACGTGCCGCGGCACAACAACATGCAGGTGCTGACCTTCATGCGGGACCGCATCTACTGCGCTTTCAGCCGCCGCTTCCTGGCGAAATCACCGCCGGCGTGGCGCGAAGCGCTGCTCGATCCGCACGGCTTCGATCTGACGAAGATCGACAGCATGCCGCTAATCACGTTCACTCACAGTAACGGACTGCGCTACACGCTGGAACGCTTTTTCGAGAAGCAGGACATCCATCCCAACATCATTTTCGAGACGAGCCGGCACGATCTGGCGCTGAACCTGTGCCGTCAGGAACACGGCATCGGCCTCGTCTACGAAATGATCCTCTACGACGCCTTGAGACGCCCCGACATCGCCAACGAACTTTACGCCGTGCCTGTCCGGGCCGAACTGCCGCAGAAGAACACCGAGCTGACCTACCGCATGGAGAGCTTCCATCCCCGCTATCTGCAAGGCTTTATCCAAGTCGCTCAGGCCGTTTTCGAACAGTACTCAAAGACCATCGGCGCCGTGATTCGCCGCGCGCAAAAATAACCGGTCCATAAAAAAGCGAGTCTGTCTCGCCCCCTCGCGGTGGCAGAGACAGACTCGCTTTTTAGGGAGAAGCCCCTTGGGTGCTCTCTAACTCGCTGATACTTGCGGGGCTTCATGTCAATGAAATAAATGGAGCGATCGAGAGTCTGCGCCCGAAAACGAAATCACGACCGAAGCGGGACTTTTTCCAGGCGCGAAAGCGACACCAGTGCAATGGCGGCGAAAATGCAGACGCAACCGACAATCTCCGGCGCCGTGGGCGCCACGTTCGTTGCCAGCGCGGTCAGCGCGGTGCCGGAAAGGATCTCCAGCGAAGCCATCAGGCTTGAGACGGAAGCGGGAACGTATTCCAGCGACTTGTAGTAAAGCGAGTAGCCCAGCAAGCACCCCGTCAGCGTGGGCACCAACACCAGCGCGGCGATGTAGGGCGTGATACGGGCGAACTCGCCCCATTGACCGGTCAGCGTGATATAAAGACCGATCCAGAACATGCCGCCCAGGTGCGTGTAGTAGAAAAAGCCCCAGCGCCCGATGCCGCCCCTTGTGACCGTAGCGCGCACCAGCAACGTTTGGCCGGCCAAACCGACGACGGCCACGGCTCCCCAGAGGAGACCGCGCACGTCGATCTGCGTGTTCAGCGTCCACTCAGGCGTCAGCACGGAACAGGTTACGCCCGCCGTAACGAGGCACGCTCCCGCGAAATCCAGGCGGCTTGGCTGTTCGCCCGTGATCAGCGGCGAACACAGGGCCGTGAGGATCGGATAGGTGTAGTGCAGCACCAGCGCCGTCGGCGCGCTGAGATAGACGACGGAAAGCATGAAGCCGAGATACAGCCCGGAAGGACCGAGCAGCGAAAAGAGAAAGATCCGCGCGAAATCACGGCGCGAAGCTTTCAGCTGCTCCGGATGGCGGAGGCGCAGCCACGGTCCAAGCGCAGCGACGACGACCACCATGCGGGCGAAAACGGCCGTGGAGACCGCCACGCCCGCGCCGCCGATCAGTTTCGTGGCCAGCGTGGTCAGCCCCCAGCACAAACCGGTCGTGCCGGCCAGCAGAATGCCTTTCAACGTACGACTCATGGCAGAGGAAAAATCTCCTTTTCAAAGCGTCGCCGCGAAGAGCGCTTCACCCCCAACGGACGCGTTCGGACGCGGCTCAGCTTTTTTTGACGACAACGGCTTTGGGGTTGTCGGGATTGGGATAGCCCTTGACCTTGCCTGTCAGCAACGTGATCTCGATCGCCAACACGTTGACCACTTTTTCCAGTTTGGCGTCGGCGACGGAATAGTTCTCCCTGACGTCGTCGTAATGGGCGTGGAGCAGGTCGATGGCGCGGCGCTTTTCGGCCAGATCGGTGACGACGCGCACCTTGCCCTCGCCCATGACGCTGCGGTAAATGCCCCATTTATAGCCGGCCTTGACGGGGCTTGGAACCATCTCGTAAGCAGCGACGACGTGAAAAGCCACGTCGGGGTGCGCCCGCATCGTTTCCGCCTTGCGCCCCTGCATGGCGCCGTGGATGTAAAGGCAGCCGTCCCCCAGGCCGTAGTGGACCGGCACGGAGTAGGGCTTCCCTTGCGGATCGATCAGCGCCAGATGAAGGATCTCGGCTTCTTCGAGGACCTTGCGGATCCATGCCTCCGACGTCACTTCGCGGTCTTTTCTTCTCATAAAAATCCCCCCAGACAAATCAATTGACGAAACGGCGCCGGCGGCGACAGGCTGTCCCGCAGCCGGCCGACGAGACGAAATCGAAACGCAGCGCTACTTGATGAACTTGGCCTTATAGGCGAACTTGGAGATGACCATGTTGCCGAACACGGCGATGAGGATATAACCCCAGCTGGGCAGCGGGACGAACTTGCGCACCAGCAGCACCAGCGGCAGCGCGTACAGGGCGATACGGGGCTTCTTGACCACGAACTGCATCAGCACGGCGCCGAACAGCGCCGGCAGAATCAGATTGGAGATCGCGTTTTTGGCGGTCTGAGGCAGAACGCCCAGGATTTGGTAGCCGAAGACGACGAAGATCGTCAGGATCGTGATGTTGGTGACGATCGAACCGGCGATGCCCATCGTGGAGATGATCTCGCCCTTGTCGGAACCGGCCTCGTTGTTGGTAACGTCAAGCGCGGTAGCGGCGGCGGGGACGCGCATCTGTCCCATGGAGCCGGCGAGGATCCCCATGTAGGAGCCGGCCGTGCCAAGCACGGTGTAGTAAGTGATCGGTTCGATGACGTAAAACGCGCCATAGGCCGCGGCGATCTGTCCCCAGCCGACCAGCAAGTCGCCGACGCTCGGCGCGACGCCATAGAACAGCGAGAGGATGAGATTGGGCAGGAAGCTGCAGCAGATTGCCAGGAGCATGGTGACGCGGCCGACGCGAACGACCGATTTGTTCCATTCTGTTCTGAAATCCATGGGAACGGCCTCCTCACATGAAGAAGTAACCGCCGATCAGGCCGGCGATGATGGCGAAGCCCAGCGAATAATCTTTGAGCCAGGGATGTTTCTTGCCAAGCTGAATCAGTACGAACATGGAAGCAGCGCCGACGATCGCGGCAATGGTGCGGCCGCTGAACTTGACCAGATAGGGGCTGGTCATGTGGCTATAAAGACCGATGCTCGCCGTAGCGGTGAGAATGGCGCGCCATGCCTTGTCAGTACCGCCGATCCTGTCGCTGACTTTGTCCATCCTGTGGGTGAACAGCCACACCATCAGTAGCCAGCCGCAGCCGTTCACGCTCATCGTAAACCAGGAAACGGCCATCTGATTCAGACCGTAGCCGGCGCCACCCAGTTCCACGCCGCAGGCCGCGGCGCCGGTGCGGGCGGCGGTCAGTTCTGTGGCGGCCGAGCCGATCATGGACAGACGAATCCAGGAGATGGGGCCGCCGACGACCGAAATCATGGCCAGAATGACGATGACCTGAGCGATGGCGGGGCCCGTGGCGGAGATCATGCCGCTCTTGAAAGCGCGATTGCAGGTGCTCCTGTCGAGGCCGACGCTGCCGGCGAACTTGTAGCCCAGCTTTACGTAGCGGAGCGCCAGCAACACGACGATGCCGACGCTGAGGGCGGCGCATCCCTAGAAAGGCGCCGCGTTGCCGATCTTCAACAGTTCTTCCATAAAAGAGCTCCTCCTTGGACGGATGACGAAAATTTTGAGAGCGCAGAGCGAATCGAACAGTTCCGGAACGTTTTTGCGAAAAAACTAGAATTCGGGCGGGAATTTGTCGACGAAACCGGTGACCGCTTCGTAGGCCGAGGCGAACTGCAGCGCCTCGAACTCTCGATGAGGCGCGGCGACCAGCTGCAGGCCGATGGAAAGGCGATTTGCGCCGCCGAATCCGGCCGGCACCGTACAGACCGCGTTGCCGCCCATGGTCCACGGCGTGACGATCTCCATCCAATTGTGATAGGTACGCATCGGCGTGCCGTCGATCGCTTCGGGCCAGTGAACGCTCTTGTCGAAGGGGAAGCAGCAGGCGGTGGGCGAGACGATGTAGTCGTAGTCGTCGTAAACCCTGAGCATGGCGTGATAGAACTCGGTGCGCTTCTCGAAGGCGCGGTACACTTCCTGGGCGCTCATGGTCAGCGAACCATCGTACTCCCAGCGGCTCTCCGGCTTCATCAGGTTCTGGCGGCATTTGTCGTACCACGGCTTCAGCGAGGACGCGCAGTAATGGCGGATGGGCAGCCAGATGGTCTCCCAGAACTCGTTCATATTGTAAAAGGGCTTGATGTCCTCGACCACCGCGCCGAAGTCCTTCATGCGCTCGACGGCCGCGCGGCAGGTTTCCATGACGCCGGGCTCGGTGGGCAGCGCGCCGCCCCAGTCGCCGATCCAGGCCACGCGAACGCCTTTCTGGTCCTTTTTCAGCGCCTCGCGCACGTTCGCCGGCGTCAGCGCTTTTACGCGCGGATCCGCCTCGCGGCTCAGCGGGAACTTGGCGTCGTAACCGGCCATGGTGGCGAACAGCAGGGCCACGTCGGCCACGGTTCGCCCCATCGGACCGTTCGTGCTCATGGAGTTGGTGAACAGTTCGGTGCCGCCGGAAGGGACAGCGCCGATGGATGGGCGCAGGCTGACGATGTTGCACCAGCCGGCCGGGTTGCGCAGCGAGCCCATGAAGTCGCTGCCGTCCGCCACGGCCTGCATTCTCAGGGCGACGGCGCAGGCCGCGCCGCCTGACGAGCCGCCGCTGGTGCGATTCTCGTCGTAGGGATTGCCAGTGGCGCCGAACACTTCGTTGTAGGACTGGGAACCGTAGCCGAACTCGGGCGTGTTGGTCTTGCCAATGATGATGGCGCCGTCGCGTTTCATCGCGGTGACGATGGCGCCGTCGGCGTCGGGGATCCAGTCCTTGAGAAGCAGCGAACCCTTGGTGGTACGGATGCTCTTGGTTGGAACCAGATCCTTCACGGCCTGCGGGAAGCCGTGCATCCAGCCGTTGTCCCTGCCGGATGCCAGCTCGGCGTCTTTTTTCCCGGCCTCTTCCAGCAGCGCCTCGCCGTCGACGCGAGTGACGATGGCGTTGACGCGGGGATTGGTCTTGTCGATGTGATCGAGATAGGAGGCCATCACCTCGCGGCAGGAAACTTTCCCGGCGTGGATGGCCTTGGACAGTTCTACAGCCGTCATTTCGACTACAGCATTGCTCACGAGAATTACCCCTTTCTGGTATGCCTGGACAAACGCGCTGATTGTCGTCCTGCGGATCTCGCCGCGAACGATCGACTCGGGACGGGAATATCGCCCCTTGACAGAATTTTCACACGCCGTCGGCGGAAAGGCAAGAGAAATTTCTTGCTTGCGCTCACGAAAAACGTCCGGCGGTTACTGGCTCGCCGGACGTCGCGTTCTTATAGGAGCTTCGCGTCTCCCAAACTCTGTGGCAGGGGGGATTTCTTTCGGGGCGTAAGAAGCGCTCTTAAAGACTCTCATCGGCGCCGAGGCGGCGCAGAAAGCTGATCCGCGGTCGCTTCGTGGCGGGATCGGGGGCGACGCCTGCTTCCACCCGGTAAACGGCGCGGATCAGTTCGGGCGTGAGCACCGCGGCTGGAGCGCCGCTGGCGAAGACGTGCCCGTCTTTCATCACGTAAACGCGGTCGCAGTACTGCGCCGCCAGGTTCAGATCGTGCATGACGACGAGCGATGTGACGCCGAGGCTGCGCAGCAGGTCCATGATCTCGAGCTGGTAATAGATGTCGAGGTGGTTGGTGGGCTCGTCGAGGATCAAAAAATCCGCTTCCTGCGCGATAGCCCTGGCGATCAGCGCACGTTGCTTTTCGCCGCCGGAGAGCGAAGCGAAGGAGCGCCCGGCGCGATCCAGCATCCCCACGTACTCCAAAGCACGGTCCACCAGCGCGAAATCGTGCGCGTCGTCGCGCTGCAAGGCCTTTTTGTGCGGATAACGCCCCATCGCCGCGATCTCGCGCACGGTGAAGTCGAACTGCCCCGGCATCTCCTGAGGCACCGCCGCGGCGCGGCGCGCAAATTCCCGCGCGCGTAGCTTCCATACTTCTTCGCCGTCCAGCAGGATCGAACCGAAACGCGGCTTGTTGACGCGGTACGCGCAGCGCAGCAGGCTGGACTTGCCGCTGCCGTTGGGGCCGATGACGCCGACGAACTCGCCGCGTTCCACGTTCAGGTCCACGCCGCGCACGATGTCCCCGGCTCCAACTCCCCAGCGCAGCGACGTGACCGCCAGCTTCATCGCGGACCTCGCCCGCCGCTTTTGAGCAGCCAGATGAAAAACGGCGCGCCGATGAAGCCAGTGACGATGCCCAGGGGAAGTTCCCGCGGAGCCAGGGCCGTGCGCGCGAACACGTCCGTCCAGATCAAAAAGCTCGCTCCCGCCAGCGCGCCCACCGGCAGGAGGCGGCGATGGTCGGAACCGACCAGCAGCCGCACGGCGTGCGGGACGATCAATCCGACGAAACCGATCGAACCGCTGACCGCCACGATCACCCCGGTCAATACCGAAGTGGCGGTGAACAAAAGGCGGCGGAATTTCGCCACGTCCACGCCGAGCGCCGCCGCGTTCTCATCGCCCAGCAGCAAGGCGTTGAGCGGGCGCGACTGGGCGATGAACAGCACGAGACAGGCGACCAGCGCGACAAAGGGCAGCGGCAGGCGATCCCATCTTGCGCCGCCGAGCCCGCCGAGCATCCAGAACATCGCCGATTCGGCGCCGTTGCGCTGTTCCAGATAGACCATGAAATTCGTCACGGCCATAAACACGTACGAAACGGCGAGTCCCGACAGGACCATGCGCACCGGGGTCAGGCCGCTGCCCTGGCGCGCGATGGCAAAAACCAGCACGAAAGCCAAAGCCGCGCCGGCAAAGGCCAGCGCGGAAACTCCCGACATGCCGGTCAGCGCGGCGCCGAAGACCCGCGTCATGAAAAGCATGGCGAACACCGCCCCCGCGCATGCACCCGAAGAAATCCCCAACAGGTAAGGATCGGCCAGCGAATTGCGGACCAGTGACTGGATCACCGCCCCCGCGGTGGCAAGCCCCGCGCCGACGACAGCGCCGAGCAGCACGCGCGGGAAACGGATCATCCAGACAATGCCCACTTCGTTGCGCGGCCATTCTGCGCCGATCCAGCTCCATTCCGGAAATATCTGATGGAGGATGATTCCCCACACATGCCGGAACGGCAGCGGGGCCGTCCCCATCGACACTCCCAGCGTTACGCTGAAAAACAGCAGGACCGTCAGGGCGATCAGCAGCGGTGCCAGATTCCGTTTGGCAAAGAACCGGCCCACTTAAAACTTCCCGGGATACAGCCCGCGGGCGATCAGTTCCAGTCCGCGAACGGCTCGCGGCCCCGGATAGACTTCGTCCACCGACATGTAGATCAGCTTTTTGTCGCGGATGGCTTTGACGCCCTGCAGCGCTGGATTGTCGAGCAGCATGGCCTTGCTTTCGTTTTCCGGCGTGGCGCGGTATTCGAGGATCAGGATGACGTCGGGGTCGCGAGCCACGACTTCTTCCCACGTCACTTTGATCCAGCTGCTTTCGACGTCGTCGAAGATATTGCCGGCATGGGCGAGGCGAAGCAGAGCGCTGGGCATGGCCTGACCGCCGCAGGCGCGCGGTGCGTCTTCGTTCGGCGTGCCGAAGCTGCGGAAGATGAACACGCATGGCGTCGCCTTCACGCCGGCAAGCTTTTCCCGTATGGCCGATACTCTCGCCTTCATGCCGGCGATCACGGCCTCGGCTTTGTCTTGCACGTTGAAGATCACGCCCAGGTTGCGCAGGTCGTTGTAAGTGTCCTCCAACGTCACAGGCGGCTTGTTCATCACGCGGATCAGCGATTCGGTGATGGCGTAGCTTTTGACGCCATGCTTTTCCAGCTCTTCGGGCGTGACGGCGTTGCCGGCCGTGCTGCCGGGGATGTCGAGGCCATAGTTGTAGCCAGACAGGAAGAAATCGGAATCGGTGCCGAGCAGCGTTTCCAGCGTGATGTAGCCTTCCTGGGCCACGGGGATCTTCGCCAGTTTTTCGCGGTATTCGGGCGAGACCTGGTGTTTCGAGCCGGGGAATCCCGCATAGCCCACGAGTTTGTCTTCGAGGCCGAGCGCGAACATCAGCTCGATGATGTTGCTGTCGCCGTTGGTGACGACGCGCTCGGGAGCTTTTTCGAAGACGATTTTGCGGTTGCCGTTATCGACCGTTGCGGGGTAGACCGTTTCCGCCGCGCCCACGGCCGCGGCGGAAAGCGTGGCGCTCAGCAGCGCCGCAAGAACGGCGCAAAGCGATTTTCTCATCGTAAGACCTCCGATTCAGTTAAGACGATTAATACTATTTCTTAATCAAAAAGACGAACACAAGGGCGCTGCGAGGGAGATTCACAAAGCGAACTGCGCAGACTGCATAGCAGTCGAGATAGTTCTGAGCGACTGAACTCCCTCGCTGCGCCCAGAAAACTATGTCAACACTTTCTATCAAGAATTAGTATAAACAACGCGATCCCGAAAGGCCGCGGCCCTCTTGGAAAAAAGCCCCGTTCCGCGGCTCGCTCCGCGCGAACAGGGCCTACATTTTTTGACGCATGACGAACGCCGCCCGTCTTTCTGCATCGTGGGATGTCCCCCAGACGCGGCGGCACGTCTTCCGAAAAGACGCTTTCGTTTACTTGAACAGTTCGGGATAGAAAGCTTTGGCGATCAGTTCCAGTCCGCGGATAGCGCGGGGGCCGGGGTAGGCGTCTTCGATGCGGATAATGTAAACGCGCCCGTCCTTCACGGCGTTCACGCCCTGCAGCGCGGGATTTTCGAGCAGCAGCTTCTTGCGCTCCTCGCCGTTCGTCGTGCCGGCTTCGAGCAGCAGGATCACGTCGGGATTGCGCGCGACGACCTCTTCCCATGTCACCTTGATCCAGCTGCTGTCGACGTCGGCAAAGATGTTGCGCGCTTCCACCATCGCCACCAGGGCGCTGGGCATGGCCTGCGCGCCGTTGGAGCGGGGCGGCTGATCGGGAGCGCCCCATGTGGGGTGGATGAACACGTTCAGAGGCTTGGCCGTATCGATCTGCGCCAGTTTGGCCTCCACTGCTGCGGCGCGCGATTTCATGCCGTCGATGACTTGCTGCGCCTTGTCTTGGACGTCGAAAATCACGCCCAGATTGGCGAGATCGGCGTAAGTGTCTTCGAGGCTGACGACGTTTTTTTTCATCACGTGGATCAGCGACTCGGTGATGGCGTAGCTCTTGACGCCGTGCTTTTCCAGCTCTTCGGGCGTGATCGCGCCGCCGGCCGTGCTGCCGGGGATGTCGAGCCCGTAATTGTAGCCCGACAGGAAGAAGTCGGGATTGGCGCCGAGCAGAGCCTCCAGCGTGATGTAGCCGGGCGCGGCGATGGGGATCGCCTTGAGCTTCTCCCGGTATTCCGGCGAGACCTGCCCGCCGTACTCGGGGAAACCCGCGTAGCCGGCCATGCGGCCTTCGAGCCCCAGCGCGAACATCAGTTCGATGATGTTGCTGTCGCCGTTGGTGACGACGCGCTCGGGCGCCTTCTCGAAGACGATCCGGCGATTGCCGTTGTCGACGGTTACGGGATAAACGGTTTCCGCCGCGAAGGATGCCGCGGCCATGGCCAGTGAAGCGGCTGCCACAAGAAAACTGCGAAGAACCTTTTTCATGCTGTGAACCTCCTGCGCAAAAAACGTGACCCGGCCCCCGCCGGCTCGCCTCTATAGAAAACGCGGGCATAAAAAAAGACACGGTCCGCGGCCGTGCCTTTAGAGACAGTGATGTCTGCTGCCCTGAAAAGATTTCGCCCGCGCAAAAGCCTTCCTTCGCGTCGCCCGGCGCGTATCCTGACTCCCCTTCTTCCTGCGCGGACTCTTCCCAAAGGGCACAAGACCTTCAGTGAGCGTAATACCGCTTCGTCAGGGGTTACAGTGGCGGGGCCGCGCAGGACTTTCACCTGCTTCCGACGCCCGGCGACGTTCCATTTTCACATATTTTAAGCGCCTTCGGGCGCCCTTGTCAAATCTTGAGACAGGACGGAACTGAAGCGGAGCCCGCGCAGACAGCGCGGCGCTTTTGTGCTATGCTTGGCTCACCCAATGGAATCATTCCAAAGAGGAGGTTGCTCGTTATGAAGCGTACTCTTGCAAAGATTTTCCCGGCGCTTTTCGCCGCCGCGGCGTTGGCTGCGCCCGCCATGGCCGCCGATCTGCGCGAGCTGCTCGCCGCGTCGCGGACGGCGCAGAAGACCGGCGAGATCATCCTCGTCGTCGACCGTGCGCTCTCTCTGTGGAAGAAAAGCGACGCCGGCGCCTGGGAAAAGACGCTGGAAGCGCCGTGCGGCTACGGCAAGCTGGGACTGACGGAAAACAAGCGCGAAGGCGACAAGAAGACGCCCGTCGGCGCCTTCCCGATCCTGCACGCCTTCGGCAACAAGCCCAACCCCGGCACAGCCATGAAATGGCGCCCGGTGACTCCCAACTCCTACTGGGCCGACGACGTGAACCAGCCGAAAATCTACAACACCTGGGTGGAGAGCGCGAAAAAAATCCACGGCGAACACCTGGCCGACTACTATCAGTACGATTACGCCATGGCCGTCGGCTACAACGCCGACCCCGCCGTGCCGGGACGAGGGTCGGCCATCTTCGTCCACGTCAAATCCCGCCGCCACTGGACCACCGCCGGCTGCCTCTCGCTCGAACGCCGGGACATGATCGAGCTGCTGCGCCAGTGCCACGACGGTGCCTGGATCGTCATCGTCCCGAAAGCGGAGCGTCTCGCCCGTTTTTAGACGGAGCCATACCAAATACAAAAGCCATTTCTTTCATCATTCGCCGCGGCGATAAAAAACTGCCCCGCCTTTTTCGGCAAGCGAGAAAGGCGGGGCAGTTTTTATCGCCGCGAATCAATCCTGAGGCCTGTTCAGCGCGCGGTCGAGGTTGCGCACGAAATCCTGCGTGTTGGTGACCATGCTGACAGCCGTGACGGTGCCGCGGTCGGACAGCTTGTTGACGGCGAATTCCTGCACGTCGACGGTATACATGTAGACGGGACGGACGACGCCGTCGAACTCGTTGTACGAGGGGGTCATGTTGCCGGTGGCGATAGTGTAAAGGATCGCCGACATCATGATCATGGTCGAGGTCTTGCGGGCGTGGACGCGCATGGCGTTCTGAGCGGCGTAGACGTTGTTGCAGGCGCCGGGCAGGGCCAGGCGGTCGCGGATGGTGCCGGCCATGACCAGAGCTGTGCCGCACTCGACGCAGGCCTTGACGAAGCCGTCTTTGACCTTGCCGGAGGCGACGAGCGCTTCCAACGAACCGTAGGAGTTGGCGAGGTTGATGGTGTCGTAGAGGTTGTAGGTGCTGTTCTGCTCGTGTTCGAAGATTTTCTGTCCCCACGACGTGTCAAAGACGCCGCGCTCGAGATCGAAAGCGGCGGTTTCGGAACCGCAGAAGATCGCCTGCACGTAGCCGTTGCGGATCAGGCGCTCGAGCGCCAGGCGCGAATTCTGGTCGAGGGCCAGCGCCGTGCCGACGACGAGCGTCACGTAGCCGCGGTGTTCGCGCTCGTGCCGCAGCACTTCGTAGAGCGTGTCGTAGTCGAGCGAGTAGGCGGTCTCGCGCGAACGGCCTTCGCGGAAAGCGAAGGTGTCGGAGGTCGCGGTTTCGGCGAGGAAGCCCTGCGTCCACACGTAGATGCCCTCGCTGGCGTCTTCGGTACGACCGATCACGACTTTGTCGCCTTTTTTCAAGTTGCGGAACTCGACGATCTCGACGCGCTCCCGGCCGGGCGTGTCGCGGGCCACGCAGACGGTGTCCATGCGGCTCTGCGTCGCCAGCACCCACGTGCCGTTGATCTTGAAGTACTCGGGGTAGACCGACAGGGCGTGGTAATGACGGGGGCTGATCCCGTCGCGCTCGACGGTTTCGAGACGGCAGTTGGGCGCGTTCTTGAGGAACTCCTGCTCGAAATCGGGGTGGCGATATTTCGGCATTTCGAAATTCATTTGCCCGCCTCCTCGCGCTGCGCGTTTTTGACGACGACGAATTCCTCGGCGGGGACTTCCATCGCCTCCACCTGCTCCCGGGCGACGGCGCCGATCAGCGCGCGTTCGCAGTTGACGACGAAGTCCTGGACGTTGGTGTTCATCGGCACGACGGCGATGCGCTCGCGGGCCGCGACCACCTTGTTGGTGACGTTTTCGGTGATGTCGATAGAGTACATGTAGACCGGCGTGATGGCGCCGTCTTTTCGCACGTGATAGCTCGACGCCATGTTGGCGACGGAAAGGCTGTGCAGCATCGTGGCGATGCCGATGATCAGCGTGGCCTTGTCGAGGTGCTTTTTCATCTCCGTCAGCGCCTTGTCGGTGTCGCCGATCACTTCGGGCAGCGGGCCGTCGTCGCGGATCGAGCCGGCGAGGACCAAGGGCACGTTCATCGAGACGAGAGTCTTGATAATGCCGTCTTTGACGTGGCCTTCGTCGATGAATTTTTTCGTGGAGCCGGCCGCGCGCACTTCGTTGAGCAGGTCGAGGTGGTTGTAGTGTCCCATCGGCTGGTTTTCCTGCGTGTAGATGTTCTGTCCCAGCGCGGTGCCGAGGAAACCGCCCTCGAGGTCATGCGTAGCCATGGCGTTGCCGCCCATCATGCAGCTGATGTAGCCATTCTCGGCCAGGTGGTTGAGGGCGACGCGCGTGTCGTAGTCGAAGACGACGCTGGGGCCGAGCACCCAGACGATGTAGCCGCCGTTGTCGCGCTCGTACTCGAGCTGCGCGAACAGCTGTTCGTAATCGGTCGTGTAGGCGGTCTCCACGGCGCGGCCGGGCGCGGCGTAAACGCTTTCGGGGAAGCCTTCCTTGTACACGAGGACGCCCTCGGAGCCGTCGGTCGCGCGCCCCAGAACGACCTCGTCCCCCACTTCGAGGTCGCGGATCTCCGTGACGGCGATTTTCCCCTCTTTGAGCACGGCCACGCAGTTCAGCGAATTGTGCTCGGGAAGCTGCCACGTTCCGTTGCAGCGATAAAAGGTTGGCAGATGGGTGGTCAGATAAAAGCCGCGCGGCGCCACGCCTTTCTTCTCGACTTTCGCGCATTTCACTTCGCCCGCTCCCCGAAACTTCGCGTCATTGAAGTCGGGGCACGCAAAGACAGGCATTTCAAACTTCATGATTGCTCCTCTCTGGACAAACGAAACAGGTGGCCGATGTCCACCGTGTCTTTCTGTTCCGTCACTCGTTCTCGAAACTCGCTGGCCGTAACTTTCAGCCATTTCAGAAAATTACGGTTGAAACTCCGCAGTGAATTGTAGCCGACCTGAAACGCGATATCCGTCACCGACTGATCGGTGCGAAGCAGCAGGTTCGCCGCCTCGTGGATGCGCAGGTAATTCAGGAAATTCGTAAAGTTCATCTCGACGATGTAGCCCAGGGACTCGTTGACCATCCTGGGAGAGGCATTGAACCGCTCCGCCACGTCCAAAACGGTAAGATCGCTCGCAAAATTCCGATATATGTATTCGATGATCTTGCCGGCTTTCGGCGCGGGCAAAACCATGGAGACGCCGGGATTGTTCCGGTAGCAGCGGCGGAACTGCTGCGCTCCGATCCCCTGTTGGTCGGAAAAGACGCGGGACAGATGCGATATGTCGGAGTAATCGAGGATGTCGGCGATCTCCGCCAGGGAAATATTCGTGTGCAGCAGCAGAAACATGACCTTCGACAGCTTCATTTCCTGAAGCAGCTCGTAAAAACCGAGCCCGGTCACCTTGAAGATGTAGCGGGAAAGCGACGCTTCGCTGACAAAATAGATCCGGCTCAAGTCCTGAAGCGTCAGCTTGCGGTGCAGATTCAGGTACATGTACTGAAAAATGTGGGGGGAACAGCTTTCTTCCTCTTTTTCAAGACGGGCCTGTCCGTCGGAACGTTCTTCCTGGTCCTGCGCCAAGCGCAGGTAGAGGACGACCAGTTCCACCAGCTTCGCCGTCAGGTACAGGTCGGACCACGACTGGCGGACGGCGGACGTTGCGATGGAAACCGGTTCGATCTCGCGGCGGATCTCGTCGAAGAGGGCCCTGACGCGCGAGCGCTCCCGCTCCGGGACGCGCACGCCGCCGTAGCGGTACAGAAGCGTGACCATGTCGAATTTCTCGTTTTCGATGTTGAACTGGTTTTTGACGATGAAATTCAGAAACTCGAACGGATAGATAAGCAGGTAATAGCACAGCGGTTCCTTCACTTCGACGATTTCGGAAATTTCCCATGGCAGCAGGGCGATAACCGCTCCCGGCTCCATCGTATAGTTTTTGTCGTAGATCCTGATCGTGCCTTTTCCCGAAAGGACGTAGAGGAAGCGGCTGTTTTTGTGCAGCAGCGGCTTCGTCGGCGCGCTGTCCGACTGCACTTCGAAATAGGTCGCGACGCCCTCTCGGGACGCCGTGCGGTAAAACTCCTGAATCTCCACGCGCTTCCTCTGTCCGGGATTTTTCCGGGAAGTCATCTGTCCTCCCCCTTTTGCCGGCGCCTCCGGCGTCCCGAAGGCCCGCGGCGCTACGCCTGGATCCAGGTGCCGGTCGAGCCTTCCAGACCTTCCTTCGCCTTCTCCAGCGACGTGATCAGCGCCTTGCGGCCCGGTTTCGACTCGGCGAACTTGATGGCCGCTCTGATCTTCGGCAACATGGAA
>ENA-ORTP01000927-ORTP01000927.1-human-gut-metagenome-genome-assembly--contig:-NODE-927-length-33457-cov-3.747081_pt1 | contig 33457 bp, 21 predicted proteins | sample MGYA00241913_ERZ509190 | MGnify/ENA primary metagenome ERZ509190 (study PRJEB26280, sample SAMEA2338839) | human gut metagenome | biome: human gut; feature: human-associated habitat; material: faeces...
CCACATGTCAAATAACCTCTTGCAAGATATGAAAAATTTTCGGGATGGCAAATTCTATTCGATCGAAGAAAAAATGGCTGAATCAACAAGCTATTGCAATAGTAACTTAGAAATTGAAGGATTTATTTTATAAGATAAAAGGTTCCCAAACTTTTGCATCCAAAATATAATTAAACATAAATATCCGACAAACAATACAATGAGAAATTTTAGGTAATAATTTGTCAACTCTGAAGGCCGTTTTCCTTGTATTTCATTTCAAATTGTCAAAGTTCCCGTTACAAAGACATGAAAGCTACATAATGTAGATAAATATTCGATGGAACAAATATAGCGTAATTTATGGATTCCTGCCGCCCGAAAGAAAACCCGTCGGTTGGCGGCGGGTTTTCTTTCGGGCGGTCGGTCGTGTTACTTCGTCTTAACGGGGGCGGGCAGATCCCTGACCTTACTGCATGGCAGTTCCATGATTCGTATGTTGCGGAACTTGATTCCGGCTCCGTGTCCGAGCAGTCCGATGTGTCCCGAGGCGTTGAAGAGTCCGGGATGGTTCTTGTGGTCCACGGTGTAGGGGTTGTTTTTCCCGCCGTCGGGGGCCACGTTGTGTCCCTGGCAGGCCTGCCGGATGTCTCCGTCGAGAATCACCTCTCCGTTTACCGTCACGGTGATTCGGTCTCCCACGGCGCGTATCTCCTCGACGTTCCATGTTCCCAGGGGCGGGAATTTCACGCGTTTGGCCGGAATAATTCCGTAGACGGATCCGTGCTGCTGGTATACGCGCAGGTTCTTGTAGATCGGAGCGTCGTGGTCGAGCACCTGAATTTCCATGCCGTGATAGGCGGCGTCGACGCCCATGGGGGTGCGTATGCCGATGCCGTTGTTGACGCCCTCTCTGTCGAAGGCGAATTCGAATCGCAGGACGAAATCACCGTACTCCTTCTTGGTGTAGAGGTTGCCCGATCCGCCGTACTGCGCCGTCACGTAGATCGTTCCGTCGACGGGGACGTAGTTGGTGGTGTTCCCGGTCCACTTGTGCATCGACGTACCGTCGAAGAGCACCTCGAAGCCGTCGGCAGCCTCTTCCTCCGAGAGTTCGAAGCGCGGCGTGGCGGGCAGTTCGCGGATGTACATTTCGCGGACGTTGAGGGGCGCATTTCCCGCGATGAGCAGGATCTGTCCCTCTGCGTAGGCGGGGATCTCCCGGTTGCATGCGTTTTCGAGGATTACGTTCTCGGCGGTCGTGACGCCGTTGAGTACGACCGTCACGCGGTCGCTGACCACCTTCACCTGCATCGTGTTCCACTCCTGCGGGCCGTTCGCGGCCGCTTTGGGTGCGGCGTTGTCGTGGAGCATGTTGCCCGTCAAGGCTCCGGAGTTCTTTCCTCCGAGTGCGATCTGCGGGATCGAGCGGATGCCCATCGCGGCCTCGCCTTCGGTCTTCCAGTCGAGGATCAGTTCGAAGTTTTCGTAATTTTTCGCCGATCCGATCGCTCCTCCGTCAGCGGCCCCGGTCAGGACGCCGTTTTCTGCGATCCAGTTCTTCGCCATCGCGGCCCGGGCCTCTGTTTGCGCTTTCGCCAGCGCCTTGGCCTTCATCGCCTTGCGGGTCTCGGGATCGCCGACCACGGCTTCCCATCCGCTCGGTTCGAGCGATACCGGGAGGTATCCCTCTGCGGGGAGTTTGGCCAGGAGTCCCTTGATCTCGTCGACGGCGTAACCTGCGTCGGCGTCGGATTTGGCCAGTCCGGCATATACCTCCTGGGCCTTTTTCAGGGCTGCTGCTACCGTTTCTCCTCCCAGCGCGGGGTTCTTCGCAGCGACGGTCTTCACGACCATTGCGGCGGTTTCGGCCGTCGCGGGTGCGTCCATGTAGTTCACGGCGAGCGTCAGCGCCGGGAATACCGGGGTTTTGGAGAGCGCTTTGAGCAGTTTGTTCTGCACCTTGGGCGAGGGTTTCGCCTCCAGTCCGCGGCGGTATAGCTGGTATTTGCGCATGGGCGTATTGCGCGACTTCGAGACGAAATCCGTGTAGCGCGAAATTGCGGCGTCGGTCCATGCGGGGTTCTGCCGGGCGAGATCATACAACACGTCGACCATCGCGGGGTTTTGAACCGTCAGCAGGGCCGCGAATGCGGCCTGGCGGTCGTCGGCGGCCAGCAGGGCGTCGATCGCCTCTTTGCTGGCGGCCTGCGCCAGCAGGGGATAGTAGCGGGCCTTTTCGGGGGCGGCGGCCATCTGCCCTGCCACCATCTTGTACTGCATGTCGGAGGACTCTTTGGCCAGTGCGTTCTTCAATCCGGCCTGAAAGGCCTTCACGTCGTCCTCCTGCGCCTGGTTCAGCAGGCCGCACAGACGGTTGAAGTCCGCGGGGGTCGTGACGCCTGCCAGCGCGCCGTAGGCTGCCGTGCGCACCGCCCTGTCAGGGGAGTTCAGCAGCGCGAACACCTTGTCGGCTGCGGAGGTGATGCGCCTTTTTGCCACGAGTTTCAGGGCGTTGGCCTGCGTGGCGGGCGTGCCGTCGAGAGCTGCGACGAACGCTGCGTTGGGCTTTCCGTTGAATGCCGCGAGAGCTGCCGAGGCCTCTTTGGCATGTGCGCCTCCGAGCTGTGCGACGAGCGCGTTGAGCGCCTCCTGTCCTCCGATTTTCCCGGCGGCGCGGATGGCGGCCAGGGCCAGTTCCTCGTCGGCCGAGGAAATGGCCGCGATCACGGCGTTGGCCTGCGATGCGGCGTGGCGGGCGCCGAGCCAGCTCACGACGTCGGTTTTCGCGGCGTCGGAGAGCGACGGCATTTTCTTCACGACTGCGGCGTAGAGGGCGTCGTCGGCGAAATCGCCGGCGAAGTCGAGCGCCGCGCAGCGGTATTCGCGGTCGGCGTCTTTGAGCGCGGCGAGCAGTTCCGGCGTCTGTTTTTTGGCGTCCGTGCCGAGGACTATTCCCAGACCTGCGGCCCGGACGTTCTGCGGCATGCCGGTTTTGCGCAGGGCCTTGGCGGCGGCGACGGCCTTGCTGTTTCCTGCAGCCGCGAGCCGTGCGAGCAGGGCGACGTAGGCGCCCGTTGCGTCCGTTTTCGTGAAGGCGTATCCGTCGGCCTTTGCGGCTGCTGCGAGCGGCGCGATCGAGGCGGCTGTGCCGCACTTGGCCAGCGCGTTATAGACAGCCTCTTTCATCGGCGTGCCGGCCTTGGGGTCTGCGGCCCATTTCAGCAGCGCGGGCTCTGCGGCCGCAAGGCGCTTCTCCGCGGCGGCATAGGCCAGCAGGGCGTCCGGGGCCGGGCTTGCGTCGATCAGTGCGAGGATCTCCCCGTCGGTTCCGGGCGTGGAGATCAGTCCGCGCACGGCGTAGTCGGCGAGGTATTCGTCCGCGGCGTATTTCACGAATACGGGGGCTTCGGCCGCCGTTGCGCATAGTTGCAGCTGCGAGAGCAGGAATGCCTGGTTGGGTTTGTCCGTCGAGGCGGCGACGGCGTCCGTCAGTCCGGCGCGGATCTCCCGTGCCAGCTCTTCGCGGCCTGCGGCGGTCACGTAGCTCACCACCCCGTTGATGGCGTATTCCACGGGGGCGTTCTTGCCTTCCGCTGCGGGCACGAGCATGGCGGCCATCATCCGGATTCCGTCGGCTCCGGTCGCCGCGAGTTCCTGCATCAGGCTGTCGAACGCCTTGGGCGTCTGGGCCGGGAGTTGGGCCAGGGCGTCCGCAACGATCGTTTCGGCGGTGCGCTGGCGCGCGTCCTGCGCACCGGCTGCGAAGGGCATCAGGGCGGCGAGGAGTATGGTGATAAATATCTTTTTCATGTTTTTTTCAGGTTTTGGACGTTATCAGATTTTCCACGGCGTGCGCATCGGCTGGTCGATGAGCCGGTTTGCGGCCTCGTCTCCGACGAAGAGCTGCTTGTCGGGATCGAAATACAGCGTGCGGTTCAGGCGCAGGGCGCATGCCCCGAGGTTCACGAGCGTGGAGCTGCGGTGTCCCTTGAGCTCGTCGAGGGCGAAAGGCTCACGGTTGCGCACGCATGCCAGGAAATCGGTGTTCTGCGGTTCGGGGTCGGGCATTTCGGCGATCTTCTCCATGACGTCGGGAATCGTGCACTCGAAACCCTGATACACCTTGCCCAGCGGACCTTCGATGTAGGGGACCTTGCCCTTGCTTTCGTAGCCCTCGCCTTCGAGGACGATCTGACAGCCGTCGTCGTAGGTGTATACGATCTTGCGCCAGATGCCCACGGCGTCGGGATGCTGCTGCGGAGCGTCGACCTCGATTTTCACGGGCGAGGTGTCGTCCTTGCCCAACAGGTACTGCACGGGGTCCATGTAGTGCTGTCCCATATCCGTGAGTCCGCCGCCGTCGTAGTCCCAGTAGCCGCGGAACGTGGCGTGCACGCGGTGTTTGTTGTAGGGTTTGTAGGGCGCCGGGCCGAGCCACATGTCGTAGTCCAGCTCTTCCGGGACGGGTTGGGGCTTGAGGTTCTCCTGCCCCACCCAGAAGAATTTCCAGGTGAATCCCGTGGCTCCGGAGATGGTTACCTTGAGGGGCCATCCCAGCAGGCCGCTGTCGACGAGTTTCTTGAGCGGTTCGACCGTCGTGCCCAGTCCGTAGAAGGTGTCCTTGAAACGGAACCAGGTGTTCAGGCGGAAGATGCGTCCGTTCTGCCGGACGGCCTCCACCACGCGCTTGCCCTCGCCGATGGTGCGCGTCATCGGCTTCTCGCACCAGATGTCCTTGCCGGCCTTGGCAGCCTCGACGGCCATGATGCCGTGCCAGTGGGGCGGGGTGGCGATGTGTACGATGTCGACGTTGGGGTCGGTGATCAGATCCCGGTAGTCGTGATAGCTTTCGAGGGTCTTGTCGAACTTCTTGCGGCCCAGCGCGATGGCGCTTTCGAGGTGTTTGCGGTCGACGTCGCAGACCGCCACCAGGCGGCATGCATCGTTGGAGGTGAAGTGATAGCTGCTCTTGCCGATGCCGCCCACGCCGATGATGCCCTTCGTGAGCTGGTCGCTCGGGGCGACGAATTTGGTGCCTCCGAGCACGCTGCGCGGCACGATGGTCAGCAGCGCCAGCCCGCCTGCCTTTTTCAGAAAATCTCTGCGGTTACTCATAGTATTTCAGGTTGTGTTTTTTTTTGGATGCAGTCAATAAAATAGGTAGAGGAAACGGCGGTTCCGTCGGATGGGAACCGCCGTTTGTTTACAGGGTCGTCAGCCGGATGTTGCGCCAGAGGACCTTGATGCCTCCTCCGTCGTGAATCTGCAAGGCGATGCGTCCCTGCGCGGCGCCGATCTTCGCGTCGGTGATGTCCGCCATCTCCTCGCCGTTGAGCCACGTCTGCACGCGGTCGCCCTGGACCTTCAGCCGCAGCGTGTTCCAATCCCCCTCCTTGAGAATCGACTCCTTCTCGTCGGGAATCTGCACCAGCCATCCGCGGCCGTAGGACTCGTAGATGCCCGCCGTGTCGTGGTTCTTCGGAGCCACTTCGCACTGCCAGCCGTGGACCTTCACCGGCGGCTCGACGAACGAGCGGAAAAAGACGCCGGAGTTGCCGTTGGCGAGCTGCTTGAACTCCACCGTCAGGTCGAAATCATCGTAGTATTCGCGCGTGGCGAGGTAACCGTATTTTTTGTCGGGACCGCTCTCGCAGACCAGCAGGCCGTCCTTGTCGACATACCATTTCTCGGTTCCGTAGGCTTCCCATTCCGTGAGGTCGCGGCCGTTGAAGAGTTCGACCTCCCGGCCGGCCTTGCGGGGCAGCTCCTTGATTTTCAGGTTGCGGAACGAAGCGGGGTAGCCGTGGTCCTGAAGGCACAGCACGCCGCGGTGCGCCAGTCCGTATTCGGGAGCCGTCTCCCATTTGCCGCTGTTCTTGCGGGCGAACCAGTCGTCGGTCCAGGCTTCGAATTCGAGGATCTTGCGGCCGTTGAGCCAATGCTCCACGTGGCCGTTGTCGCAGACGATGCGCGACGAGTTCCACTCGCCCTGCGGGTTGACCAGCAGCGAATCGGGATTCGGCAGGTGCATGGCGTAGTCCACGCCCAGTTTCTGCCACTCCTCGAGCCGGGTCGGGGCGTTCGTGGCCTCCCAGCCTTCGTTGTCGATCAGCTGGTACTCCGGCCCGGTGACATAGGGAACCTTGAAATAGGGGTTCTCGACCACGTGGTAGAGCATGCCGCTGTTGCCGCCGTAGGAGAGCTTCCAGTCCCAGTCGAGGATGAAGTTCTCATACTGCTTTTTGGTGACGATGTATCCCGACAGGTCGCTGCCGTCGCCGGCGGCCTGGATGCAGCCGTCCATCACGTGCCAGGGCATCGTGAGCGAGTCTCCGTTGAAATCTTTCCACTGGTCGAGGCTTTTGCCGTCGAAGAGCAGCTGCCAGCCGTCGGCGATTTCGGCCTGGGTGAGGGTGTTGTGTTTGGGGCAGCAGGAGCAGAGGCTGGCTGCGATGAGTCCCGTCGCGAAGAGCGTGCGGAACAGGGTGCGGCTTGGGTTCGATTTCATTAAGATAGAAATTTAAGTAGTAATTCTTTATCTCGTCTCGCGAAGTAAAAATAGATGAAAAGTTTTCCGCTGTACGATAAAATAGTACATATCGAGGCCAATAATCTGAATGGAAAGGAAAAATCGAACTGTCGCGTCATGAAACGTCGTCTCGCAACACCGAGATGTACGAAATTGGCCTTTTTCTGTATCATATTATCTTTGTAGAAAGTCCTGCATTTATTACATTTGTCAATAATCCAAATTTCTATGAAACGAATTTTCCGCTGTATTGCTGCATTTTTGTTTCTACTCTATATCTTGTTTCTGTCGGAGCGTGCCGAATCGGCGAACGCCTCTGTTTATCATAATCTGCGTAACTATACTGTGGATGACGGCCTGTCATCCAATCACGTCTATGGCATCGTTCAGGACTCGGTGGGATTCATCTGGTTCGGAACCGACAACGGATTGTGCCGTTTCGACGGCTGTGAGTTCCGCAGTTACACCCATACCGATGGCGACCGGTCGAGCATTTCGAGCAACAATATCCGCCGGCTGATGCTCGACAGCCGCGGGCAGATCTGGCTCGCACTTGATAACGGCGTGGACATTTACACACCCGCGGCCGACCGTTTCCGACATTTCGATGTCAGAACTTCCGACGGAGCATGCGTTACGGGACAGACGACCGAAGTCATTGAGGACAGGGAAGGTGAAATTTGGATTGCGACTGTCAATTCGGGGCTTTTTCGCTGGAATCCTGTAACGGAATGCCTTACGGTTTACCGCCATGTTCCCGGTGATGACACCTCCATCGCGCAGGATTATATCTCTACCATTTACGAAAGCAAGGATGGAACCATATGGATTGGAACTTACAGCGAAGGGTTGTGCGCTTTTTCCAAGCAGACAGGATGCTTCACTCATTACCGGAAGGAAACAGACGGACGGAATTGCATTTCGGATAATTCGATCGATGCCATCACAGAAGATTCATACGGCACGTTGTGGCTCGGGACGGTAAGTTCCGGTCTTGATCGCTTCGACCGGAGCACAGTCCGTTTCACCAATTATGACGATAGGAATGGGGAGGGCCGATTGCAACGTATCCACTGCCTGGCAGAGCGGGCGCCGGGCGAATTGCTTGTCTGTGCGAACAGTGGTGCGACACTCTACCGTATTTCTGAATCGGAACTTCGTCCCATAGAGGACACTGAAGTTCCCTTCATGCGTACCAAGTGTTGCAACATCTTCTCTTTTCTATACGACCGCGAAGGAAATTTCTGGTTCGGATCTTGTTATGAGGGTGTAGAATTTCACCCGGCCCGTAACAGCTTCACTTGCTATGCCACACGAAAGAACGATAGTTCCGACCGGGGTAAGGTCGTCAGCGCGGTCTGTGAACTGAAAGACGGGCAGTATCTATTGGGAAACGAAAATGACGGCATCCTGCTCTTCGACAGACATGCCGGCATGGTCGTTCCGTACCGCACGGCTCAAAACGTTGGGACTGCCATTTACAACGTCTTTTCAATGCTTGTCGATGACCAAACGCTCTGGATCGCCGCTTTCCAACGGGGTATCGAAGCCGTGGACTTGAAAAGCCGAACCGTGAAATCCTATCTTGCAGATCCGTCGGATCCCAGTTCTCGTGTCTTCGTCCTATTCCGGAGCAGCAGCGGCCGCATTTGGGCCGGAACTTCCGTGGGGCTTTTTTATTACGACCGGTTTGAAGATCGTTTTGTGACACGCGACCCCAAGGTGCGTATTTCAGACATTACGGAGGATCATGCTGGCCGTCTTTGGATCGCGACGAACGAAGACGGCCTCTACTCCTACGATGCCCGTACCGACCTCCTGCAGCACTACCGGTACGATCCCGACGACCCTGCGACGATCAGCCGCAATGCGGTCAACACGCTTGCCGTCGACCGCACGAACCGGTTGTGGATCGGAACCAACGGTTACGGACTTTGCAGTTATAACGAAAAAGACGGTTTCGTTCGCCATGAAACCTTGCCTCTGCCCAGTAAGATCATTCAGCGGATCATCCCTGAAAACGACAGACTCTGGATCACGACGGACAGGGGGCTGATCGTCTTTTATCCCGCAACTGGACAATTGAAACGTTATTCGCGCGCCGACGGGCTTCACACCGAACAATTTATGTCCAATTCGGGTATCCTCACTTCCGACGGGCGCATCGTGCTGGGTACGACCGATGGTATATGTACGTTCACCTCCCCCCATGACATCATGGGCAACTTGAACCTCTATCCGGTCATAATCACCCGATTTTCGCTTAACGGACTGCCTGTATCCCATGCGGAAGACGGAAGCTCGCCGCTTTCGGTTCCTGTCGAATACACCCGGAAGATCACGCTGTCGCACCGCCAGACCTCGGTGGGATTCCGTTTCGTTTCGCCAACCTACCTCTTTCCGGGAGATTGCCGCTACCGTTACCGACTCGACGGACTCGACGATCATTGGTCCATGACCGATAGCCGGAACGCTTCGGTCAACTACAATAACCTGCGTCCCGGAGAATATTGTTTTCGGGTGCAGGTTGGCAACGGCGACATGCAATGGAATTCTGATGAGACGAAACTCTGGATTCGTATCCAGCCGTCGTTTTTCCGGTCAAAAGGTGCTTTGGCAGGTTACGTGGTACTGACGCTTATCGTAATCGCTGTCGGTCTGTATTACTGGATGCGGCGTACCGAGCAACAGCAGCGAGAGAAGATCGAATCGGTCAAACGCGAGAACGAACGGAATCTCTACGAGCAACGCATCAGTTTCTTTACCAATATTACCCATGAGATCCGAACTCCTTTGAGCCTGATTATTGGGCCGCTGGAACAAGTCATGAAATCGCATCGGATTTCCGAGGAGGACGGAGAGTATCTGGCTGTTATCAAGCAAAATTACCACCGGCTTCATTCGCTGGTCAACCAACTGCTCGATTTCCGAAAGATCGATTCGAACAAATACAAACTCCGCTACGATATCTGCGATGTCGGCCAGCTCGTCCGGGAGCAATTGGCTATGTTTGGTCCCACGGCGCAACAGCGGCGCATCCGTTTGATCGAAGAGATCCCTGATCGCCTGATGCAAATCACCGACCGAGAGGCGCTGACCAAAATCATAAGCAACCTGTTGTCCAACGCTCTGCGTTTCGCCGCAGAAGAAATCCACATTTGCATCGATCGCAGAGACGACGGTCTTGTGATGAAAGTGTGGGACGACGGTCCCGGTATCCCGGCTGAAGAGCGGGAAAAGGTTTTCGAAGCTTTTTACCAAACTCGGAACAACGGATTCGCGTCCGGAGTCGGAATTGGCTTGCATCTGTGCCGAATCTTCATCCGCCTGATGGGCGGAACAATTACGGCGACAGAACGTCCGGACGGCAAATCAGGAGCGCTGCTGACGGCATTCATCCCTGAACCTGCGAGCGAAAAGATGGATATTCGTGTGGAGACACGTCTCAATACGGAAACCGTCGGGCAATCGCAGCTTCAGAAAGAACCCGGAACGGACCTGGCGATACAACGGCCCTCCGATATGACGGTCCGCCATACAGTCATGGTTGTAGATGATGACAGCAATATCCTCGATTTTTTGGTCAAGGTGCTCGGAAACGATTATTTTGTTATCTCAACGGATAGCGGGAGCCAGGCGCTCAACCTGCTTCGAAACAACGATCCCGATTTGGTCGTAAGCGACATCATGATGGCCGATATCGATGGAATAGAGCTCTGTCGGCGTATCAAAAACGACATTTCCACAAGCCATATCCCTGTGATCTTACTCACGGCTCGGACTGGCATAAGCTCTAAAATCGAGGGTTTCGAATGCGGCGCTGACGCCTATATCGAGAAACCGTTCTCGCCTGACCAGCTCAAAGCGCAGATTTCCAGCCTGCTTCGTACGCGTGATGAAATCCGGCGCTTCTATGCAGGCAAATTCATGACCGAATTCGATACGGGTTCTCAACAGAACCGGTTGGACGAAGAGTTCATCCTTAAATGCCGCGACGTGATCATCGCCCATATGCGGAATCCGGATTTGTCCGTGGGACTTCTTGCTCGTGAGTTGGCGATGGGCCGCACGCTGATTTTCCGAAAACTGAAAGCCGTTACGGGCTTGACGCCAAACGATTTTATGAAACTCATTCGTTTGAACGAGGCGAAACGGATGATCATCGAAGGCCGATACCGCATTACCGAAATCGGATTTCTTACCGGTTTCAGTTCGTCGTCCTATTTCGCCAAATGTTTTGCCAAGCAGTTCGGGGTTCTTCCGACGGAATTCCTCGAAAAGCAGGACCCCGGAACGCAGTAGCCAGGGGCAGAATGAGCCATTTCTCAACTCCCGGGGCCTCCGAGCCGATTTTATCGTAAAAGTGAACGATATTTTTCAACACGGAATCCCGGATTCAGTAATTTTACATTGAATTCGGCAGGTCGCAGTATCAGCCGGCCAGGATTGACAATGCGGAATCAACCAACCCAAAATTACCCATATGAAACATTACTTACTTTTCTTGCTGGCTTCCTTGGCCTTGTTGACCGGATGCGAGAAGGATGACGATCCTACATCTGTTTCACTCCGAAGTATTACGCGTGAAAAATTCGACTACAAGGGCGGTCTTGCCAGTGCTATTGTAGATGCCGGTGGCCGGGATGTAACGGCGGAGTCGAGCGAATCGTGGTGTCGTACTGCAGTCATCGGCTCGATCGTCAATTTCAACGTTCTTGCGTATACGGGCTCAGAGGAGCGTTCAGCCACGGTCACCGTGAAGGCGGAAGGACTCAAGCCGTTGCTGATCAACGTTGTTCAGGATAAATTCAGGGGGCTTGTCGTTGTACCCTCGACGCTCATCTTCTCCGATACGGACCGCACGCTCTCCGTTGCGGTAACCTGCTCCGGAGTCTACGATGTAAAACTCACGGAGAACCCGAATAACGCATTCTCGTTCTCGAAGAGCGAAGACGGCGCGAGCGTCAGTTTCACATCGAACAAGGCGTCGAGCCGTGTCGAGGTGAAGGGGCGCGCGGAGTTTACACCTGAAGAAGGCGATCCGGTGATCGTTACGCTTATACAACCTAAAAAGAGCACCTATGATTTCCTGCTCGGCACGTGGAACGTAACCAAAACCGATATTTTTGCCGGGAGCATCCAGAATCTCTCGTCGGTCACATTCTCCGCCAAGGAAAATCAATATTCGTACAAGGTCACCATCAACGATCCCGCACTCAAGGATTATCCCTTTACGGCGGAGTTCGCCGATGGCAAAGTGGTCATTCAGACCGGTCAGGAACTGGGTTTTTCGGGAACAAAGTTCTACACCCTCCATTTCAATGGCCCGAATAACGGGCAAGGCAACTATATCTGGTCACAGGCGGGCGTGGTCGCCTGGGCGGCGGAACCTGTCTTCGATGAAAATGCAGGCACGATCCAGCTCGTGTTCAGCGATAACGGCCAGGGCAATGGCCGGGAGGCCAGGACGCTCTGTTTCTGGGAGAACAACGACCGGTATTGGTCGTTTACCGGGCAGCTCTGTTTAACCAACGCACTGGAACTTTCCAAAAACTACTAACCGACTCCGAATGCAGCGGGCGGGCCGCGACTTTTGCCGACCGCGGCCCTGCCTGCGCCCCGGAACCAAGAATTTCAATGACTGACCAATGAAAAAACTGACCATACTCATTCTGCTCGCCATGGCAGTGGTGTGCCGGGCTTCGGCACAGAACCGCGTGGTAACAGGCACGGTATCCGAAGAGGACGGTACACCGCTGACGGGCGCCGTCGTCCAGATCGTTGGCACAAACAATGCCGCCACGGCAGCGATCGACGGGCTTTATACACTCAAAAATGTCCCCTCCGGAGCCGTACTGCGTGTCTCCTTTCTGGGATACGATCCGGTCGAGAAGAAGGTCAATGCTGACCGCATGGATTTCATACTCAAGGCGAGCGCACAGGAAATCGCATCGGTCGTAGTGACCGGTATGCAAAAGATGGACAAGCGAATCTTCACCGGGGCCACGGACCAATTGTTGGCCTCGGATGTCAAACTGGACGGTATCAGTGAAATCAGCCGCGGTCTTGAAGGCCGTTCTGCCGGCGTGTCCGTGCAAAACGTTTCCGGAACTTTCGGCGCTGCCCCGAAAATCCGCATTCGCGGCGCTACGTCGATCTTCGGAGACTCCAAGCCGTTGTGGGTGGTGGACGGTGTGATCATGGAGGATGTGATCAACGTCGATGCCAATTCCTTGTCGTCGGGCGACGCCACGACGCTCATCAGTTCGGCCATCGCCGGACTCAACGCCGATGACATCGAGAGTTTCCAGATTCTCAAGGATGGTTCGGCAACCTCGATCTACGGCGCCCGCGCTATGGCCGGTGTCATCGTCATCACCACGAAGAAAGGTACGCCCGGCATTACGAAAGTCAGTTACACCGGCGAATTCACGATGCGTATGGTTCCCAGCTACTCGAACTTCAACATCATGAATTCGCAAGAGCAGATGGCCGTCTACCAGGAGATGTACGACAAGGGATGGCTCAACTATGCCAATACCGTTTACCGCTCGGAAAGCGGCGTCTACGGCAAGTTGTCGCAACTGATCAACACCTACGACCCTGCCACGGGGCAGTTCGCCGTGCTGAACACCCCCGAAGGGCGCAACGCCTACCTGCGACAGGCGGAGTTTCGCAATACCGACTGGTTCAAGGAACTCTTCCGCAACAGCATTCAGCACAGCCACTCGGCCAGCATCTCCTCGGGCAGTGAAAAAGGCTCGTATTACGCTTCCGTCGGTGCGATGGTCGATCCGGGATGGAGCATCCAAAGCAAGGTGAACCGCTACACGCTTCTGGTCAATACCACGCAGCACATTCTCAAGGACAAGCTGACGCTGAACCTCATCGGCAACGCTTCGTACCGCGAACAGCGTGCGCCGGGATCGCTTTCATCGGAAGTAGACCCTGTGTTCGGAACCGTCAAGCGCGATTTCGACATCAACCCCTACTCCTATGCATTGCGTTCGTCGCGCACGCTCGACCCTGATGAATTCTACACACGCAATTACACTCCGTTCAACATCAAGGACGAGTTGTCCAAGAACTATATGGACTTGAACGTGAGCGACGTGAAATTCCAGGCTGAACTCAAATGGAAGATCACTCCGAAAGTCGAAGTTTCGGCCCTTGGGGCAATCAAATATCAGGCTTCGAGCACCGAGCACCACATCGAGGACAGTTCGAACCAGGCGCAGGCCTACCGTTCGATGGCCACCTCGATCATTCAGAGCAACAATCCCTACCTCTACGACAATCCCGATGAGCCGAACCGTGACAAATACTCGATCCTTCCCCAGGGTGGTATCTACAAACGGAGCGACTTCCGCGCCAAGAGCCGCGATTTCCGGGCTTCGATCAGCTACAACGACACGTTCAACGACAAGCATATTCTGAATCTGTTCGGCATTGTGGAAGTCAATGCCATCGACCGCCGCGCCACCTCGTTCCAAGGCTGGGGCCTGCAATACGACATGGGCGAAACGCCGTTCTACATCCTGGACCTGTTCAAAAAACAACTGGAGGAAAACACCCAGTATTACAGCCTGTCCAATACACGGGAACGCAACGCCGCCTTCGCCGGCACATTCTCCTATTCCTACGACTACCGCTATACGATCAACGGTACGCTCCGTTACGAGGGTTCCAACCGGTTGGGCCGATCGCGTAAGGCGCGCTGGTTGCCGACCTGGAATATCGCCGGCAAGTGGAGCATCGACCAGGAGTCGTTCTTCGAACCATTGCGTCCGGCCTTCTCCAGCCTTGCGCTGCGACTCTCTTACAGCCTCACTGCCGACCGGGGCCCCACATGGGTCAATAACTCCACGGCTACGATCTATCCGCTGAACCCGTGGCGTGGTGCGACTGAAATCCGGGAACCTGCATTGAGTATTTCAGCTCCTGAGAATTCGGAACTGACCTATGAAAAAAAGCATGAGTTGAATGTCGGCCTCGACATGGGATTCCTCGACGACCGCATCACTCTTTCGATGGACGCCTACCGGCGCAATAATTTCGACCTGATCGGCAACGTTGTAACAATGGGTTTGGGCGGTGCCGTGGATAAGCAGGGTAACGTCGCGGAGATGAAATCGCAGGGTGTGGAACTTTCGCTTTTCACCCGCAATATCGAACGTAAAGACTTCAAATGGCAGACCAATTTCATCTTTGCCTGGATGGACAACGAGGTAACCAAACTCAAAACCATGACGCGCATGATCGATTATATCACCGGCACAGGTTACTCGATGGAAGGTACGCCGCGCGGTTCGCTCTTTTCCTTGAAATTCAAGGGACTTAACGAGATGGGCATCCCGACGTTCCTCGCCGCTGACGGCAGCATTACCTCGACGAACATCCAGTTCCAGGAGACTGTGAATATGAGCAACCTCGTCTATGAAGGTCCTGTCGATCCTACCATCACGGGCAGCCTGGGTAATATCTTTAAGTGGAAGGGATTCACGCTCAACGTCTTCATGACCTATTCCTTTGGAAACGTCGTCCGTCTCGATCCGATTTTCTCGAACGGTTATTCCGATCTGACGGCCATGCCTCGGGAATTCGCCAATCGCTACCTCAATCCCGGCGACGAACGACGGACCAATGTCCCGGTTATCGCCAGCACGCGACAGAATAACGATATTTCCAATCTCTATGTCGCGTACAGCGCCTACAATTACTCTGATGTACGGGTCGCCAAAGGCGATTTCATCCGCATGAAAGAGATTTCGCTCTCGTACGATTTTCCGCAATCGGTCTCTTCGAAATTGCGCATGAGCGGATTGTCGCTCAAATTCCAGGCAACCAACCCGTTTTTGATCTATTCGGACAAAAAACTGCAAGGCCAGGATCCCGAGTTCTTCAATACGGGAGGTGTTGCAGTACCGATGCCCAAACAGTTCACGCTGACGCTTCGTGTCAGCTTCTAAACCCGCTCCGCCATGAAAATCAAACAACTGATATCACGCATAATGCTTCTCGGCGCCGGTTCGCTCATACTCGCTGCCTGCAACGATTTCCTCGACGAACTGCCCGACAACCGTACTGAGCTCGATACGCCGGACAAAATCAACCGGCTGCTCGTGTCGGCCTATCCTTCACGCAGTTTCACCCGCATGTGCGAAATCGCATCGGACAACTGCGACGACATGGGAGCGAACAATCCTAACACCAGCCTGCTGCTGGAGCACAACAGCTACTGGATGGACATGAACGAGGCCGAGAACGATAGCAACAAAAATACCTGGCAGGCCTACTACTCCGCGATTGCCGCAGCCAACACCGCTCTGGAAGCGATCGAAAAACAGGGTACGCCCAAAGAATTGCTTCCGGCCAAAGCCGAAGCCCTGCTTTGCCGGGCCTATTCGCATTTTTGCCTCACGATGCTCTATTGTCTCCCTTATCATCCTGAAAAAAGTGGCGAATACCTGGGAGTCCCTTACATGGAAGCTCCCGAAACGACGCTCAATCCGGTTTATCACCGGGACAATCTCAAGGAGGTATATGAGAAAATCGACCGGGATATCGAGGAGGCGCTTCCTCTGGTCAGCGACGCAAACTATGCGGTTCCGAAGTACCACTTCAACCGCAGCGCCGCCTATGCCTTTGCCACGCGCTTCAACCTCTATTATCTGAAGTGGGAAAAGGTGGTCGAATACGCCTCCGAGGTCCTCGGCAGTGCCCCTTCGACCGTCATGCGCGACTGGGCGGCAGTCAAGCAGCTGGCCTGGGACGGCTCGGTCCGTACCCTCGACTACATCAGCGTCGGACACTCGTTCAACCTGCTGATGATTCCCATGGTGACCGGTAACGGATCGCTTTTTAACGCCTGGAGCAACTCCGGCGCGCGCTTCACTCACAACTACCGCGTCGCCAAGAGGGAGACCTACCGCGCGAAGCGGCCGATGGGCGGTCCGTGGGACCGGTGGAAGGACAACTGCATCGAAAAGGTCTACCAGCATCCTCCTTTCATTTGGCAGGACAACGATGTCAACAAGATCTACATGCCCAAATGGCCCAACCAGTGGGAGGTAACCGACCCGGTAACCGGCGTAGGAATCGGTCGTTCGACGATGGTGGCGTTCACAACCAATGAAACGGTGTTGAGCCGTGCAGAGGCCTATGTCCATCTCAAGGAGTACGACAAGGCAGTTGCCGACCTCAATGCCTGGATCGGCTCTTTCTATCTGGTCGGACAGAACGGCATCGAATCTCTGACCCGCGAACGCATCGCCGAGGTCTACGGTGATCCGTCATCGGATCGATACATCGCCGAATACACCGCTTTGGAGCCGACATCGCGCAAGCCGCTCCATCCCCACGGCTTTACAGTCGAGGCTGGTGAACAGGAGCACCTTATTCAGACCACGCTCTTTTGCCGCCGCATTGAGACCATCGCCGACGGACTGCGTTGGGGGGACATCAAACGCTACGGCATCGTGATTGATCGTTTCGACGACTCGGCCTACAACGATGACAATACAACCGGATTCACTGTTGCGGCCACGCTCGGCGAGAAAGATCTTCGACGTGCGCTCCAACTGCCTCAAGAGGTTATCACAGCCGGATTGGAAGCGAATCCCCGCAATGAGAATCGTCCTGACCATCCGTTCTGCCAATAACCAATTCACTAAATATTTATATTGAATTATGAAACCGACAATCATATCCCTGTTCTTGCTTCTGCTTGTCTCAGGCGCTACGACCTCATGCGACAAGGACGAACCGGACGGCAAAAGCATCTTTGTCGATCCCGCCGAGGAAAAGACCGAGTTCGATTTCTGGCTCGACCGGCACTATACGGAACCTTACAACATTCGTTTCGAATACCGCATGCCTGACCGCGAAACCCACTTCAACTACTGGGTCTCGCCGCCGCCCGTGGACAAATCGATCGAGGTGGCCAAACTGATCAAATACTCGACGCTTGACGCCATGGCGGAACTGATGTCCGATCAGAAAGATCCATTGCTCTTCGCAAAGAGTTATTTCCCGCGGGTACTCTATTTGGTGGGCAGTTTTGAGATCAGCAGCACCGGGAACACCGTGCTGGCATCGGCTGAAAATGGCCTTCAAATCAATGTTCTCGGCGTAAAATTTTTCGACCGGGAAAAGGACAGCGAACGAATCGCCGGAACGATGCTTCACGAGTTCATGCATATCCTCGATGGTACATATCCCGTACCGAGCGACTACGATACCATTACGCAAAGCGATTACGTGGGTGACAAGTATGCCCAAAGCGGTAATGACTACATGGAGCTGGGCTTCGTTTCGAAGTATGCACGTTCGAGTCCCGCAGAGGACATCGCCGAAACGGGCGGACGCCTGATCAGCATGAGCGAGGAGGAGTGGGAGGCGATGCTCTCCTCGATCGAAAGCGCGGACGGCCGCGCCAAAATCGAGAAGAAGCGCTCGATTCTCATCGCATGGCTCCGCGACGATTTTGGCGTGGACGTTGCGAAGTGGAGCGACATCTACCTGCGCCGTCTTTCCGAACTCGGAGACATCGACTGGACAAATCTTGAAGATTAAACTGAATGTATGAAAAAGAGAATCAATATATTACTGCTGGCTGGGCTGTTATTCTCAGCCGTTGCATGCGACGATTCGGAAAATAACTTCAGCGAGTCGACCTCGACCCGGATCGAGCAGACGCTTGAACGCTACAAATTCGCATTGCAGGCCGGGAAGACATGGGTGATGGAGTATTTCCCTGACGAGAATCTCGGTTATGGCGGTTGGATTTATATCGTCGAATTCCAGGATGACCGTATGGTTAAGGCCTGGTTCGAGGGGAGCACTTTCGTCGAAGCCGACCCGCTGCGGACGGAATCGGAATATCGGGTCGAATTCTCGACCGGTCCCATGCTGAAATTTGCGACCCATAACGATTACCTGCATTTCTTCTCGTTTCCCGGAGACAACGGCGCCGGCTACCAAGGATGGAAAGGAGATTACGAATTCACGTTCATGTCGCTCTCTCCGGCTTTCGATGAAATCATTCTGCGGGGCATTAAAACCGGCAACCGGATTCGCATGACGCCGCTTTCGGGACAATACACGCCGGAGAGTTACCTCGAAACCATCCGCAGCAGCCAATTGGCGATCACCGAGACCGAATTCAAGGTAATGGCCAATGGCGAACAAATCGGGACACTCACGCGGCCCAACGCGACGCTGACGACCAATTTCCGGCAATATGCCGCCAGCAAAGTTTGGTCGTTCCGCTACAGTTATCGCCAACAGGCCTTCGACGATTATGGACGGCCGAAGGTGGACGAACATGGGAAACCGGTCTACGAAACGGTCGAAGCCAATGATCCCGTCAGCGTCATCTACCTGCCAGACGGCATCATGCAGTTTTATGCCCCCTACACGTTTCGGGGTGAATTGTTCGGACTTCCGAACCAGACGGTGCAAACCTTCAAATGGCAATTGGGACCTACCTCGGCATCGGATTGTTACGTTTGCACCGACTCGTTTCTCGACATCAAATTGGTTCCGTGATCCTTAAGAAATGTTTATTCGGTCCGGATGCCGTCTGCCGGCTCCGGACCTTTTTCCTTTAAAACCGATGAAACACTTCTCTTTCTTTCTGACGCTCCTCCTGCTGACGGCCTGTACCAGAGACCCGGAATCCGGCCCGGCTCCCGGCGTCGGACAAACCCCGATGCAGGAGTTTTACATACCCGGCGTATTCCGTATTAAGCTGCGCGAAACGGCAGCCGAACTCGACACCCGTGCCTTTACCCGCAGCGGTTCCGGCTCGGGAATCGCTGCATTCGATGCCGCCGCCACCCGTGCCGGGGCAATTGCCGTCCAGCGTGTCTTTTCCGATGGCGACCATTTCCGCGAACGCCGCCGCAGGGCCGGACTTCATCTGTGGTACGACGTTCATTTCTCCGGGGCGATTTCTGTCGCCGAGGCCATGGAACGCTTCGGCCGGGTGGACGAAGTCGAGTGCATCGAACCTGTTCCGCGTATGGTTCCCGCCGGGGCGACGGTCTCGCAAGCTGATTTCAGCCGCACCTCAGGTTCGGACAATGTCGCAATCCCCGGATTCGATGATCCGTTGCTGGTCAATCAGTGGATTTACCACCGGGTGGGCGCTGCGGTCGGATCGACGGCCGTGGCCGACCTCAACATTTTTCCGGCATGGAGCGTCAGCACCGGACATAAAGACGTCGTCGTCGCCGTGGTGGACGGCGGCATCGACTATACGCATCCCGATCTGGCAGCGAATATCTGGCGCGACGGACAGGGCGCCTGCGGCTACAACTTCTGCCGCCATAATACGGAGATCACTCCCAGCAGCCACGGCACGCATGTCGCAGGTACGATCGGCGCCGTCAACAACAACGGCATCGGCGTCTGCGGCATCGCGGGGGGCGACGGAACGCCCGGAAGCGGTGTGCGGCTGATGAGTTGCCAGATTTTCGACGAGCCGGGACGCGATGCCGCGACGATCGAGGAGATCATGGTCTGGACGGCCGACCATGGGGCCGTCATCAGCCAGAACAGCTGGACTTATGTCCCCGGTCTTCCGGACTTGTCGCAGTCGGGCAAAGCAGCCATTGACTATTTTATCAAGTATGCCGGGTGCGATGAGAACGGCAATCAGACAGGTCCCATGAAAGGCGGCATCGTCATTTTTGCCGCGGGCAACGACGGCATTTCCGACCCGGTGTTCCCGGGAGCCTACGAGAAAGTGGTGGCCGTAGCGTCGCTGGGCATCGACGGCCGTAAGGTCGCCGGGTCCAACTACGGTTCGTGGATCGATCTCGCGGCTTTGGGCGGCCATGCTACCGGCGACGAACGATTTCGCGTTTTCAGCACCACGACGAACGGCGGTTACGGTTACTCCGCAGGAACCTCGATGGCCGCGCCACAGGTTTCGGGCATTGCGGCCTTGGCTGTCGCCGCATTCGGTGTGCAAAGACCGGGGTTCACCAGCGAGAAATTGCGGGAAATACTCGTGGGTTCGGGCCGAAAGCAGTTTACGGAAACGATCAATCCCGAGTATGCCGGAATGCTCGGTAACGGACTGGTCGATGCCGAATACGTTCTTTTCCATGATACCCGGCCGGATCCGATTGACGAACGTACGATTGCGGTTTCGGGATACCGCACCCATGCGGAACTGTCGTGGCGTGTTCCGCGATGCTATCTGGAGCGTCCGGTCTCATCATTCGACGTTTACATCGACACCCGGACATTTTCGGCCGCTACGGTCGACGACATTCCTGCTACGGCCGTCAGACACACTTTTGCTTCCGATGCGGGTCTCGGTGAGACCTTCGCCTGTCGGATCGAGGGGCTGGAGCCGCGGCAAATCTATTGCTTGGCAATCGTCGGCCGAAGTCCGTCGGGCGTTCCGTCCCGCCCGGCCGTCATCTCCGTCCGGACCGGAGAAAATACCCCGCCTGAGGCAACCGCTCCCATTCCGAACCTCTTTCTGCAAAGTGACGACAAAGCGGGCAGGAGCATCGATCTTCAACTTTATTTTACCGATGCCGATGCTCCGGGCGATCGGCTCTCCTACTTCGTTTCGCCTTCCGCGGAAAAGGTCGTGGAGTGCCGCGTACAGGATTCGGAACTGCTCGTACGGCCCTGCGCTGCGGGCCGCACGACGCTGACCGTAACGGCAAGAGACCTCGACGGCGCCGCGGCGACTTCGGAATTCCAGGTGATCGTCGACGGTACGGGCGTTGCGATGGAGCTTTTCCCCAACCCATGCCGTGATGTACTCAACGTACGCATTCCGGACGCCGAGGGCGATTTTCCCATCCGGCTCCACAATGCGGCGGGGCAGCAGGTGCTCGCTACGCAGGTTTCGGTCCGTGCCGGCGACAACGGTAACACGGGGCGCATCGACGTATCCGGGCTTTCTCCCGGGACTTACAGCTGCACGGTCGAGTGCCGCGGCCGCAAACTCAACAGCCATATCATCAAACGATAACCGCAAACATCATGTCTATCTGCCAATCAATCAGATACTTTTCCGCGACATTTCTTTTCGCGACAGGCGGTTATGCGGCGCAAGCCCAGACCACTGATGCCGGGATCATGCCGTTCCTCGGCCTGGAAACCAATGCCCGTACAGCCGGTATGGCAGGGGCCGCGACAGCAGTTACGGACAATCCGTTGGCCGTTTACACCAATGCCGCGTTAAGTCTCATCGGCGAACGACATGCCGGAGGCACTCTGTTCTCCGGACCTTGGAATACGGCTTTCGACAGCGCCAATGTGCTTTACGGCGTGGGGGGATTTTATACTCCCGACTCGCGGAACGCCCTGTTGGCCGGAGTGCGTTATTTCCGCGGACCTTCGGTCGGGTTGACCGACGAACAGGGATTTCCCGCCGGAACAGCCCGTCCGCAAGACCTTTCGGCAGAGGTCGGTTACGGCCGTCGGATCGGCCGGAATCTGGCGTTTTCGCTGACGGCCCGTTACGTCCGTTCCGATCAGGGATTCGGGGAGAAACCGATGCAAGGCGTCTCGTTCGATATCGGTGCGGCCTATCGCGGGACGCTCCGCGCTGTGGAGGGTGCCCGCTGGATCGTCGGGCTGCGGCTGGCCGACATCGGCCCCGATGTGAAAGCCTCCGACGGAGAGCGCTGTGGCCTGCCGATACGTGGGTCGCTCGGAGGTTCGCTCCATCTGCCTTTTCGCTCGAACCACATGCTCTGCGTCGCCCTCGATTTGAGCCACCAGTTCCGGGGAGGGATCACCGGTCTGGCTGCAGGGGCAGAATATACCTTTTTTCGGCACGGTGTCGTGCGTGGCGGATACCACTTCGGTCATAAGAACAAAGGAACAGGCAATTACGCTTCGTTGGGTTGCGGATTCATTGCAGGCCCCGTGCGGTGCGACGCCGCATGGCGCTTGGGCAGCGATAGATTCAACCCGCTCAACGACACGTTTCTCTTTTCGGTCGGATTTCTGTTGTAAACGGCGGTCGGCATCCATACGAAAGCAGCGGCATCTTCCGATGCCGCTGCTTTTTCCGTTGCAGGTCTGCTACTCGTCAATCCGGATGCAGCGGATCGCCGCACCTCGGTCGGAATAGGTGTTCTGCGATTTGCAGGTAACACTCCGTTTGGTCTCATCGCTCGGGAATCCGACATCCGTTACGAAAGCTCCGACGTGCCCCCATGGGTTATAATCCGGCCCATCGACATAATAGGTCGCACAGGAACCTCCCCACGTATTTCCGTTGCAGGAGCCGTCCGAATTGTGCCAGTGCTGCGCACCTCCCGTCAGCGGAAAGAACCACTTGCCATCCAGCCAGATACCGCGTCCGGTCTTCGAAACGTCGACCACAGCGTTAGGCTTTTCATTGTCGGTCAGCGCCATCCAGGCCTGCTTGCTCATCACCTTCCAGCCCCGGGGACACGGGTCGTAAATCGTCTTTACCCCGTGCGCATCCTTCGACGGATTACCCCAGGCAGCCAATCCGGCCTTATCGGTCAGGTAATTTTCATTCTTGTAAAGCCAGAGGTGGGGGTTGGCCCGGCCCAGGTCGAATGCATCCTGCGACACATAACCCGTTCCGAGCGCCGTGTTGATGTCGATGGCGACCGTCGCCTTCGTATTGCCGATAATCTGGTGATGCGCCTCTCGGCCCCATGCTTCAAAAGTACCTCTGTCCAGCGCGGGAATTGGCGTATAGGCCGGAGCGAACCACAATCCGGTCATGTAATAGGCATTGCCGCTCATATAATCCGGCAGACCCGGGAACGGATCTTTCCGGCCCCACTGGTAACAGTTGCCCGAGGTCCAGGCCAGGTTGACGGACTCCTGCTGCTGGTTAGGCTTGATGTCGGCCTGCGACCAATCGATCACGGCGCCCAAATTGCGGCCCATGAAGGTATAGCCGCCCTTTACGATGCAATTCTCCGCTGCATCGGGGTCATAGCCCTCTGAGAACACGATATTCCAGCTCCAAAGAACTTCTGCATTCAAGATGCGGTTATCCGCGTCGGCCTCGATCTGGTCGTAGTTAAGTTCTTTGTCAATGGCCACAATCACCACATTGCCGTTGACGAATGTTTCGGGCGTATCGAAATGGATATAGCCGTCCTTCTTGAGTTTCACACTGTTGAGCACCACGGGAGACGCCTGTATCCACGGCAGATAGCTCGTCTGCAAACAATTGTACCACAGTACGAGGGCGGCTTTCGGTTCGATTTTGAGATCCTCCTCCGTGTAGGAGAGGTCGCCGCAAGTCAGCGCCTTGCCGTTACCTTTCACGTCGGCACGGAAGCGATAGAACGTATTGGCCGCATTGACATAATAGGTGTTGGCTGTACCGTCTGCGCTCAAATCGATGACGGGAAGCGCATCCTCAGGGTCGAGCGTAGCTTCCCCTTCGACAATCACCGTTTTGCCTGCGGGAATACCTCCGTCGGACGGAGCCTTCACGGTGGCGAAGATGTACTCTTTGCCATTGACGAGAGCGACGGCTTCGAATGTTTCACCGGCATGTCCGGGTGTTACGACCAAATGCAGCACCAGTGCCTCGGTGTCGGACGTATTGCCTGAACAGTCGAGTCGCACGGCATTGGAAACCACAGCTTCGGAGACGTTCACTTCACCTGTGCGCAGATCGACCGTGGCGTTTTCCATCGACACGGCGGCATTTTCGTTCGAGACGCAACGGAAAATCACGCCCTCGAGTTTCGCCCGCAGGTCGGTCGTCAGCCGGATTTCGAGTGCTGAAAAAAGATGTTTGAATTGCAGGTTGACGGCGTTGTCGCCCTTTTTGATCCCGCACGTAACGGCATAGAGAAAATCATGGGCTGCCAAAGTCGCCAACGGATCGCTTTCCGAACGAGTCTGCACAGCGGGCACCGACACCGGGATGGCCGTTACATCGACTGCGGCTCTGTCCGTATAGGGATAGCAGGCATAGAAATCGTGATCGGACGTTTCATCAGCCCAGCGAATCACATTGAGCCGGGAAGCAGCTGTAAAATCGCTCGTCGCTCCCGACACAGCCGCCTTGTAGGCGAAATTGGCTCCCAGGTTCTTGCCGCCGGACTCGGCGAAAAGGCCGATCAGATCGTTTTTGACCCAGTTCACCCGGAGCGCTGTTTCCGTATCCTCATAGGAGGTCCGGACTTTGGGACCGACAGTTGATCCCGAGAAAAGGATCTCGCCCTCCTGCGGTGTCGGCGACATGGTGTCGCCGTTTCCGGCGCATGCGACCGTCAGCAAGGCGGCCAACAGAATTATATAGTTTCGTTTCATCGTGTTCTAAATATTTTAAGGTTACTCCCAGCCTTCCCATTTGTCGAGGTCATCAATCTGTCCGTCGCCGTCAGTTGCATTTGGATCGAAGAGTGCTTTGTCGACGGCTTTCTTAAGGATTTTCTCCATTACGGCATAACCTGCCGCACTGGGATGCACACGGTCGTCCGGTGTCCAGGAGTATTCGAGTTTCAGTCCGTTCTGATCGTCTTTGAGCGCAGAATGGTAGTCGGCATAAACGAAGCCCCTCTCTTCGGCATACTGTTTCAGCAGCCTGTTTAACTCGACAACACGCTGTCCAAGATCGGCATGAGCGGCATTCCACTCCTCGCTCTGCCACCAGATCCGGTTGGCCGGGGGCGTCGAGCCAATGACTACCTTGAAACCTCTTGCAGCGCCTGTTTCGGCCATCAGCCGGATGTCTGCGAAAACTCGTTCGATCGAGCAGGGCTGGCCGTCGTTCTCAGCCAGGTCGTTGACCCCGCAGGCGATGACCACGCACGCCGGATCGTTGACAATTACGTCGTTATAAAAACGCGCGCTGATCTGGAGCGAGGTCTGACCGCTGATGCCCTTGGGCAGGTAGTCGTTGTCGGAAAAGAAGGTCTTGTTGTCGGTACGTCCCTGCCATACTTCCGTAATGGAGTTGCCGATCAGTACGGCTCGCGGACCCTCCAGACGCCCTTTGGGCATTGCCGTCGTCTGCTCGCGAACGCAGCGCAGCTGGTAGCCGGCTCCCGTATATGAGTTGTAGGACGAATATCCGCCCAGACTACCCTGGACCGGGTAATAGTTGCCGCTGGCACTGGAACTGGTCAGCACGAGCATCTTGTTGGTGAGCGAACGGATATGGCTGCCGTTGAAGGCCGACTGCCGCTGTCCGGTATAGGGGAAATAGAGATCGTATGCACGGGAGTAACGCCCGAACGGTTTTTCATCGAGTTCCGCAACGCTGCCGAGGGCGAAATCGAGGGCTTCGGGCGGCGCCACTTTCCAGCCCGCGGGACACGGGTCGTAAATGCTCTTCAGATTGTCGCCGACGTATTCGCTTCCCCACAACCAGAACCATCCGGTCTGATTCTCGGCCGAACCTGTATTATTGAACCACGAATAGGAGGGGGTGTGCCAGTTGTCGGCCTGAACGCCGCTGACCTCTTTGGCCATCCAACGGTAGGGATATTTCACCGACAGGGCAACGGCGTCATCGACGGTCTTGTCACCCACGGCATAGGCGTTATTTGCCCCGATCTTGCCGAACATCATGTTCCGAGCGCCCCAACTCTCGGAGGAATAATCCTGCTGCAATTCTTCAATAGGCGTATAAGTTGGAAGTCCCCAGTACATCTCGCTGCCGAATCCCGTGTCGTCGTACTCCGCAGCTGCCGGGAACGGGTCCTTGCGCCCCCACTGATAATAGTTGCCTAAAGCCCAAGCCGCAACGCGTTTATCCGAGGAGTTCATCGCCTCGCGTCCCGCCATGGCGCCCAGATTACGGTCCATCATCATATAACGGCCGACCTGTCGCGCTTCGGCGTCGCAATCGTAATTCTCGACAGCCCAGATATTCCAGCTCCAAAGGACTTCGCCGCCGGCATCATAAGCTGCAATCAGGGCATTGCCGGGAACGAACTCGGCCGGGGTAGTGAAGTAGACGTTACCTTCCCAGTCGTCATACTCTACGGATTCGATAGTCACGGGGCTTTCGCGTACCCAGCCGTCGGCCGTTTTCGGCGAATTGTACCACACGAGTTTTGCCGCCATAGGCTTGATAGCCAGATCAGTCTCGGAGTAGGATTTGGTTACCGGATGGCCGTCTACCGAGTACGAGTAGGTGCGCGGCACCCCGTTGCCCTTGGTCGTTGCACGGAACTTATAGGTCGTACCGGGTTTGGTTATCAGATAAGTGTTCGCCGTACCGTTAGCGCTCAAGTCCTCCGCGATGCGCTGTGGAAATTCGTAACCCAATGAGAATATGGTCAACCGTCCGGCAGGAATTCCGGTTTCGGGAACGGTCACCGATCCCAGCGACAGATGCTTTTCTCCGTAATCGACCAGCACTTCCAGCGTTTTTCCAGCTTCTACGGGATTCACAGCCAGGAAAAAGCTCGTCGGCGTGCGTGAAATCGTCGCTTGTCCTTCGATTTCATAGTTTATCTCGGCCGCCGTCTGCTCTCCGGGTGTTACCGCCCCGTTCCGCAGATTCAGCGACCCCGTTTCGAAAGCCAATATCCCGCCGTCGATACTGCGCAACGTTATGTTCTTGACATCCGATAATGTCCGGTCGGCGGCAAGTCGGAGTTCGATGACCGCAGCAACGCTTTCGAATGGCAAGGATACGGTTTCGACAGGATCTTTCACACCCTTGCTCACGGCATATAAATTGACCAGTTTTTTCAGATGCTTCGTAGCGCCCGCCGCTCCTTTCTGTTTCGCGGCAATCGCCACCGGAACAGCCGTCAAATCATCGTATGTCGTACGATAAGGATAATAGGCGTAGAAATCGCGTGAGGCAGCACCGGCGCTCCACACGATTCGCCGGTCCTGCGAAGGACAGACGAACTGCGTATTTGCCGCCGATGAAAAGGCCGCATAATAAATATTGGCATGCTCGACGGTCTCGCCGTCGGCTGCAAACAGCCCGATCCGGTCTACATCGGCATTCCAGATCAGATCAAGCCCTTTTTCAGCCGGGTCCACAGTCTTGAATGAAACCGATCCCTGGAATGAGACCACATCCGGATCAGATGATCCATTCTGCGTGGGATCTTTTTGACAGGCCGCGATAACCACCGTCAAAAATAAAAGTGTTAAGAGTCGCAGTTTCTCCATAATTTGAGGTTGAAATTTAAGGTTGGTGTCATTGGAACCCTCTCGACGTTCAAAAATACCAGATACGGCAAGTTCCAAATGATATTTCAAATATACGCAGACCTCATTCCTCACAGGGCGAAAATCGTACATAATAAGGCCAATTTTAGTTGCCAGACTATAGAAGGCACCTTGGCTGCATCCTGATTGCTCTGTTTCATAGTCCTTAATACGGAAAAACTCCGTAAAATAATCCACTCTGAATATTTTGTCTCTGTGCAAAAGATCGAAATCTTAATTAATCAGAGCTGTATTTTTAGAGACCTGATTTGACCCTTTTTTGTTAATAGCAATATGAACAGAACGGAAGACTTTCCCAAACTATGGATCGGCTCTTTCATCAAGACATGCCTGGTTAATTTCCTCATTTTCGTTAACTTTCATGCGCTGCTGCCCACGTTCCCCTTTTTTATCTCCTCTCTGGGCGGAGATGCCGTACCATAGATTTGGCAACAGCGTTGTTCAGCATCGCGCCCATCCTGTCGAGACCCTTCGTAGGATGGCTCGTCGACACTCAAGGCCGTCGCCTCGTCCTTATATGCGGACTGGCAGGAGTGGCGTTCGTCCCGATGGGGTATTTCATCTCGGCAGGCATCGCCACAGTCGACACGCCGTTAAAGCTCGGCGAATTGTTCGAACCGATGTCCGTGCCGGCCGCTGTTACACAACTCTTCTTCATGATGGCATACGGAGTAGTCGAGGTATATGTCGCGATCTATGCCGTACTCCACTGTCTGCCCAGCGAAGGTATTTATTTCATCGGCATTGCCGTAGCTGGGACGTGTGGTGGTAAGTCCGGTGAGGCGCGACTGGTGTACACAGGAAATGCAGCTATTATCACCGGGATACTTCTGCTGGTATTCGCGCACAACATACCGTGCTACCTGTTGTTGTGGCAGCACTGCTGGGATACAGTTTCGGAGCTGTGCAGTCTGCCCTGCAGACCATGGCCATGCTTGTCGAAAGACGAGGTGCCGCAAGCTCTACGTTTTTCGTGGCTTTCGATTTCGGGATTGCATTGGGAGGATTTTAGCAGGATTACTCGTGAAATACCGGGGATATGACGACATGTTCCTCGGCATGCTCTTGGTATTGCTTCTTTCTATAGTATTACATTACTTGTTCGGGCGTCGACACCCTTCGTCTTCCCCCCCCCTCCCAAAAAAAAGAATACGGCATGAACCGGATAACGCGTAAGTCAGACATCTTCGGTCGAATATGTTTCAAACCGACATACCTGTTTTAATTTCAAGGATTTATACGATAAACAATATGTTATTGATGCGGTTTTCGTTTTTTCGCCTCTGTATTATCCTTTGCTGTTCCTCATACGCCTTCGTATCAGCCAAATCCAATAGGGTGTCGGCAGCTTCGGTCAGGGGATTGGTCGTATGACTTTGCGGGTCGAGTTTTCGTTCCGGATATCGCTGTTCTGCAACCTGACATTCCTCTTTCGGTGCCGGATACAAGTCGTTGAAGACATTGGCTGAAAACTCCTTTCCCAGTACCGATCCGTTGGCGACGATACCTGCATTGTGGTCGATAAACGTCACGCCGTAGATTCTGCCAATCGGATTGATGCGGAAGATTGCGTCGATGTTTTCCGTTTTGAGCAGCCGCCGGAACTCTTCCCGCGTGTTATGCGGGCTCATGGCATCTTTGACTGTTTGTCGCCGTTGGTCGAGCGCTCCCGGTTCTTTCAGTTTGTCTTTCGACATCCCGTAATACTTTGAAGGCCTTATAGCCGATATCCTTTCCGATACGACTCGACTTGAACGGCGTTCCGACACCATAGCCGTCATCGGTCAGGGCACTCATGCGCTCCATGTACTCGCAGGCGATTTCCCGGAGCTGTCCGTCTGTCAGCCTGTCCTCCGGTGAAGGGTTCAGCGAGGCATGGAAAACCGTATTAGTAGTTCTCCGGTTGGCTTCGAGGTATGGCCGGAAACTATCCATACAAGCGTCGATATCCATTCGCCCGTGTTTATCGAACGGTTCGAGCATCTTCTGCCAAAGCGGCACCTCGGCTTCATCCTTATCCACTTTCTCCTTGTTGTAATACAACGCTCCGCCGGGCGAGGAACCAGATCTTATATTCGCAACCATTCCTTAGTCTGTTTTGCGAGGTTGAGAATCTCGATACTCAGAGCCTTTAATTCTCTCGTTCGCTGTTCCAAAGCAGCGATCTGATGCGGGATCGCGATGTTGGAAAAGTGGGCGTTGATAGCCTTTACAATCTGATTATAGTTGTTCCCGAGCTTTTGAAATTGGAAATAAAAGTCGTTCAGCCGGGCGATGAACTGCACCTTCGAAGGGTCGCGTTTGACGACTACGAACTCCTCGTTGAAGATTCTTTTGACGATAAACCGGCTGCGGTTATGCTCCAATCCTGCCTTACAAAGCATCTGCTTAAAGCGGATATTCTCTTCCGTGGTGAGTTTGAAATTATACCTGTGGACTCTGGGATCTGTCGTTATCGGGCGTCCGATCCTCTTTTTTGAACTTGTCATATCGTAGGTTGTAAGGTGGCGTGACTCGGGAACGCCACCCGGCCTCGCAGAGCGAGCACCTTTGTATGCCGAAAAACTTTTCGGCATACAAAGGTACAGCTCGCTCCCATCTGGCGATGGGAAAAAGCCGCGCCGGAGAATCTCTGACCAAAGTTTCGAAAATCCTCCGTTGCGGCTTCCGGAGCCGGGTCGGTTCCCGGTGCAATATTACAACCGTTTCGGGGTGTCCCGTCCTGAAAAAGGTTTACAGTGATTGATAATTAAAGATAAACATTTTGGTTCAAAAAATATTGTCCTGATATAAGTTTACATATGCCTTCCGAACAACCGTCTTTCGGCCCCAATGATGTTTGAGTTTCCCGGTTCTAAGTTCCGCTTCCAAGGGCGTAAGCCAATCGCAGCTGGCATGAGGTCTGAGTGAATTGTAAAGGATAACGATCTGGTCGATGCGTTCTTTTGCTGCCTGAAAACTTTCAAAACATTCCTCGTCGATCCATTCGCTCTTCAGAATACCGTTCACCCGTTCGGCAACGGCATTCTCATACGGATCGCCCTTTTCAGTCATGCTGATGCGAATCCCATTATCGGTCAGCAATTTCACATATTCTTTCGAACAATATTGGCATCCTCTGTCCGAATGATGGATTAACCCTTGCCGTTTTTGCTGCGGAGTCTGGTCTATGGCCATCCTCAGTGCACGGAGCGCTCCGTCCCGTTCCAATGTCGTATTCAGATCATAGCCTACGATCCGTTTGGAATAGGCATCCGTTATCAAAGCCAGATATGCAAATCCTCCTTTCAAAGAAATGTACGTAATATCTCCGACCCATAAACGATGCGGCCGCTCGAGGTCGAAACCCCGGATCAGATTCGGATATTTACGCATCCAGTGCCGCGAGCAGGTCGTAACGCTGTATTTCTTCCGACGTTTGACCAGAAGATTGTTTTCCGAAAGCAGCGTAAATAACCGATCCCGACTGACCGGAAGTCCGTCTTGTTGCAGCAAATGCCACAGTTTACGACCGCCGAGCCTGGGCATCAGTTTCCGGTAGTAACCCACCCGCTCCAAAAGAAGGGTGTCGGACAAAGATCCTTCCCTATTACGCCGTAAATGTTTATAATAGGCCTGACGGGTATAGCCGAACAACCCGCACAGAAACGATAGGCTCATTGCTGTGTGTCTTTCTTTGAGACGCTGGACTGTCCGGCTGCGGATTTTTTTAGCAGGTCGATACCGTATTCTTCTTGGAGGATATCTCCCATGATCTCATAACCTTCCAGACGTAATAAAGCCTCTTCCAAGCGCCGCCGAAGGGCTTTGTTCTCGGATAACAGTTCACTGGCTTCTTCACTCGTAACGCGGGACATGATCGGATAAGGATTAGGGGTACTCACAAAGCTACAACTATTTTTCGCTTTCCAGCGCTGACCCATCTTATGAATCGTAGACATGGGAATACCATGTTCTTCGGAGAGTTGGCGAGCCGTCTTGACTCCGCTCAAATACTCCTGTAAAATCAGATGACGCAATTGACGCGGTAAATAATGACGCGATAAGTCTGAATTCGTTTTTTGCTGCATAAGATTTACTCTTTTTTGTAAACCTTTTTCAGGACGGGACAGGCAAAAAAAATCCATCGGTGCGGACTGGAGCGGTCTGGAGCGGACATCGGAACCAAGGTATTTCACCCGGTTGTATCTTGCAGCATGAAAGGTCGGTTTTCTTATTCCGTTCATTATCCCGATATAAACCGCATGAAACGGAAAACGGTATTTTGAATGGTTTAAAACATAAAACCGAACACACATGCTTTACGACTGCAAAACGAACATTCAATCTTAAAAATGTTGTACCATGGATTCATTAAAAGAAAAAGACAAACTCGCACCCAAACCTTTAAAGTGTCCCCATATCGAGGTCGACGAAGAGATGATGCGTCGGATGATCGCCGGACTGGTTCCTATGGATTCGCCGGCCGTTATCCCGATATAAACCGCATGAAACGGAAAACGATATTTTGAATGGTTTAAAACATAAAACCAAACATACACGCTTTACGACCGTATAGCTAACAATCAATCTCAAAAACGTTGCACCATGGATTCATTGAAAGAAACAGACAAACCTGCACCCAATCCTTCTAAACATCCCCGTATCGAAGTCGACGAGGAGTTGATGCGTCAGATGATCGCCGGACAGGCCCCTTTGGATTCGAAAGTCGTCCGCAGGATTCCCGAACCGGAAGAGGAAGATACGGACACTCCCGAGGGAAACACATCGGAAACGGTATCCGGAGCATCGGCACCGACTGCTGAGAAAACAGACGTCGACACCCAAACGACTACTGGAAAGGAGTCGGCCGGATTCCGGCGTAAAAAGCTCGCGCTTCCGGATTTCGAACGCATGTTCTTCGCTCCGGTGGATTGCCGTAATCGCTCTGCGATCTATGTCAGTACCCAAACCAAGTGCAAAGTGTCGGCAATCCTCCACCTGCTGGGAGACGATACGACAAGGCTTACGGCATTGGCCGACAATATGCTGCGGTTCGTCATGGACATTTACAGCGACGAGTTGAATTATCTCCACGAGAAGAAGAACAACAGACGACCGTTTTGAACAGACAATGCGAATTATAACGGACAGCTGAACGAAACGTCGGGAGCGGTTGTTATGCCTATTGGGGTATATGACGTGCGTGTCGTGGATTATGGCTATTGGAGGGGCAGTCCGCAGGGTAGCGTCCGGGCCGCAGAATGTCGCCTTTTCCGACGGTAGAATTCTAAGATAAAACCAAATAAAAGCTGCAAAAAGTTTCATGCCCGGAAATTGTCATTTTTTGTCGTAGCGTTTAGCAAAATGATTCTGGTTATGGGATGCAAGGCCGCGAAGCGCTTGTATAGCCTTGCATCCCATAGTCAGAATCGTTAATTTGCGGAGTACGGAAATGACAATACATTAATTATGAGTAGGTTCGGCTCCCAATTAGACGGACTGTTCCGACAATAAGATTTTGAGATTTTGAATGATCTCAAAATCTTATCGAATGGCAGATATGTATGCAACGCTACATATGGTGTTCCACGCCTTACGACGGCAAAGCATCTGGCGGCGATTTTGGCCCTCACAGCATTCAGGACGCTGAATTTATGTTTACCTTCAGCCACTTTGCGTTCGTAATATGCCTTTAGTTGCGGATCACACCTGATGGCAATCAGTGCACTGCGGTTCAGTTGTACTTTAATGTCTCGATTCGCCATGCTCGATGTGTGGCAT
>ENA-ORTP01000952-ORTP01000952.1-human-gut-metagenome-genome-assembly--contig:-NODE-952-length-32970-cov-30.975968_pt1 | contig 32970 bp, 45 predicted proteins | sample MGYA00241913_ERZ509190 | MGnify/ENA primary metagenome ERZ509190 (study PRJEB26280, sample SAMEA2338839) | human gut metagenome | biome: human gut; feature: human-associated habitat; material: faeces...
CTGAAAAGTAGTCGGGGATTTTTCTATCATACCTAAAAATTAAGCGCTTACCTTCTTCCATCATAATAAATAATGCATCCACTTTACATTCCCTTCCCGTTGCATCTTAGACATGGCGAAACAAATCTCCATACCTCTATCATCTGCCATTCTATCCTGTCAGCATTCTCCCGGGTAAACACTTTATTCCTCATCATGCTGTTCAGAACCTTTCTCACACGTTTCACTGCCAGTTCATTCCCCATATCCGGCGAGTAAGCAGATGGCGCATTGGGAATCCCTGCCAACATAGCGCACTCATAATCACTTAATTCTAATGGTTCCCTTCCAAAATAGCCTACAGCTGCCTCACGAATACCATAATAACCACTACCAAAATAAACTGTATTTGCATATAACTCAAAGATCTCTTCCTTAGTATATTTCGATTCCATGTCCAATGCCGCAAAAACCTCTGCCGCTTTTCGCTCAACAGTTACTATTTCTTTTCCCCGCCGAATCACTACACCGTAAAGGCAATCCGAAGTTATCACTTATTCTTATTTTTAAAAAATCTAATAAAATTAAAGCAATCCCCACAATAATGACTGTAGTTCTTACCGATGAATCTGGTGAAAATAAGCAAAATACAACAAGTCCCGCTCCAGCACCTGGAAAAATCTACCATCTATTTTTCATGTTTTATTATGACCTCTACACTTCCTTTACCATCTGCATTTCTTTGAATTGCATATCCAAGAATGTATACTCAATCTCTTTGATTTCCTGAAAGCCGACGGAAGCATACATTTTGCGTGCAACTGTGTTTTCCAAAGACACACTGATATACAGTTTGTCCGCATTATGCTTGTTCTCAAAATACTCCAGAAATTCCAGCACAGCTCGCTTTCCATAACCTTTTCCCTGAAACTGCTTTCCAATCATAAAGCGGCTCATAGACCAGCCGGGTAACATATCATCATAGTCGTAGGGCACAAAGCCAACCATCGTTTCATCGTGGTAGATTCCCAGGGTGTAAAGGTCATCCTCGTAAGCCGCTTCTACCAGAGACAGCTTGTTATCTGCAACAAATTTCACCTGATTATCATCAACGGTCAATGCCATACAATCCCAGTAATTGGTTTTGTCTATTTCCCGAAATGTCATTTTAAATCCTCTCATTCTAAATAGTCCTGTTTTTCCGTCTCTGTAACAGTTCACTAAACCGGAAGTTGTCACTCCGGTAATTCCATTTCATTATTCATTTTTACAAATCCATATTTTTCATATAACGGTCGCCCCATATCCGTCGCTTCTAATGAAATAGACGAGATACCTTTGCTCTTAGAATCTTTAACCAGCATATCTAATGTTTTATAGGCAATCCCCTTTCTTCTGTACTTAGGGTTAGTATACATATTCATTATATACGCCTTATTTCCACTTGGATTGTGATAGGTCGGCATTACTTGGAAAAAACTAACACCACCAGCTCCAATACAACAGCTATCATTAAAAATCAAATACGCAATATGAGAGCCATCACAAAGTGCTTTTTGATAGTAGCTATAAGATTGCCTTTTCACTTCACTCATATCAGTATCAGAGCAAAGTTTATTAGCTGCCCTTAATACCTCTATTCTTGTTTCTACCAATATATTTATATCTTCAACCGTTGCTCTTTTATATGTTAGGTTCATATTGTATTCTCCCCTGCAAATCCTTATTTTCCATGTTCCATTCTCACATTCTAAAACTGATGTATAAAATATTCTGCAATATAGCGGCTTTTCATTTCCACTGTGCCGCAGTTTTATCTATTGTTTCATTTACAGGTTCTTTATCGTATCTGTGATTGCCATGTCTCGCATCCATTTCGCCGGCGTGTATACTGCAGCAATACAGAAAAAGGTAACCATTAAAAATAGAATAAACGAAATCTTACACTTTTCCCAGTCCCTCCTAGTCGACCCCTTTTCTTAAAATATCTCTGCCGAACGAGAGACTTACTCTGTCCGGCAGGATATTTTCAACCTTTTACTTACAATTCATTAATTGTTGCGGTAATCGCCATATTGCATATCCGTTTAGATGGAGCATGGGCTGCAATAACAGCAGAAACAAAAATAAAAACTGTTACTACAGCGAGCAATACAATCGGCAAATGCCATGCCACTCCAAAATGACGTGTAATCATCAGCGTATGCAGAAAACGGCTGAAAGGAATTCCCATTCCACAACCCAATATCAGACCTGAAACAGCATAGGTAAAGGCTTCCGCAGAAATCATTCGTGTAAGCTGTTTATTGTCCATGCCAACCGCACGCATTGCACCATACTGTTTTGTTCTCGCAGATACACTCATAGAAATACTGTTAATAATATTAAATAGAGTAATGACCGCAATAATTGCTAAAAATCCATAGCAAACAATCCGTGATGCCCAATAAGTTGTGTTGTTCGTCCGATTACTTTCCCGTTGGTCAGTAACAGCGATATCGTCATTTTCAAGTTTTCTGATTTGTGCTACTGTTTCATCTGTAGCATCTTTTCCCAGTTGAACACCAATCAAACCATATTTTTCCTGTCCCATGAGGCGGTCAAACGTTTCCTGTGAACAGATGATAATCAGATCATCGCCAAACAGTCCTTGTGACAGGGCGCAGGAAATCTCAACCTCAGTGCCTGCAATCTGAATGGTATCGCCGACTTTTAAGGAGTTGTTTTTATTAAAGACTGTCGCAACCTTGTTGCTCTCTCCATAAACTTCATTCAAGGTTCCCTGAGCAATATTTCCTTTTGCATAGTCCAACAGCGTATCATCATAGGAAACAATATTGATATGGTCTATCCCAGCTCTTGAAGATGTTGCAGGGATATTACCCATATAGCTACTGCCATAAGCATTTGTAACGCCATCTATTTTTCTGATTTCATCAACCAAATCATGGTCAAGAACCATTTCATTACTATAACTGGCTAACGCAAGATCCGCTGAGGTAACATTTAGTGATGGCAGCAACAACCGTACCATATCCATCACAATGGAAAAAGAAAGAAACAATATAATACAGAGAGCAAAGGAGGCTGTCAATAAACACCAGTTTTTCTTTGATGCTACTGCATGATGTATGCCCAAAGAACAGTCAATTTTCCCAACACCTATCTTTGCGGCATGGTAAACAGTAGCTGTGTTTTCCATATTACCGGAAACTGCTGACATAGGAGAAACCTTAGCAGCACGTTTTGCCGGGGATTGTGCCGCCAAAAGTACTGTTACAATTCCTACCACGGCTCCGCTGATAAGGCCGGCAGGACTGATTTTGAACACCGGTGTCACAGCAAGTTCACCACCGACAACATAACGGAGTACCCCGCAGATGCCCCAACTGATGATTGTACCCATAAGGATTCCAGCGGGTACTGCTATCTTGCACCAATTCAATGCCTCCAGCCGCACAAAGCGGATGACTTGCTGGCGGCTTGCGCCAATACAGCGCATCATGCCAAAGAACTGTGTCCGATTGGCTATATTGCTGTTCATGCTACCAGAGATCATCAGTACGCCTGCTAAGAGCACTATAATAAACAGAATCACTGCAATTCCGTAGAAATTCTTCATAGCGGTATTGCTGCTTTGCCCTGCCATACCCATTACACCGGTATTTTCTGAGATGTTTTCCGCCGGCAGCTGATATTGTGCCTGCAATTCTGTGATGGCTTTGGTTGCTTTCGTCGCATCCTCGAACTGCACATAATAGGCTGGCTCATTGTCTGTAATTCCATTATTCTCCATAATGGAGGCAAATGCTGTTTGTGTCATATATACCCCTACTAAATAGGTCTGATTTTCATAATATCCTTTATCCTCTGTACCAAACCCAGATATTTTAAACGTTGCATCTCCGGCAGGGGTATGCAAGGTTACATTTTCTCCAATCTGTGCTCCAAATGCTGTTACAGCATTTGGGCTAAGCATAACTTCACTATCATTCTGCGGAAAAGCCCCATCCGTAATTCCATTTGAGATCTGGTTCATATAGGTTTCTTCGGTACCATATAAGACAGCTTTTTTTTCGCGAATACGATACGGCTGCCCTCCTTCATAGTTAAACACGGAAGATGCACCTACGTCGGTAACATCTGTACGTCTACAGATTTCCTCTGCAATATCCTGTGAGATATGATCCAGTTGAAGATGCCAGTTTCCATGCTTGCTCAACATGATGCTGCTTTCCGTCCGAATCATCATGTCTGTTACACTGAAAATCGCAGTCACAAGAAAAACAGCACATATAATGCATAGAATTGTCATACGGTTCTGCCGCCTGCGGACCTTTGCAGAAATCGGCACAAGACTAAGATAGCTTTTCATTCACTGCACCTCCCCAGATCGGTCAGCACACCATCCGACACCTGCAGTACCCGGTCTGCAGTCTGTGCAATGCTCCGACTATGCGTAATCATAATAATAGTCTGTGCGTATCTCTTTGACGCATTTTTCAGCAAAGTAATTACCTCATTGCTGTTCTGCGTGTCCAGATTTCCAGTCGGCTCGTCAGCGAGTATCAGCGAAGGCCGTGAAATCAACGCACGCCCGATTGCCACCCTCTGCTGCTGACCTCCAGATAACTGGCTCGGCAGATGGTTCCGGCGTTCTTTCAAGTTAAGAACTTCCAAAAGCTCCTCCAGATACTTCTTATCCGGTTTCTGATAATCAAGCAGTACCGGGAAGATAATATTCTGCTCAACAGTAAGCTCTGGGATCAGGTTGAATGCCTGAAAGATAAAGCCGATGTTCCTCCTGCGGAAAACCGTCAACTTGCTCTCCTTCATTGCAAAAATATCTTTGCCGTCGATCAGCACTTTTCCTGATGTCGGGTTATCCAACGCACCAATCATATTGAGTAATGTACTTTTTCCGGAGCCTGATTCCCCGACAATAGCCACATACTCACCCTTTGGGACAGAAAAATTGACTTTCTTCAATGCCCGTACGGATGTTTCACCACTGCCGTAAGTTTTGGAAATTGATCTTACTTCTAATAAATCCATATTATAAGCACCTCTTTCTCATATTTTTAATTCGATGAAAGTATACCATCCAAACCTTACTGTAATATTACTGTAAGCCTACAATTTTGTAGGGATTAAAAAACTCAGGGTAAAAGTTGTTCCGGCTCCTAACGTACTGTCCACTTCTATCGTGCCATTGTGCGATTCAACAATCATTTTTGCGAGAGGAAGACCAAGGCCAATGCCTTGCTTGTCTTTAGAAAAACGGCTCCGGTAAAACCTCTTGAATATATGGTGCAAATCCTCCGGCTGGATGCCGCTCCCATTGTCCTTTATGATAATCTGAACTACAGATGCAGACTTTTTCCATTCAATCCAGACAAAATTCCCCTTTTCTGTGTGGTCAAAGGCATTTTTCACAATATTTTCTACTGCCTCTATCATCCAGTCATGGTCACAAAGCAGTGAAATATGTTCATCCCCGGTCAGCACCAGTTCCTTCTCTTCCTGCCCAGCACGGTATGCAAAGTGCAGTTCCACTTCTCCCATCATATCCGCCACATTTTCTGAGTTTTTTCAAATACTATGGAACCGGCATCCAGTTTCGTAATCTTCAGCAAATTCTGTACCAGCGTTTCGATCCGATCAAGTTCTTTTTCTGACAGCGCTGCAAACTCCTGAATTTGCGGCAGTTCTTCCGTCTCCCCCTGCAGAAGTCCGTTATAAATATTCAATGCCGCAAGAGGAGTTTTCAACTGATGGGAAATATCCGATATGGTATTTTTCAAAAACTGTTTCGATTTTCTCTCATTTTCTACATTTGCGTCCAGAATGGCAGCCAGAGAATTTACCTCATGGAACAGCCGGTACATTTCCCCTTCTTCATCACATTCTATCCTCGTCTCCCTGTTACCGGAAATGTATTCTGTGATCTGAGCCACTGCATTTTCCATAATTTCATTCTGTTCTTTAAAGTATCCATAACAGGCTGCCATAATCGCAATACACATGAACAAAGCGCATAACAGAATATAAAGTGCTGCATTGTTAAGTTCAAACATCATGAATGACACGGAAACCACGATAAATATCAGCATACAAACCATAATTTTATAAAATAAAGCCTTAATTTTTCTGTTTGCCAGTATTTTCATGATGCACCTCATTCAGCCGTGTTCCACTTATAACCCATGCGACGGACGGTCACGATCCTTTTGGGCTTACCCGGATCATCTTCAATCTTTGTCCGCAGTCTGCGTATATATACCGTAAGGGAATTATTGTCTATATAGTTTTCATCACAGTCCCATAACCGATTTAGAATCTGCTCCGGGGAAAGAACCTCATCTGGATTTTCCATGAATAAACATAACAATTTATACTCTCTCGCCGTTAATTCGACCTGCACATTATTTTTATATACTTCTCCTTTCAGAAGCTGAACCCTTATACCGTTAGAATTCAATTCCGTATCCGCCTGATTAAAATTATCGCTCCTTCTAAGCAGGGCATTGATTCGCGACATAAACACCGCCAGCTTGAACGGTTTTGTGATATAGTCATCGCCGCCGATATCCAGCCCCATGATAATATCTGTTTCTTCATCCATAGCGGTCAGAAACATAATCGGCACTTTCGAGGCCTGCCGTATTCTTTTACATATGTCAAATCCAGAACCATCCGGCAGGGATACATCCAAAATCACTAAATCATATGCTCCGTTTTCCCATAACCGGTCCGCTTCATCTTTGGTATGTGCAACATCTAGCATATATCCCTGCTTTTTCACGGCAAAGGATAAGCCATTTATTAAACTCAAATCATCCTCAACTAATAAAATCCATTTCATTTATTTTCACCATCCTTTTATCAGCTGCTTAATCTCCTTAGAAATAACTCCTGAGCTTCTTTATACACTTCCATTTCACTTACAGCCACAACTTATTTTACCTCTATAAGCATATTATCTCAACTCTATCATCGACAATACAGGAAAACTGCCACCGACAGTTTTTCTGCATACTGAGGCATACAAAAGAGCCGATAAACACACCTGTTCCCAGATACCTGCTACCAACTCTTATTTTCCCTATAAATCTGTAGCCGCAACCCTTATCTATTACCTTTCTCTGAATACTCAATAAAACATTATGTATGCGGCAATGCCAGCATTTTTCGTCATTCAACCTTAAGTGACAGACTTCCAGTGAAATCATCACCTTTGAGAACGATAAAGTTATCTCCGGCATTAAAAGTAAATTCGTAAACGCCCTCGTCAGTCACTTCCGCAATCATATGTTCTTCCTTATCTCCCAAAATGATATGTTCATCTGTACTTCCAAGCCAATAAAGGGCAGCCGTACCGGATTTAATATTAAGTGAATAAGTCACTTTCAGTGTGCTGCCATTTTCACGTTCCATCGAAGTACCGCCAAAGATATATTCTTCCCCGTTAAACCGGATGTACTCAGCTTCATAACTTCCAACATAATCATCAATATCCGGATCACTTAATTTTGTTCCTTTATAATTTTATCTATGAATATACATTCTTGTTTTTCTTCTTCTCCATCACCTTGAACCATGCATAAAAAATTCCAACCATAACGTTCATAGAATGATGTATGATCTGTAATCAAATAAACAGGTGTTATTCCCTTATTCATATCTTCTATAACAAGCCTTAGCAACTGCCCTGCTATCCCCTTATTCCGATATTCTTTTTCCGTATATACCGCACAAACATTAGGGGCAAGATCTTTCATGTCATGGAAATCATTCTCAACCACTCCCAAACTAGCAATTATTTTATCCTTATCTAAACAAAGATACCATCCATACTCCGTTAAACCCAGATAAGCTTCCATACACTCAAAATATGCTTTTTGAGGATATCCAAAACCCTAAAGCAAATTGGGAATTATAAGTACCCCCTGCGCTTTGCTTCTTCTATCAGTTTCGGTTGAATCAACGGATATGTCCAGCTTTCCACAAGTTGTTCCGTAATGAGAATTTTTTCAATTTCACTATGTAATTCATTTTCAAAAGACAGAATATTTGCAAAGTAAAGCATTCCATAACTCTCTTTACCATCAAAATTATCTGGCGCAGTGACTGAATATACACAAATAGGTTTTATGCTGTATTCAAGCGCGCCCGTTTCTTCATACAACTCTCGTTTTGCAGTATCAAAAATATGCTCTCCATTTTCTCTGTGACCGCCCGGAACTTCGTATGTTTCTCGCTCTCTATGTTTACAAAACACCCATTTATTGTCTGTTTTTGCAATGATGACAGCAAATTTTAATAATCTGTCATCAGCTTCATCATAAAACTTTACTTCAACCATTTATCATTCTCCTTCCTACAATAACAGATACACCTTCCGATTTATCGCCATTTAGCGAAACAAGGAAAATCATTTATTAGAGTACCAAACTGCTTTATCGATAGGTAAAAAGCTCTCGTGCGTTTACGTAAGACCAAGCCTCGCAGAGCGAAATATACCCCTTGCCCATGGCGCACCGTCCGAAAGAGAACGCATCTGAAATAAGTTCAGGCAGTTGCTGGAGCAAGGCGGACGGCGGAAACTATGTAAAAAATTCTTTGACAGAGACAGTCGATAACGGAAATACCGTCAGCGTGTGACCGCTTTTTCTTACAAAGGATCACAAATTATATCATTCTTATACTCTAATGTTTTATGGGATGCCCTTTCATATGCAATTATTTCTTTCATCAATGTTTCTCCTAAAAATCTAATTACATATATTCAGTAAAGAACTTCTCTTATTTTTCTCATCTCTCTCCAAACATTATCTCCATAGTTGCTCACCAAAACTGAAATAATTCCATTATTCGGATTGTATTCAGATATAAAACTTACTCCCGGATCACAACCTTGAAAATATGCCAAATCTTTGCCATTGGGATTATCAATTATCCACATGCCATAGCCATAATACCCTTCTTCCGCATCAGTCCCATCTCCACTCTGCTTACTGAGCATATCTGAAACAAACGATTTTGAAATTAGATTTCCTTCCAGTAAATTAGTCCAAAAGCTAATTATATCTCTTACCGTTATAAACGCCCCGCCCGCACCAGTACCTTTTACATCAACAGAAAATATATTTGTGCGATAGTCATTTGTATCATGACAATAAATATAGTTATTGGCACATTTTGCCGGCAGCTTGTCCAGTTCATAATAACCCGTTGATTTCATACCACATATATCAAAAATACTCTCTTTTAGGTATCGGTCAAAATACATCCCTGTAACTTTTTCTATAATCATTGCAAGCAATACATACCCTGAATTATTGTATTGAAATTTTTTTCCTTTCGGGTACATCATAGGCTTATTTATAAATAGCGGAAGCAAATCGCTGTTATGTCTGATTTTATAATTGGGATAATCGATCCATAATTCCTCATATTCGTCCATAACACTTTCATCAAAATAATCTGGAACACCCGACGTATGATTTAAAAGCTGTTTGACTGTAACGTCCTTATCGATCTCATTTAATGGGATATCCAACAACACGCCCAATGTATCATCAAACTTTATTTTTCCTCGTTCAATCAACTGCAATATTCCTACCGCAACAAATACTTTTCCTGCTGATGCACTTGCAAATTTCGTTTCTGCCGTGTTAGGAATTTCATTTGACAAATCTGCAAACCCAGTTTCTCTTTCATATAATACTTTACCGTTCTGCACAATATATATATTTCCCCTAAAATTTACATCAATCATTTCTTTTATATCCATTTCAATTCCCTCCAATTTTCCAGTCACTCTGTTCCATTGACCTTATCCGTCAAGCGACTATGTCCGTCTACTTTGGTGGTGAGCATACTCCTTTATCAACTGAGAGAACATATCTTTTGCTTGTTCTTCGATGTTAATAAGATATACGTTCAGCCTACCGCCTGTAAGCAGATTGGTATATGTGACCTTGTGAAACTCTTTCAGATAACGCAAATCCACTAAGAAATCCTCCAGTATAATGTATTCGCACATATGCCACAGTTTCCCGATTGCCACTTGCTGTTATAATTTGTTACCAGATTCTTCTTCCCTTGTTTTTGCCCTTATGAGATAGCGAGGGAAGCATAAACGCAAGTAAAATCGTATAAAGGGATAAGGCAGACACGCTGCGATAAAGCCTTTGTTTTCAAGCGTTTTAGAGAATTTTATTAAAGCCCCATGAGGGGCAGCAACTACTTATGAAATCGCGGTTTTCAAATTCAAGTTTGTTTATTCGTCCCATGTATTATCTGTTTAGAAGTTTTGTCAAATCCTCAATAGAAGCGTCCATTTTCACAGAAACTTCTTCCATAGTCATGCCTGAAGCAAGAAAACGCTTTATCACCATTTTCATATCCTCGCCAACCTCTATGATATGTCCGTCTAGATCGTAGAATCGGATCACCCGCTGCCCCCAGCTATGTTCGATTACTTCTTCCAGATATTCAACGTCCGGGTACTCTTTCAGCTTATTCAGAAAACCGTCAAAGTCCTGTTCTTCAAAGACGATTTCCGCATTGTTGGATTTCTTTAATACCTTTTCTTTTGGCAGATTCACAAGCCAGTCAAAATCCTGCTGCAACGCCAGGCCGCAGGTAAACGCTATGTTCTTTCCATAATCCTGATACACCTCTAAACCGAATAAATCTTCGTAAAACTCTCTTGCAGCATTGATGTCTGCTACAGAAACAACAGTACAAATATATTTCATATTTGTTATCCTTTCTACGATCAACCGTATGTCCCAGCAACCATAACCATATTGCCGCACACTGCCCCATATAGTCAACAGTTATATTATTCCCTTTATTCTCCCAGCTTTTTAAACAACTCCGCCAGCATATGGGTAGCCCACTGATACATGTCCATCGTCTCGTACTTCCGGTACTCACACTCCAATGCTACCAGAATAAACAGATAAATATCGTACCACAGGCTCCTTCTCTCCTGTGACTTCGTAAACGCTTTCATGCCATAACCTTTCCGAAAAAAGGGATTGTCTGAATGAATCCTGAAGCTTACTTCCAATAGGGGATCTCCCCAGATGCAGCGTTCCCAGTCAATCAGGCCGGTAATCACCCCATCCGAGACAAAAATATTCCCGTCCCAGAGATCCCAATGCACCAGACGTGGCTCTGTCACTTCTGCAAAAATGTCCTTATCCCACTCCAGATATCGGAGCAGCTCATCCTGAGGTATTTTCAAATCAACATTTCCTTGTCTGGCATCGCTGATTCCTGCCTTCAGCATCCTGCGAAAGACCATGTACCAGTCTTTCCCCTGAAATTCCGGCTGCCCAGGATAACCGAAACAAGGACAGGCAATACGGTTGATCTCCTTATTAATTCTTCCAGTCTCTTTGTATATGTCGTTGATCTGTTCCTGAGTGAAAGCGTCCTTTATTTCATGCAGACTGCTTCCTTTCAGCTTTTCCATGAAGAAATACGGAGATTCACATATCGTATGGCTGTCATCATACACAAGCACTTTAGGAACGGGGATTCCTCCATGCTCCAGCGCCATTTCCATCGCCTGGACCTCCGCACACATGATATTTCTCTCATATGTCATGACCCGGACGCCTTCCGCCGGGGCGACCTTCAAAATGACTGCCTCCCCACTGCTTAAAGTCACCTCATAGGCCACATTAAAATATCCTTCCGTCAGCTCCTTATAAGACTGTAACTCAAGTGGATGGAAGAAGCGTCCCACCATCCTCCTGAGTGTTTCCTCATTCTGCCTGTTCTTTGTTAAGCTTTCCATAGCCTCTCTCCTTCTGAAATTTTTTGTAACTGAATCCGGCCATGACCGCCGCTGTCCAGTCGCTGATTGCAAATACCCACCACATGGCAGAAATGTTTTTCATGATTCCTCCGAGTAACAGAAACGGAAGACGAATCAAGAAAATACATACCATTGATAAATGCAGCACCCTTTTCCCCTGTCCCAGCGCCTGGAAGAATGCCTGGATGACAGGCATTACCCCTCCGGCACAGGCTGCCCAGCAGATAATCTGCACCCGGTGTTATCTTCAATTTCTTTCACAGATTGCTCATATGGTTGCTTACCGCTTTAGTAATAGGTATAATCCTCGTTCCAGACCATTTTGTTCAATTCTATAGGATAGACTCTGAACTACATATCTAACCATTGAATAAAAGCTGTTTTATCTGTACAGTTATATCCCGCATTTTTATAAAACTCTAACGTCTTTTGTTCTTTTGAACCTGTCAGCAGCATCATCTTATAGCAATTATTATTTACAGCTATGGTTTTTGCATAATTTAAGCATTCCGTGGCATAACCATGCCCTCTATAGTCTGCATGAGTAACAACATTTTCCACAAATGCATACGGACGTATGTTTCTTGTTAAGTTTGGAATAATCACACAAACGCACGAAGAAACAATCTTTCCGTCAACAATATTTACAATAAGATGATGATTTTTATCTGCTATAATTTGACTCCAAATGACCGATAAATGTTCTGACTGTTCCGGAACATTCTCTTCATGCAAATACAAATATAAATTCAACACTTCCTGCAATTCTTCTTGTTTCGCTTCACGAATCATTCTTATCACCTCAACTCATTTATCTCCGTCATAAAATACTTAATCCATAAATTTCATTATAACGAAATTATTACATTCTGATTTCCGACTTAAAATACTGTTCCTGAAACTTTATCTGCTCCATGATTTCCTTCTCACTAAAAGAAAGATTTTCAGGTGCAACCACCCATTTTTCTTCAACATCATCCAATCGGTGTACAACCGCAATAATCTTTCCTGTAAATTCTTTAACAGCTTCATTTACACCAATGATATAAGCATCCTGCTCCTCACCATCCGGAGCCATAATGCCTTCGATATATCCGTAGTTAACAGGATAATACAGGTCTTTATGTTCTGGATGATAACTTCCAAGCGGTCTGTCAACGATGACTTTTACAATCTCTCCAATCATTCCAGCCTCCTTTTCTGCAAAAACGTTCAAACCGTCTGATGCGTCTGTCCACATCGCGCTGCAGTGCCTTTGTCAGACGCAAGTCCGGCTCATACCAGATATTTTTTAGTTCCAGCTTTCCCTGCTTTTTATCATAAGCCATTTCTATCCTGCCTGCAAATCTGTCTCCATAGAGAATCGGCAAAACATAATAACCATATTTACGCTGCTGCTTCGGCGTATAGATTTCCCATTTATAAGAAAAATCAAAAACTGCTCCTATAAGCTTCCTGTCCCAGATCAGATTATCCAGCGGTGCAATAAATTCACAGCGCTTTTTCATCGGGGGATTTTTCAATATAAATTCTGCAAGTCCTGCATCCTCCCTGCGGCAATACAACGGCTCCCCAATCTCTTCCACTTTTACTTCAATAATCTTCTCTTCTTTTAACAGCATCTCGAATATAGCATTTCTTTGTGCAGCCTTAAGTCCCTGTATACCCAGCCATGCGTCAGAAGCACGGTTCCACAAAAGCCCCACCGAACCAATGCGCTCTGACACCAGCCATTTTCTATAATCAAAATCCGAAGGAAAAGGCTCTGGTTGATTCAAAAACTCTTCCGGAATGCAATTTTCAATCAGATCATAATATTTCAGTGTTCCGCTCTTATGATGGATTCCCAGTTCTCCGACAAAATACATATGTTCCAACGCCGCTCTCGACAACCTGGTATCACTCCAATACCAGGAGACCTTTTCCACTATGTCCAAATCTGCGCTGCACAGTGGTCCTCGCCGTGCAATTTCCTCACGCACCCGTTCCTGTACCTCCACAATTTCTGTATGGCTCCTCTCCCAGCTTCGGTGAGCCTGCCGCTCCCGGCCAAAATATTTCCAGTTCTCTATTGGAAGAATTACGAGATTTTTATCAAAATAATCCACCAGTTTCCGATCAATATATAAAAGCTCATAAAGCATCGTCTTTTGATAGTCTTTGATTCTGGACTGTAAAACCAGATCCGCATTTCTGCCACAGACATCCACCGGATCAAACTGAATGCATCCTGCCTGCCGGATAAAAGAAAGGATGCCTTCTTTTCCAACAAATTTGTAATCCCCCAGCAAGCCATGCTTTAATAACAAAAACTGCCGCGCCTGTTTTTTCGTAAAATAAATTCTGTCCATTTGCCCTCCCACCGCTAATACAGAAAACGGCAAAACCCGTCATCATACTGTAGCAACAGAATTAATCCATAATGTTTCCTATTTCTTAAAAATATATAAAGCATTGTACTTTTCATCATCAGAAAGCATTTCAACACGCCCTTGTCCAATAACACTCTCATATTCCATTGTGCAACTTCCGCGTTCAACCTCTGTCACTAATTTATGTTCACAATCCATTTCAAAACTGGCTCTATTGTCCTTTTCAATCAAATCATATTTTGTACCTTCCATAGCTCCATGAAAATACAACTCGATTTTACCTTAATTTGTTAATCGGTCACAAACCTTTTCGCTACATTCTTGGTAAATCCCATCCTTTATTATTCCTATGCTGCCTCCGTCCACTAGACTTCTCTTTCTAATTTTCTAAAAATATAATCTGTCAGCGACCAGACAGCAGTAATAGCAACAAATAAAATACACAGCAATACTCCACCTACAATCAGGATGATCTTCTGAAAAATTTGTCTTAATACCGACATATGTGTTTTATTTTTCATAATTCACTATAATATCTACGAGATTTTTATCTGTCTTTTCTACCCAGAACACCTTTGCCATTTGAGCCTCAAAGCGATCCTCACGGGTCAAATAGCTGCTCATTATGATGGTTGGCAATATTTTGCAAAAGATGTCCTTATATAATCAAGCAGTTCAAAGCCTGTCCCGTCAGTCATCCGAATGTCAGAACATACCAGAGAAAAATCATCTGCCAAAAGAGCATTCCTGGCTTCCTGAACGCCAGAAGCTGTTGTAACAATATGCCCTCGTTCTCTTAATGCCTGTGCAAGAAGATTAAGAAAAAGAGTATCATCATCCACAATTAAAATTTTTCTTATACTCTCCAAAATTTACCCTCCAATACTTTTTTATAAATTGAACCATGCACAATACTGGTAAACTCACCATCCTATATGTTATTCCTATATTGAAAATGTACTGTGATGGGGCAGATTTCCGCAATCGTACCTACACGCATATTCGGTCCAAAAAGCCCAACACCCGAAGTCACAATCGTATGCATATGATCCTTTTTCAGATATCCATAGGAATTCTCCCACATAAGTGCTGTAATCAGATTTGCTGGAAACATCTGTCCATCGTGTGTATGACCACACAGATCAATGTCCACCCCGGCATCTGCCAATTCCTGGAGTTCCTTCGGTTCATGGTCAATCACAATAACCGGCTTTTCCGTATCAAGTTCCCCCATCAGTTCTGCAGCAGTTTTTCTCATATTAATCCCACGTCCGGGCCGCTGTGCATCTGGCCTGCCATACAGATAAAAACTGTCATCAATCAATACTGCTTCATCCTGTAACAAATGAATACCGGCTCTCTCCAAAAACTCATCCATCTGTATACTGCTCTCTTTCTTTTTGTTTCCCCCAAAAGTAAAACCTGCCAGTATTTTTTCCTCAACATCATGATTTCCATAACAGGCATAAACACCGTGCTTCGACTGAATTTTTTGCAATACGGCAATCAGTTCTTCCGGATCATCAAGAGCCTCGTATTCATTATCAAAAATATCGCCTGCAAATACCACAAGATCTGCATTCTGTTCATTGATCTTATCTACCATCTGCATCATGTGTGCAGTACCAATGTTGTAACCCAAATGCAAGTCAGCGGCTAATACCACATTTAAGTTTTCTAATCTTCCGCCGTCTTTATTGACAGTAATCTCATATGGTGTAACCTGGATGATACGGGCATTGTATGCTCCCCATGCACTAAGCACAAGAACAACCACTGCACAGATTCCTCCCGCCGCAGCGGTCCGGCATTTTAACCTCCGTTTCGTGATAAGGAAAAGCAGGAAACAAATCGCATCTGCCATTAGAACAGCCAAAATCAGATACAGCAGTATACCGAGCCAATAATTACTGATCAATTTCATAATCCTCCTAGCCGGCCCTATCGGCAGAAAAAACGCAATCAATAATGACGCTACCAGAAAAACATAGGCCAGGCTGATTGCAACACATATCCCTGTTTTTCTGAACAATGGATTGCATGTACCCAGCCATCTGTGAAGCCGAATCAGCAGATAGCTGTTTGCGATAATATAAATTGGTGACAAATAAACAGCAAGCATAATCTCTCCATACTTTTTTCACAACACTTAAACTTTTAGGATATATGTATCATTAACGGCATCTGGCAATTCCAATACCGAGATTCGGATTTTTGCCTGAATATATCAGATCCGCACAAAATATTAAGATTAGTACCAGGCATGCTGGCGCAAGTATTTTTTTCGGTATGCGCCTGAATAGATGATCAAGAAGCGGTGCATAAAAGTATACGATCACCATCCCGCCAAAGCCAAAGGCCAGCAACCCTTCTACACAAATTCTTCCATTAAGATTCAGAAAATAATCGCTGTAATCCCACCATCTCATTCCATCATACATCTGCTCCAGAAACCATGATATGTAATACTCAATACAGCCACATAGGAGAATGATAGCCAGAAATTCCAGCAGCGGCTTTTTGCGCAGCTTATGAAGTAGTGTCAGGATCAGTATACTCCCGGAACCATAAATAGGCAGCCACGGTCCATGAAGAAATCCGCGGTTCACAAAACTCCCATCCGAAATCAAATGAAGGCAGACCTCCCATAACCATCCTGTCAGGCTCATGGTGAAAAATATCATAACCATAGGCCAAAACGAATCATATTTGCCTTCACAGACATGTCCTATTTTTTCTATCATTGATTTCCACTTGTTTCTTTCTGTCATAATATTCCCCTGAAGTATTTTCCCGGTTTTTAAACCGGCCTCTTAAATAGAAACAAACTTTTCAAACGGAATATCAGACAAATGATCTGACACGATCCTATGGGCACTTAGATGAACCGTATCAACTAATTCCTGCAGCTTTTTCCTGGCAATAGAATCTTTAAACACATTCAAACTCTGCTTCGCTTCTTCGGCATATTGATCTATCATCCCCAAAGTATATCCGAAGCCATCGGAAACACGGATTAATTCCGCTATTCGCTTGTCTGTCAATTCACTATACAGACCATTTTTGATATCCATTGCAATTTGTTTCAGTTTGGCACCATTCCTGCAATCAGAAAATGAGTAAATAGCCGGGAGTGTATAATATCCGCACCAAAAATCATTATGTATGGTCTTCTTTGCTAAGTCATCTGTGGACACAAAATCCAACAGATCATCTCTCAGTTGAAACAGCAGACCAAATTTTTCTGCAAACCGTTCTGCTGCCAATACTTCACTGTCCTTACACTTACCTTCGTAAGCACCCGATCCACAAGCTATACTAAACATTGCCGATGTCTTTCCTAGGATATTCTCAATATACTTCTCCTCTGTAATTTCCGTATTATAACGATTATCAAATTGGCTGACCTCCCCATCACACATGGTTTCCAATTTGTCAAACATCAAACCATACCAGGGCTTGTTCTTCAGACCAGTCCGTCTAATTGTAGAAAAAATCATAAAGTCGCCAGCATAGACTGCCATCTCCTTTCCGAATTTTTTCTGCACGGATAATTGTCCCCTGCGGGTATCCGCTTCATCTATAATGTCATCATGGATCAGTGAAGCGGTATGGCATATTTCAATCACCGCCGCGACCTCTGTCGCATCAACAGCTTTCCCTTTGAGCCTCGCACATAAAAGTGTCAAAATCGGCCGTATCTGCTTTCCCCTTGCGTTCAGCACCCAATCCAGCATTTTCTGCATTGACTTATTGTTTGACCGGCATAAACGCTCTATATGCGTATTTACCATCTGCAGTTCAGTTTCAAGTCCTGGCACATCCTCAATATTTATCATAAAATTACTCCTCGTCTGGCAATGCTCCATAGAACAACCATCTTTTCTTGTACTTTACATTTTATGAAAGTATACCATCCATACCTTACTGTAATATTACTGTAAGGCTACAATTTTGTAGGAATAGAAAAATCCAGGGTGAATGTGGTGCTATTTTCGTAAGAGATTCGTCACTTTAAAAATAAATACAGTTGGCTGCTGCTTGATTTTTTCTATATTAGCTCTAATACAAGGTCCATCCAAGTTATATTTCTCTTAAACATAAAGGCAGAGACAATCACTCCAGTATGGAGCAACTGTCTCTGTATTATCATCTATCCCATAAACCAATCGCCACTATTCACAATTTGCTTTTTTCTAATTGTTGTAAGCAGATCCGAATCAGTCTTGTTACAGAATGTTCCTCCATAAAACTTTACGCTATGAACCACAAATGAATCCTCTGTCCCGGACATCAAAATAAACGAAATTTTCTTCCCACTTCTATGAAGCTGTTCCAGAAGTTCCAAACCTGTACCGCCCGGCATATTGTAATCCGAACAGATCAAATCAACTGATATGTTTTCAAGTAATTTCAATGCCTCATTCACACCACAAGCCTCATATATCTCAAACTGATTCCTTAGAACATGAGATAGCAGCCCTAAAAATGTAACGTCGTCCTCTACAATCAACATCTTTTTCAATATTTTTCCCTCTATTAACGATAAATTAAACATTACTCTGAGTAAACACTCTGTACAGCAGATGGAAGTTCCGTATACTCCACTTCTTCCCAATTTACAACTCCACGAATTGGAGCTACCTCCAAGCGTAAGAAGGCGTCATCCTTGAGAATTTTACTTGTTTCAAAAGTAATATCTCGTTTCGTACTATTTTCATCATAGACTGTCAATGTGTAAGAATAATTCATCGCACCGTGCGGTTCAATTTCCTTTACCTTTGTGTTATCAATTTGTGTATAATAATCAGTGCCGCCAGTTCCTGCAAAAATGGCGATACCAATACAAAGGACAACCATAACCACTATCCCAACTCCGATTAATACATTCTTTTTGTTCATCCTATAACCTCCCTAAATTATTTCATTTTTTTACTACACATAGTCAACTTAAAACAAATCAGCATAACTGCTATGCCAATACACACTAATGTTTTTTTCATGAATACCACCCCATCTTTCGATCGCTTTTGCATTTTCATCCCTTTTGTTCTAGATTACCAACCTCTTTTTCGCTCTGCTTTTTTTGGCTTCCTTTTTGCTTTTACATTGGGAAGTTTTTCTGAATGTGTAAAAGCATTTAACAGTACAACAGAAAGCAACACCGTGAGAATTAATATGATGATTGCCGGAAAGGTCTGATAGGAAACAGTATCATATTCTGCACCACAATACGGATCAAACAAAATCATTGCAGCCTTGATCGGAAACCAATTTAGCAAAGAGCCCTCAAAGGTTCCAAAATAACCATATACGAATGCGACAGCAACACCAATCAGGCTACTTCCAAAAAGAAATGTATTGATAATAATGAGTGGAAGTACCGAAAGGTAAATTAAAATATTTGTGGCTATGATCCGCCCCGTGGCGATCATAATGCTGTATGCTGACATTCCGGGGAAATGCAGGAGCAGATTCATAATAACAGCGAACGCGGCGTTGATAAGGCTGAAAGCTATGGAGAGAAAAAAAAGAAGCTCAAATTTTCCAAGCAACAGCTTTTTAAAGTCAACCGGAACCGTTAAAATTGATTTCAGAGTGTCGTCCGTTGTCTCCCTCGAAATAACAAAGGAGGCTGTCAGCATAATTACCACAGGAAAAAAATACGTACAATTTTGCTGAACCACCTGATGAACAAAATAGTTAAAATCCCAGCCGACAGAGGTACTGGCCGTCGAGTAAAAATAACTCATAAATACGGAGAGAAACATCATAGCGGCTCCGGCCTTGATTACAGAATAGCGTTTTATTTTCCAAAATTCAGTTATAAGATTATCCATTTCATCACCTCGTCCATTTCTTATAAAAATGCAGCATGAGCAGTATCGAAAAAACCAGCGTTATCCCCAGTACAGCAAATGCCCAAATATCGGAGGGAAATAACAAATAAGCTGCTTCTGAAAGATATCTGTCCGCCAAACGTCCCATCATTTTTTTGCTGCTCCAATTCATTACACATAAAGTCGGAAATAGATTAATTACCTTTACCAGCGATAAATTCACTTCAACCAGCGATAAAACACTCCAGTTCAAAATCGCATAGAAGAATGAAAGAAGCGTGGAAATCAAATAGGATTTGTTGAAATAGATAATGAAAACGATAACCGGCAACGTGGCAATCGTAATTCCTATTCCAAAAACAAGACTGAATACCAGCTTAAATCCAACATCATAAATGATTCCCGCCTTTAAAACCCATGTAAAGAAAATCATAAATACAGTATTGCAAAGGGTATAAAAAAGCCCATAAATCAATACAACGAATAATTTTGCCGCAATCAGCCGTGACGTAGTGACCGGAATTACACATAGATTTTTGAAAGTATCATTATCCCTCTCCATAAAGAACAGTATGGAGGCTAGAATACCCAACAGACACGGTTCCAAAAAAACCAGACCATATCCAAGCATCATGGTATAAGATAAATCGAACCGTCCTTTCAAAAATTCCACACTTGTATCATTTCCCATTCCCATTTTAGAAGTGTAAACCACAATAAGAGGGAACAGCAGAGATAGCAATATAATAAAGGGCACAATTTTTTTACGCTTCAATTTTGCAAACTCACCAGCTATCAGGTTAAGCAATTCCCTCACCCCCTGTTACTTTCTTAAAATAATCTTCCAAAGTGTCTTCACAAAGGTGCGCTTCAAACACCTCCAGGCCATTTTCTACAAATGCACGGGTAATCGCTGCAGTCGGCAGATTGACATCCAGCAAATGGATATTATGCTGATCAGTAATCTTAAAATATCTTGTCTGAAACATTGTTTCAAAAATGCGGGCGGCTTGTTTGCTGTCGGATACTGTAAAATGGATATAATGACGGTTTTTCTGTTCTAATTCAGCAAGACTTTCTTCTTCCAGCAGCTTACCATGATCAATAATGCCGATATCATCTGCTAGGAGAGCAATCTCCGAAAGAATATGGCTGGAAATCAAAATGGTCTTTCCCCTGACATCACATAATTCTCGGATAAAAGAACGAACCTCTGCAATCCCGATAGGGTCAAGCCCGTTAATCGGTTCGTCGAGAACCAGTACTGCCGGATCGTGCATGACAGCCAGCGCAATCGCAAGCCGCTGCTTCATTCCAAGAGAGTATTGCGAAAACAGCTTTTTATCCTGATACGGCAGATTAACAAGTTCCAGTGCGCTCCTAATGTAGTTGGAACCTTTCAGCCCACGCAGCTTCGCAAAAATTTTCAGATTTTCCGTTGCGGTCAAGTTGGGATAGAAGCCGGGGGATTCGATCAAACAGCCCACACGCGGAAGAATTTTCTTCTCGTTTCCATAAATAGGCTTTCCGAAAATCTTCACTTCGCCGGATGTGGGAGCCGTCAGACCTAACAACATTTTCATAGTCGTGGTTTTTCCTGCACCATTTCGTCCCAACAGACCATAAATACGCCCCTTCTTTACATGGATACTTAAATCAGATACGCTGGCCTGTTCTCCATACATTTTTGTCAGGCTGCAGGTTTCAATAATGTAATCACTCATAGATGTTATACCTCCTTTTTGATTCACATTGATTGTAACATGGCATCCTTGAGGGTATCTTGAGTTAACCTTGAATTTACCTTGAGATTTCAAAACATGAATAGGATATTTTCATCTTTTGAGCTATAATAAGGGACAAAGAAAAGGAGGTGCCGTATGAAAGATAAAAGCATTCTTGCTGTCGATGATGAATCAGAGCTGCTTAAAATGCTCCAATCGGTTTTTGAACGTGCCGGGTACACCAAAATCACCACTGCTTCTTCTGGGAAAGAGGCATTAGCGATATTTCGGGAAAATCAACCCGATATGGTAATTCTTGATGTGATGATGCCGGGCATTGACGGTTTCACTGTATTAAAGGAAATACGAAAAACGAGTACGATTCCTGTTCTCATGCTTACAGCCCGCGGAGAAGCCGATGATAAGTTTTTAGGATTTGAAAACGGAGCTGATGATTATCTTATAAAACCTTTTTTGCCCAAGGAGTTACTTCTGCGTGTTCAGGCAATCTTAAACCGCGCCTATCCTGAAAAGGAACGTATTGTATATCTGGAAGCTTCAACCGTTAATTTAGATAAGGCCGAAGTTTATCGTGGAGATGAAGTGTTTTCATTGACCGCAAAAGAATTTACGCTATTTGAAAAGTTATTTGATAACTCCGGAAGGATTGTAACCACAGGTTCACTATGCGAAACTGTCTGTGGGGAATTCTGGCAGGGATATGAAAATACCCTTGTGACACATATACGCCACTTAAGGGAAAAGATCGAGGCCAATCCGTCAAAACCTGTTTCCCTTTTAACCGTAAAAGGATTAGGTTACCGGCTCCACATTAAGGGGGCGGAAAAATGAAACCAATTGACCGCTTCTTTCGCCACTATATATTATCAGTCATCGGAATACTGCTGCTGTTTTTTGTAATCAACATTGTATTAATAGGAATCCTTTTTCTTACTTCCTATCTGAATGGTGTTAAGGACTCCGTTTTTCCAATGGAACGGTTTTCAAATCTTATTGAACAAAAGAACGGGGCATTCGCAGTTGATCCGGAAGCAAATGACATCTTAGCACAGACGGATGCTTGGGCTATGCTGATTGACGATGAAGGTGCTGTCATTTGGGAAAGCGGTCTGCCAGAAGGACTTCCCCTTAAATACTCTGCATCTGAAATTGCGATGTTCAGCAGATGGTATCTGAAGGACTATCCCGTTAAAATCTGGAATCATCCAAATGGACTTTTAGTTGTGGGATTTCAGCCGGGCACAATCAGCCAATACTATATCTCGTTCAAAACCAGATATTTCTGGCCTGCTCTTTTCATCTGTCTGGCTGCATTGGTCATCAATATCGGTGTTATGATTTTCTTATTTTTACGTAATACCAGAAAAATCGAAACTGCAATGCGGCCAATCCTGGCTGGCATCCAAAAACTGTCACAGGGGGAAACATTTCACTTAGAGGAAAAAGGTAAACTTGCTGAAATCAATACAGGATTAAACCATGCCAGTGACTATCTGGCAAAAAGGATAATACGCGTGCTGAATGGATTCGTGGAATATCTCATGATATCCGTACGCCACTTTCTATGATTTTAGGTTATTCCAGTGAAATAGAAGATAACCCTGACTTACCAGCAGCAACCAGAAGACAGGCTGAAATCATACGAAAACAAAGTGAAAAGCTCCGTACATTGGTTGCAGATCTAAATTTAACAACAAAATTGGAATACTCTATGCAGCCCTTCCGCATAAAGCCGCTTGATCCTCTTGAACTGATCCGGCAGGTGATAAGCGAATTTCTAAATAACGGACTTCCGGAGGGCTATGAATTAGAACTGTCTGGAACTGACACAGATATAAAAACTTTCCTATACGGCGACAATTTCCTGCTTAACCGGATGCTGCACAATCTAATACAAAACAGCATCACACACAATCCTGGTGGATGTCAGATAACCGTTTCTGTAAAAATGGACAACAGAATCTGTACGTTTTGTGTCGCAGACTCTGGGTGCGGAATCAAGGAATCATACCTGGCATTACTGAATAACGATACCAGTATTCCCAGTTCCCAGACGGAAACAGCCGAAGCAGAACACGGATTGGGGCTTAAAATCGTAAGACAGATTGTAAAAGTACATTATGGAGAAATCCAATTTTCAAACATTACACCTCATGGTCTGAAAACTGAAATTCACTTGCCTGATAAATTCAAAGGATAATTATAAAGCCCCAGAACAGCTTCAAATGCCGCCTGGGGCTTTTCATACGCTTTATTTCACCTCAAGTTTAGAGAGTTCTTGCTAATACTTTAACGGTTCTTTATAACTATTCCTCTCTTAGATCGCTGTAATTTCACAGTTATTAATTATCTCAACCAACCAGCGATATTAGTCGCCACGACAATACTGGCTACTATGCCAATTACCAGCGCATGTTTTTTCCATGTCAAACGTAGATATCCAACAAACTCACGTATTAAAGCATTTAGCGTAAAATACCATTTCGTTTTTGCCCCAAATCCAACACACTTTAACCCTTGCTGTTTTGCCAGAATTAATGCTCTGAACACATGATAAGCCGTTGTGACGATAACAATTTTAGGAGCCTCTTTATCCATCAATTTCCTTGAAAACAGTAAATTTTCTTCTGTTGATACAGATTTTTGTTCCATTATGATACGCTCTGCATCTACACCTTTACCTACTGCATATGCAGCCATAGCCACGCTCTCTGGAATATCCTCTCCAGGTCCCTGCCCACCGGACATAATCAATACAGCATTAGGATTGGAATACAGCAATTCCATTCCTCTTTCAATCCGGGCCGCAAGTAACGGTGTGACCTTCTTTCCAATGATTCCAGATCCCAGAACAACAATATAATCTGCATTTCTGTTCTTTTTCAGATGAATAAGGTTAAGAATTGCAGAAAGTGAATACATAGCCATCAATGATAATACATATACTGCCGAAAAACTGATGATAACATAGAGCATTGTACTTAATGTATTTTTTCTTAAATTGCCAATCATCGGCCAGACAGACAGGTAGACATATAACAAGATAGAGAACAGCATCGACAATAAATTTGACGGTTTCACTCCTTCATGTTTGATGACTTTTATTCCCTCGATGAAAAACATGACGATCAAAGCTGCCGGAAACATAAGCATACAGCCTATCGCCAAAACAAACAGGAGAATCAGTATTCCAATTACCACGTCATGTGCTGCCAGCCACCTGGAATATTCAGATAGAATAAAAAACAAGGAAATAGACAAACATATCATCATGAAGAAAAAAGAAACCCCGCTCCATAACGTTCTGGGTTCACGTGCCATTATTCCTGCAAATATACAAAATAATATGAAAAATATAAAAAATGTAAATTGCCACATAGATGCCTCCTATAAAAACGAACATTTTCTATACAAACTGAAAGACTTATATAATGACTTCAATGAGATTTACAGCTATTATCATTGTTAACATCTGTTTGGTCTTTCAGTTGCTATTCAATCCCGGACAGCAGAATTTTACCATAATCCATTGAATAATGCCACAGAATAGCCAAATTAGCGTTTTCCAGTTTATACTATATCCTCAAAACAGTTTATTATAAAAGAATTGACCCCATAATCAGACCTCAAACCCCACTGAACTCCAGATTCTCTGAGCGTCTGCAACCCGCAATGCCCTGGATCTCTTTCCAGAATGCCTCGTAGATTCGATCTTTCTCTAGTCAGTCTCCCCTCCTGCAATCCTCTCCGCTTCCTCCAGCGGAAAGTTCGGTATCTCCTCCAGCAGTTTCAACGCTATCTCTTGCTTCAAATCCTCATCCACGTAACTCTTTACACTGCCGTCCGACTGCTTCTCTTCCACTGTGGCAAGCTCTGTCATATAATCATCGTAATATGCCATAATCTTTTCTGTTGCCCATTTCTCCCCGGCAACAGCTGCTTTGATAATTTCATAAGTCAATGAATTCTGCTGTTCTTCCATGCCTGTACCTCCAAGTTGATATACTGCTTACAGCATACCATATCTGTGCGAAAAAAGCACCCGCCAGTCTTTGCTGACAGATGCTCTCACTCCCCAAGTAGGTATTCATAATCTGCTTTTTCCTTGGGAACCACACGCTTTGGGATTTTGTCCCTTTCTTCTTTATACGCCTGAAAAAATCCAACATCCATCAAAGTGTGCAGAAAATCCTTTCCCTTTGCCTTATCGCTTCTCTCCCGGAATTCTTCTCCATAGTCCTTTTCGTATACTTCATTTTCCATGTTTCGCACCCTTTCCTGTAGAACAATTTACCACTACGGGTAGGATGTTACCATAGATTTCTTATTATTCGTTGTCATGAAAGATAACTTTCTAGGTCTATATTGATAAGTTTTTCAAACGCATCATATGATGATAGTTTTATTTTACATTCCCATCAAAAAAAAGAAAAGCAACAAACATTTTGTCTGTTGCTCCCTCTATCAACCGGAAGTTGTCATTCTATAAGTTCCGATGACAAACCTTTCATCATATCATTGTATACTGAACTCCCATCAAGAATGGTTCCAAATGTATCAACCCAGAATGGTATATAGTCACATCTATTTGCTACCATCTGCGAACCAATATTCGTTATAGAAGCAGAATAGAATGGAATAATATTTCGTGTCAGTAATTCTTTGGTCAATCCCTTCACTAAATACGTTCCCAATCGGGCATTTCTATATTCTTCCATAATATCTATACCTCTTTCCCAAAAACTGATTAGCTGCTTGCGCTTTCATATCTGTGTACGCCATATGTCCAAAAAGACAAGGCAAAAAACGTAAAAATGCACACGATCGCCACCCCGAAAAGGAATCCTTTTGCCGACAATGCCCCTGTTACTGCCTGCGTTGGCAGCGTCGCAATGATTCCGTACGGCAATACACAGTAAAAAATAAACTTATAGATTCCATAAAAAGCGATCCCCGGTATTTTCAGACACAAATCCACAGCCGTATTCTCTATTTTCATCAGGTTATCTACATAGAACACAAAAAAGGCAAAGCACCGTATCAGAAGCTCCATATCGTAGTACAGTATGGTCATTAGCAAAACCAGAAACAAATATCCAATGATATTCGCATACGAAAGATTCACGCCGCTTTCTCTCACCCCATATCCAACGATACAGGCACTGAAGATCAGAAGCGGTATGGCGCCCGGATCTACTTTTTCAAAGGTGATCCGCAATAATGGATTCACTGGTTTGGTCAGATATAGATCCAATTCTCCTGTCTGTACTTTGTCTGGTAAGGATATTACCCCAAAAAAGCAAATGGTCATGTTCAGGGCATCAATCAGGGAAAATGTTCCAATAAAAATAAGGATTTCCCCATGCCCCCATCCACGGATACTGTCCACATGTCCGTAAATTGCCTCGAAAGCGAAAAGTTGAACCAGAAAATAACTGGTATTAATGAAAAACGGCGCAAAGAATCCCAACCGAAATGTCATGATATGGGATAATCTGAATTTGATCAGTTCTGATATAAATTTTAAATTATGTTTCATATTCCTGCTCCATCATATTTGATTCGATCATGTTCATAAGTTACCTGATTTAAAACAAGAAAGACCATGCACCACACACCTAAGACGATTAAGCCTGTGACTGCCTCCTCCTCACATTTCCCTATAAACAGCATACTGGGAAGATATGTGACATAATAGAAAGGCAGAAATCTCATGCCTGCTGTCATCCATTCCGGTAAAAGCGCAAGGGGAATTACCGCCCCGGTCACAAATGCGGAAAGGTTATCTTTTATCATGAGAAAGATGCTGATCTCCTCAAATTTCAAGGTCAAAATCCCAAGAAAGTAATTGAGCAGCGCCATAAACAACAGTCCTAAAACAACCATGATACTTCCGCATAACAGGATCTTTATATTGGCTGTATGCACAAATGGAATCCGGAACAAATAAAACCACAGAAACGTTGCTAAAAAACCAATGCCCGCAGAAAACGCAATCTTCCCTGCTTCCATCGCCACAAAATACCCCTGTGTCTGTACCGGTATCACCATATATTTTGAAAAGGTACCATTTCTCAGCATACCGGTCATCTGCCGGCTGATCTCCGCAGATTTTTCCAACTGGAATAAATAGGAGCTTATGATATAGTAAGAAATCATGGCCTGAAATCCCAAGCCCGCGATCTGCTCTTTACCCTCAAACAGAATACTCCATAAGATCCATGCAAACAGTATCTTCGCCACCGCCAGAATCACGTCTACTAAGGTATCCGACCTCCAGATCAGCTGTGCTTTCATGTATGCCTTGGCAATTTCTAAATATTTCTTCATGTCCTATACCTCTTTATAGATACGCTCCACGACTGAGCCTATTTCTTCTTCCTCAATTCCAATATCCCGGATCGGATAATGACCGATATAAGATTCCAGAACTTTTTCTGCGTTCTGTTTTGGTATTTCAAGTACCAGTTTGTCATTCGCTTTTTCCAATACTCTGCAATCATCCGGCACATCAGGCTCTACACTGTGTTCAAAGTATATCGTCATTTTCTTACTCTTTTGATAATTTTCAAATAACATATCCGTACCGCCGTCATATATTTTTCTGCCGTGATTCACGACTATGGAGCGTTTACACAATACCTTAATATCCTCCATATAATGCGAGGTAAGCAAAATGGTAGTTCCTCTTGACTCATTCACATCTTTTAAGAAAGTCCGGATCTGCTTACCTGCCACAGCATCCAGTCCAATGGTCGGTTCATCCAGAAACAATATTTTCGGATTATGAAGCAATGCAACGATCAGTTCCATCTTCATCCTTTCTCCCAACGATAGCGTTCTTACCTGTACATTCATCAGTTCCTGCACCTGAAACAGATCCACAAAAAAATCCTTGTTTCTTTTATACTCGTCTTCCGGGATACCGTATATTTCTTTAAACAGCCGCAACGTGTCCTCCGTTGTCAGTTCAAAAAACAGCTGGCTCTTTTGACCCATAACCACCGCATACTGCTGCTTAAATGCTTTTTCCAATTTATTCGGATAAAATCCCATCACCTGTATCCTGCCGCTTGTCGGCGCAATAATCCCGGTCAACATCTTCACCAGGGTCGTTTTACCCGCTCCGTTCGGCCCGATCAGGCCTACAAACTCACCCTCATTTACATGAATATCAAAATCATCTACCGCAATTTTTTCTTCATATTTCCTGTGAAACAGGCCCTTAATACTTCCGGCCAGACCCTCCTGCTTTTTATACCGCTTATACTTTTTCGTTAAATTCTCTGTCTCAATTATCTTCATCTTGAAAACCTCCAGTTTAAATATTCAATGAAAAAACATAAAAAAATGTGGTTTCTGCCTATCATTACATAGACTGAAACCACAGATGTATATATCTTAAGATGATGAAAAAAGCAAAACATCCCCATAAAAGGAAAGCAGCAATGACCTAAAAAATGCAGCCCATTTGCTCGCAGAAATAAAAAAGCATGACACCACAGTCATACTTTTCCCGCTTTCTTATCCATCATAATAAGACAATTATTCCCGGTGTATGCAGTATTCTGTAAGGCAGAAACAACCGGCATTCAATAATGCCAAAAAGGGTAACACAAATAAAGCACTCTATTCCGTGCTTACCCTCTTATAAAATTTAGTTGTCCTTTGTCATTACAGAAACAATTAACATCCACATACCTGCTCTTTCTTGAAATATGGTCTTATATTAGCTTATAACTTTGTCAATGTCAAGCATTTTAGCCTGGATACATATTTTTTATCCAGATTTGGAGAGGCGCTAATTTTTCCTCAATACAAAATAGGAATCATACTTTGTTCCATCATGCCCTATCAGCTTTTCCTCTGAGCGTATAAATCCTAAATTTTTCAACGCCACAATACGTTCTGCCGCAGAGGGAAGCGCTTTCGTAGCGATCTTATCACAATGAAACAGGCTATATGCAGGTTCCATTATCAATCTTAATATTTTTATAATCTCGCTTGTCATTTCATAATCACTGCGAATGTCCAGCCTGAGCAAACCGCAGTTTGTAAAATAATCATCGGCGTCTCTGTGGAAAAGCTCTATTGTTCCAATTGCTTCATCAGTTGCTTTTGACACAATTGTCCACCTCACAAATCCTTCTCTATTGTACTCGAAAAGCCAGTAATCAATCGCCTGTTCCATTCTGCTTTCCGTTGTATAATAGAAATCATCTCCGCCACAATTATCACTATTAAAAAAGGGGACAGCCCTTTTATCAGAATAAACCTTTAATAAATCCATTCTATCCTCTTGGCAAACCATTCTCACAAGATAGTCCTCATTCTCATATTCAGGACAATTTTTATAAACATCCACCATTCTGATCCTCCTCCGTAAATTTCGTCTTTTCATCTCTATCTATGGCAGCATCCTTAGTTCTGACTGGAAATACTGCTCCTGAAATTTTTCCAATTCTACAAGCTGGAAAAGCTAAAACTCATATCTTGTCCCATGTGAGAGTAACAGTCCATCTGTTAATTCTACACATAGAATTATCGTATTTTCATCATCAAAATTGTTATGTCCGTTATCAATCCATTCAGCAAAGACATTTTTCAGCAATCATACAATTCTCTTTTTTTCCAAAATAGCCCAAATTGCTGCCCTTTCCATGTGCCGTAAACCACTCACCAGCTATTGCAACAGCAGGATTGTTTTCTATATGTTTGATTTTATTTGAAAGTGCATATGTAATAATATAAAATGCACCGTTCTCATAGTAGGCATTTACATATCGCACATAAGGCACCTCCTTTTCAATGGTTGCCAACGCAATAACAGTGTCTTTTCCAAAACGTTCCATCATTATTTTTTTAGCTTCTCGGCTCATTTTTTTCATTAATTCGTTCTCCTTTGCAACTTTTCATTTAACTGTTTTGCAGCTTCGTTAAATCTTCAAAAGAAACATCCATTTTTACAGACACTTCATCTATGGTCATACCAGAAGCAAGGAAACGCTTTATAACCATTTTCATATTTTCTCCAACTTCTATGATATGTCCGTCCAAATCATAAAATCGAATGACACGTTGCCCCCAACTGTGTTCAATTACCTCACCCAAACACTCAATATTCGGATATTTTTTTAGTTTATGTAAGAAACTGTCAAAGTCCTGTTCCTCAAAACATAATTCCACATTGTTAGATTTTCTTAATATGCTTTCTTTTGGTAAATGAACAAGCCAGTCAAAGTCCTGCTGTAAAGCTAAACCGCAGGTAAAAGCTATATTTCTTCCATAATCCTGAAATACTTCCAATCCGAATAAATCCTCATAAAACTTTCTTGCAGCGTTGATGTCTGCTACCGATATAACCGTACAATTGTATTTCATGTAAGTTTTCCTTTCTTAGAGATTATTTTTTCTTCCGGAGCTTTAGTTCAATATTCTTTGGCTTTGCTGCGTTTTGAAACACCCCCGCAGCATAAGAACTTTTTTCTTTGAGTGTCAATCTTTCCAGTTCCGAATTACCCTTGATTTGCAAAAGTATCCCATTTATTTCCTGCAATTCCAAAAGATTGACCGCCACACAAAAAAGAGTCTTTTTCCTGCCATCGTTATAGTTGGCTAACAGTAAATTCAATAATTCTGTCTTTTCTGTCTGCTCCGCATTGTATGCTTCGATTCCTATCTCTCTTGCTTTTTTCAAATCAGCTTTTCGGTTACTGTGTGTAATGAATGAATCAAATTCATCTATATGCTCATACTTCTCACAGGGGTACTCTCTGCACCGAAAACAATATTCCACACCATCATGTTCTAAACTACACTTTGCAATTTTGCAGGATTGATTCCCCTCTCCGCCACCGCAGCCGGGACAATATTTATTTAAGTGCATAGGACATAATCCGCAGTTCAAACCACAAAGAGAAAATAGCTGATTGTCCCTATGGAAACCTTTCATACGCTGTACCTCAAATCTCAAATTTTAATCTGGCAGACTAAAAATCTACACAAATTGTTTTATTAAGTTCAACCATTCCTTATTCATATTCAATTCCCTCTCAAATTCGAAGTTAGCAAATAATTTCCTGACGTTCTCCCTGAATCCATACAATTTGCCCATCAGACAATTTTATCGAATCGTTATTAGTTATTTCCCCGCAAGGATTTCCTATTTCAACGTGTGGTATCAGCGGATTTGTTAAATAGCCTAATCCATCAGCAAAGTTTCCTGCGGCAATCATACTTCCTGCACTAATCCCCAGATATACCAACCCATTCTCTATTGCCTGTTTTAAAGGTTTTGAAAACCCTGTTCTGTTTACTTCGTTCAGAAGCACTGAGGCATTGCCACCGCAAAAAACAATTGTGTCATATTGAGAAAGTTCTTCAACATTCATTAATCGAATCTGTGTGGGTATATCATCAACATAACTTGAATATGTCCTTTTGTATCCGTCGGAGAGCAGAAGTGCTAAATCATATAAAAAGATATTACTTATAGGTATACCCATACTCATAAGTCGCTCCAAGCATATTACAATACCTTCTCTTGCGGCATCATTTTCAATTGCAGCAGATGGAACAAAAATCACTTTTGTATTTTGAGGTTCTTTGCCGATGCATTCCCAAAATAACTTAGTAGTACTTTCATTCAAACCACTTGAACTTAAAAAAAGTGTTCTCATTAACTTTCTCACCTCTGATTACATAAATTCCGATTGAACAAAATCGCTACGCGATGGCCTGCCAAGGCTGTGGCATAGCGATTTTCTGTTTTCTATAACAAAACAGTGGAAAGCAAGTCCTAAAAGTAGTATTGTTAAATCACCACAAAATAACAATCAAACAGGATCGACCTCTCCACTGCCTATGAAAAGAATACCACCATTCCACTTGGTTGGCAAGCGGTTTTATGACCCCAATGCCCCTCCGTATAAAGCAGTGTTTCTGATAACTACTGATTTTATATGGAGGATTTTATTATGTATGAAAAATATTTAGAACAGCTTGAGGAAGCCGGGAAAATTCGTAACCTCAAAGAACGTTCCATCAGTTGCTATAAAAACTATGTTTCTTACTTTCTGAAATATCAGAATAAGAATCCCAAAGAACTTACCTGTCAGGATGTCAGGGCTTTTTTGCTTGTGAAAAAAGAGGAAGGACTGAAAGCCACAACTCTGAATCTTTACAATTCTGCCATC
>ENA-ORTP01000965-ORTP01000965.1-human-gut-metagenome-genome-assembly--contig:-NODE-965-length-32602-cov-2.924724_pt1 | contig 32602 bp, 20 predicted proteins | sample MGYA00241913_ERZ509190 | MGnify/ENA primary metagenome ERZ509190 (study PRJEB26280, sample SAMEA2338839) | human gut metagenome | biome: human gut; feature: human-associated habitat; material: faeces...
CCCGGTTTCGGAGGCTGAGGCGCAGCGCCTTTCGCGGGGGCTGGCTCCGGCCCGGCAAGGTATGCGCTCATGGAAGGATATGCGTTTTGCGGTGGAGCAGAGCCTTGCCTACGTGCGGGCGAAACCTTCGTCCCGTGTGGCCGTGAACTACCCTGCGCTTCAAGTGACCTACGGCGAGATGGAAAAAGGGCTCGAACGCTTGCTGCGTCTGCTTCCTTTCCTTGATAAGGCCCCGGAAGTGCTGGCTTCCGACTTCCGTTGGGTTCGCATCGGCCCGGACTTCGGCTTCACCGGCTATTACGAGCCGGAGATCCCGGCGTCCCACGTCCGCAAGGGGCGTTTCCAATACCCTATCTACAAATCCCCTCCGGATCTGCGCAAAAAGCGCCCTTATCACACCCGTCACGCCATCGACTGCAAAGGCGCGTTGAAGGGGCGCGGGCTGGAACTGGCGTGGGTGGAAGATCCGGTGGACATCTTCATGCTCCAGATTCAGGGGTCTGGACGGCTGCGTTTTGAGGACGGGTCGGTGCGCTCTGTGCTGTACGACGGGCAGAACGGGCACAAGTATGTGGCGCTTGGCCGGGTCATGGTCGATCGGGGGCTGTTGAAACGGGAAGAGGTGAGCATGTTCTCCATCCGGGAATGGTTGGCCGCGCATCCCGATCAGGTGACGGACCTGCTGGACACGAACCCGAGCTATGTGTTCTTCAAACTCGGCAAGCCGGGGACTTCGGGTTCCAAAGGCAGCATGGGCCGCAGGATCACGCCGTGGGTGAGTGTGGCCACCGACCAGAGCGTCTTGCCCAACGGCCTGCTGACGCTGATGAACGTCACGCTGCCCGACGAGGGGGGCGAACACAGTGTCCCGTTCAACGCGCTGACGTTGCCGCAGGATACGGGCGGGGCGATCAAGCGCAACCGCGTGGATCTGTTCTGCGGCAACGGCGAAACGGCGACGCACACGGCCAGTTATCTGGACAACCGGGGAGCGGTGTTTCTGCTGCTTCCTCGATAGGATTTTGAAAACGCCAGCGTTTCTCACCGGATAGGTGAGAACGCCGAGGCGGTTTGCTTGCAAGGGGCGTGCGTTTTCGCTATCGTGCGGAGATCGCGCGCCCTTGCGCATGACCTTTTGCCCGGATAGGCACAGATGAATTTCGTTACGCTGGAGTTCGCAACCTTTTTCCTGTTCGTCCTTGTCGCGGGCTGGCTGCTGCGTGAGAGGGACGGGGAATACAGGGCGTTTCTGCTCGTCTGCAATCTCTTTTTTTATGCGCTCGCGGGCATGGCCTTTGTCCCATTGCTGCTGGCCGTGGCGGTGCTCAACTGGGGGGCCGTCCACCTGATGTCCCGTTTTTCGGGGCAGCCGCGCAAACGGAAAGGCGTCATCGCGCTGGACGTGGCCCTGCATGTGGCCCTGCTGGCGTTCTTCAAGTATTATGAATTCCTCATTCTGGGCTTGGAATCGCTGGCAAGCGCCGCCGGGCTCGACACCGGCATCCTGCGCCATGCGTTGCCCTCGATGGAGATCCTGTTCCCCGTAGGGCTGTCTTTTTACACGTTCCAGGGGTTGTCCTACGCCATCGATCATTACCGCTGCCCGGAGGAGCCGCCGCGCGCGTTTCTGGACGTGCTGCTGTTCGTGTCCTTCTTCCCCACGATCATGGCGGGGCCGATCATGCGCGCCCGGCAGTTCCTGCCGCAGCTCGGGCACCGGACATGGGATTCCCGCGACTTGCAGGAAGGGTTCGCGCTTATCCTCAGCGGGCTGTTCAAGAAGGTCGTGATCGCCAGCTACCTGTCCGAGCATATCGTGCGCGACGTGTTCGAATCGCCGGAATTTTACTCCTCGTGGACGATCCTCGCCGCCGTGTACGCCTACTCCATACAGATCTTCTGTGATTTTTCAGGATATTCGGACATGGCGATCGGCGTGGGGCGGCTCATGGGGTTCCGCCTGCCGGAGAACTTCCGTTCACCGTACCTTGCGTTGAACATACAGGATTTCTGGCGGCGCTGGCATATCACCCTGTCCCTATGGCTCCGCGACTACCTGTATATCCCGCTTGGCGGGAGCCGCCGGGGGAACCGCTACCTGAACCTGATCATCACGATGGCGCTCGGCGGGCTGTGGCACGGCTCGAATATCCGTTTTCTGGTCTGGGGAGTCATGCATGGGGTGGGGCTGGCCGTCGTCCATGCCTTCCATGAACTGAAAAAGCGTTTCTGGCCGGATGGGTTCACGCCCAGCCCGGCTTTGCACTGGTGCGGCGTGGGCGCGGCATGGCTGCTGACGTTCCACTTCGTGTCCTTCCTGTGGGTATTTTTCCGGGCGGAAGACATGGAGCGGAGCCTTGAAATCCTGCGCCGCGTCTTTGTCTTCGGGCAGCCCGGCGAAGGTTTCCCGTTGCTGGTGATCCCCGCGGTGCTCATAGGTCTGGCGCTGCAGTTTTTCGGGGCGAGGCTGTTCGCGGCGTTCGTGGATGCGCAGGAGCGCCTGCCGTGGGCCGTGCAGGCCGTGGTCCTTGCGCTCGTGGGCGGTTTTATCCTGAAGATGGGTCCGGATGGCGTCATGCCTTTCATTTATTTCCAATTTTGATTTCATGAGGGGCCGTGCATGAAGAACCCTTTCCGATCCGAGCGGGGAACGCTCACGTCCGGTCGTGCCTGCGCCGTATACGCGCTGGCCTTCGTCTTGATGCTTTTTCTGGACGCGACGCGTTTCTCCAGCTTTCTGGACCGGGCCGGCATCGATTTTCCGCCCGCCGCCGTGGTAGGGCAGACGGTGAAGGGCGTAGCCGAAGCGACGGGCCTCGCCGCCTTTTCGGAGGCGGAAACCCGATTGGTGACCGCGTTCAACACGGATAAAACTCTTGGGACCGTCGAAGGGCCGTCCGTAGCCGCTGCTCCAAGCACGGCCCCGCAGCGGCCCGTAGCCGATGCGCTGGCGGATTTTTCCCGTGAGGCGGCTTCTCCCGCACAGCCGGAGTCCCCGGTCGAAGAGGTTCCCGCTTCCGTCCCTCCCGCCGCCGTACCTGAACAGGCCGTGCGGACTCCCGGGGCGCAGCCGGAAACAGGGATTCCGCCGCCTCCGGTTCGGGCGGAAACGGAACGCAAGCCGCTGGTGCTGCTCGTGGGCGACTCCATGATGATGGAAGGGTTCGGGCCCGTGCTCCAGCGTACTCTGCGCAAGCGCCCGGATCTGGAAGTGGTGCGCGAAGGCAAATATTCGACCGGGCTCAGCCGTCAGGACTATTTCGATTGGCCCGCGCAGCTTGAGAAGCTGGTGGGGAAGTACAACCCGGATATGGTCGTGATCTGCATGGGGGCCAATGACCCGCAGGACATCATCGACGAGACCCGCAAGCGCCATCACGCCGACAGTGAATCGTGGAAGACGATTTACCGGAGCCGCGCCGAACGCCTGCTTGCCGTGGCCACGGCCAAGGGGGCCAAGGCCGTATGGGTCGGTCTGCCCGTCATGGGCAAGGAACCGTATTCGACCCGCGTCCGCCGCTTGAGCGAGCTACAAAAGGAAGCCTGCGAGACGTATCATGCCGCCTTCGTGGATACGGTCAAGGTGCTGGCCGACGCTCAGGGCAACTACACGACATTCAAGGTCGACGACAAGGGACGCCACGTCCGGCTGCGGTATAAGGATATGGTGCATGTGACCGAGGACGGTGGAGCCATGCTGTCCGCCGCAGTGGAACCTGTTGTCGAAAAGGAACTTCTTCTTGGCAAGAACAAGGCGGCGGAACGTCCCGCGCCTCAGGCTCTGCCTTCCTCCGCATCTTCTTCTCCCCTACCGGCGGAGTCCGCTTTGCCCGCCGTCGCTGAGGCCTCCGCGGAGCAGGGCGGCATTCCGTTCACTGTGGACTCCATGTTCCGTGGAGGGAAGATTCCTTGCTACGCGTTCCTTCCCGCCGACCGCAAGCCGGGCGAGCGTTTCCCCGTCGTGTATCTGCTGCATGGTGCATTCGAGGATGCGGGCGTCTGGAACACGCGGGCCGGAGCGCTGCTGTCGAAGCTGGCGACCCGCGAGCGGCTGGTGTTCATCGCGCCGTCATGCGGCCGCACCGGCTGGTACGCGGACAGCCCCTATTTGAAGAAAAGCCGCATTGAGAGCTTTTTCGCGCGCGAGTTGATGCCGTATGTGGAACGGGCTTTCCCTGTGCTGCCGAAGCGCGGCGTCATGGGCATGTCGATGGGGGGGCACGGTTCCTTTGTCCTTGCGCTGCGGCATCCCGGCTCCTTTGCCTCGGTCAGCTCCATGAGCGGCGTTATGGACATTACCCGGCATCCCGATCAATGGAAGATCCGCGACGTGCTCGGCCCTATGAACGCCAACAAGGCGTTGTGGCAGTCCTATTCCGCCGAAGAGCTGCTGAAACGGTCGAAGGCCGCCGGGATGCCCGCCATGCTCATCACCACAGGGCAGCAGGACGCGTATGTCGTGCCTGAGAACCGCGCCTTTCGGGATACGCTCCGCCGGGGCGGGTTCTCCTATCAGTACCGCGAGGCGCCCGGCCTCCACGACTGGACGTATTGGCTTGACGAGCTTCCCCTACATGTAGCGTTCCATGCGGGGGTGTTGCATCGGTAGCAGAGGATGCCGAAGGGCCGGTAGTGGCTCCGGGTATCATATCCTTGCACGGAAAATCCCTCTCCTCCTCCAAAACCGACGCCCGCTGGAACAGGGCAGGGTCATACATCGTAACAACGAAAAGCCGTCCTTTTTCTGAACGGAAAAAGGACGGCTTCTTTATTTTGTATGGGCTACTCCGCCTTGCGGAGCGTGCGCCATTCTGGATCGTCGGTCAGATAGCGCGGGCGCTCAGCGAGGAGCTTTGCCTTGTCGCCATAGCCGTACAGGGCCGCGATGGTGGCTATGCCCTGTTCGTTGCCGCCTCTGATATCGAGGGCCGTGTCTCCCACCATGACCATTGAAGCGGGATCGAGGGCATGGCGCTCCATAAGGAGACGGATGATATCCTTTTTGCAGAGTTGCCGGTCCGGCAGGGAATCCGTGCAGCCGACGCCTTCGAGGAAGGGCATGAACCCCTTGAGCGTAAGCATCCTTTGCGCGGCGGCCTCCGGTTTATGCGTGGCGACGAACAGGCGGCAGCCTTTGGCCCGCAAACGCTCAAGCAACGCGAAGATGCCGGGGTAAGGAGTGCTTTGGGGGAAGGTGCCGCCAAAATAGAGGTCACGGAATGCGGCCACATGCCGGGCGATTTTCGCTTCGTCGGCGTCCGGGCAGACTTCACGGAAAATACCTTCCAGCGGAGGGCCGATGATGGAGAGCTCCATCCGAGGGACCGGATCGCCCGCGTCACGCAGGACGGCGGCAATGGCTTCGAGAACGTCCGGCGCGCTATCCACAAGCGTGCCGTCAAGGTCAAAGAGAATGGTCGAGAAAGGGAACGCGGAAAGCTGCATCAAAAACTCCTTGCAATGTCCACCGGAAAAGCCGCAAGCCTCGCCATATGAGGGCGTATACGGGAAAGCGGGCTTCCTTCTTACGGCGGTGCGTTGCCGCAGGTTAACCTATGCGGCGCTTCGGCGGTTTCCGTTGTCGCTCGCCCACGGCCTCTTGGTCAAGCGCGTGGGACATGTTGAGGCGGGAAATCGTCTTGAGCGATGAGGAGGCGATGCACCATTGGGGGTGGATGTTCCCGTATGGTTTATCATCAGGGGATACTCACAATCCTCCCCAATGCCCTCGGAAGCAGGGCATGAAAACCGTGTCGGCACGCTGTCAGGGGAGGAAGGCCGTTCGCCGGCGGCATCCCCGCTTCCTGACGGAAACGTATCGGTGAATACGCGGAGGGAAACATGTGTGAAAGGGGCGGGTTCGCTCCTGGGCCCGCCCCAATCTAGATGCACGGAGGAATAGGCCTACAGGATTTTCCGCTCTCGTGCAAAAGAGAAAGGACGGTTCTGGATAGGCGCACCGCACCGGGAGGCTTTTTACTCCGAGTAAATGTCTTCCTTCGTAAAATGGCCGGGTTCGATCAGCACCTTATTGATGTTTTCTCTGGTCACGACTTTACCGTTGATCAGGAACGCGTTGATTTTATTGCTACCGTCGTTGCCCAGTTCAGAATTGACGTTGACCTTTTTCTTCGTGGCCAGGTTGTAGGCCTCGTCCACGGCGGCATACGCCAGTTCCCTCAGGTCCATGTAGATGGTCGCGTCCTGCGTGCCCGCGAGGATTCTTTTGATGGCGGCGAGTTCAGCGTCCATGCCGGTGATGACGGCATGGTTGGTGACGTGGAGCTCCTCGAGCGCTTCGGCGGCGGCCCCGGCGAGGCGATCATTGGAGGCGAAGATCGCATCGATACGGTTGCCGTTTGCGGCGACGGCTTCCTTGACCAGCTTCTTGGCTTCAGCAGGGGACCATTTGGGCACGTACGCATCCAGAACCATATTGAGTTTGCCGTTTTCGATCAGAGGCTTGATGTATTTCATGGCTCCATAATACAAAAACGGCGTGTTGAAGTCGTTCACGTCGCCTTTGAGGACAATGATGTCCCCGTGGTAGACTTTTTCAGTCAGGTGCTGCCCCATGTTCTGCCCGATCTTATAGCAGTCGTACCCGACGAAAAGGTCGACGTTGCCCCCCATGACGGCCCGCGCGTAGGAAACCACTTTGGTGTTCTTCTGTTTGGCGTACATCAGGACATCGTCGACCTTGCGGGTGTTGTTCGGCGTGATGATCAAAACGTCGATGCCGTCGGAGAGCATTTCAAGGCAGTCTTCGGCCTGCGTCTTGGAGCTGTCCGGCAGATTGAGCCGCAGTTCGATGTCCGCCCCGAGCGCTTTGGCGCGTTCCTGCATGAACGCCATGTCCTTCTGCCAGCGCGCCGCGCCTCCGGCACCGATGGAAACGCCGATTTTCACCTTGCGGCTGTTGTCCTCGCAACCGCCCAAGCCTAAAAGCAGAATCGCCGCACATATGCAGGACAGCCATTTCTTCAGCATATCCGACCTTCTTTGAATACGTTACGGAAGCTTTCCTCATCCATAGGCTTTGCGAAGTAGTAGCCCTGTGCGATGGAGCAGCCGCACTCCTTCATCAAGCGCACGTTCTCAAGGTGCTCCACGCCCTCGACGACAACCTTGATATTCAGTTTTCTCGCCATATCGGCAATCGACGAGAAGATGATGTTTCGCCTGTTGTTGTCCATCGCTTCGCTCAGGAAGCCTTTGTCGATTTTGAGGACATCGATGGGGATGTCCTTGAGCATATTGAGCGAGGAATAGCCGGAACCGAAATCGTCCATAGCGATTGCAAATCCGTTGGCGTGCATTTTCCGTGTAAAGGCATAGATGGTGTCGATATTGTCGAATATGGCGCTTTCAGTCAGTTCTATCTCAATAAGATGAGCGGGCACGCCGTATTCACATTGTTTCTTGACGATTTTGCTGAGGAAGTCGCTGTCCATCAGGTGGAGGCGCGAGAAGTTCACCGAGATGGGAACACACGCCAGGCCCTGCTCAAGGAAGGATTTCAGGAACTTGAGGACCTTTTCGTACATGATCATGTCGAGTTCGACGATAAGGCCCGTCTGTTCGCACATGGGAATGAATTCGTTGGGGAAGATGAATTTGCCCTCGCGGGTCTTCCAGCGCACCAGCGCTTCGCCGCCCACGAGGATGCCGCTGTTGATGTCTACCTTGGGCTGGTAGTACGGGATGAATTCATCGTTCTTCAGCGCTTGCTTCACGGCGCGTTTCAACTGCTCGTTATGGATCGTTATCTGTTCGAATTTGTTTGTGTAATAGGCGAATTTTTTTATTCAGCACACCCTTGATTGAGCGGGCGGCCGTCCCTGCCTTATCCACCATGAGGTTGATGCTTTCGGTGCTGTCCGTGACGGAATAAATACCCGCTGAAAAATAGAGGGTTATCTCTTCATTCTCGATGGAAGAGAGCAGGGCGTTCAGCCGTCCTTCCGCGGCGTTTTCAAGCAGGATCACAAAATGGTCGCTGTAAATCCTTGCGATCAGTTCGTGGGCATTCAGCTGCTGGCTGATGCTTTCATTGATCTTGCGTAAAATGCGATCGCCGAATTCAAATCCGTAAAAATTGTTTATGTATTTGAAATTGTCGATATCAAATTTGATAATATGGAATTTCTTATGGGGACATTGAGTCAGTATCCCTTGCGCATCGACAAGAAATTTATTGTATGTGTCACCCAGAGTAACCGTGTCGACAAAGGCAATTTTTTCCAATTGCGCGCGCTGCTTGTTCTTGTACCACAAGAAATACGTAAGGCTTGAGGTAAAGATAACTACGATGACAAACAGAATGAAATAGAAAATACTGATGACGGTATTGCCGTTGGGAGAAACGGCATTGTTCGGTACGCTTGTAATCAAATACCAGTCGTGGATTTTTTCTATGGGAGTATATGCCGAGAAGATTTCCCTCCCGGCTATCGTCGTCTCGATGAACCCGTTGCGGTTGTTCCGGATATCCCGCTTCATCTGCTCTGAAGCTTTAGGGTTGCCCGCCCCATAGAGATCGCGGAAGTAATTGTCGGACTTCTGCTCACACTTGGGATGCGCCGAGTGAAGGATAACGTATCCTTCACGGTTGATTACATACATATAGCCCTGCGAGGAAAAGATGGAGAGGGAACATATCTTGTACATTTCCTCGAATGTAATGACCTTTTGTATGGTCCCCACGATTTCCCCGTTATACGAGAGCGGCACGCTGATGACGAAAACCTCATCCCCGTTGATGCGTGAAATAAGCTTGTCTGAAATATTGGGGATGCCGTCGATGGCGAGGCGGAAATAATGCCGCCCCGAGATATCCAGCTTCCGGCCGCCATCAAACAAGGCCATGCCGTCCCTGTTCGCAGTGAAGAGATCATCCGTGTTGTTTTCTTTGGCGTATTGTTCGATGAGGTCCTGTGTCTTGAGCTTGCCGGAAGATTCCTCGGCCTTCAACCTATCGGAAAGTTTGTTTGCGGTGATATCCAGCGAGTTGACGTTCATCATCAACCTGCTGGTGATGGCGTCCTTGTTCTGGGTCACAATCTCCACCAAATTGATTTTTACGTCCGAATTCAGCAAATTTTGGACATAACGCATGAGAAAGACTACCGAGACAGATAGTGCAAGATTTATAAAAACCATGAATATAGGTAATATATTTTTTAAAAATATTTTTTCTCTCATACGATTCTGTCAGGATAAAAGATATTTATTCTTTTGATAGATAAAAACTTTGTTCCAGCTGGTAGCTGAAGGCTGAAGAGGAAGAATGGAAACAACTCCAATATGGCGATAAGTAATGTTTTTATTCTCTGAGCAAGTATGCTTTAACAAAACTAGTATGTTTTGTGTTAATCGTTGACTTGAATTATATTTTTTTATGATCTGTTTTTTTACCTTATTAACAAAAAGTGTTTTTGATAACGGATAAAAGAAATATGTTGTTTTTATACAAAAAGTAAAATAGGTGTTCCAATAATTTATTGCCGTATACAATGGGATGGCTTTATTTAACGAAAATCAAATACAGTATAGACTAAACAAGGCGAGGATAGAAACAACCTCGCCTCGGGACAGTATATGTGTCGCGCTTCCAACTCCATAACTGTATTCCACTATGCGATTTTACGCCATAGTTATGAGATGGCGGCTCAAAGGATGTGCCTACATTGAAAAGCAAAGGCATCGTCTCAGTTTTCCGGGCGCGGATCAATAGATTTGATGAGGATTTCGGCTTTCTCAGCGAAGGAATCTTTCTAGCTTATTGACTTTTCACTCTCTATTTATCTTTCGAGCGAAGAAAGGGGTATATGGATCCGCATATGGGAAGAGCGGCCCCAAGATCGAATGACGAAGGGACCGCTCTTTTTGCGTACAAGCGGGGTGTCGGCTGTTCGGAGGAAACGGGAGCGGACCTGAATCCGTTTTGGGGTGTGACCTGTGCGCCTTCCGAGCGGCGCGCGGCGGGCGGCTAGTCCATGAGCGTGCCGCCGTTTATGTCCAGGATGTGCCCAGTAATGAACGCGGCTTGCGGCGAGCACAGGAACCACGCGCCCTCGGCCATTTCCTCAGGCGTCCCGAGACGGTTCAAGGGCACTTTCTCAGCGATAACCGGCCATGATTCCTTGGGGATCATGGTTCCTTGCACAGGGCCGGGGGCTACGCCGTTTACTCGGATTCCGTAGGGGGCAAGCTCCATTGCCAGCGACTTGACGAGCGAGATGACCCCCGCCTTGGATGCGCAGTAATGCGCTTTGGTTTTCGCGCCGTTGCTGCCGAGGGCGGCAAAGCCCGTTTTGGCGGCCCGGGAAGAAAAGAGCACCATGGCGCCCTGCCCGGCTTCCAGCATCGGAGGGATGCAGGCCTTGGCCAGAAAGAAGGCCCCGGTCAGATTGACCTTGATGACGTTCTCCCATTCTTCCACGGGCATATCCAGAATGGAGCAGGCGGGGCGTGTGATGCCCGCGCTGTGCACGACGGCATCGATCCGCTCGTATTTCCTGGCTTCCGCAACCAGATTAAGGCATGAATCAAACTCTCCGACGTTGACCCGCACGGCGACGGCATGGGGCAGGGACGCCGCCTGCTGTGTCGCGTCGGCTATGTCGGCCATGATGACCGTATGCGTCGCCGCAAAGCGTTGCGCACAGGCCAGACCAATGTTGCTTGCCGCTCCGGTGACGATGGCGACGGGACGCTGTTCGGACATGTTGGACTCCTTGTTTGGGCTTGGGTATCCTTGGAATATTTCTGGCGCAGCCGGAAAGGCCGTATTTTCTCCTTGCAAAAACGGCTCCAAAAAGATTCGTGAGAAGTCCCGCCGGGATGTAGGAAAGCCCCGCTGTTTTTCCATCCAATATATAGATAAATCTGTATGATAGACAGACTGTCCATATGTTGGATAGTGTAGGCGCATCACAGGAGGCTGCAATGGACTTCTCTCCCTTCTCCCTGCTCGTCGTGAAAGTGTTTTCGTTGATCACCGGCGGCCTCGGCGCGGAGGCCTGTGCCCAGATCCTGAAAGTTCCCTTGGAGGAGCTTGAGCCGATCATCGCGGAGCTGAAGGAGGGCGGCCTGCTCCAGTCCGACCCGGATCGCCCCGCCCGGATCATGATAACGTCCCGGGGCGTTGCGGAATTGCAGATACGGAACGCATGGCGGGAGGTGTGCGCCGAGATCGCTGATGTGGCCTCCGCCCTTGACGAAGGGCAGAACCTCGAAGCCTGTACCCTTCTGTTGGGATTCATCAACACGCTGTTGAACAGTTCCCAGTCGAGCGGGGCTGTCGCCTGCTATGGCCTTGTCTTGCGGCTGCTGGGCCGATGGAGCCCTGCGGGTGCCGCCTCCGGTCAGAAACAGGCCTTCATGAAGCTGGCGCTCGCGGCTTGCGACATTTCCATGTATCTCTCCAAAAGCCATCGTCAGGCAAGGGAGATCGCCGCCAGAGCCCTTGAGACAGCCAAGGAGCAGGGGGACGCCCGCATGACGGCCTTGCTGCATCTGGTGGAGTCCAGCCTTGAAAACATGGCGGCGGAATGCTCGGCGCAGCGTATGCATGAGCTGCACGCCCAATGCGAGACGTCGTTGCTTGAGCTGGACAAGGCCGGGGCCCGGGGGCAGGCGGAGTATTTTGTGGGCATGTTCCACTTCTGGCACGGCCATTTCCGGGAAGCCCTCGCCGCGTTTGAGGTGGCCTTGCAGTACCCGCAGTTGTGGGAATGCCGGTTCCAGACGGAAATGTTCTCGCTGTACACGAGTTCGTCCGCCGTGTATCTGGGGCGTTTCCATCAGGCGGTAGGCATCCTCGAGGCGGCCAAAAGGGCAGCGGAGCTCGGCCAGAACCGTTTCAAGATCCTGTGGTGGGAAGGGCAGCTGGCGATGGTGCTCCTGTACATGCGGCGGCATGAGGAGGCGTTGGAGCTCATCGACCACGTGCTCAGCATGGTCAATCCCGAAACGGAAACCAAAATCGCCGTATGGGGTATGCGCGGGCTCGCGTTCTACCATTACACGCAGGGGAACATCAAAGCGTCGCACGCGGCGATGCAGCGGACGATGGACATCGCGCTGCGGTATGGTTTCCGCCGCCCCATCTATTCCTATCCGTGGATGTTCGACGTGCTGGCGGCTTACGAGCAGGCTGGGCTGCCGCCCGTCCGGGGGCTTGATCTCGATGAGGAAATCCAGCGGGCGATCGAAAGCTACAACGAGCATCTGAGGGCGGGGGCGCTCCGTGCCAAAGCGACGCGCCTGTTCGCGGAAAGCGGCGACAAGGAAGCGGCCGGAAGCTTGCTGGCGGAGAGCCTGCGCGGTTTTACGGCGATAGGCAACCCGACGGAAATCGCCGTTACGCAGCGGCGCATTGCCCGTCTTCATGATCTCCCCGCTCGGGCCGCTGAAAGGGGGCTTGCACCGGAAAGCGGCGCATCGCCGTATGAACCTGAAAGTACGGCGCGCATCGGTGGAACGCTGCTCGAGAACTGCCGGATAGCCCTGGAATCCATACGCAATCTCACGGATTTTTCGCAATATATCAATCAGATGACGCACATCGCCGGTTGCGAGCTGGGAGCCGAACGCGCCGCCTTGCTGGAGGTTTCCAGCGGCGGGCTGCTGACGTGCCGGGCCGCGTGCAACATCAGCGCCGTGGAACTGAACACAGGCAAGATATCTTCCAAAGTCTCACAGATCTACGCAGTGCAGCAGAACAAGCCCCTGCTCTTGGACGAGGAGCGGCATGTGTTCCTGAGCCTTCCGCTGGAGACGGCCAAGGCCAGATGGGTACTGTGGCTGGAAAGCGAGTATGCGCTGGAAACGCTGCGCGGCATCTCCAACGCCGATCAGGCGGCGTTTACCTTGCTGTTTGAGTCCGAACTCCGAAAAATCGAAGCCGGAAAGCCGAAACCGGCCCGCCTTGCCGCCGGGGAACAGGAACAGGCGCAGGCCGAGCCCTACCGGGATACGCCGGAAATCCTGCTGCACGGCAGTGCCATCATGCGCCGCCTGCTGTCGCACGGCCGCCAGATAGGCGCGACCGACGCCCCGGTGCTGATCCTCGGGGAAACCGGCGTGGGCAAGGAACTGCTGGCCCATTACATCCACGATTGCAGCGGCAGGACCGGCCCCTTTGTCCCGGTGCACCCTGCCAGCATCCCCGACGGCCTGTTCGAGAGCGAATTCTTCGGCCACGAAAAAGGCGCGTTCACCGGGGCCATCCGGCAGAAAATAGGTCTGGCCGAAATGGCGCATCAGGGGACGCTGTTCATCGACGAGGCCGGAGATATTCCGGCCCCCATGCAGATCAAGCTGCTGCGCGTCTTTCAGGATCACCGGTTCATGCGCGTTGGCGGAGAGGAGGAACGGCATTCGGATTTCCGCCTGATCTGCGCCACCAACAAGGACTTGTGGGCCGAGGTGAAGAGCGGGCACTTCCGCGAGGACCTGTACTATCGCCTGTCCGTCGTCCCCCTGACCATTCCGCCGCTGCGGTCGCGCAAGGAAGACATCCGGCTGCTTGTCCGGTTCTTTCTGGATCGCTATTCGAGGCGGTATCACCGGGATATCCAGCAGCCCAGCGAGAGGGAGCTGGAGGCGCTCTTGCAGTATGACTGGCCCGGGAACATCCGGGAATTGAAAAGCGTGCTCGAACGTACGGTCATCCTGCATCAGGGGGGCCGCCTCTCCTTTGACCTCAGCTCCCACGCCGAAAGCAAAGCGGACGGAACTCCCCGCCAGGAACCCTGCGAGGAGCTCTTCAAGAACCTTCCGACGCTCGACGAATTGCAGAGCCGGTATATTCAGCATGTGCTCAAGATCACCAACGGGCGCATCACCGGGAACCGGGGGGCGCTGCGCATTCTGGGCATGAAACGCTCGACGCTCTATCTCAGGCTGAAACAATACAACATTCGATTCTGACCGTCCTGCATATGGATGGAATGTTCAATATATGGATACCGTCCATTATTTGAACAAAACGGAGGCCGCCCCCCGGAAACGAAAGAACGCATCCCCCTTTCCCCTATGACGTTATTCTCACGATACGGCATGGCACAGGCTTTGCTCATAAGGCTGTCGACAGGAGCGGGCAAAGGCTGCTCCGTCCCTTTCGGAAATCGGGAACAGGGGGATGCCGTATGCTTTTTCGGAACGTGGTCATTTTCGGAGCCGGTACGATGGGCCATGCCATTGCGTTGCGGTTCGCGCGCGGCGGACATGCCGTCACCCTCACCGACGTCGACCGGGACACTTTGGATCGGGCGGAACGGTCCATCCGCCGACTTGCGGGCACGCAGTCCGAGCAGCTGGGAGGAGAAGCGCCGGAAAGCGTCATGGCCCGGCTGAGGTTTGCGGAGGACGGATTCGGAGCAGCGGCTGGGGCCGAGCTCGTCGTCGAAGTCATTTCGGAACGGGTGGACATCAAGCGCCGTTTTTACGAGGAACTGGCCGGCGTCGTGTCCCCGTCGGCCCTGATAGCCAGCAACACCTCCGTCCTCGACATCTTCGAACACGCTCCGTCCGTCCTGCATCCCCAGTTGATCATGGCGCACTACTTTGTGCCAGCGCACATCATTCCCCTCGTCGAAATCGTCGGCCATCCTTCCAATCCCGGACAGCTCGTCCCGCAATTCGCCGCCTGCTTGTCCGCACTGGGCATGAAGCCGGTGGTGCTCAAGCGCTTCGCGCGCGGCTTCATCGTCAACCGTATCCAGCGGGCCATCAATCAGGAGCTGTTCCAGCTTCTCGACGAGGGCGTGGCGGACGCGGCGGCGCTGGACGATGCCGTTTCCGTCTGTCTGGGCGCGCGCCTTGCCGTGATGGGGTACCTGTCCAGACTGGATTTCACCGGGCTTGATCTTGTGTTGAGCAATTACCGTCAGGTTCCTATGGGGCTTGCGACGGATGAGACGCCGCCTCCCCTGCTGGAACGGATGGTTGGGGAAGGGCGTTTGGGGTTCAAAAGCGGAAAGGGATTTTACGGCTACTCGGGCGTCACGTCCGAAGAGGTGCTACGCCACCGGGACGCGAGGCTGTTGGCCGTGTTCCGGAGCCTTGAAACCATCAACGCCCGTTTTCCGTCTCCCACCCTTGAACCCGCGAACGGCGGGGCATGGCAAAACGGGCCTTCCAGCCAGAAGGATGAAGACACATGAAAATCGCACGGGAAAACCTCATCAGCGGACTGGTTGTGATCGCGCTCGGGCTTGTGTTCCTTTCGCAGGCGTTCGGGCTGGAGCAGGCGAATGCGACGGAAGGCATTCACCCGATGGACTATCCCAAGGCGCTCACATGGCTTTTCATAGCCGTGGGATGCTGCATCGTGCTGGTGCCGTCGCACCGCCGCAGCGACTCGGATATTCCGTTGTTTTCGGCGAGGACGGTGGCGGTTTCCGGGATTCTCGTCGCCTATGCGCTGTTGCTGGATCACATGGGATTCGGCGTGACGAGCTTCCTCGCCGCCTGCGGCATCGGCTATGCGATGGGGTGGCGCAAGCTGCCTTCGCTGCTGCTGTCGAACCTGTGCGGAACGGCCGTCATCTGGTCGCTGTGCTGGTATGTCCTCAAACTCCCGCTTCCGATGGGCATACTGTTTTAGAGGAAAGGGCCGTGTTCCGGACGGTGGCGGGCCGTCCGCCTTTCGGACCCGCGTCGGCAAAGAGAAGGAGAAAACATGCTTTTCATCGATTCCCTGTTGGCGGCTCTTTCGCCTTTTACCCTCGCAATGAATTTCGTGGGCGTGATGCTCGGCATGATCGTGGGCGCGCTGCCCGGTCTGGGGTCCGTGGTCGCCATCACGATCTGCCTGCCCTTCACCTTCGGCATGACGAGTGTGTCGGCCATCGCCTTGCTGCTCGGGGTCTACTGCGGTTCCATCTGCGGCGGCTCCATTGCCGCCGTGCTCATCAATACGCCCGGAACGCCGCAGTCCGCGGCTACGGCGTTTGACGGCTACCCGATGGCGAGGGCGGGAAAGCCCGGAAAGGCCATCGGCTGGGCGCTGGCGGCATCGATTTTCGGAGGCGTGTTCTCGTGCGTGATCCTTACTTTCGCCGCGCCGCAGATCGCCGTTTTCGCCTTGCAGTTCGGGCCGCTTGAAACGTGCGCCCTGATCCTGATGGGCCTGACCTGCATTTCCAGCGTATCGGCCAACAACCAGTTCAAGGGGCTGGCCATGGGCGTGCTCGGGCTGCTGCTCGCCTGTGTGGGCATGTCCCCGTTTTCCGCCGAATCGCGTTTTACGTTCGATATTTTCGCCCTGAACAGCGGCATCGATCTTGTTGCGGTCATTGTCGGCGTGTTCGCGCTTTCCGAGGTTCTGGATCGCGTCGAACGGATGCGGCGCGAGGCCCGCGTGGAAAACGGCACCTCCTGCCGGGTTCAGCTTCCATCCCTCGGCGAATGGAGGGGCCGGATGTCCGGGCTGGTGAAGTCTTCCCTCATCGGCACGTTCGTGGGCATCCTCCCCGGAACGGGCGCCGCGACCGCCGCCTTCCTGAGCTACGGCGAGGCCCGCCGTTCCTCGCCCCGGCGCGGGAATATCGGCAAGGGCGAGCCCGACGGCATCATCGCCGCGGAATCGTCCAACAACGCCGTCACGGGCGGGGCGCTTGTCCCCTCGCTGGCTCTCGGCATCCCCGGCGATCCCGTTACCGCCATCATGCTGGCGACCCTGACCATTCACGGCGTGACCCCCGGCGTGCGCCTGATGACGGAGAATCCGGAGATGGTGTACGCCACCTTCGCCGTGCTCATGCTGTCCAACCTGCTCATGTACCCGAGCTGCATCATCACCACCCGGATGTTTTCCTTCCTGCTCAGGATTCCCGAGCAGTTGCTGATGGGCTTCATCGCGGTGCTGTGCATCCTCGGATCATACGGCTCGCGGGGCAACCTGTTTGACGTGTTCGTCACCGTGTTCATGGGCATAGCGGCCTATTTCATGCGCCGCATGGAATTTCCCCTGCCGCCTCTGGTCATCGGCCTTGTGCTGGGGCAGCAGTTTGAAATGAGCATAGGGCAGATGATGCTGTTCAAGGGCGACGATTCGTGGCTGGCCTTCGTTTCCGCGTCCCCCATCGCGATGGTGCTCCTCGGGATGGCCTTCCTGCTCCTCGTCGTCCCGCAAGTCCAGAATTACAGGGCGCTGCGCGCGAAGCGGTGATGCCCGCACGGTTTCGCCCAGACGGTCCACAATCTGTAACAGAAAAGGAGAGCCGTATGATCCGCCAGATGATGAAAAAGACCCTTCTCTTCCTTTGCGTGTTCATGCTCGGGGCCACCGGGGCGCTGGCCGCCTATCCGGATCACCCGATCACGCTGGTCGTCCCGTTCGGCGCGGGCGGCGGCACGGACATCCCGGCCCGTCTGCTGGCGGGGATGATGGAAAAGAGGCTTGGACAGCCCATCGTCGTGCAGAACGCTTCCGGCGCGGGCGGCACGCTCGGGGTGGCGCAGGTGGCCGCCGCCAAACCGGACGGCTACACGCTCGGCTATGTGCCCACCGGGACCATGTGTTTGCAGCCGCATGTGATGAAGCTTCCCTACGGGACGGATGCGTTCGACTTCATAGGCACGTCCGTCAGCCAGCCCGTGGTTCTGATGACCGCCCAAAACGCCCCGTGGAAGAACATCAACGAATTTATCGAAATGGCGAAAAAGAACCCCAACAAGTACGTCGTGGGCATCACCGCGACCGGCAACATGACCCATGTGCCCATGCTGCAGTTTGCCGAGCACTTCGGCTTGAAGCTGCGTTTCATCCCCTACCGCAGCGGCGGGGAGATTTTTAAGGACATCATGGCGGGCCGGACCCATCTTCATGCGGATGCGCCCGCGTCGCTGTCCACGTTCGATGTGTACGGGCTGGTGCAGTTTGCCGACGAGCGCAGCGAGAACCTTTCCGACATCCCCACGACCAAGGAACTGGGCATGGACGCCCGCTTCTCCCACTGGCAGGGCGTCATCGCGCCGCGCGGCCTCCCCAAGGACGTGTTGCGCACGCTCGAAACCGCCATGTCCGAAGTGGTCAACAGCGAAGCGTTCCAGCAGGAGGCCCTCAGGCTGAAGACGAAGGCGCATTGGATGTCCTCCGAAGCCTTCCGCAAACTGTACGATGAAGAGTTGAACACCTATGGCGAAATCCTGAAGCATTCCCTTCCCCAGAAGTAACTATCCGTAGGCGTCCTTGACCGGACTGTTGCGGCCATATCGGGAACCCTCGCTTTCCTGTGAAAGCGAGGGGAGGGAATCCGCGTCCTTTTTTCACTCCAGACATCAGGGAATTGACATGAAAGTAGGCATTATCCGCTGCCAGCAGACGGAAGATCTCTGTCCGGGAACGGGCGACTTCGCCGCAGTCGAAAAGAAGTCCGGCGCGTTCGAAACGCTGGGTGACTGCACCATCGTCGGTTTTGTGAGTTGCGGCGGCTGTCCCGGCAGCAAAGCCATTGCCAGGGCGCAGTCCCTCATGGATCGCGGGGCGCAGGCCATCGCTCTCGCCACATGCATCACAAAGGGAAATCCGGACGGCTTTCCCTGTCCGAACAGGGATTCCATCCTTCAGGCGCTGCGGAAGAAATGCAAGGAGGTTTCCGTACTGGAATACACGCACTGAGGTTTTCCGATTTCCAAAGCATGGCTTCTCGCCGTCGAAGGCGGCTTGTTTTCAGTGAGTCATACCCCAAAACGCCGGATGTCGCGTCCGGCATCGAAAGGAACAGCAGATGGCATCGTGTACTGAAAAGCACAATACGGTTGGGCACAGCATCGGAAGGATGCTCCTGCGGCACGGCATCCATGAGTTTTTCGGACAAGGGCTCCCGCAGGGCCTCAGCCTGCCCTTTGAGGAACTTGGATTGCGCCAGATCGCCTACCGTACCGAAAACGGCGGCGGCTACATGGCGGACGGCTATGCCCGCGTCAGCAAGCGCCCCGGCGTCATGATCGCCCAGAACGGCCCTGCGGCGACGCTTGTGGTGGCCCCTCTTGCGGAAGCGCTGAAATCCTCGATTCCGCTTGTGGTCATGCTTCAGGAGATCCCGTTGAAGAATGAGGATCGCAATGCGTTTCAGGAATTCGACCATGTCCGTCTGTTCTCGGCCTGCTCCAAGTGGACGAGGCGGGTACATACGGCGGACCGCGTGGAGGACTACGTGGATCAGGCCTTCGCGGTGGCCTGTTCCGGGCGGCCCGGTCCCGTCGTGCTCCTGTTCCCCAACGACATGCTCGGTATGCCTGCGGAGCCCGAAAAGCGGGGCATCCCGCTCGGCCATTATCCGCTTGATCCGGTCATGCCTCCTCTGGATGCCGTGCGCGGCGTGGCGGAACGTCTGCTTTCCAGCCGTAACCCCGTGATCGTCGCGGGCGGCGGCGTGCACCTCTCCTCGGCGTGCGCGGCCCTTGCCGGGCTTCAGGAACATTTCTCCCTGCCGGTGGCGACCACGGTGATGGGCAAGGGAGGCGTGGACGAACGGCACCCGCTCTCGCTCGGCGTGCTCGCCAACGCCACGGGCCCCGGTTCTGCCGGACGCCATCAGCGACCCATCCTTGAGGAGGCCGATTTTATCCTGCTGGTGGGCACGCGGACCGACCAGAACGCGACGGACTCGTGGACGCTGTACCCCTCCGATGCCGTGTTTGCCCATATCGACATGGACAGCGGCGAAGTAGGCCGTAATTACGAAGCCATACGGCTTGTGGGCGATGCGCGGCTCACGCTCGAAGCCCTTGCGGATGTCATGAAAACGATGGATGGTGGGAAGCGGCGCACGGCACGCGCGGCGCTTGAGGCGCGTATCGCCGCCGGACGCGCCGCGCACGATGCGGAAATGGCTTCCTTCCTAAGCAACGCCGGTGAGCCGCTCCATCCCGCGCAGGTCATGGCGGCCTTGCAGGCCGTGCTCACGCCGGAAAGCATTGTTGTGGCGGACGCCAGCTTCTCGTCCATCTGGGCGACGAACAACCTCGTGTCGCTGCGCAGCGGGATGCGGTTCATCACGCCGCGCGGCATGGCCGGGCTCGGCTGGGGCCTGCCGATGGCGCTGGGTGCCGCCGTCGCCGAACCGGAAGCCCCCATCTACTGCATTACCGGCGACGGCGGGTTTGCGCATGTCTGGTCGGAGATGGAAGTCGCGGCCCGTTCCAACCTCAAAGTGACCACCATTGTGCTGAACAACGGCATTCTGGGATACGTGAAGTGTTCCGAAAAGCTCCGTTACGGCAAGAACAGCACTTCGGTGGACATCTTTCCCATCGATCATGTGGCGCTCGCCCAGGCTTGCGGGCTTCAGGGCATCCGCGTCGAACATGCCGAAGAACTGTTGCCCGCCCTTGAACAGGCCCGCCTGTCGGAAACGTCGACCCTCATTGAGGTTATGTGTTCCGGCGATTGTCCGCCCATCACGGATTTCGTGGGCAAGTAGCGCCCGTCCGCTGGAGGACAGCTGTGCCGCTTGAGGCGCGGCGAAGGCGGATTGCCTTTCTTTCCAGCTTCCGGGAGAGAAGGGCAATCCGCCTTGTCTGGAAAATATCCAACCCCTTCACAGAGGAGGAACCGTGTCCATTCAGAGAATCGTCTTGAACATCAATGGGGTAGATCGGGAAATCCTTTGTGAGCCGGAGAAGGACTCCCTTGCCGACGTGGTGCGGCGTCTTGGGCTCACCGGGACGAAAGTCGGGTGCGGAACCGGGCACTGCGGCGCTTGTTCGCTGCTGCTCGACGGGGAGGTCACGCGCTCCTGCGTCAAAAAGATGAAACAGGTCAAGGCGTATGCGAAAGTCGAAACCATCGAGGGCATCGGCTCGGCGGAACGGCTTCATCCGTTGCAGCGGGCGTTCATGACGTATGCGAGCGTGCAGTGCGGCTTCTGTTCGCCGGGGTTCATCATGTCGGCCAAAGGGCTTCTGATGCGCAATCCTGATCCGACGCGGGAAGAGGTCAGGGAATGGTTTACCCGGCACGGCAACGTCTGCCGCTGTACCGGATACAAGCCCATCGTGGACGCCGTGATGGAGGCCGCCGCCGTGATGCGCGGGGAAAAGGCGATGGAGGACATCACCTTTACCCCGCCGGAGGGCGGTCGGCTGTACGGTTCGGATTTCCCGAAGCCCACGGCGCTTTCCCGGGTACTCGGGACATGCGACTTCGGGGCCGACATTTCCGGGAAGATGCCGGAAGGCACGCTGCATCTGGCGGTTGTTCTGGCGAAACGGGAACATGCCCGGATACGGGCTCTGGACACCGCCGAAGCCCAAGCCATGCCCGGCGTCGTCAACGTTGTTACCGCGAAGGACGTAAAGGGCACGAACCGGCTGGTTGCGCCGCAAGGCACCGTGCACAGCCTGTGCGACGGCCTCGATCGCCCGGTCATTTGTGACGGGGTGGTACGCCGGTATGGGGACGTGGTGGCCGTTGTGGCGGCGACGGGCCGGGACAAGGCGCGGGCCGCTGCGGAACGGGTCCGGGTGGAGCCGCTGCCCGCCGTCATGACCTTCATGGAAGCCGCTGCGGAAGGGGCGTTCCCTATCCATGAAAACACCCCCAACATCTATATGGAACAGCCCGTCTACAAGGGCGAGGACACGCAAGGGCTTTTGGAACATGCCGCCCATACGGTTGAGGGAAGTTTCGGCACGTCGCGGCAGCCGCATCTGACGGTGGAGCCGGATGTCGTTCTGGCTTACCCGCAGGACGGGGGCGTGGTCATCCAGTGCAAGGGGCAATACCTGTACGGCAACATCGCCCAGATGGCCCCGGCTATTGGGCTGCCCAAGGAAAAGGTGCGGATCCTCGGCAATCCGGCGGGCGGCAGCTTCGGCTACAGCATGTCGCCGGGCAATACCGCACTGGCGGCGGCCTGCGCGCTGGCGCTGGATGCGCCGGTTTCCCTCGTGCTCAGTTACGCCGAACACCAGCACACGACGGGCAAGCGCTCCCCCGTGTACGCCAATGTCCGCCTCGCGTGCGATGAAGCGGGAAAGCTGACGGCAATGGATTTCCTTGCCGGGATCGATCACGGCGCATACAGCGAAATGGCGGGGGCGCTGACGACGAAGGTTTGCCGCTTTTTCGGCTACCCGTATGCCATCCCGAATATCCGTGGCCTGGTGCGGACGGCCTTCACCAACAACAATTTCGGGACGGCTTTCCGGGCGTTCGGCTCGCCGCAGACCTACACGGCGAGCGAGCAGATCGTGGATATGCTCGCCGGGCGGATCGGCATGGACCCCTTCGAGTTCCGCTATATCAACGTCGCCCGGGAAGGGGATACCTGCACCACGTCCGTCCCTTACCGGGAATATCCCATGCGGGCGATGATGGACATGCTGCGCCCGCACTACCGGAAGGCCGTGGAAAAGGCCCGGGCGGAAAGCACGCCGGAGCACAGGCGCGGTGTGGGCATTGCGTGGGGCGGGTATCACGTCTCAAAAGTGCCGGATCGCGCGGAAATCGATCTGGAGCTGAATGAGGACGGATCGGTCACGCACTACAGCACATGGGCCGACGTCGGGCAGGGGGCGGATACGGGCAGCCTGATCCATGTCCATGAGGCGCTGCGCCCCTTGCGGCTCAGGCCTGAGGCCATCCGCCTGGTCCGCAACGATACGGGATGCTGCCCCGATACGGGATCGGCGTCGGGCAGCCGTTCGCACCATGTCGTCGGCATGGCTACGCTGGACGCGGCTTCCAAGCTGCTCGCCGCCATGCGCAAGGAAGACGGGACGTATCGCACATGGAGGGAAATGCGCGATGCGGGCGTTCCGACCAGATACCGTGGCGTCCATACCGCCGAATGGTCGGACATTGATCCCGATACGGGGCACGGGTACGGCGCGATTGCCCAGAACTACGTGCTGTTCATGGCGGAAGTGGCTGTCGAAGCCGCCACGGGCAGGACCCGTGTCCTCGGCGCGACGATTGTGGCCGACGTTGGGGTGATCGGAAGCCGTCAGGCCGTGCTCGGGCAGGCATGGGGCGGTTTTTCGCACTCCATCGGCTTCGCCCTGAGCGAAAACTACGAGGACATGAAGAAGCACGCGACCATGCGCGGGGCGGGGGTTCCCCGCTGCAATGACGTTCCGGACACGTTCAACGTGCTGTTTCACGAGACGTACCGCGAGAACGGGCCGCACGGTTCGACCGGATGCGCGGAAGGCTTCCAGAGTGCGGGTCACGTGTCCATCCTGAACGCCATAGCCGATGCCGTGGGCGTGCGGGTGGCTACGCTTCCCGTCACTCCGGAAAAATTGAAAGCCGCCATGACCGCCAAGGCCGCCGGCGTCCCCTACGGCCAGGAGCCTTGGGATCTCGGCTGTTCGCTTTACGAGCGGCTTGCCTTTCTGAAGGCACGCCATGCCGGAAAGGGCAAGGCGTAGGTAAAGCCGCGCCCGTAAGGAAGCCGGGAACGCCGTCAGGCTCCCGCGCGATGGCCTTCGGCCTGTTCGAGCGTGGCATACCCGTACTGCTGCACCTGATTGAGGAGATTCAGCGCCGCGCCGTTCACGCCATCCTGTTGTTGCCGCAAGGTAAGTTCATGCAGGAGCGTGATCGTGCGCGCTGAATACGTCTTCAATTCTCCCCGCAGGTACGTTTCAAAGGACGTTTCCCCGGTGGAGTCTTCGCTGGTGCGCAGCGGGCGGCCTTTGCCGCTCAGACGGGGATAACGGTCGAACAGCTCGGCTTTCCATCCCACGTTGATCGCGACGATTTCTTCTATCTTCTGCAAGGTTTCCTTGTCGACGGGCGGAAGGGATGCCGCCAGCTTCCGGTATTCTTCGGGGAAAGTGGATTCCATCATCCGGGCGTATTTCTCGGTCATGATGTTTCTGCCTTCCCGCGTGGCGGCTTTCAGATCTTCCAGATAGCTGGCAAGCAGCTCATCGGACCATGTGGCGGCCTGGCTCTTTCGCATGATTTTGAAGGTGTCGGGCCGCATCTGGCAGGAGGCCGGGCCTCCCACATTCGAAACATGAGAAAACATGTCCCATTCCAGCTTGATGATTTCGGACATCAGTTCGTCGCGCATCTTTTTTCTCCATGTTTATCAATAACGCTACAAGGTATGGCTGTCTGCTGGGTACGCTGCCTTTCACCGGATAGATAAAACCGGCAAGCGATCGACGGCGGCGCAAGGCTGTTGGGCTTTTACGGCTGAACGGATACGGCGCCGTGCCTGCCTTTTCCTTTTGCGGAGAGAACCGGCGGAGCCAAAACGCCGTTCGGTATCCTCCACTCAAACAAAGATCCCGTCAGGCCGTCTTGTTGTCCCAATCCTTTTCCCGCAGCGTCCCGGTTTGGAAGTAGACGGAAACCAGCTCAATGAATTCGTGGAAATCTCCGTTTTCTTTGGCGAGGCGATCAATGGATTGCCAGTCGGCATCCGGCTTTTTCTGTGCGGGGAGCAGGATTTCGCTTTCCGACGGATTTTCGGGATCGAGCAGGATAACCCCGATGCCGTGCAGGGCTGAAAGCATCCTGAGCTCCTGTTCCACCCGGTCGTCGGCGATGGCCGTAGCGACGAGATACCCCTCGTGCGCCCAAGACGAGTTGCTGACGGCCTGAAAGAAGCATTTTCTGATATTGGCGACGGTGAGCGTTTTTTTGACTTCAAACGACCAGAGCCGGACGCAGGTGCTGCCGCTGGCGTGCCCGCAGGCTTTGACGTGTTTCCCCCATGCCTTGTCCACCGGCTCCATCGCCACGATGTCGGGGTGGAGCCACTGGTTGCCGCCGTTTCCCCGCGTATTGTGGGAGCGGCCTTCCCGGATGCGCATGGAGTAGAGGTGCAGCTCCGACCAGAGATAACTGGTGAGAAGCGGGTAAAGCTCCTGTTCCAGCAGGGCCCGTTCTTCACAGGCGCAGATCTCCTCATCGCGTTCACAGGTTTCACCTTGGGCCGTATCCCGCGCCTCCTGCGTCTCTTCCAATGGAATGCAGTAGCGGCGGGGCTTGGGCCTGTCCTGCCATACGAGTGTGGGGCGGAGCCTTTTGAGCGTGTCTTTCTGTGATCCGATTTCCGCAATGATTTGCGAAAGAAATGCCTTGTCATCCGCAAAACGGGGATTGTTGCGCTTTTTGGCGTAGTCGGAAGCGTACTGCTGCACGATGGCTTCGGCAATCTGCCGGGCCGTAAAGCTCCCGCCCCGATGTTTTTCGAGAAAAGCAATGATCTTTTGCGATTGAGAAAGCGCCATGGTCACCCCCTGTTCAGTTGAGAACCCATTGTAGGCGGGGGGAAAGGCCATGTCCAGCTTGCGCGGGCCTTTGGGAGCCTGCTGGGGATCGGGGCGGCTTCCGCCGCCGGGCAAAAACGAAAGCCCCGCACTGCACGGAGCTTTCCGCTGTTTCAGGCTGGTCCGCCGTACGCTAACCGTTCATGAGCGTGGGAAGATAGGTTGCCAGCGGGGGGAACAGAACAATCAGGAGAAGACAGACGAACAGGGCGATGACGAAAGGAACGGCGGAGCGGTACATGGCGCCGAGCGTCACGCCCGCCACTTCCTTCATGACGAAGAGGCTGATGCCGAAAGGCGGCGTGATGGAGGCCATGTTGTCCAGAACCGTGATGATGACGCCGAACCAGATCAGATCCCAGCCGAAAACCTTCGCAATGGGCACGAAGATCGGCACGCAGTCGCCGGGCATACTGTCGTATTGGAGGTGGTGCAGGATGTCCCTGTCGATGTGTGGGAGATCCAGCACGAAGGGCGGCCCGTTCCCCTCGGTGAGTTCCCGGTGCGTCCCCTGGATGAGCAGGTAGCGCGGGCCGATTTCCATCAGGGGGTGGTACTTGCCCATATAGCGCGGGCCGAGGGCGTTGATGCCCTTCGCGCCGCTGCTGGTGATGCCGTTCATGCCGGGGCAGCCCCATCCTGCAAAGCGAGTGGATGAGGTTGAGCAGCAAATCCGGATGGGCGGCGGCGAACGCGCGATCCGTCAGCAGCCCGGCGTCGAAAATCGCGGCTTCCACCCGTTCCGTGCAGGTCACCACAGTGTTCTTGATGTCCCCGGCGATGATGGTCGGCACGTTCATGAGCGTGCCCGCCCCGGCGTACAGGATCGTCCGTTCCTCGCCGTTGGCTCCGACATAGGCCAAGCCGCACGGTCCCCGAAAGGATATAGTAGAAATAGGGCGATTCCGTATTCGAAACGTCGATGGTGTGCCGCTTGGGGAAGACGCGCCGGGAGGCGAGGTGCAGCACCTGTTCCCACGGCGTATTCAAATCGCTTACGCGCGAAGACTTCATCAATATGGCCTGCTCGTGATTCATGGACCCCCTCCCCGCCGCCCGAAACGGCGTCAGGTAAAATGTGCCGGAACTCGGACGCTTCGGCAATACTTTTGCGCATCTTGCGGAGAAGTATCTTTTGTTCGGTATCGTCGAATCGTTATCCGCATTGAATGGGCAAGGTGCACGGCGGCCCCTTGTTCCGCTTCATACGGATGGCATCAAAAAAATGGCAGGCGGCACCGAGGGACGTGTCGGGGCCGCCTGCGCGGGAAAGGGGGCGGAAGGGGAGGTTACCGCAGCCACGTCCCGTCAAGCAGTTCCTTGGCGTCACGGGTGAGCGGGAAGACGTCGCGCCGCCCGATGTGTTTCACGTCGAATTTCCTGTTCAGGGCAGCGAAGTGGCGCAGCCCGTAGGCGATGCGGTTCAGGTAGGAATATACCCCGACGGCCCCGGTGGAGAACCTGTCCGCCGCGCTGCCGTAGAGCCCCCGCAGCTCGGGAAGATCGCTGAACAGCTCTTCCTTCGTCGTGCCGAAACGGGCGAGTTCCGGGGGGACTTTGCCCGCCTCAATGAGATCCCCGATCTTTTTGGCGCTCATGGCCGCCGCCATGCTGGACCGGCACAGGCCCACGGCGGAGATGTAGGGCGCGCCGAGGGCCAGCGCCTTGTACACCTGATCCTCGGTCGCAAAGCCCCCCGTGATCGCCACATGCGGGAGTTCCATGCCTTCCGCGGCCAGCTTGTCGAGAATGCCGTAAAGGATGCTTTCCATGACGACCGTGGGGAGGCACCATTCGTTCATCATTTTGCAGGGGCTGTAGCCGGAGCCGCCGCCCGCGCCGTCGAAGGTGACCATATCCACTTGCGCCTTGGAAGCCAGCCGGAGGACATGCTCCAGATCCTCTGGATCGAAGCCCGCCATCTTGAAATACACGTTGGCCATGCCCATGTCGCGGAGTTGCGCGATGCGGCCGATCAGATAGTCGTCGCTCCAGATCGGCAGACGGCCGTAGACGTGGAAGGCGGGGCACGCCTTGCGGCCATAGGCTTCCTGTACGCCGGGATCCCGCGGATCGGGCAGGACAAGGAAACCCTGTTCGCACTTCTTCAGCGCCTCTTCGAGCGTGGGGACGAGGTTCGCGGGCTGGGTGCCCTTGGCGGACTGCCCGAACTTGAATTCGATGGCCTTGGCCCCGCATTCCCGGATGGCGTACTCCGGCACGCCCTGCGCGTCGTCGTCATAGTTGGCCTGAAGGATGATCTGCCCGTATCCCCGGTCATACTTGTTGAAGGCGTCCAGCATTTCCCGGAGCTTCGGGGCGTGGACGACCTTGCCGTTTTCGTAGGCGAGCGTCGGGTCCTTGCTCACGGCCCCTTCGCCGATGACCGCGTTGACGCCCGCCATGGCCGCGCCGCCGAAGTAGTCTGGCCAGTTGAGCTTGATGAGCGCGGGCAGGATGATCGGCAGCGCCAGCTTCACGGGGTTGAGGGTGCCGATCTCCCGTTCGAGCCCCACATGGTAGATGGTGGCGCGATCGGCGTCCAGCGGAGCCCCCATTGCCCCGAAGGATCTGCCGTTGATGTTGAAATGGGAATAATCGACGGGATAGACCTTTTCCGAGGCGATCTGGTTTTCCCCCGTGGTGGTGGGATATACGGTCTCCATGCCCCGGACGGCGGACAGGCCGATCTCGCAGCTGCCGATGCAGTCGGCGGTGCACATGGCGCACATGCCGGAAAAAGAACAGACATGGGACGGATCGCGCATTTTCGTGCGGTTGAACACGGAGCCGAGCGTGGGGCTGTACGACATGGACGTTTCCTCCTTGAAGAACGAAAAAACGGCGCGGCCCGTCCCCCGCGATGGGAAACGGCCGCACCGTCGGTGGCATGGTCAGTCGCGTATGGTCTTGCCGGGACGCGCGCCCGTATGGACGCCGTGATCGACGGCGATCTCGCCGTTGACGAGCACGTAATCGATGCCTTCCGGGTAGACACGCGGATTTTCAAACGTATTCACATCGCGGATGCGGTTTTCGCCGAACACCACCATGTCCGCATCCATGCCGGGCATGATGAAGCCCTTGCGCTTCATGCGGAGTTTGAGCGCCGTGCTGGAGGTCATCTTGCGCACGGCCTCCTCAAGGGTGAGCAGGCGCTTTTCCCGCACGTAACGGGCGATGAACCGGGGGAAGGCCGCATAGGTACGCGGATGCGGCTTGCCGCCGCTCAGCAGGCCGTCGGTGATCAGACACATGGTCGGGTGCTTCATGCCTTCCATTACATCCTCTTCATACATGCCGTGCCCAAGCAGGCCCACGGCAAGGTTTTCCTCGATCAGCAGATCCAGCACCGCGTCCTCGGGCGACTTGCCGAGGGCCTCGCCAAGGGCCACGGCGCTTTTGCCTTCGCACCAGAGGTTCTTTTCGCTGGCGACCGAGGAGACGTAGATGTTCTCCCAGCCCATGACCTGCGAGAAATTTTCCCAGCCTTCGGTGGTGAGCATGTCCTTTTTGACCTGTTCGCGTTCCTCCGCCAAGGCTTTGAGCAGGCCGTCCGTCCCCCGGCTGTGGTACCACGGCGGAACGACGACGTGCATGAACGTGCTGTTGGCCGTATACGGATACTGGGCGATGCCGATGTCGATGCCTTCCCCGCGGGCCCGGTCGATGGTGTCGAGATGCCTGCGGGCGTTCCCCCAGTTCCTGCGCCCCCGCAGCTTGAAATGGGTCACCAGAATACGGATGCCGGTTTCGCGCCCGATGTGGATGACCTCTTCCAATGCCTCGGCCATGTGGTCGGCCTCATTGCGCATATGCATGTCGAGGATGCCGTCGTAGCGGGCCGCGACTTTGGCGAGCGCGACGAGTTCTTCCGTGGACTGGTACTTGTTGGGCGTGTAGATGAGCCCCGCCGAAATGCCGCGCGCGCCTCTCCATGCACCGGGCCACGCTTTCTTCCATAAGGCGCAGTTCTTCGGCGGTGGGCGGCCTGTCCTCCATGCCCATGACGTCGAGGCGCACGGTGCCGAGCCCCACATAGGAACTCAGGTTGACGCTCGGCTTCGCGGCGTCGAGCGCATTGAGATAGGAGGCGAACCCGTTCCAGCCCCACGGTTTCTGGGCTACGCCGTCGAGCCCGGAAATGCTCGTGCTCCACGGCTCCTTGTTCCTGTCGCTGATGGGGGCCACCGACATGCTGTCGAGGCCTACGTTCTCTGTGGTAATCCCTTGCATGATTTTGGGCAAGGCCAACGGCTCATCTATTATCCTCAAATCCGAATGGCTGTGGCTGTCGATGAAGCCGGGGCACAGGATGTTGCCTCCGATGTCGAGCACCGTCCGGGCTTCGGGCATATCGTGGGCCGAACCCACGGCCACGATGCGCCCGTCGCGCACGCCGACGCAGCCTTTGCGCCAGGGGTTGCCCGTCCCGTCCACGATGCGGGCGTTGGTCAAGAGCAGATCCAGCATGAACGCCTCTCCTTGTCAGCCGAGCACGATGCGGCGCGCCAGCTCGTCGTCTTGTTCCGTGATGAAGGGGATGCCCGTTTCCTGAGCCGTTTCGCGGTTGGCGGCGCAGATGTCCGTGCGGTCGATGTGCTCGACGCCGAACTTGCGGGCCCCGGCCATGTGGTGCTGGAGCCCCGCGCCGAGCCGGTCGCACATCGTCCACATGGCGATGGCTCCGTAAGGGATATGTGCCATTTCGTCGGCTCCGAGGCGTTCCTTGAGGGCATGGTATCCGGCGAAGATGGTTTCGGGCGTATCGCCGATGTCGAGGACTGTCTTCGGAAGCGCCGACCACGCGCCGTGGACGCGTTCCCGGCGTTCGGGGTGCAGGGCCCCTTCGATGTTGCAGCCGAGGAAGGCCGGGATCATGAACGAGCGCGACATGCACACAGCCTTGACGTAGGGGGCGCCGAGGGCCAGCGCCTTGAACGCTTGGCTCGGCTTGGCGAGCCCGCCGCCCATGGCGAGATCGACCACCTTCTTCCCGGCGGCGGCCCGCAGGAAGGCGTAATCATGCGCTTTGGCGTGCAGCAGGACGGAGGGGACGCCCCAGTTGTCCAGCATGTCGTTGGGGCTCATGCCCGTTCCGCCGCCGGAGCCGTCGATGGTCAGGAGTTCGAAATCCAGCTCGGAGGCCACCCGTACACGACGCTGCGGGCGAAGATGAAGCGATAGCCCGGCACGAGAAAAGGGATGCCATCCATAGGATGTCATCCCTTTGAATTACGGCTTTAGGGTCAGGACTCGTTATTCTCAAAGAAAGGAAAACAGGGTACGCATGGGACACCTCCGTGCCTCCTGCATACTCTGTTTTCCTTCCCTTGCTACGCATTATTACTTAAAATGCGAAGCGAGTAGCCGATAAAGTGCCGTCACATCAATGGGCTTGGCTATATGCCCGTTCATGCCTGCCGCCACAGCGGCAGCTACATCCTCGTTGAAGGCGTTGGCCGTCATGGCAAGAATGGGGATGGAGTTCGCGTCGGGGTGTACCGAAGCGCGAATGGCTCGTGTCGCCTCATAGCCATCCATGACCGGCATCTGCACATCCATCAGAATAATGTCGTATTGCCCGGTTTCCGAGGCCGTAAAAAGAGCTACTCCCTCTGATCCGTTTTCGGCACTTTCGACCGTGGCCCCTGTCATTTCAAGAAACTCCTGGGCGACTTCACGGTTGAATTCATTGTCTTCAACCAGCAGTATATGCTTCCCCGTAAAGTCATAATGCTGATGTGCAGTTTCCGTCTCTGATTCCGGGGGGGCGGAAACTTCTATTTCTCTCTTCGGAGCCGTGCGCCGTGTTAATGAAGTAAGCGTATTGTAAAGATTGGAAGCGAAAAAGGGCTTGGCGATGAATCCGTTAACTCCAATGGCACGGGCCTTTTCTTCTATCGCTCCCCAGTCATAGGCGCTGATAATGATGATAAGAGTTTCCGGCCCGACTTCATTACGGATACGGCGGACGGTTTCCATGCCATCCATGTCCGGCATTTTCCAGTCTATGAAGCATACGTCGTAACCATCACCACTGACATGGGATTCTTGCACAACCTTCACGGCTTCCGCACCGCTGAGCACCCATCGGGTACGAAGTCCCATTTTATCCAGCAACAGGCAGGCGTGCTCGCAGGTATCGTAGTCGTCATCCACTACGAGCACTTTGAGTGGCTCCAGCTCGCCTTTGCCTTTTTCTAACTGCCGTCCGCTCAGGCCAAAGGGGAGCTCCACAGTAAACTCGGTTCCCCTGCCTTCCTCGCTTTTCACGAATATCGTGCCGCCCAGCAAAGAAACAAGATTTTTGGTAATGGCCATGCCGAGCCCAGTACCACCAAATTTTGAAGCGGTGGAGGATGTGGCCTGTTCAAAGGGGGTATAAAGCCGCTTTATGAACTCTTGGCTCATACCAATGCCCGTATCACGGATAACAAAGCGGAACTGCACATTATTGTTCTTTTTATGGAGCTGGTGTACCTCCAGCCGTATAGAGCCCTCGACCGGGGTGAATTTGAGTGCATTGGACAGAATATTGATGAGAATCTGGTTAAGTCGCAGTGCGTCGCCGAGTAGCTCTTCTTCATCAACCCCGGACAGGGACACCTCAAAATCCAGTCCGCGTTCCAGCGCTTGAGGCTGGATAAGATTGATAACTCCTTGTAGAGATATTTTAAAATTGAACGGCTCATGAGCAATGGTGAGCTTGCCTCCTTCGATTTTGGACATGTCCAACACGTCATTGATAAGGCCGAGCAGATGGCGTGAGGACAGAGCTATTTTGGTGAGGCAATCCTCCATGCGGGATCGATCGTCAAGCCGGGTCAGGGCAATGACCGTCATACCGATAATGGCGTTCATCGGCGTACGGATTTCATGAGACATGTGGGAGAGAAAATTACTTTTGGCGGTATTTGCGTTGCGGGCATTCTCAAGAGCGTCGCTCAGTGCCTGTCGATAGGCAAATTCCTTAGTTTGATCGAATAATACGATAATGCGCTGGCTCAGAACACCATTTAGGAATATGGGATACACCCGGATATTGAAGCGGCGTCCCTCTTCACCAAGCACGATGTCCCGTTCCTTCATATTTGAGGACGTATCGTCGAGCACTGCGCGCAACCAGTCGCTGTCCTTACACGCTAGAAGAGAATATAATTTTCTGTAATCATGAATAAATTTTTCAGGCGGTACGCCTATGACGCGTTCACTATTTGAGCTCACATATTCAAAAGATTTATCTTCGCGTGAAATGAAAAATATTTCATCTATGTTGGCTGCAAGCAGATTGAGGAGTTTTTCGCGGTATGCGCTCTCCTTGTATTTATCCCATTCCAGTTTGCGGGTG
>ENA-ORTP01000981-ORTP01000981.1-human-gut-metagenome-genome-assembly--contig:-NODE-981-length-32221-cov-15.777405_pt1 | contig 32221 bp, 29 predicted proteins | sample MGYA00241913_ERZ509190 | MGnify/ENA primary metagenome ERZ509190 (study PRJEB26280, sample SAMEA2338839) | human gut metagenome | biome: human gut; feature: human-associated habitat; material: faeces...
TTATTTGCTATGCCCTTTATTTCTTGGCTGTCTTCTACTTATTTGTTTCAAACTTATTTTCCTCCCAGAAATATTTTTTGCGGGCGGTACCGCTGTTTTTCCTCTTCATACTGGTAAAGCCCGATAAACTGGTCTTCACTGTCGTACACACGAACAGTAAAACAGCAGGAATTTCCATCTCGCTCCGGTTCCGCTGTACCGGCATCCGCAGCAGTCCTGTTTTCACCGCTTTCCACTGTAAAAAGCTCCTCTGCATCCCGGAAAGGATTTCCATTGTGTACCAGCTTATCGCCCTCTCCCGGCTTCATACAGAATTTCGGATAATCCAGAAATACAGAATCAACCGGAAGCACATGCTCCTCCACTCTTCCTTCATCCCGAAGAGCCTCAATCTGAGACAGAGTCAGACTGTCCTCCAGGCGGAAGCGGTCTACCCGTGTGCGGAGAAGAGACTCCATACACCCGCCGCATCCTAACTTTCTTCCAATATCGTAACACAGAGTTCTGATATAGGTGCCTTTGCTGCAGGAAACATGGAAGGTTACCCGCGGCAAAGCGATTTCTTCTATCTGAATATCCAGAATTTCCACCGGACGGGCCTGTCTTTCAATTTCCTTTCCCGCCCTGGCCAGCTCATACAGCTTTTTGCCGTTGACCTTTAACGCCGAGTACATGGGCGGCACCTGCATATAATGCCCCAGGAAACTCATAACAGCCTCCCTTACCGCCTCTTCGGTCAAAGCCTCTGCCGCCTCCGGATTCTCTGCCAGAACGGTTCCGGTTGTATCCTGAGTATCCGTCTCCTTCCCCAGAAGAAGAACCGCCCGGTAGGACTTCGTTTTATCTGTCAGCATATCACAGAGTCTGGTTCCTTTCCCCAGGCAGACGGGCAGTACCCCCTCTGCTGCCGGATCCAGAGTACCGGTATGGCCGATTTTCTTCATCCGCAAAATACCTCTCATTTTTGCGACAACATCATGAGAGGTATAGCCTTTTTCTTTATATACGTTAATAATACCGTCCACTACGCTTCATACTCCTTCATCTGTCTGTCAATATGCTCGGACAGATTGTTGATGACGTCGTGTACGCTTCCGCTCATTGTACAGCCGGCAGCTCTCACATGACCGCCGCCGCCGAAATAGGAAGCAACCTTGCTGACATCCACATAGTTGTTGGAGCGCATGCTGACTTTGTATACATGATTTTCCGTTTCGTGAAGGAAAATCGCAACCTCCACGCCTTCTGTTACCCGCATCTGATCCACAATTCCATCCAGATCAGAGCTTTCCACTCCATAAAAAATCATATCCTTGCGGCGTACCACACTGAATATGCACTTTCCATGCAGAAACGTTACGCTCTCCAGAAGGGCCCGGCCCAGAATCTGGTTCTGAACATAGGTTTTCCGGTAAAAGCTGTCGTCAATAATCCGGGAAAACGGAATGCCGCGGCTCATCATATCGCCTGCAGCTTCCATGGTTTTTGCCGTGGTATTGCTGTTTTTAAATACATTGGTATCGTGAATAATTCCTGTGTAGATACAGGCCGCTGCTGCGGTGCTGATTTTATCCTTTTCCAGGAATCCATAAATAACCTCGCAGGTGGAGCTGGCGTCCGGCACAACCGCATTTTCCTCGCAGTATCCTCTGTTTGTAATGTGGTGATCCAGACAGATACTGTGGGCTGCCGTCTCAAGATAACGGCCAAACGCACCCAGTCTCTCTTTGTCAGCGCTGTCCAGGCAGATACATAAATCGTAGATAACATCCTCTGCCGGGTTCTGGCTGATCTGATCAAAATAATCAAGATAACTGAATTTTACCGGCGGCTTCTCCAGGTAAACCTGAACGGTTTTCTCCGGATACTGCTCCTTTAAATAGTTGCATACCGCCAGACAGGAGCCGACGCAGTCGCCGTCGGGACGAATGTGTCCCAGAACGGCAATCGTCTTTGCTTCTTCTACCATCTGCAGCAATCTGTTCATCTGCATGATCCTCACCCTTTCCATCAATCCTGCACCATCTGTTTTTCCTTACGATGCCATCAATCTTTCAAGTCTCTGGTTACCTCATCAATGAGCCTTGACATATTTACGCCATGCTCAATGGACTGATCCAGCACAAAGCTGATTTCCGGTGTATTCCGCAGGTTCACACGGCGGGCAAGCTCGCGGCGGATATAGCCCACCGCGCTTTTCAGCCCTGTAATCGCCTCTTTCGCCCGCTCCTCGTCTCCAAGGACGCTGATGTATGCCTTGCAGTATTTCAGATCCGGAGTTACCTCCACTGCCACAACGCTGGTCATGGCGCCGTTTACCCGGGGATCCTTGATTTCCAGACGGATAATTTCACTTAATTCCCGCTGTACTTCCATGTTGATTCTTGTATTTTTAATGCTGTTTTTTCTCATATTTCTTTCCTTCCTGATGTCAGGCGGCATTGGCCGGCCACACGCCCGGAATGAAGCTTAGCGGGGCACCTCAACCATCATATATGCCTCTACCATATCATCTTCCTGAATATCGTTAAACTTCTCAAATACAAGTCCGCACTCGTAGCCGGTTGCTACTTCCTTCACGTCATCCTTAAACCGCTTCAGGGATGCCAGACCGCCCTCGAAAATCTGCTCGCCGTCGCGGGTAATGCGGCAGGAACATCCTCTCTGGAACTTTCCGTCCATAACGTATGCACCGGCAATGGTACCTACTCCGGATGCCTTGAAGGTCTGACGAACAACTGCATGACCGATTACCTTTTCCTCGTAAACCGGATCCAGCATACCCTTCATAGCAGCCTCTACATCCTCGATTGCCTGGTAAATTACCCGGTACAGACGGAGATCTACCTTCTCCCGCTCTGCAATGGATTTGGCCGTTGCATCAGGACGCACATTGAAGCCGATAATAATTGCATTGGATGCAGATGCCAGGGAAACGTCGGACTCGTTGATTGCACCTACGCCGCCGTGGATAACCTTTACTACAACCTCTTCGTTGGACAGCTTCACAAGACTCTGCTTTACTGCCTCTACAGAACCCTGTACGTCAGCCTTGATAATCAGCGGCAGCTCTTTTACATTACCTGCCTTGATCTGGCTGAACAGATCATCCAGAGACAGCTTGGATTTGGTATCCTCAAGCAGCTTGTTTTTGCTTTCTGCAATGAAAGTCTCTGCATAGGAACGTGCTTCCTTCTCGTTTTCTGTAGACATCAGCACATCACCTGCGCCCGGAACGTCATTCAGTCCCAGGATCTCAACCGGCATGGACGGGCCTGCCTCTTTTACGCGGCATCCCTTATCATCCATCATTGCGCGGACCTTACCGTAGCAGGGGCCGGCTGTTACATTATCTCCAACCCGCAGAGTACCCTTCTGTACCAGAATGGTAGCTACCGGTCCTTTTCCTTTATCAAGCTCTGCCTCAATAACAAGACCTCTTGCCTTGCGGTTGGGGTTCGCCTTTAACTCCTTCACCTCTGCTGCCAGAAGAATCATCTCCAGAAGCTCCGGAATTCCTTCTTTTGTATGAGCAGAAACAGGAACGAAAATAGTGCTGCCGCCCCAATCCTCGGGAATCAGCTCATACTCGGACAGCTCCTGCTTTACTCTGTCTACATTGGCGCTGGGCTTATCGATCTTGTTGATTGCAACAATAATCTCTACCTCTGCTGCCTTTGCATGGTTAATTGCCTCAATGGTCTGGGGCATAACGCCGTCGTCTGCAGCAACAACCAGAATTGCAATATCTGTAGACTGGGCGCCGCGCATACGCATAGCGGTAAATGCCTCATGTCCCGGTGTATCCAAGAAAGTAATCTGCTGTCCCCGTACATCTACAGTATAAGCACCGATGTGCTGGGTAATTCCTCCTGCCTCTCTGGAGGTTACATTGCTCTGTCTGATTGCATCCAGAAGAGAGGTTTTACCATGGTCAACATGGCCCATAACGCAGACAACCGGCGGTCTGGAAACCATATCTTCCTCATTTTCCTCATCTTCCTTCAGAAGCTCGGCAATTACATCTACCTTTTCTTCCTTCTCGCAGAGAACCTCGTACTCCATAGCGATCTCTTCTGCCTTTTCAAAATCGATCTCAGAGTTTAAGGTTACAATCTGTCCCTGAAGGAACAGCTTCTTAACAATTGCGGAGGGCTGCAGCTTCATCTTTTCAGCCAGATCCTTAATGGTCAGAGACTCCGGAATGGTAATCACCTTAATGGTTTCCTCCACCTTCTCTGCCACCGGCTTCTGAGGCATAATAAACGGATGCTTGGATACCTTTCCGCCCTTGCGTCCTGCTCCGTCCTCCATGTTTCTTGTTTTGTCATAACGGTCATTTTTATGAGCATTCTTTACCTGACGGTTGCTGCTGGGCTTAGTCTGAATCGGTGTATCGTAATTCTTTGCGCCGCCGTCTCTCTGACCCTGACGTCCGGAACCGCTGCGGTTTCCGCCAAAGCCGCCCTGACCCTGACTTCTTCCGTCTCTGTTTCCGCTAAAGCCGCCCTGGCCGCCGCGGTTGTCACGATTGCCGCCAAAACCGCCCTGACCCTGGCTTCTTCCGTCTCTGTTTCCGCCAAAACCGCCCTGGCCGCCGCGGTTGTCACGATTGCCGCCGAAGCCGCCCTGACCGCGGTTATCGCGGTTGCCGCTAAAGCCGCCCTGGCTGCGGTTGTCACGGTTGCCGCCAAAGCCGCCCTGACCGCGGTTGTCGCGGTTGCCGTTAAAGCCGCCCTGGCCGCCGCGATTGTCGCGGTTGCCGCCAAAGCCGCCCTGACCGCGATTGTCACGGTTATCGCGATTGCCATTAAAGCCGCCCTGACCGCGGTTGTCACGATTGCCGCTAAAGCCGCCCTGACCCTGGCTTCTTCCGTCTCTGTTTCCGCTAAAGCCGCCCTGGCCTCTTCCGTCACGTCCTGCTGCCTGGCTCTGTGCCGGTGCTGCAGACGGTGCTGCTTCTCTTACAGAAGACTGGCCTGCCGGAGCGCTGCTCTGCTGAGAACGCTGCTGATTCTGCGGACGCTGAGTCGGACGCTGCTGGGAGTTCTGAGGACGATATACTGCCGCCAGTTTCTTTTTCGGGGAATCTCCCTCTGCCTTCTTATCTCCGGCGCCATCAGATGCCTTTTTTCCCATACCTGCCTGTGCATCGGTCATATTGGAAGAATTGGATTTTACATCCTGATTCTCTTTCTGAAACACATCCAACACCTCCTTACTTGTTTTTCCTGTCTCTTTTGCCTGGTCATTTACTCTCACACTCACTACCTCCGATCATATTCATTTGTTTCACGATTGCCTTCGCCAGCCCTTCCTCTACCACAGCAAGAGATGCCCGCATCTCTTTTCCCATGGCGTGGCCCAGCTCATCTTTTCCGCCGAAATAGCAGATTGGAACTTTATAGTAAGTACACATATTGGTGAACATCTTTTTCGTATTGTCAGATGCCTCTTCCGATACAATCACCAGATGGGCGGTGCCGCCCTTTACCGCTTTTTCCGTAGAAAACTCTCCGCTGGCTGTTTTCCCGGCCTTGGTTGCAAGGCCAATCAGATTTAAAATTTTCTGTCGGTTATCCAAGCTGCTCCATCTCCTTTTCCAGTGTCTCATATACCTCTTTCGGAATCGCCATCTTAAAAGAGCGCTCCAGACCCCTGCCCTTTACAGCCTTCCGGAAACACTCCATGCAGGGGCACAGGTAAGCTCCCCGTCCGTTTTTCCTGCCGGTGGTATCCAGCGTAAAGGTTCCTTCCGGAGTCTTTAAAATCCGAATCATCTCTTTTTTGTTTTTCATTTCCCCGCAGCCGACACACTGCCGCTGGGGAACCTTCTTTGCACTTACCAAATTCTCACATCCTATCTGCTTTTCATCCACATTCTGTTACTGTTTATTCGGAAAGCTCGGCTGAATATTCGTCAGTAGCGGAAACCTCAAAATCTGCATCGAGGTTATCATATACGCCCTCTTCCTGATAATCAATGCCCATCTCCTCGAACAGTCCCATCTCACGGGCCTGTGTCTCGCTCTTGATATCAATCTTGTATCCGGTCAGTCTTGCTGCCAGTCTTGCATTCTGGCCTTCTTTACCGATTGCCAGAGAAAGCTGATAATCCGGAACAATAACCTGAGCCTCTCTTGATTCCTCATCTGCCACAACGCAGATTACCTTTGCAGGGCTCAGCGCATTTTCAATCAGGAACGCCGGGTTTTCATCCCAGATAATAATATCAATCTTCTCGCCTCTCAGCTCGTTAACAATAGAGTTAACTCTTGCGCCGTTCATACCGACACATGCGCCAACCGGATCTACGTTCGGATCATTGGACCAGACAGCAATCTTGGTTCTGGAGCCTGCCTCACGGGCGATAGCCTTGATTTCAACAGTACCGTCCTTAACCTCTGTTACCTCTTCCTCAAACAGACGCTTCACCAGATCCGGATGGGTTCTGGATACGGAAATACGCGGTCCCTTGGGAGTGTCCTTTACCTCCAGCACAAATACCTTAATGCGCTCGGTCGGCTTAAATACCTCACCCTTTACCTGCTCTGCCTCGTTTAAAATAGCGTCCACGCGGCCCAGGTTGATGCTCACATTGCGGCCCAGATAACGCTGTACAATACCGGTAACCACATCCTTTTCCTTGCGGTACCATTCGTTAAACTGCATGCTGCGCTCTTCCTCACGGATCTTCTGCAGAATCACATTCTTTGCATTCTGGGTGGCAATACGGCCAAAGGACTTGGACTCAATGGGGAAATGAACCACATCACCCAGATTGTACTTGGGGCTCTTCATCTTGGCCTCTGCCAGACTGATCTGCATCACCGGATCTTCTACCTCTTCCACTACTTCTTTTTCTGCGTAAACAGAAAAATCACCTGTCTCCGGATTGATGTTGACCTTCACATTGTCAGCCTTTCCGAAATGGTTCTTGCAGGCAGTCAGAAGAGAATTCTCAATGGCCTCCAGCAGTGTTTCCTTGCTGATATTTTTTTCTTTTTCCAGCAAATCCAGTGCTTCAATTAATTCCTTATTCATGGTTTATCCTCCTAAAATCCAATACGCTTCTGCTATCGTTCACAGGACGTATTCTCCTGTAAATTAGAAATCAAGCGCCAGACGAATCAGCGCGATATCTCCCCGCTCAAATGTTTCCTGGCTTCCATCCTCTGTTTCAATGGTTACGGTATCCTTGTCATAAGACTTCAGAGCGCCCTCAAATTCCTTCTGTTTGTTACGGGCCTTGTACAGGCGAATCTCCACCTGTTCTCCCAGACTCCGCTCAAAGTCCTTATCCTTCTTCAGGGGTCTGCCCAGTCCCGGAGAGCTGACCTCCAGAATGTAGCTGTCCTCAATGAAGTCCTCTTTATCCAGCCAGTCACTGAGCACACGGCTGATTACCTCACAGTCATCTACGGTAATTCCGCCTTCTTTGTCAATGTAGGCTCTCAGGTACCAGTTTCCCGCTTCCTTTACATATTCTACATCTACCAGCTCAAACTGATGCTCTTCAAGAAGCGGCAGCAGAAACTGCTCTGTTCTGGATTCATAAGTTTCTTTTCTGGTCATGATTTCACCTCTCTTCCTTCTGCTGCAGACCATTTTATGTATCTTTTCAAACTCCTGATACATAAAAGTGAGAGTGGACATCTGCCCACTCTCTATTAGTCATTCTATCATGTTATCATATGTAGTATATCACTACAATATGTGAAATGCAAGGGTTTTCTTTGCTTTCCAGTACAAAATGCCCTCTTCATCCTTCCGTTCCAGAAAGCCCTCCCCGTACAGATACTCCAGGCAGGAGAAGGTTTTTACCCATATCTGGGTACAGGACATAAAGTGCCGGTAATCCGGCGGTCCCTGGCTTCTTCCGTAGGCTCTCACACCCACGTCTCTGGTCGTCAGAAAGCCCCCGTCCTTTTCCAGAACGCCCTTCATGATCGAGCATTTATCCATATATCCCCGGACAACCCGGTCTACCTCTTTTCCGATATCCCGGATCTGTCCGCCGTGAGCCGGCAGAAAAAGACAGTCCGCATAGAAATGCTTCAGCTGCTCCAGGCTGCTGAGGTAACTGCGCAGCATTCCCCAGCCCTTGTACTGGGTACACACAATCGGAACAATGTCCGTCATAATCTGATCTCCGCAGAAAAGCAGCTTATGTTCCTCATCGTACAGTCCGCACTGACCGTTGGTATGCCCCCGCAGAGGAATCACCTGAAAATGGAATTCTCCGTAATGAAGCATCGTTCCCGGCGGCGTGGGAACAAAGTCAAAATCCTCTGTTTTTCCTATACTCTCGTAGGTTCTGTCTGTATACTCCATAATCGTCCCAAACAGCTCCGGTGTATATTCTTCCGTCACCCCTACGGTTCTGAGACTGGCAATCCTGGTAGCCTCATCGGCAAGGTAACAATGGCGCAGATCCGCTCTTTTTTTCGTCTCATCCGGATTCATCAGAATCCGTGCGCCCTTTGCCGCATAATACTGCACCAGCCCGCTGTGATCCGGATGATCGTGCGTAATAAAAATATCCAGATCCCGGCAGGAAATATCCAGACGTTCCAGCATCTTATCTATGATCTCCCTGTCCTGAGGGGTATCCATAGAGGTATCCACCATCAGGCTGCGGATAGGCTGCTTTACTACAAAAAGATTGCGGGGAACATATCTCTGTCCCGGATATCGGATCGTATGTTCATATATATTGTGAAAGACCTCTTCCATATACATGCTCCCTCCTCCCTTCTCTACGTCTATTGTAAAGATGTGCTCCGAGAATGTCAAATGCTTTCTTGCATACTGCCTATGGCAGAAAACCTGCAGACCAAAACCGGCCTTTTTTTCAGAATCACAGGAAAATCAGGCAGAAAACAGGTGTCCCTCATTCTGAATTCATCATAAACTGTACTATGCGGTATCTATTGCCTGAAGCTTATGAACAGAAGGAGGCAGACTATATGAAACCAAAGCTTGAAGCATGCAGCGTCAGTTACTCCTACCATACTCTGGAGGGGGAAACTCCGGCGCTTTCCGATATTTCTTTTTTTATCAATCCCGGAGAATTTCTTGCTGTCGTAGGTCCGTCCGGATGCGGCAAATCCACTCTGCTTTCTCTTTTAAGCGGTCTTCTCCAGCCGGAAAAGGGAAGTATTTTTATTGACGGAATTCCCATCTGCGACTCTCCATCCACCATCGGATACATGTTCCAGAAGGATCACCTGTTTGAATGGCGCACCATTTACGGAAATGTATCTCTCGGACTGGAAATCCAGAAGAAGCAAAGCAGCGCCGCCAAAAAAGAGCTGGAGGAAATGCTTTGCGCTTACGGTCTGGAAGGCTTTGAGCAGTCTCACCCCTCCGAGCTTTCCGGCGGCATGCGCCAGCGGGCCGCCTTAATCCGGACCCTGGCCCTGAAACCGGATCTCCTGCTTCTTGACGAACCTTTTTCCGCGCTGGACTATCAGACCCGCCTGGCTGTCTGCGACGATATCAGCGCAATTATCCGGGAAACGAAAAAAACAGCCCTGCTGATTACCCATGATCTTGCCGAGGCAATCAGTATGGCTGACCGGATTCTTGTTCTGTCCCGCCGTCCCGGAAAAGTAAAGGCTGTTTTTCCGGTTTCTTTCCCTGATGAGTATGACACTCCCCTGAAGCGGAGAAATGCGCCGGAATTTTCCGGATATTTCCACCAGGTGTGGAAGGAGCTGATTTCATGAATATAACTGTTCAGAATGAGACGTCTTCTTGTACTGCTTCGCTGAACAAGAAGCAGTGGAGATTTCCCTCCGTCCTGGATAGTTAATAGCGAATAACGAATGCGCCCTTGCATATCCTTGTGCCGGGGCGCAGCTGTATTTGCAGTATTCTTCATCCTTCCTCTGCGACGGTTTTGGGGGAACACCTGTAACCGCCTTCGTCTGCGACATGATATTATGTATTTTCTGCAAATCGAAAACCAGAACTTATCAATAACAGAACTTAAGCTTCGCCTGAGTTTGTGCAGAATTTGTCTTTCCTCTCCTAAAATGCAAAATCCACTCCAAATTTCAATGCTCAGAATTGTGTTAAGATTTTCCCCCAATCTTTGTAAAAAAGTCTCCGCTAGCAAGAAAGTTGCTTCCCTGCTGCATTCCTGCCACGCAAAAAAGCCAGACTGGAATAAAAACATATCCGGCCTGGCCTTCTTATTCCACGCTTTCCTATTCACGCGCCTCCATCATAAAGGTCCACGGAGATTCCATAATTACAGTTCCCTCCTGGTTTACCAGCCTGGTCATAACCTTCAGGATTCCCTTGCCCGGTTTGGAGCTGTGTCTTGCTTCAGTCGGAACCATTTCCAGATGTACTGTATCTCCGATGCACAGAGGAGCCAGATATTTGGCTGTCAGCTCCAGAAATGCAATTGTGGTTCCCTCATAAATGCCGGACTGATTGGATAAGCCTGTAGCAATAATCAGTCCCAGTGCTCCGTGAGCAACACGCTTGCCGAACATATTGTTTTTTGCAAACTCATCATCCATGTGCAGAGGGTTAAAATCACCGGAGAGACCTGCAAAATTTGCAACGTCTGCTTCTGTAATGGTTCTTCCCACAGTTTCATATAGTTTTCCTATTTCAAATTCTTCCAGATACAGTCCTCTGCCTTCGTATGCCATATGTATCATCCTCTCTTTCTTTTTAAGTGAACAAAAACTCCCTGCCTGAATCCAGTCAGATTGCCTCAGCCCTGTCTCAGCGGAATTTTGCAGGACGTTTTTCTTTAAAGGAAGCAAATCCCTCCTGCTGATCCGGAGTTCCAAAGCAGGCGGCCATATATCCCAGCTCGATATTTTTTCCTATATCAAGATCCATGCTTGCGCCGCCTGTCATAGCGGCCTTGGCCATGGCAATGGCAGATGCAGAATTATCTGCAATCTGATTTGCCATCTCATACACCCGGTCCATAAGCACATCTCCTGCCACAACCTCGTTCAGGATTCCCAGCTTCAGAGCATCCCCGGCCGTCATCATTTTGCCTGTAAACACAATCTCCTTAGCCTTGTTCATGCCTACGCATTTTGGAAGACGCTGAGTTCCCTGAAAGCCCGGAGTAATTCCCAGAGTTACCTCAGGAAGCCGGAACTTTGCCCGTTCACTGGCGATTCGGATATCTGTGCAAAGCACAAACTCCAGACCTCCGCCGAAAGCATATCCGTTTACTGCCGCAATGGTCGGCTTTTTCAGCTGCTCGATTTTCCGGAAAAGCTCTCCGCCCTTCCGGGAATACTCGATAATGTCATAGCTGTTTTTGCCGTCCATCTCATGAATATCCGCGCCGGAAATAAAAGATTTTCCCTCACCGGTAAATACCACCACACGGACACTGTCATCTGCGGCAGCCTCGTCTGCTGCCGCATTCAAATCCTCCAGCATCTGGCTGTTTATCGCATTTAATGCCTCCGGCCGGTGAAAAGTAATAGTTGCAATCCCGTCTTTCCTGTCAAGCAAAACTGTCTGATATGACATAACCAATTCACCTCTTATTCTTTATTCTATCACAGCTTCTGTCTTTCTCATATCTTAAAAGACATAAGTTTGTCCTGTTAATACAATATAAAGCAGCATCAGGATAACGGTAATAATCGGTGCAACACAGAATACAAATGCACAGGGCAGATAAGAATTCTTGTGGTTATTTCCTGTGTAGCTGATTACGGATACAACCAGTCCGCAGTGCGGCAGAGAATCCAGTGTCAGAGCTGCAATTGAGGTACAGCGTGCCAGAGCTGCCAGGTTTACATGGTTTGCATTGACTGCCAGATCACCGATGAAGTTTTCAATAACAACCGGCATTGCCAGACCGATACCGCCGGTACCAGAACCGGTAACACCGGCAAGACCTCCGACTGTAATAACAGATGCTACAATCGGGTTGCTTACTGCGCCTACCAGCATACCGCACAGAGGAGCGTAAGCCGGAACTGCCTGTACTACAGAACCAAATCCAACGATTGCTGCTGTATTAAACAGAGAAGATACGCCGCCCATAGCGCCATCGCTCATCATTCCCCAGAATTTGCTTAAATCAAAGCTGCGGAAGAAGCAGATAACAGCTGCCAGAATACCTACCAGAAGAGATACCGGAACAGGCAGCTTTACTACGTTCAGAACAACAATCAGCACTACCATAGGAAATGCAGCTACCATCCAGGACGGACGGCGGGAAGAATCCTTTGCTTCTTTCTCAGCCATAATTTTCCGATCCGCCTCTGTCAGTTCATAATGCTCGCCATTTTTACGGCAGCGCTTTGTATAGTAGAATACAAAACCAACTACCAGAATCATTTCAAAAACTGCAAACACAATACCGGGAACCAGCCAGGAAGAGGGGCTTACGCCCAGAGCTGTTGCCGGCAGCAGGTTATGAGCCTGCGGAGATCCGGGGAACCAGCCGGAAGAAGTTCCTGCTCCTGCGAAATAATACAGAGGCAGCAGACGTCTCGGAATATCAGCCTCTTTAAACAGAGACAGCATCAGCGGATACATTGCAAAGAATGCCACGAATACGGAAACGCCGCCGTAGGTCAGAACCCAGCCGACCAGCAGGATAGCCGGAATAACTGCTTTTGCGCCCAGCTTTCCTACGATTGCCTCAGCAATGGCATCTGCAGCGCCGGAGTTATCAAACAGCTTTCCGAAAATCGCACCCAGAACGAAAATGCAGAAGTTCTTGGTAAAATATCCGCCCAGACCGCTTACATAGGAGCCTTCTGCGCCGGTCATACCGTTAATCATGTAGTTTACCATTCCAACATCTGCGCCTGCGCCGGTAAAAAGAGCTGCAGTCAGCAGACAGAACATGGAAGCAATTACTGCTGAATAGAAAACAGGCACACCCTTAAATACAAGGATAATAACCAGTGTAATACTTAATAAAATTAAAAAGATTCCCATACTCTTACTGTCCCTTTCTCTCGTTCATCATGGATTCCAGACCCATCAGTGTCTCTGAAAACAACCGTGCATCCATAAGCGGTACCTCGGCCGGAATCACCGGTTCAAATTCCATATATGGAAGAATATCTTTTTCAATGCTGATTCCCGGAGCCACCTCAGCCAGCTCCAGTCCCTGATCAGTTACCCGGAATACGCAGCGGTCTGTAATGAACAGAACCTTCTGGTGATGCTTCCGGCTGAATTCAGCACTGAATGTAACCTGCTCTACTGATTTTTTGAATTTTACTTTTTTGCCTTCCTGAAGAATCACCAGCCTGCCATCCTCGATGGTTTCCTTCAGGCCGCCTGCCGTCATGGTTCCGCAGAAAAGAACAGTCTGGGTTGACTGGGAAATGTCCACCAGTCCTCCGCAGCCGGCAATCTTTTTGCCAAAGCGGCTTACATTTACATTTCCGGCTCCGTCTACCTCGGCAAAGCCCAGACAGGTCAGCTCCAGATTGCCGCCGTTGTAATAGTCAAACTGAGAAGTCATGGGAAGTGCTGCCCAGGCATTTACTGCACATCCAAAGTCCTGACCGCCTGTAGGAACGCCTCCTACCAGACCGCTCTCAATGGTCAGTGTCAGCTGAGCCCCTACGCCTTCCTCTGTTGCCACTGCCGCTACGCCCTCCGGAATACCGATTCCCAGGTTTACTACAGAATTGGGAACCAGCTCCATAGCAGCTCTTCTTGCAATTACCTTTCTCTCATCAAAAGGAATCGATGCAAAATTCACTCCATCCAGCTTATAATGTCCGGACAGAACCGGATTGTAATAAGAGCCTGGTGTCTGACGATGATTTTCCAGCGGATTCTCGCTGACTACAACGGCATCGACCAGATTTCCGGGAATGACCACACTGCTTCTGTCGATAGAAGCGCCGGATACATAATTTTTAACCTGGACAATTACCTTACCGCCCATGGCTTTTACTGCCATTGCCACATCCAGAGCATCTACGGGAGCGCCCTCTTCTTCCATAGTAATGTTTCCGTGCTCATCGGCCGTTGTACCGCGGATTAAACCGATATCCAGCTTTGGAACCTTGTACAGAAGGAATTCCTCACCCAGAATATCCACCAGCTCTACAAGATTTTCTGAAGCCGCATCATTCAGCCGTCCGCCCTGAAGACGCGGATCGCAGAACGTATTTAAGCCGATTCTTGTAATTTCTCCCGGCTTACCTGCTGCAGCTGCCCGGAACATGTGGGCAATAACTCCCTGCGGGAAGTTGTAGGCTGCCACCTTGTTCTCATTGGTCAGATCCATCATGCGGGAATTATTCGCGAAATGTCCGGTAATATACCGGGTAATCAACCCCTCATAGGTCATGTCGTAAATTCCCTGATCTCTGTTGTTGCCGTTTCCTGCCGCATGCATTACCGTAAGATTACACGGATGTCCTGTTTCCTGGTACCGCTTTGCGATCTCCAGATACAGTTCTCTCGGCGTGGTCATCAGCATAAAGCCTGATACTGCAACCCCAGCTCCGTCCGGAATCAAATCCAGGGCATCATGAATGCTCATTCTCTTGTCCATATGAAAACCCTCCTGAATTGTTTTGCAGAACCCTCTTCTGCATCTTCAATTATTTTATAAGCAAGAATCGTGCCAACTTGTCCTCTTCGATTTTTCAACAAAAATGATACATTTTTAACAATATATTTTTCTCTCGTTGCACATTCGCATCATTATTCCCGTGCAGCAGCGCAACATCGATACAGAAATGCATCATTGTTGCATTTCTGCATCTTCAATGATATAATCGTTTTTAAGAAGCCAAAACCGGAAATCCGGCGAATTTCTGGAAATCGGATAAAATAAGGAGCTGTCAGTCTATGAAAAAAGAATCCGTTCTCAACAGTACCCAAAATTTATATAAAACAATCATCAACGCTTCCTATGACTGTTTCTGTGTCACTGACAGTACGGGACATTATATCGTAGCAAATCAGGCTACGTTAGACAGCATGCAGCTGAAAGAGGAGGAAGTTCTGGGGAAAACTCCCTATGATCTGATGTTTGATAATGTGTACAACCACTCCACCATTCTGGAGGCCATTAAAACAAAAAAACCAGTTACGGATCTGGTCAATGTCAGAGGAGTCCAGCGCCTTTCCACCAGCGTTCCCTATTTTGACCAGGACGGAAACCTGGAATATGTAATCACCAACAACCGTTCCGATATCGTTATGGACGAATTTGCACGCCTTCTTGCCTATGAACAGGAACAGCATGCCCATTATAAAAATATTACCAACTACCTCTGCAGCTCTACAGAGACAAAAATGATATGCACCAGTCCGCAGATGCACGCCCTTCGCTGGGAGTGCTCCACCATTGCCTCCACCAACAGTCCTGTCATGCTGTTTGGCGAATCCGGTGTAGGAAAGGAACTGGTTTCAAAATTTATCCACTCGGAAAGCCCACGCAGCAGCCAGCCCTTTATTCCTGTCAACTGTTCTGCAATTCCTCCGGAACTGTTTGAATCGGAGTTTTTCGGTTATCGCCCCGGGGCATTTACCGGCGCCAGCTCCAAGGGAAAAACAGGGCTCCTGCAGATGGCGGATCACGGCACTCTTTTTCTGGACGAGTTAGGCGAGCTTCCTCTGCTGATGCAGTCCAAGCTTCTGCGTTTTATTGAAAGCGGGGAATTTTATCCGGTAGGAAGCAGTAAAACAGAAAAGGTTGATGTGCGTATTATTACCGCCACCAACCGCAATCTTCTTGAGATGGTTCAGGAAAAAACCTTCCGCAGTGATTTATACTACCGCCTTCATGTGCTTCCCATTCATATTCCGGCCCTTCGTGACAGACCGGATGATATCGAAGCCATCTCTCTTTATTTTATAGATCATTATAATCAGAAATACTATAAGCGTACCTATCTGTCTGAGAATAATATGGAATTTCTTCTGCATTATTCCTGGCCGGGCAATGTCCGTGAGCTGCGCAATGTCATCGAACGTGCTGTTCTGATCTCACCTCCGGACAGACGGGAGCTTCCCCTGAATCAGATGTTTTCCTCGGATCCCTTTTTCTCCGATGTGCCGGAGCAGACCGCCCACAGCAGCAGCGGCATTTCCATGCCATCCCTGGATCTCCCGCTTCAGGATGCCCTGGAACAGTTTGAACAGCAGTATATTCAGGCTGTCATTGACAAAAACAGGGGACAGCTCAGCGAAACCGCCCGCTCTCTTGGAATTCACAGAACCACCCTTTACCGGAAACAGCAAAAAAATAAAATCCTCACATCTCTGTGAGGATTTTATTTTTTTCGTTTTTTATACTCCTGCTCCGTAAATCAGGTTCGGCAGGAAGAGAACCAGCTTCGGACAGAATACACAGATTGCCAGTGTTGCCAAAATCGCAACAAACAGCGGTATGGAGTATTTCGTCGTCTCCTCCACCGAGCAGTCCATAATATTCGAACAGGTATACAGCGCCACGCCAACCGGCGGTGTGGAACATCCCATGGTTACAATGGTCATCATAATAATACCAAAGTGTACCGGATCGATTCCGTACTGAGTGATAATCGGAATCAGAATCGGAGTTACAATCAGGGTAATAACTGTTGTCTCCATGAACATACCGAAAATAGTCAGCATAATCAGGATCAGCAGAAGCAGAACGTACTTGTTGCTGGTCAGACCTACCAGCATGGTGGTCAGGGTCTTGGGCAGCTGGTCAAATACAACGCCGTAGCTGAAGATTCCGGAAAATGCCAGAATCATAGTAATAACAGACAGGTCTTTTACACTGTCAATTACACACTTTTTGAATTTCTCCAGGGTCAGCTCCTTGTAAATGAATGCGCCTACTACCAGTGCATAGAATACAGCGAAGGCACCGGACTCAGAAGGAGTCATAACACCAAAACGGATCAGCACGATCAGAAGAATCGGGAATAACAGAGCCCAGATACTCTCTACACATGCCTTGAAAATAACGGACGGAGAAGAGGGCTTCTCATGATCCGGCTTGTATCCATGATGACGGGCAGACCAGGAGGTTGCAATCATCATAAAGATACACATAATAATTCCGGGAAGGAAACCTGCTACAAACAGACGTCCGATGGATACCTCTCCTACTGTTCCATACAGGATAAGACCCATTGACGGAGGAATGGTTGCTACAATCAGTCCGGACAGACAGTTGATGGCAGCTGCCCAGCCGGGAGCATAACCTCTCTTTGTCATCTCCGGTCCCAGAATACGGCACTCCATGGCAGCATCTGCTACAGCAGAACCGGAAACACCGCCCATCAGAGTGGATAAAACAACAGATACCTGACCGATAGAACCGTACATATGGCCGGTCAGTACGTTAGCCAGCTTTACCAGACGGGAGGTAATACCTGTGTTGTTCATCAGGTTTCCTGCAAAGATGAACAGCGGGATTGCCAGCATGGTAAAGGACTGGGTGGTGGACAGAGATTTCTGTACCAGAATTGTCCAGGGAATCTCCGGACGCATAATAAAGAAGGCAAAGCCTGAAACTGCAATTGCAAATGCTACAGGCATTCCAAGGAATAAGAGTACTAAAAAGAATCCGATTGCACTTAACATTAATTAGCCCCCCATTCTTTTCTTTTGATATCTCCGATGGTTTTTCCGATTGTACTGAAGAACATCAGCAGGGAACCAACGGGAACTGCCAGGGTACACCATGCATAGCTCATCTTCATGGTATTAAAGGTTCTGTTCCAGCTCTGGGATACCAGGATAAATCCGTAAACAATCAGTACCAGCAAAAACAGCAGCATCATTACATCAAATATCAGTGTCAGAATCTTCTGAACTGCCTTCGGGAATTTATTGACCAGCATATCAATGCGGATCAGGCTTCCGCTCTTGATAATGATATCAGAGCCAATGAAGGTCAGCCATGCAAAGGCCAGAAGGGACACGTCCTGTGCCCAGTTTACCGGCATTCCGATGGTTCTTGCAACTGCTGACCAGAATACCAGTACAGCAATCATGCACAGCATAATGCCGGCGCAGATCTCTTCCACTCTTAAAATCATATCTGAAATCTTTTTCATTTAAAAGCTTCCTTTCCGTATATCTCATGGAAATGTTCGGGACAGGCTGATTTCTGCCTGTCCCGGACTGTCATCTGTTCCATAAGGCTTGACAAAGCCCTTTATCAGCTTTCCTTAGTTGGTTTTGCCGATTTCCTTGTAGAGCTGTGCTCTTAACTCGCTGTAGCCCAGTTTGTCGTAGATCGGATCAACAGCTTCCTTGAACGGAGCTACATCCGGCTCAATCACGGTTACGCCAGCCTCTACCATCTTCTTCTCAGCTTCCTCAACCTCTGCCATAACGTCAGCAGCTGTGGTCTTACCAACCTCAGTAGCAGTCTCAACTAACAGAGTCTGCAGATCTTCCGGAAGGCTCTCAAACCAGCTCTGTCCGCAAACCAGACCCTGCATCAGCTGGAAGTGGTTGGTCTTGGACTGATACTTACATACTTCATAGATTCTGGACGGATAGCTGGATGTGTTCTGTACTTCGCAGCCCTCCAGAGCCTTGGACTGAATTCCGTTGTAAACCTCACCCCAGGACATGGAAATCGGAGTTGCGCCCATAGCCTGGATTGTCTCGGTACATACTTCCTGACCAATGGTACGGATTCTCTGTCCGCTTAAATCAGCCGGAGTATTGATTGGCTTGTTGGTCATAAACTGACGGGGACCATCATAGAAGGTGAAGGACAGAATCTTTACACCGTGATCCTTGGACAGAGTATCGCACCAGCCCTTGAAAGTATCGGTCTGTGTTACTTTATAGCACTCATCATAATTATCTGCAAAATATCCCATCATCAGGATGGAGAAATCCTTAACATACTGTCCCATACGGGAAGCATCTGTATTTACTGCTACGTTTGCGCCCTGGATTGCCTGCTCAAGAACATCCTCATCGCTTCCTAACTGACCAGCCGGGAATACGGTTACTTTCAGTCTTCCGCCGGACTTCTCATTCAGTTCGTCAGCCAGCTTCTGATAGTTTCTGGTAATCAGAGCCTGCTCTGTCTGAGAGGTGGAAATCTTCAGTTCGTAAACCTTGTCGCTGGAGGCTGCTGCATCACCGGAATTTCCTGCCGGCTGTGCATTTCCCATACCCGGCATGCTGCTGCACGCTGTCAGGGCCATCATTGCTGCTGCTAAAACGCCTGCTACAATTGCTCTTTTTTTCATGTTCTTTTCCCCTTTTCATTGTATTCATTTGCTTTTCTCGTAAGCTAAACGTTTATATATGTTACAATATAAATATAATCGTTTACATACAAAAAATCAAGCTGATATTTTTAACAGTTTTTTAGCGTAATTTTTATGAATTCTTCACAAATTTTTCACTTTTTCCTAACATGGAACCTTAAATTTTATTTTGACTTTACTTCCTGTTGCTGATACAATGGATCTATCATAATCGGGAAAGTCTGGAGATGCCTTTCATCTCTTCCCAGAAAGGAGGCAAAAGCACTTTATGGCAACCATCAAAGATGTGGCAAAAAAAAGCGGTTTTTCTGTATGTACCGTTTCCCGCGCCCTTTCCGGCAAAGGTTATCTGAAGGAGGAAACCCGCCAGAAAATTATGGACGCTGTAAAGGAGCTGGATTACCGCCCCAATACTCTGGCAGTCAACCTGAAAACAGGACGCCGCCAGACCCTGGCTCTGATTCTTCCCTCCCTGACCAATATTTACTATGCAAAACTGGAACAGTATATGGAATCCTACGCTTCCCGGAAAGGATATCTTCTTTATCTGAGCAATACGGAATACAGCCTGGAAAAGGAAAAGCAGATTCTCGACAATCTGATTGGCATGGATATTGCCGGAGTCATTATCTGCACTACCTCCGGAGAACATGAGCATATAAAGAAGCTGAATACCTTCCATATTCCCTATATCTGTCTGAATCGGAATTTCGAGGATGATCCTGACCACTGTCTCCGGATAGACAACCGCAAAGCAGCCTTTGAGGCCGTTGATTACATGATTCGTCTGGGACATACCAGCTTTGGCGGTCTTTTCCAGGGCTTTGACAATGACACCTACCGGGAACGCTATGCCGGTATGATGGACGCTCTGGCCCTTCACGGTCTTTCCTGTGATCCGGATAACATCCTCTTTGATATCAATCCGGAGGATATGCGAGCCACCCCGAACCGGATTCTGCAGATGCTTCAAAAGCCCAGCCGGCCGGAAGCGATTTTTGCCTGCAACGATATGACTGCATTTAACGTATACCGGGCCGCCTACATTCTCGGCCTGCGGATCCCGGAGAATCTTTCTGTTTTCGGCTACGATGACTGCACAATGGCAAACTTTGTAACACCGCCTCTGTCCACAGTTTCTGTTCCTGTAAAGAATCTTTCCAGGATTGCCGTTGACTTTATTCACCACTATATTGAAACAGGCGAACTGCAGGAGCTGCCTCTTTTAAATGCCTCTCTGGTTATCCGCAGCTCTGTAAAAAACAAAAACATTACCTAGCCCTTTTTTCCAGACGCCCGGCGTCTATCCTTGCGGAGTATTTTATTCATGTCAAACAGCCCTGACTCCCCGGCACTGCTCAGTGCCTGGAAATCAGGGCTGTTTTTTATGTCATAGGAAAGTGCGTCCTATGACATAAAAACGCTCCGCGAGGATCTCCATGTGGCGGCAGAGAATTTTGTCGCAGAAGCGACCCGCCGCAGGCGAAGAAGCTCGAGATCGAGCTTCTTTTTCATGGAAAATTATTTCTTATTTATGCTGCTCCGTATACCAGGTTCGGAAGCAGAAGAATCAAATCCGGGAAGAAAATAGCGATTGCCAGGGTTGCAAAGATAGCTATATACAGGGGAATCGCATATTTCGTGGTTTCCTCCACAGAACAGTTCATAATATTCGAACAGGTATACAGGGCCACTCCTACCGGCGGTGTGGAGCATCCCATGGTTACAACTGTCATCATAATGATTCCGAAATGTACCGGATCGATCCCGTACTGGGTGATAACAGGAATCAGAATCGGGGTAACAATCAGGGTAATTACAGTTGTTTCCATAAACATGCCAAATACCGTCAGCATAATGATAATCAGGAAAATCAGCACATATTTATTGCTGGTCAGACCAATCAGCATAGTTGCCAGCGTTTTCGGCAGCTGATCAAATACAACACCATAGCTGAAAATTCCGGAAAATGCCAGAATCATGGTAATTACAGACAGATCCTTAACACTGTCAATAACACATTTTTTGAAGCTTTCCAGTGTCAGCTCCTTATAAATAAACGCGCCTACAATCAAAGCGTAAAATACTGCAAACGCACCGGATTCGGAAGGTGTCATAACGCCAAAACGGATCAGTACAATCAGGAGAATCGGGAACAGAAGAGCCCAGATACTTTCCACACAGCATTTCACGATCTCGTGGAGGGAGGAGGGCTTCTCGTGATCCGGCTGATAGCCCAGGTGTCTTGCTGACCAGGAGGTGGCAATCATCATTAATACGCACATGATAATGCCCGGTACAAAACCTGCCACAAACAGACGGCCGATGGATACCTCGCCTACTGTTCCATAAAGAATCAGTCCCATAGACGGGGGAATGGTTGCTACAATCAGTCCGGTCAGACAGTTTACTGCTGCTGCCCATCCGGGAGCATATCCTCTCTTGGTCATCTCCGGTCCCAGAATACGGCACTCCATTGCAGCGTCTGCAACAGCAGATCCGGATACACCGCCCATCAGGGTAGAGAGGACAACGGATACCTGACCGATGGAACCATACATATGTCCGGTCAGAACGTTGGCCAGCTTAATCAGACGGGAAGTAATTCCTGTGTTGTTCATCAGGTTTCCTGCAAAAATAAACAGAGGAATTGCCAGCATGGTAAAGGACTGGGTGGTAGACAGAGATTTCTGCACCAGAATCGTCCACGGAATCTCAGGGCGCATCAGGAAAAATGCAAAACCTGAAACTGCAATGGCAAATGCCACCGGCATTCCCAAAAACAGAAGAATCAAGAAAAATCCAATCGCACTTAACATTTATTTATTCCTCCATTCTCCAACCGGTCTGCGAAGATCTCCAATCAGCTTTCCGATAATGGTAAAAATCATCAGCAGAGAACCAATGGGAACTGCCAGAGTACACCAGGCATAGCTCATTTTCAAAGTATTAAAGGTTCTGTTCCAGCTCTGGGATACCAGGATAAACCCGTACACAATAAGAATCAGAAGAAACAGCACCATCATTACGTCAAAAATCAGGGTCAGAATTTTCTGCACAGCAGCCGGAAGCTTATCTGCCAGCATATCAATCCGGATCAGGCTTCCGCTTTTTGCAATAATATCGGAACCGATAAAGGTCAGCCATGCAAAGGCAAGAAGAGACACATCCTGCGCCCAGTTGACCGGCATTCCAATGGTTCTTGCCACTGCGGATAAAAATACCAGAACAGAAATCAGAATCAGCATGCCTCCTGCCAGTATCTCCTCAATTTTTAATATTTTCTCAGAAATCTTTTTCATATCATTTCCTCATTCCAAAGTCTTTCAAAACCATTTTTCTGTCGCTGCAGCCGGTTACTTGGTTTTTCCGATCTCCTTGTACAGCTGCTCTCTTAACTCTGTGTAGCCCAGCTTGTCGTAAATCGGGTCTACCGCAGCCTTAAAGGGCGCCGGATCCGGCTCCGTTACCGTAACGCCTGCCTCAATCATTTTCTTTTCTGCTTCTTCTACCTCAGTCATAACATTGGCTGCTGTTTCCTTGCCGATTTCGTTGGATGTCTCAACCAGAAGGGTCTGCAGATCCTCCGGCAGACTTTCAAACCAGTTCTGTCCGCATACCAGACCCTGCATCAGCTGGAAATGGTTGGTCTTTGTCTGATATTTGCAGACCTCATAAATTCTGGAAGGATAGCTGGAAGTATTCTGAACCTCGCAGCCCTCTAAAGCCTTGGACTGAATTCCGTTGTAAACCTCACCCCAGGACATGGAAATCGGAGTTGCTCCCATTGCCTGAATGGTTTCTGTACATACCTCCTGACCGATGGTACGGATTCTCATTCCTTCTAAATCCTCAGGAGTCTTGATTTCCTTATTGGTCATAAACTGGCGTGGTCCGTCATAAAAAGCAAAGGAAAGAATCTTAATGCCGTGATCCTTGGACAGGGTATCGCACCAGCCTTTAAAGGTATCGGTCTGAGTTACCTTGTAGCACTCGTCGTAATTATCTGCAAAATATCCCATCATCAGAATGGAAAAATCTTTTACATACTGTCCCATACGTGATGCATCCGTATTTACTGCCACATTGGCGCCCTGAATGGCCTGCTCCAGCACATCCTCATCGCTTCCCAGCTGTCCTGCCGGAAATACGGTTACTTTCAGTCTGCCGCCAGACCGTTCATTCAGCTCATCTGCCAGTTTCTGATAGTTCCTGGTAATCAGAGACTGTTCTGTCTGTGAGGTGGAAATCTTCAGCTCATATACCTGTCCATCTCCGGAACCGCTTCCCGCATCTGCTGCCGGCTGTGCATTTCCCATTCCCGGCATGCTGCTGCATGCGCTGAGCACTGTCATTGCTGCTGCAAGAACCCCTGCTAAAACATGTTTTCTTTTCATAAGAATACCTCTCCTTTTCTAAAAGTTTGCAACGGTTCAGGGCAGGCTGTCTTCTTGTCCGGCAAAGCTCCCTCCGTCCTGAATCGTTACGAAAATTTTGATGCTACACAAAATATAAACGTTTATATATTGAGAGTCAAGAAAAGAGAGACAGTCTTAGCGTATTTTTAGCGTTTTAAAAACACTTTCTTAACACCATTCTCTGCTCTCTTTACTTGTTCTTTCTATTTTGTATTTTCAGCTATTTTTCCATATCCTTTCCCGGATATACGATAACAAGCTCTGTCTCCTCCTCCGGAAGAATGCTCCACCGCTCTGCTGCTGCAATAGCAAAGCTGTCCCCCTGCTTCAGGTGAATCTGCTGCCCCTCCTGCTCCAGAATACAGGAACCGCTGCACACTACCCCCAGTGTGAATTTTCCGTTGTGGACAATCTCACACGGCTTCCACGCCTCTATCTTTTCAACAAAAAAGCAGGGAGTTAACGCCTCTCCAACCAGACGCTGGCGCTGGCAGGAATCTGTTTTTTCCAGGATTTCCGGTTTAATCCGGCAGCGTTCAATAATTTCTTCTTTGGAATACTCGGTATAATCAAAAATATCGAGACAGAAATCCAGACCGCGGCCCATAAACCGGGCCTCCTCCGGAACTACAATTCCCTCCCGGGAAAATTCACAGCGAACCACCAGATCAGACGGCTCCATGATTTCCAGCATCGTAATTCCCTCTCCGATTGCATGAGGCATTCCTCCCGGAATATACCATACCTCTCCCGGCTTTACAGGAATCTTTTCAAAGCAGGCGTCCATTTTTTCCATATCCTGCGCTTCTACAATGGCCTTCCATTCTTCCCTGGACGGTGAATGCTGGAATCCCAGGCGGATATAGGGATCAATTCCCTCCCTCACCTTTAAAATATAATAACATTCCAGTTTTCCATAAGGCTTTCCCATTACTTCATTGGCAAATCCTGTTGTGGGATGAACCTGCACATGAAGGCGCATGGCTGAGTCCAGAATTTTCAGAAGGAAGCTCAGCTGCCAGGTTCCGTCTTTATGAATGCTGTCTCCCAGATAATATGTTCTTGCCCCGTCTACCAGATCCCGAAGAAAAAATACGCCTTCCTCTGTCTCGACTTTTGCCAGTCCCTCTTTTTCCACCGGATCCATTCCCGGATTCACTGCCTCTACCATGGAACCAATCCACTCCTCCGGCTGGTTATTATCGCGGCATTCTGTTTCCCCGTGAAGGCGGTCAATTCCCGCTCCTCCCAGATAATTGCGGCGTACCCTGTTTCTCGGCAGCTTCATCAGTCCGTAATTCATCGTATCTTCTCCTTTGTCTGTCATTATATCGTGCTGCATCTGCAGTCATTGTTGCCTTCTGTACCTTTCGTTTCCTGACCTGCCCGCTTTCCTTTCAGTCTTCTTATTCCATAGCCTCCACTCTCTGGATAACACGCCAGAATCTGGAACCATATTTTTCATAAACCGGTTTCATGGCCTCTCTCCACGCCTCCGGATCCTCCACTTCTGTAATCTCTACTCCCATCCACTCCAGATTTTTGTAGGCCTGCTCGTCTGCCTGTTCAATTTCTCTTTTATTGTATTCCTGGGTAAGCTCTGCCGCCTTTAAAAGCACCTGTCTCTGCTCTTGTGTCAAATTCTTCCAGGTTACCTGACTGGCCAGAATCACCCCTGGCGCATAGGTATGGCAGTCCTTGACATAATAGGGAGCCACCTCATAAAACCGGTTGCAGTAATAGCTGACCGGTGGATTTTCCGCCCCTTCCACGCTTCCGGATTCCAAAGCCGTATACAGCTCTGCATAGGAAATGGGAACTGCCTTTGCTCCAAGAGCAGACACGGTATCCTCCATCAGATCCGAAATCTGCATTCTGATCTTCCGGTTCTTCATATCCTCCAGTCTTCTTACAGGGGAATCTGTCGTGAAAAAATTCCTTGCCCCTTCATCCAGATATGCAAGTCCAATCATACCGGTATCATGGTTCTGAATATCCTCCAGGATTTCCCTTCCAAGGTCACTTTTACACACTTTCCAGAAATGCTCCCGATCCCGGAAAAGATAAGGCAGGGCCAGAGCAGAAATCATCAGTTCCCCGCACTCTGCCAGAGAAGCGCTGTTTCCCCGGTACAGATCCAGAGCGCCCATTTTCATTGCGTCATAGCACTGAGCATCATCTCCCATTTGGCCTGACGGATAAATTTCCACGACCATCCGCCCGCCGCTCAGCTCCTCCACCCGCCCTGCAAAATACTTGGCGGACTCTGTCATAATATGACCTTCCTGATTTACCTCTCCATAACAAAGAACCAGCTCAGGCTCTGTTACCCTCTGATTTTCCTCCCGCTTCCCCTGTAATGCCGCCCCGCAGCCTGTCAGCCCGGACACTCCTGCCAGGGAAACCGCTGCCGCAAACAGGGCAAGCCGCAGATTTCCTCTCATCCGCTTCTCCTCCGCTTTTCGATCAAACCTTCTGGATTTTCATTTCTGAAAAATAGTCTGTATGGTATTTCAGGTTGTCACCGCTGAAATTCAGCTGTCCCAGCTTTTCAAATCTGGCTACAGCCTCTGTGGTTTTCACCCGGATTCCCGGCATCTGATTAATATTCCGGATAATCGTCATCAGACTTCTCCCGAAATTCAGTTTCACAGCCAGATCCTGATACATCAGATGTCTTTCCAGCTCTTCTATCAGCTCCGTTAACAGCTCTTCCCCGTCCTCCCGCTCTTCTGCAGCAAGAGCCGCGCTGATTTGTTCCTCAAGCTGACAAATCCGTTTCATTCCTTCCGTCCTCTCCACAAAGGAGCGGCGTATCTCATCTCCGTAATAATCACGAATATAGGAGGCGGCCTCCTCGTAAGCCTTCCAAAGCTCCTCCGGCCGTCTGCAGGTTCCGCTGACTCCGCAGGCTACCGGAATCCTGCTTTCTCCTGCCAGATAATCCCTTGCTCTCCTGATACAGCCTGTCAGCTCTGTAAAAGCATCCTCCTGCTCCGAATACAGAAGAATCGCCATCTGATCCATCCAGATGCTGTTAAGCACCTTTACCCCGGTCATGTGGAAATAATTCTTCAAAACCTCCTGGGAAAATCCTCCCATAGATACAAAGGCCGGACTGGAAATCAATACCACCTTCATCCAGCCCTCTCCAATCTCCCACAAAGACAGCCTCCGTTCCATCGTTTCCTCTTCCATTCTCCGGAAAAACAGATTCCACAGCAGGTCTTTTTCCAGATCCCGGTAAAAATCAAAACCATTGGAATCCTGTTCCGTTCCGGAATAAGACAGAAGATCCAGGGAATCCTCCCGCTCTCTGGAACGGGAAATTACTTTATCCAGAGTTTCACGAAGCTCCGAGTCCATATACGGCTTCAGCAGATAATCTGTCACTCCCAGCTTCAAGGCCTGCTTGGCAAATGCAAAATCACTGTAGGCAGAAATTACCACCGTCTGAATATCCGGATACTTCTTTCGAATCTGATCTGCCGCCTCCAGCCCGTTCATTCTGGGCATTTTAATATCCAGAAGAACGATGTGAGGCTTGCATCTTTCCAGCTTTTCCATCAGATCGACTCCGTCTACCGCCATATCTACAATTTCCAGAAGGCCCGGATAGCTTTCCCTGATTATCCGCTCCAGATATTCCCGCTCATATTGTTCATCATCCGCCAGTATCACTCGCAGCATACGTTTTCCTCCTGTCTCTTTTGCCTGTCGTCCTCAGTTTTATAAAGCTTCAGGGTTATTTTTGTGATTCCGTCTATCCGTTCAATCTGAAGAACATCCTCTTTCCTGTAAAACAGCTCCAGACGTTCTCTCACATTATTCAGCCCGATGGAAGTTCTGGTAATCACCGTCTGCCCGCGGCCCTCTCTGCTGTTCTGCTTCTGCAGTCCGTCCTCATGCTCCGGCTCCCTCTCGCCGTGTTCCGGAAATCCTACTCCGTTATCTGCTACCACAACCTCCATATAATCCGGCTTTTCTGTAATCAGAATATCCACCTTTCCTCCGCTTACCCGATCCTTCAAACCGTGCTGGATGCTGTTTTCCACCAGCGGCTGAATGGTCAGGGGCGGAATCTGAAAGGCGTTCTCCAGAAAAGATTTTCTTACGTCCAGACAAAACGTGATTCTTCCCTTCAAATGCAGCTTCTGAATGTACAGATATGCCTGCAGAAGTTCAATTTCATCATCTAATGGAATCGAGGTTGTTTTAATTTCAATACTGCTGCGCAGAATTTTAGAAATAGCCTTGACCAGCTGAATGGAGGTGTCTCTCTCTCCCAGCTGAATACTCCGGATCACAAGACTCAGTGTATTAAAGAGAAAATGGGGATTCATCTGCATCTGCAGTTCCCGAATCTTTGCCTCTGCCAGTCTTTCCTTCATCTGGTGGGTTTCATTCAGCTCTGTAATCATGTTCCGGATTGTGTGCTTCATCTGATCGAAGGCACCGGAAACCTGATTCAGCTCCTCAAAACTCGTTTTCCTAATATCCTCGGCCTCAAAGTTCTTGCTGGTGATCTCCTGGGCGGCTCTGGTCAGATCTTCAATGGAAAACAGCACCCGCCGGTTCATGTAGTAATTCAGCAGAAGACTGAACAGGCATCCTCCTATCAATGCCAGATTCAGCACAATATTCACAGAATTCATATGGCGGCTGAAATCACCAAAGCTGGTGTTTAAATACTCCAGATACCGGCTTACCAGCTGATTCAGACACCGGTCTGTCGTCAGATCTACCTCATCCAGCTCCTCCAATATTCCCGGATTGTATGCTTTCCCCGGCTGAATGTAGGATTCCGCCATTTCAAACCGGTAATCCATCACCTGACAGAGAATCCGGTACAGCATTTTGCATTCCAGATCTCCCTGCATCTGTCCTTCCAGCTTTTCCAGCCCCTTTTCCAGCCGCGCACTGGAATCATAATACTGCTGCAAAGCTCCGTCATCATGGCTCTTGCTGTAGAGAGTAAAGCTGGTCTTTCTGTCATTGTTAATGGTAAACAGCTCGTTTATTTCCTGATAATCACGAAGAAGCTTCTGGTAGGTACTGTAGGTTGCAGTATATACTAGTATATTAACTACAATAAACATACTGGTCAGCAGCATAACAACCAGATGGTTCTGCCGGATTACTCTGCGAATGGATTTCATATGGCGATTCCTTTCCCCCCTGAGTTCTGCGAATACTCTATGATTCACAGCTTATCGTCCTTCCTTTTCACAGCAATTGACTGATTTCTATTATACATGATTTTGATCCCATGTACAACTGCAACCTTTTTCCCGTTTTCCGTTTTCCGGATACCGCTGTTTTATTTCACCCTTTTTTCCAGCCACCCGATTCCCTTATACAAAACCGTGGAGAACAGACACAGCAGGACAATAGATGTCATAACCAGATCCAGCTGAAAAACCTGGCTTCCATAAATAATCAGATATCCAAGTCCTTTTTGCGCTGCCAGGAACTCTCCGATAATAACCCCGACCAGGCAGAGCCCGATGTTGACCTTCATATTGCTGATCAGCAGGGGAACTGAGCCGGGCAGAAGAACCTTTGAAAGCACATCCCGGCGGCTTCCCCCAAGAGAATAAATCAGCTTGATTTTTTCCGGATCTACACTTTGAAATCCTGTGTGAAGCGTCAGAATGGAGCCAAACAGCGCCACGGAAACGGCTGCTGCCACAATGGTATACACATGATTGCCCAGCCAGACAATCAGCATGGGAGCCAGCGCCGACTTGGGAAGGCTGTTCAGCATGACCAGATACGGCTCCAGAATCTCCGATGCGCTCCGGCTGGACCAGAGCCCTACCGCTGCCGCCGTTCCTGCTGCCGTCACAATCAGAAAGCTTACCAGGGTTTCCATCAGCGTAATTCCAATATGTCCAAAGATACTTCTATCCCGTACCATTCTCCAGAAACACAAGAGAACTCTGGACGGTGAACTGAAAATGAAAGCATCCATCATTCCCAGTCTCGTACAGAGTTCCCACAGGGCAAGCAGGAGTACCAGCAGCATCGTGCGCCAGACCGCTACTTTTTTCTTATGCATTTGTTCCTGTTCAATAAATTCCCTCTGGGCCTTTGTTGCCCCGGGCATTTCCTGATATTCCATAGGGTTCCTCCTCATAAAGCAGATGCATCACTGATACTTCTACTATATGCGGACGCTTCCCCTTTGGTCCGGCAGACTCCGGCCGGTCTAGTTGCTTAAAAATCCCTTTCCGATAATCTCACTGGAATTGGAAATCAGAATAAATGCATTCGGCTCTGTCTTCCGGATAAAGTTTCTCAGCCGGACTGCCTGTCCCCTCTTCATGGTTGTCATAACCACCGTCTTGCTGTGGTGGGTAAATGCTCCCTCTGCCTTGTAAACCGTAGCGCTTCTGTGAAGCTCATGAATAATAAAATGGCAGATGGGATCCGGATCGTCGCAAATAATATTAAAGCATTTGCACTGATTAATATTCTCGATTACACCGTCAATTGCCAGAGATTTGGCCATCAGTCCCAGGGTGGAATACAGTCCCGTTGTCGGACCGATTACAAAAAATGCCATCAGCACCGATGCCACATCTACTAAAAACAGCGCGCTTCCGATATTCAAGCTGGAATGACTTTTCAGTATCATGGCAATAATATCAGTTCCGCCGCTGGATGCTCCGATATTAAACAGAATCGCAGATCCTACCGCCGGCAGGAATACAGCGAATACCAGTTCCAGCATCGGCTCATAGGTTAACGGAGAGTGCATGGGGTAAATTCTCTCCAGCATAGAAAGGCTGACTGACATCAGCATACTGGCATATACGGTCTTAATCCCCACATCCCGTCCCAGAAACAGAAAACCTACTACCAGAAGCCCGGTATTTACAATAAATGTGAAATCACTGGCTGACCAGTGGGTAATCTTGCTGATTACCGTAGAAAAACCAGTCACGCCTCCAAATGCAAAATTGTTGGGAAATTTGAAAAAATAAATTCCCACTACCATGATCCAGATACTGATTGTAATCAGTCCATACTCCGCCAGCTTCCTCGCAACCGGATTTTCAATTTGCTTGATAGCCATACCTTCCCCTTTGCAGCCCCTTTGCTGCTGTCTTTTATTCTTTTTTCAGGTCCATCATTCCTGTATAAAATGCCAGCCAAAAGACCGGCGGGCAGACGCCCGGTCTGCCAGACACGACTATACCGCGTTCCGTCTGAAATATCAAACATCTATCTGGTTGGAAAAGGTACAGTTATTTTATTGTAGCTGATCGATTTTCTTGACATATATAGGTAATCTAGGTATAATTTTTATATACCTAGATTACCTATATATAAAAAGGAGGATGCATGCCTATGGATAAACGATACATGACGATTGGTACTTCCATGCTGATATTAAAGCTGTTGGAGGAAGAACCCCTGTATGGCTATCAGATGATCCGGCTGATGGAACAGCGCAGCCAGAATGTTTTTCAGCTAAAAGAAGGAACCCTCTATCCCATTCTTCACAACCTGGAACAACAGGGCGCTGTCACCAGCTTTCAGCAGACTGCAGACACCGGCAAGGTTCGCAAATACTATGCCATTACCCCGCACGGAAAAAAGCTTCTGAAAGAAAAGACTCAGGAGTGGAAAACTTATGAAGCTGCTGTCAATCAGGTTCTGGAGCATGTAGTGATAGGGGGTGTGTGATTTGGAAAAGAAACCTGCTGAAAATTCTGTTTCCCGGTTTCTGGATGAAGTTACCGACCAGATTGCCTGGAAACCGCTCCATCCTTCCATTCGCCAGGAGCTGGAGGAGCATATTGAGGATCTGGCAGACGAATTAAAAAACGAAGGCATTGAATCAGAAGACGCCTTCCGGCAGGCTGTCCGTCAAATGGGGGATCCGATCATCATTGGAACCGAGCTGAATGCTGTTCACCAAATCCGCAGAACTCCTGTGCTCACAAGCCTGTCACTTCTGCTTCTCCTTGCAGGATTTCTCCTGGCCGGATTTATGAACTGGAGCACGGAACAGAATTCCGGAGGATATCTGTACTATCTTCCAGGCGCAGTCCTTCTTTGTCTGACTGTATGGAAGGGGTATCCCTTTTTTATCCGTCACTGGAAATCCCTCTCCTTTGGAATAGGAATTCTGTACCTGTTTTTCCTTGTCCTGAACTGTCTTTCCCGTTTCGGTCATTTTTTCTGGGCCTGGAAAATCAGCTATCTGGCCGGCTCCTTTTTCCCTGTGCTGTTTTTCCCTGTTCTGTTTTCCTTTTTATTTTACCGATTCAGAAAAAGCAGGAAAAACACCATCCTGACCGGACTGCTGCTTGCTGCCTCCTGGGGGATCTTTTCCATTTTCTTTTTGCCCGGGTACCGTTGGAGCGCAGCCGCTATTGCTCTTTTCAGCCTTGTTTTCACCATAGGCTTTATGATACAGAAACATCTGTTTTCAGAAAAGAACTGGAAGCTTTGGAGCTTTGCTGCAGTTATCGCAGTTCTTCTTGCTTCTCCGGCTTTTTTTCTCCATCCGTACTATGTGAACTACCCATTGTCTAAAGCCAATGGGCTTCCTGCTTCATCGACCTCGTA
>ENA-ORTP01000985-ORTP01000985.1-human-gut-metagenome-genome-assembly--contig:-NODE-985-length-32176-cov-3.648392_pt1 | contig 32176 bp, 22 predicted proteins | sample MGYA00241913_ERZ509190 | MGnify/ENA primary metagenome ERZ509190 (study PRJEB26280, sample SAMEA2338839) | human gut metagenome | biome: human gut; feature: human-associated habitat; material: faeces...
AAAATACCCCCATATAGGACTTTTATATTTCATTGTCCTATATGAGGGTAGCATATCACTCATCAGTGGTGGGATTTTTATCGTCTTTTTTCTTTATGAACTGATGGATTGGAAGTAACATTCCAATATAGCCCTTTTTATACATAACATTCATCAATGACTTCATTCCAATCATACTTTCGACAGTATTTTGAACTGAAATTATGTCAGTTATACGGGTTCCGTGCATCGGTTTTAGCTTCAAAATAACATATTGATTCGTACATAACGTTTCATCTATTATAACCATTAATCCAAATTCGTTATATACATGTAAAACTTTATCAGATACTTCCTTGATTTCTTCGTTTGATACCATTCCACTTATAACAGAATCATTTGCTAGGTTATCAAAACGTTTTTCATTATACTTTACATTTCCGCCAGTAATATTGTTTGTATAATTCTGCTCCTTGTCAAGCTCACAATTTGCTACACATAAAGCAGCAAATTCATCAGAAAACTTTTGTATATTCTCGTTTTCTACTTTTTCACCTGTTCGAAAAGTTGTATTTGAAAAAATCGCATCTATATCTTCTAATGATACAAGAATTTTTCTTGGCATAGTTCCATATTCAGGACCGACAATTCCCATTTCTCCCAGTTGATTTATAATACGATCTGCGCGGTTAAAACCAATTTTAAAATTTCTTTGCAACATACCAATAGATGCTTTTTCTTTGCTAATAATTAGTTCTGCCGCTTCCTTTAAGTAATAATCTGGATTTTCAATAGTTACTTTTGATTTCTTTTCAGATTTTTTCTCATTCTCGGCTGGATTACAACAATTAATTGTCGGATTTGAAGAGCTTTCTAGTATTTCGTCAACACTCGTATTTTCAACCTTTGAATTGTATAGTTCAGATACGCTTTGGCTTTCTTTTACTTTTGCAACAGTATTAGTGTGCTGAGAATTTTCTTGTTCATATTTTCCGTTTGCAACAAAATGATATGTATTGTCATTTACAATTGTCTGATCTGTATTCTTATTATGTTCTCTATTGATAAAAAACGAAAATAAATAAGAAAGACCTCCCCAAACTGCAATATTAACTATCAAAAGTCCTATATTTCCAAATGCTCCGTTTATGATTACCAGCCTGTTCCATTCAGCAATAACTCTGATTGGTTGAACTATTGCCAGCACACCAAAGAATATTTTGCCTATTGTGAACCATATAATTTTAAGTTCTTCTTTTGAATGCTTCGGAGAAGATGTTTTGACTCTTTTTGGGGGAATATTACGTTTCATTTCTCTTTTTTGTTTTCTTAACTCTTTCTTACGCTTCTTTGTACGCTTCTTTTGTATTTTCCGATTATACAAAGTTCTCGACAACGTACGTTTTATGTAGTGATACTGACTCGGACGCATTTTAACATCTCCTTATCAACACAATCTTTTAATATGTTTACATAGTGCACTATCTTTCTAATACCTTCATTAATTTGTATCTTTAAACCCATCCGAATCGTCCCTATAACAATCGCACTCCTTAATCTTCAACATACTTTTTTGGACATATTATTATCCTTCACATACATGAAACATAAGTTATTGCTTATGCTTTTTATACCACAATGTAATCTTTTCTATACTTTTGATAACCATCCGTTTTTTCGTACAAAGAATTCAAAATCACATTATCTTCTACAGATATGTCGCTAATGTCACACCCTATCAAAATAGCTAGGCTATTAACTATTTATATGATTTTTATGTCAAATGTCAATATTTTGGCTACCAACATGGACATTGTTCTGATTTATAGTAATACTATAGATATTATATGTATCATTATAAAAAAATCACAATACTTGTCAAGACATCTTAAATGCACATTTTTCATAAAAACAAACAATTGCGTAACCGTAGTGGCTTCCGCCGGGTTACACTTCCGGGCATTTTATTTATTAACATTCGCTGTCAGTCACGACTTGAAGGAAACAATAGATAAGGATTATTGTGAATGTGGAATGCCGTTAGAAACAATTAGAGAGTCAGAAGCACCGTTAAAGGAACGAAGCGAACGTGTTTGAGGCGAACGCCGAGTTTGAGCGTAGTTCCTTTGCTTTTAGGTGATTCTGACTCTCTTAGTGTTTCTTATGGTATGGAACCTGAACAAGAAGCCTTATCTATTGTTTCCTTCAAGGACTGAGAGGCCGCTTCCCCGTTAATAAATTAAATTCCAATTAAATTCCAATTAAAGTAGAAAAGATGATATAATTATAATACAAATATGCCCACACGGAGGAAACGTATATGAGTGAATTTGTGACCTTAAAAGATGTCAGGAAGATATATAAGATGGGGGAAGTTGAGATCATGGCAGCAGCCGGAATCGACTTTGAGATTAAGAAAGGGGAATTCGCAGTTGTAGTCGGACCCAGTGGTGCAGGAAAGACAACGGTGCTGAATATTCTTGGGGGAATGGACACCGCTACGTCGGGACAGGTGATGGTTGACGGTCAGGACATTGCAACGTATTCGACGAAGCAGTTGACGGCATACAGAAGAGATGATATCGGATTTGTCTTTCAGTTTTATAACCTGATTCCGAATCTGACAGCACTGGAGAATGTAGAACTGGCTCTTCAGATATGTAAGGATCCAATGGATGCACAGGAAGTTCTGGAAGAGGTCGGACTGGGAGAAAGACTGGATAATTTTCCGGCGCAGCTGTCGGGAGGGGAACAGCAGAGAGTGTCGATCGCAAGAGCACTGGCAAAGAATCCGAAGCTGTTACTCTGCGATGAACCGACCGGTGCACTGGATTATAATACGGGAAAATCCATTTTGAAATTATTACAGGATACCTGCCGGAACAGTGGAATGACGGTGATTCTGATCACACATAATTCGGCAATTGCGCCAATGGCAGACCGGGTGATCAAGATTAAAAACGGCCGGGTGGATAGGATCATACAGAATCCGCAACCAGTTCCGGTTGAGACCATAGAATGGTAAAAGGCAGGGACGGCAGATGGCAAAAAAGATAACACGTAAGAATTTTTACATGGAGATCCGACGGAATTTTGGCCGTTTTATTTCAATTCTTTTTATTGTTGCTTTGGGTGTTGCGTTCTTTTCTGGAATCCGGGCATCGGAACCATCTATGAGAATTACGGGAGATGCGTATTTTGATGAATCGGATCTGATGGACATTAAGGCTGTCAGTACGCTTGGAATTACGAAAGAGGATGTAAGTGCGGTCGGAAACGTAAAGGGAGTGGGAAAGGCTGAAGGTGCCTACAGTGCAGATTTCCTGAATATAAAGAATAAGAAGCAATATGTACTCCACGTGATGTCACGGATGGAAGATATGAACAAGATTACGGTCAGTGAAGGCCGTATGCCGGAAAAAGTGGGAGAATGTCTGGTAGATGATCAGATGAAGTATAAAGTCGGAGAGACGATCAGGCTTAAGTCCGGGACGGATGACAAGGTGACGGATACCCTGAAGGTGGATGAACTAAAGGTTGTCGGAAAAGGGAATTCACCGTGTTACATGGCATTGAATCGCGGAAGTACAACAATCGGAACAGGTATAGTCAGCGGATTTGTAGTAGTACCGGAGAAAACATTTCATCTAGATGTATATACGGAAATGTATGTGCAGGTGCAGGACGCAAAAGATCTGACTGCATATACCGGTGCATATAAACAGAAAGTAAAGACAGTCAAAAAACGGTTGGAAGCAATCACAGAAGAAAGAGGAAAGATCCGTAAGGAAGAACTTTTGGATAAAGCGAATACAAAGCTTGAAAAGGCGCAGAAAAAGCTAGATGACGGAAAAGCAGAATCAGAGCAGAAACTTTCAGATGCGGAAAGGCAGATTACAGACGGAGAGACGCAGATTTCACAGGCAAAGGAAACACTCGTAAGCGGGAAGTCGCAGATGGAAGATGCGAGGAAGAAGATCCGGGCGAAGCAGCAGGAATTGGATGCGGCAAAGAAAACATATCAAAATGGTCTTCAACAACTGGAGCAGGGAAAAAAGCAGTATGAACAGGGAAAAGCAGCTTATGATGCACAGTATGCAGAAGCGCAGGAACAGATCCAGACAGGAGAACAGGGGCTGGCCGTATACAGAGCAGAACTTGACCAGGGATGGGATGGATATCAGACACTTCTGAAGAACATAGAAGCATTAAAAGCACAGGTGTCCGGAGAAACAGAACAGGATCCGGAATTGACGCAGAAGATCCGGGATCTGGAAGCACAGGCACAGGAAACAAAGCAGACGCTGGATGCGAAAGAACAGGATTACCAGACAAAGAAGAACGAACTGGACGCTGTAAAACAGCAGCTTACGAATGCAAAAGCAGAGCTGGATCAGGCAAAAGCGCAGCTGGATACAAGTGAAACAAAGCTTAGCAGTGCAGTGGCAAGTATAGAGTCCGGGCAGAAACAGTTAGATGCAGGGAAAGCAGAACTGGAAGCACAGGAGCAGACGCTGAAAAAAGGAGAGGCAGAAATTGCGGAAAATGAAGCAAAACTTGCCGATGCCAGGAAAGAATATGAAGACGGAAAGAAGACATCGGAAGCAGAAATTGCAAAAGGCGAGAAAAAGCTTGCTGATGCCGGTAAGCAGATCAGTCAGATCAAGAATCCAAAATGGTATGTATATGATAGAAGTACACTGATAGAATATGATGGATTCGGAGAAAATGCGGATCGTATGCGTGCGATCGGGAAAGTATTTCCGGTTATGTTTTTCCTTGTTGCGGCATTGATCAGTCTGACCGGTATGACACGTATGGTAGAGGAACAGAGAATAGAGATAGGAACCATGAAGGCTTTAGGATACGGGAATTTTTCCATTGCATCGAAATATCTGGGGTATGCATTCCTTGCAACGGCAGGAGGAAGTGTCCTTGGAGTACTGGTGGGAGAGAAAATCCTTCCGTACATTATTATCTATGCATATGAGATCATGTATCCGCATATTCCGAAGATATACGTACCATACCACATGAGTTATGCTGTGATGGCATCCGCTGCCTCGATCGCATGTACTATGGGAGCAACGCTTGCATCCTGCTATAAGGAACTTGCAGCGGAACCGGCAGTGCTGATGCGGCCGCCGGCACCAAAAAAAGGGCGGAGAGTATTTCTGGAAAGAATCGGATTTATCTGGAAACGTATGAGTTTCACATGGAAATCCACGATCAGGAATCTGATGCGTTATAAAAAGCGTTTCTTTATGACCGTATTCGGAATCGGCGGTTGTATGGCGCTGATGCTGGTCGGATATGGAGTGAGGGATTCTGTATATGAGATCGCAGATATTCAGTATGAAGAGATTCAGCTGTATGATGGACATATATTCTATAAAGATGATGTGACAAAGACAGAGAAAGAAGAGTTAAAGGAGTATCTGAAAACAGATTCAGATATTCAGAGTTATATGGAGGCAGATATGCGGAGTGTGACCGCATCCGGAGGCGGTAAAAAACTCAGCGTGTACCAGTGCATATTAGGAAATCCAGAAATTGCAGAAAAGTATGTGGATTTTCATGACAGGAAGACGAAAGAATCGTATTCACTCACCGGTGATGGAGTAATTGTCAGTGAAAAGACGGCGAAACTTCTGAATGTAAAAGAAGGGGATACCGTCAAAGTGAAGAATGGAACGGAGAAGAGTGTCACTGTAAAGATTGCGCATATCTGTGAAAATTACATGGGACATTATATCTATTTTACACCGCAGTACTACAAGAAGGTATCTGGAAAGACGGTGAAATATAATTGTATCATGTTCCGGGCGAAGAACGGATATTCGGAGGACCAGGTGAAAAAGGCGGGAGAAAAGATCCTGTCAAAAGATCAGGTACTGACAATCTCATACCTGCTTGATATCAGAGATCAGCTGGATGATATGCTGGCCAGCCTGAATCTGGTTATCATTGTACTGATCGTCTCAGCCGGAATGCTGGCATTTGTGGTACTTTATAATCTGAACAGCATTAATATCACAGAACGCCAGAGAGAACTTGCGACTTTGAAAGTACTTGGATTCTATGATACGGAAGTAGCAGAATATGTATTCCGTGAAAATATCCTGCTGACGTTGATCGGATCCGTGGCAGGTGTTGTATTCGGTAAGATTCTGCATTTGTTTGTAATTCAGACAGTAGAAGTGGATGCGGCAATGTTTGGCCGGAGTATTTATCCGAAAAGTTATATCTACAGTTTTTTATTTACGATAGGGTTCTCATTGTTCGTAAACTGGGTAATGTATTTTAAACTGAAAAAGATTGACATGGTAGAATCATTGAAAAGTATAGAGTAAAGTTTATAAACGGTTTATAAATTTCACAGAATTGTTAGCACTCTTTTTCAAAGAGTGCTAATTTTCTATTGACTTTTAAAATAAGCAGTATTATCATATCACTTAGATGAAAAAATGTAGCAAAAAGGTGTCTGCCGACAGAAGAAGCAGTACCTTTTGTCACTAATATGATAGAAATATAAAAAGTAGAAATAGGAGTGATTTACAATGGCAGCAAAGAAAGGTAGTTTGTCAATCAGCAGTGAAAACATTTTCCCGATTATTAAAAAATGGGTATATTCCGATCACGATATTTTCGCACGTGAGTTGGTATCCAACGGATGTGATGCAATCACAAAACTGAAGAAACTGGATATGATGGGTGAATACCAGTTGCCGGATGATTATAAACCGGCGATCAAAGTTGAAGTCAATCCAGAAGAAAAGACTCTGAAATTTACAGATAATGGTCTTGGAATGACAGCCGATGAAGTAGAAGAATACATTACACAGATCGCATTTTCCGGAGCAACACAGTTCCTTGAAAAATATAAAGATAAGACAACAGAGGATGATATGATCGGACACTTCGGTCTTGGATTCTATTCTGCATTCATGGTAGCTGACGAAGTACATATCGATACCCTTTCCTATAAAGAAGGGGCAAAGCCGGTACACTGGGTAAGCAACGGCGGAACAGAGTATGAGATGGAAGAAGGCAGCAAACAGGAAGTCGGATCCACTATGACACTGTATCTGAATGAGGACAGTCTGGAGTTTGCAAATGAATACAGAATGAGAGAAGTTCTGGAAAAATATTGTTCCTTTATGCCGGTAGAAATCTTCCTTTCCAAGGCAAATGCAGAACCGGAATATGAGACCATTGATGAAGCTGATCTGAAAGATGACGATGAAGTGATCGAACATATTCACGAAGATGCCAAGATGGAAGAAAAAGAGAATGAAAACGGCGAAAAAGAGATGGTAGAGACGGAACCTGCCAAAGAAAAAGTAAAGATTAAAAAGCGTCCGGTTTCATTAAGTGATATTCATCCACTGTGGACAAAGCATCCGAATGAATGCAGTGACGAGGATTACCTGAACTTCTATCGCAAAGTATTTATGGATTACAAAGAGCCGTTGTTCTGGATTCATTTGAATATGGATTATCCATTTAACTTAAAGGGAATCCTGTACTTCCCAAGAATCAACACAGAGTATGATTCTATTGAAGGAACGATCAAATTATATAATAACCAGGTATTTATCGCAGATAATATCAAAGAAGTCATTCCGGAATATCTGATGGTATTAAAGGGAGTGATCGACTGTCCGGATCTTCCGTTGAACGTATCGCGTAGTGCACTGCAGAATGATGGATTCGTCAATAAGATATCGGAGTACATTTCCAAGAAAGTTGCAGATAAGCTTTCCGGAATGTGTAAGACAAAGAGAGAAGATTATGAGAAATACTGGGATAACATCAGTCCGTTCATCAAGTTCGGATGCCTGAAAGATGAAAAATTCTGTGACAAGATGAAAGATGCGGTTCTGTTTAAGAATCTGGATCACAAATATCTGACATTGAAAGATTGCATCGAGGCAAATGGAGGAACAGTAGAAGATCAGAATGCCAAGACAGAAGATCAGAATACTGAGAACAAAGAAGAGGATAAGACAGTTATTTATTATGTGACGGACGAGATCCAGCAGAGCCAGTACATTAACATGTTCAAGAACCAGGGCATGGATGCGGTAATCTTAGGACACAACATTGATTCGCCGTTTATCACACAGTTAGAGCAGCGTAATCAGAATATCAAGTTCCAGAGAATCGACGCCGATGTAACAGCAGGTGCAAAGGAAGAAGTTGCCGAAGAAGAGAAGGAAGCATTCCAGAAGAAATCTGACAGTCTGGTAGAGATTTTCCGCAAAGAGCTTGGAAACGAGAATCTGGATGTTAAAATCGAGAAACTGAAAGATGAAAATGTTGCTTCTATGATGACGTTATCCGAAGAAAACCGTCGTATGCAGGAAATGATGAAAATGTATGGCATGAACGGAATGGATATGGGTACAACAAGTACACTGATCCTGAATGCAAATCATCCGCTGGTTCAGTATGTAGTTGAACATAAAGACAGTGAGAACACAAGTATTATCTGCAAACAGTTATATGATCTGGCAATGCTGGCACATAAGCCGCTCAGTCCGGAAGAGATGACTGCGTTTGTGCAGAGAAGTAATGAGATCATGATGCTGCTTACAAAGTAAAGATTTGAAGTTAAGATTGGCGGAATGAAAAATAAGAGCCGTGCGGCTGTGGAAGGGAAATCCATGGCGGCACGGCTCTGTTTATATCGGAAACTGCAGATCAGTAGTCACCTTCAATGGATCTGGATTTTAAAATGTTTTTTACTTCCTGATCCCATTCTCTTTCGATGGATTTGTCCATGGTGAAAGTGTTCAGAGAAGTTCCGGTGATACATTGTAAGTGATGTCCATCGTAGTGGAAGTTCAGGTACAGCCCCCGGATCTCTTCCGGGCGGTATCCGGTGAGACCGTGGGCGGTCAGAAAGTACGGGATCTGATCTTCCGGAAGCGCAAGGACAATCTTGAATCCCAATGGAGTACGTTTACCGCGGATGATCTGGAAGCAGAAGTCTCGGGTTTTATTCCAGCGGGAGTAGGTTTCTTCAGGTTTTTCATCAAAGAAGTCTTCCTGGAGAAAGCCGCTGATGGTAAATTTGTTGAAGGTCGTGATCTCGCCTTCTATGAAAGAAAAGTTGTCGAAAGTGTCTTTTAAGAGCAGATGCGACATGCAATTTTTGGCTGATAACTGGTATACATTCATAAGGAAAACCTCCTGTTAATCTATATGATCATTTTCCCCTTTCAGGTATAATGAAATGTATTCAACATTATAGCACAAAAGACGACAGAAAAGAGGATATAAATTGACATTCAAAAAGAAAAACAGTAAAATAAATTGGATATACATATTTAGGATCAACAGAGAAACGAAAGAGGAGAAGATTTCGTGGATATAGAGAGTAAAACTTCAATTTATGAAGAAAAAGAAGAGACTCAGGAGGTGAATCCTGAGGAGCAGAAAAGTGAAATAAAAAGTGAGAAAGAAAAAGACCGGGTACTTCAGACTGCAGTGATCGTTGCGGTTGCTATTCTGGTGATTGGCGGGATTACGGTGGCGCGCAGGCTCAGTAATCCACAGAAGGATACAAAGAAGGGTACAGAGATCCTGAAGACGATGGATGAGATGGATGTGTCTAAGGCAGATAAAAAGATTAAGGAGTTAGAAACGCAGGAACGTGAGACAGAACAGGATGCAGAAGAACAGCCGGCAAGCGAAAAATTTGCAGATTGTCTGGTCCTGGGGGATTCCATCACACAGGGATTGTACGAATATGGTGTGTTGGATCAGGCAAATGTACAGGCAGACCGTGGAGCCGGTGTGTCGGCGGGGGATAATGAAAAACTGGCAGATCATATTGCCAGGGCAAAAGAGATGAAACCGTCAGTATTATTCCTTTCTTACGGGATGAATGATGTCGGAGCGCAGAATGGAGATGCGGATGGATTCATAAAAGCATACAGGCCGGTGATCAGAGATCTGAAAAAATCACTGCCGGATACAAAAATATATGTTAACAGTATACTTCCGACAGCGCAGATTGCAATTGATCAGAATTCTGTCTATGCAAAAATTCCGGAGTTCAATCAGAAATTAAAAAAATTATGTGAAAAAGAGAAAGTAACATTTATTGATAATACAGAGCTGGTGAAACAGGAGTATTATGCCGGTGATGGAATCCATATGTCAACCGGTTATTATAAAGAATGGGTAAATCATATGGCGGAGGTTGCAGAATTATAATGAAAAACGGAAAATTAGACAGGATTAATCTGTTAAAATATTTGATGGTAGTCCTCCTGATCATTTATGTAGTATTTCTTGTGACCCGGGAAGGGGATAACACCGTATCCGTAGACACGATTGAAAAGAATATCACAAAAGCCGTAAAATTAGAAGGAATGAAAAAAGGCACAACACAGGATCTGAAAAAATATTACAGTCTGAATGCCAATGATTATGAAGGAATCAGTCTGTATATTCCGGATGACGTTATGAGTGTGAATGAAATACTCGTAATAAAGGTAAAAAACGAAAGTCAGATCGAGACGGTTGAAAAGGCAGTGGAAAGTCGTGTAAATACACAGGAAAAGAATTTTGAAGGTTATGGTGTAGAACAAACAAAGCTGATACATGCTGCAATTATTGAGACCAGAGGACGTTATGTGCTGCTGGCAGTTTCAAAGGATGCAGACCGTATCGATGCGGCATTTAAGAAGAGTATTTAATAAAAAGGAATTAGAGAGATGTTATTTAGCAGTATTGTTTTTTTATTTACATTTTTGCCGGCTGTGATGATCTTATATTATCTGTTGCCGGTAAGATTCCGGAATGTGATCTTATTGCTGGCGAGTCTGGTGTTTTATGCATGGGGGGAACCGGTATATCTGTTTCTGATGCTACTGTCCATATTGTTTAATTATTTCAGTGGACTGGATATTGCAAGGAATCTGCAGGATAAGAGAGCTGCAAAGCGGAGCCTGGTTTTTAACCTTATCATTAATCTGGCAGTACTTGGATTTTTTAAGTATGAAGGGTTTGTATTGGACACATTGAACGGGATATTTCCGGTACATATTTCTTATCATGCACTGCCGCTTCCGATTGGAATATCCTTTTATACATTCCAGATATTATCCTATATCATTGATGTATATCGGGGAAATGTAAAAGTACAGACGAATCTTCCTAATTTTGCATTATATGTAACGATGTTTCCGCAGCTTATTGCGGGACCGATCGTGCAATATGCAGATGTAGATGAACAGCTTGCGTCCAGAGAAGTCTCAAGGACAAAATTCGGAGAAGGAAGCATGTATTTTATTCGGGGACTTGCGAAGAAAGTATTACTGGCGAATACCTCAGGGATGATTTTTACAGAGGTAAGCGGACTTGCGAAAGGTAATATAGCCGTGATGACGGCGTGGCTTGGAGCTTTTGCGTATATGTTCCAAATTTATTTTGATTTCAGTGGATATTCGGATATGGCGATCGGACTCGGTAAGATGTTCGGATTTGAATTCAATATGAACTTTAATTATCCATACGTGGCTAAGAGTATTACGGAGTTCTGGCGCAGATGGCATATTTCGCTGAGCAGCTGGTTCAGGGATTATGTGTATATTCCATTGGGCGGAAACCGTGTTTCGAAGATCAAACATATAAGGAATCTTCTGATCGTATGGTTTCTGACCGGATTATGGCATGGAGCTGCATGGAATTTCGTGGCATGGGGACTCTATTATGGGGTGATCCTGATCATTGAAAAATATCTCCTGTCGCCGGTACTGGACAGACTTCCGGACATAGTCCGTCATATTTACAGTATTGTTCTGGTTGTGATCGGCTGGGTATTGTTTTTCAGCTCTTCATTCGGACAGGCAGCAGATTATATCAGAGTGATGTTTGGTGCAGGTGCACATGGCTTTGCAGACAGAGAGAGTATGTATCTTCTTACAAGCAACCTGATCCTGTGGCTGATCCTGATATTTGGCTCTACGCCGCTGGTTCATTTCAGATACGAGCATATGTTAAGAACAAAAAAATGGAATACAACAATCATTAACAGTGTGGTATATGCTGCGTTGTTTATTGTCTGTATTGCATATCTGGTAACGGAGACCTATAATCCGTTCCTGTATTTCAGATTCTAGGAGCAAAGATGAGACAGTCGAGAAAGAAATGGGAAAGAAAAAGAGAAGAACAGAGAAATAAAGTAATTGCATTGCTGTTTATTGTAATGATGGTTATCTTCTTCGTGGTAAATATTGCAACTGCTGACAGGGAATTTTCGGCAAAAGAAAACCGGGCACTGGAACAGAGACCTAAGCTTACGATTTCCGGTATTGAAAGCGGAAGATGGATGAAACAGTATGAATCTTATGTATCGGATCAGTTTGCGGGAAGAGATTTCTGGGTAGCTTTAAAGAGCCGTATTGATCTGATCGCAGGAAAACGTAAGGCAAATGGTGTATTTAAAGGAAAAGATCATTATCTGTTAGAGGATATAGCCAGACCGGATGAGGAACAATTGAAAGCAAATCTGAATGCAATGAAAAAGTTTCAGGAGACATATAAAGATATCCCGATGTATATGATGCTGGTACCGAATGCTGCAAATATCGAGTCGGACAAACTTCCGTATTGTGCAGTGACAGAAGATCAGGATAAACAGTTTCAGAAAATAAAGGCTTCGCTTGGGACAGCTTTTCAGTGGGTAAATGTGGAAGATACATTGAAAAAGCACAGAGCAGAAGAGATATATTACCATACGGATCATCACTGGACGGCGCTTGGTGCTTACTATGGATATCAGGCGCTGGCTGCGGCTATGAAACTGGATACATCGAAAGCACCGGCTATGAAATCCTATGCAGTGACGAATTCATTTAACGGAACCTTATCGGCGACAAGCGGCTATGAAACAGACTATAATGAGCCGATCTATATCTACGCACCGGATGATCTGAAAACAGCACCACAGGTAGTTGTAAATAACGTGAATGAAAAAAAGAAAACAGCAACGTTATACGATACATCCAAGTTGAAAGAAAAGGATAAATATGCATTATTTCTTGGCGGTAATTATCCCGTCCTGGATATCAGAACGACGGCAGATACAACAGACAGACTGTTGCTTGTAAAAGATTCCTATGCGAATAGTGTAATTCCGTTTCTGACGGCATATTACAGAGAAATCATAGTGGTTGATCCAAGATATTATTATGATGATATCAGAGAAGTTATGAAGAAAAATAAGATCACAAGTGTTCTGTTCCTGTATAACGGTAATACATTTGTGCAGGATAACAGTATCAGCGGGGTATTGCAGAATGATTAGATTGAACAAGTATTTAAGCGAAGCCGGTGTCTGTTCCAGAAGGGAGGCAGACAGGCTGATCGAGTCGGGAATTGTGACTGTGGATGGAAAGACAGCAGCTCCCGGCATGAAAGTAGAAGACGGACAGGAGGTCCGTGTCGGAAAAAAAGTGGTCAAAAGCAAAACGGAAAAAACGGTCCTGGCAGTGTACAAACCTGCCGGGATTGTTTGTACAGAAGATAAAAGGGAGAAAAAGAACATCATCCGGTTCCTCAATTATCCGGTACGCATCACTTATGCAGGAAGACTGGATAAAGATTCGGAAGGGCTTCTGATCATGACAAATGATGGAGATCTGATCAACGGCATGATGCGCGCAAGATATGCACATGAGAAAGAATATAAGGTCAGAGTAAACAAAGAAGTTACTTCGGAATTCATTGAGAAGATGAGCCGGGGAGTACACATCAGAGACAAAGAAAAGAATCTGGATGCGGTGACCAGACCCTGTACAGTAAAAAAGACCGGGAAATATACATTTTCCATTATTCTGACACAGGGATTGAACAGACAGATACGGCGCATGTGCGAAGCACTCGGATATAAGGTGGATGTGTTAAAAAGGATACGGATCATGAACGTCGAACTTGGAGATCTGAAACCGGGACAGGTAAGAGAATTAACAGAACAGGAGTTAAAGGAATTATATGGGACAGTCAAAGAACGAGAGAATGCTGGAATTAGTAGAACTTCTGAATAAAGCATCCAGATCTTATTATCAGGATGCGCAGGAGATCATGAGCAACTATGAATATGACAGATTGTATGATGAACTGCAGAATCTGGAAAAAGAACTGGGAATTACATTGTCGAACAGTCCGACGGTAAATGTCGGATATGAAGTTGTCAGTGAACTCCCAAAAGAAAGGCATGAAAGCCCGATGCTCTCACTGGATAAGACGAAAGAAGTAGAAGAGCTTAAGAACTTCGTTGGCAGTCAGAAAGTATTGATGTCCTGGAAGATGGACGGATTGACGATCGTGCTGACTTATCGTGACGGAAAGCTTTATAAAGCGGTCACACGCGGTAACGGAGAAGTCGGTGAAGTGGTTACAAACAATGCGAAGGTATTCAAGAATGTACCGGTGCAGATCGCTTACCGGGGGGAATTGATCTTAAGAGGAGAAGCGGTGATCGGATATCATGACTTCGAGAAGATCAATGAAGAGATTGAAGATGTAGATGCAAAATATAAAAATCCAAGAAACTTATGCAGTGGTTCAGTCAGACAGCTCAATAACCAGATCACGGCAAAGAGAAATGTTATGTTCTATGCATTCACGTTAGTGCAGGCAGATGGAGTTGATTTTCAGAATTCCAGAGCTTGTCAGATGGAATGGCTGAAAGCACAGGGATTCACGACGGTAGAATATCATATGGTGACCAGAGATACAGTAGAAGATGAAGTTGCTAAATTTTCGTCAGAGATTAGTAAAAATGATTTTCCTTCTGACGGACTTGTGCTATCATATGATGATATAGCGTATGGAAGATCGTTGGGAAGAACAGCAAAATTCCCGAGAGATTCTTACGCATTCAAATGGCAGGATGAGATCAGGGAAACGATTCTGCGTGAAATCGAATGGAGTCCGTCAAGGACAGGACTGATCAATCCGGTTGCAATCTTTGATCCGGTGGAGTTGGAAGGAACGACGGTCAGCCGTGCAAGTGTTCACAATATCAGCATTATGGAAGAACTGGAACTTGGCATCGGAGATAAGATCGAAGTTTATAAGGCAAATATGATCATTCCGCAGATTGCAGAGAATCTGACAAGAAGCGGTGTGAAAGATATTCCGGAAAGATGTCCGGTCTGTCAGGGTGAGACGAAGATCAGACAGGTAGGAAATGCGAAAGCATTATACTGTATGAATCCGGAATGCCAGGCAAAGCATGTGAAGGCATTTGCATTATTCGTAAGCAGAGATGCACTTAATATAGAAGGATTGTCGGAAGCAACACTGGAAAAATTCATTTCCAAAGGATATATCCATACATTTGCCGATATCTTCCATCTGGACCGCTACAAAGACGAGATTCAGGGAATGGAAGGATTTGGAGAAAAATCGTACAGGAAACTGATCGAAAGTGTGGAAAAAGCAAGAACAACCACGCTGCCAAGAGTCGTCTATTCACTGGGAATCGCAGGGATCGGACTTGCCAATGCAAAGGTTATCTGCAGAGAGTTGAAATATGATGTAGAAGCCCTTTTGATGGTTACAGAAGAAGAATTAAATGAGATCCAGGGCGTGGGAGAAGTTCTGGCAAAGGCATTCACCGGATATTTTTCAGATGCAAAGCATGTGGAGAATTTCAGAAAGCTTTTAGAAGAGTTGACAATCCCGGAAGAGACATCAACAAAAAAACAGATTTTTGAAGGTGTCAATTTTGTGATCACCGGAAGCGTAACACATTTTGCAAACCGCGGTGAAGTGAAGGAATTGATTGAAAGTCTGGGAGGAAAGGTGACAGGATCGGTAACGTCCAAAACGAATTACTTGATCAACAATGATGTAACCAGCACATCTTCCAAAAATAAGAAAGCAAATGAACTGGGGATCCCGATTATTTCCGAAGAGACATTTCTGGAACTGGTGAACCAGGAAGAATCATAGAACCAGGATAAAACAGAGTGAAAGATACGACAAAAAGTAAGAAGGAGAGAATAATGACCAATCAGGACGATAACAATCAGGAAATCGAAAAAGTAGAAGACGTTGAAGTAGAAACAACAAAGAAGACGTCAGATTCGGATGATAAGAAACAAAATGATGATGAGTATGAAAAAGTATGTTTTATATGCAGACGTCCGGAGAGTGTTGCAGGGAAGATGATCGAACTTCCGAACCACATCTGTGTCTGCAATGACTGCATGCAGAAGAGCTTTGATGCAATGTCGAACGGACCGATCGATTACAGTCAGCTGATGAATATTCCGGGAGTACAGGTATTCAACATGTCTGATATGGAGCAGAGTATTCCAAAACAGCAGAAGATCAAGAAGAAAAAAGAAGGCGAAGAATACAAGCCGTTAGTAGATATCCGGAATCTTCCGGCTCCGCACAAGATCAAAGCAAAACTGGACGAGTATGTGGTAGGACAGGAATATGCAAAGAAAGTGATGTCGGTTGCAGTATATAATCATTATAAGCGTGTGGCAACGGATTCGATGGATGACATTGAGATTGAGAAATCCAACATGCTGATGATCGGGCCGACAGGTTCCGGTAAGACGTATCTGGTAAAGACACTGGCAAGGATTCTGGATGTTCCGCTTGCAATTACGGATGCAACATCTCTTACAGAGGCAGGGTACATCGGTGATGATATCGAAAGCGTTGTATCCAAACTGCTTGCGGCAGCAGATAATGATGTCGAAAAGGCAGAACAGGGAATTATTTTTATTGATGAGATCGACAAGATCGCAAAGAAGAAAAACTCCAGTCAGCGTGATGTGAGCGGTGAGTCTGTACAGCAGGGAATGCTGAAACTTCTGGAAGGAAGTGATGTGGAAGTTCCTGTCGGGGCAACGAGCAAGAATGCAATGGTTCCGCTTACAACAGTGAATACGAGGAACATTCTGTTCATCTGTGGAGGTGCATTCCCGGATCTGGAAGGAATTATCAAAGAACGTCTGACCAAACAGGCAGCGATCGGGTTTGGAGCGGATCTGAGAGATAAATACAATAACGACAAAGAGATTCTTAAAAAGGTCGCAACAGAGGATTTGCGTGTATTCGGTATGATACCGGAGTTCCTGGGACGTCTGCCGATTGTATTTACCTTACAGGGTATGAGTGAAGATATGCTGGTGGAGATATTAAAAGAGCCTAAGAATGCAATTTTGAAGCAATATCAGAAACTGCTTGCATTAGACGAAGTAAAATTGGAATTCGATGACGGCGCACTTCATGCGATTGCAAAAAAAGCAATGAAGAAAGATACCGGAGCGAGGGCGCTTCGTGCGATCATCGAAGAATTCATGTTAGATATCATGTATGAAATCCCGAAGGATGACAATATTGGAGAGGTTGTTATCACAAAAGAATATATTGAGGGAACCGGAGGACCGGTAATAATGTTGAGAGGTCAGGAAGTACCAAGGCTTCAATAATACATTTTACATATAGAATGCTAAGAGAGTTGTCAATGACAGCTTTCATTATGCAATGACACATAAGACTTTACTTGAGGAAGAATGGAGGAGAAAGGAATGGAGGAATTATCAGCTATTCCAGTTTGGCTCTGCATACCCTTTGCAGGGCTGTTGCTCAGTATTGCCGTTATGCCTCTGATCAAGCCGGACTGGTGGGAAAAGCATCAGCCGCTTGCAGTTGCGTTCTGGTCGGTACTGTTTATTGTTCCGTTTGCTGCAAAGTACGGAATGTTTACAATGGGAGAGACGGTTTTGGAATGTGTGGTAAATGATTATCTGACATTTATCATTTTATTGTTCGGTCTGTTCTGTGTAGCAGGTAACATTACAATTGACGGTGAGTTTGCCGGATCACCGAGGATCAATACGGCATTGTTTGTTCTGGGAACACTGCTTTCCAGCGTGATCGGAACGACCGGATCAAGTATGCTTCTGGTACGTCCGTTTATTAAGATGAATTCGTGGAGAAAAAGAAAGAGTCACATTATGATCTTTTTTATCTTCCTGATCTCTAATATGGGAGGATGTCTGACACCAATCGGAGATCCGCCGCTTCTGATGGGATTCATGCGTGGTGTTCCGTTTTTCTGGAGCCTGAAGCTGTTTCATATACTGATCTTTAACATGATCATTTTGCTGATATTATTCTATTTTCTGGATAGAAGAGCTTACAGAAAAGATATTGCGGAAGGTAGAAAACCAGATATCAGAGAGCCCGGAACACACGTTAGAATTGTAGGACTTCATAATCTGATATATGTTGCAATGATTGTCGGAGCTGTAATCTTAAGTGGAATGCTTCCTGGTATGTCTGCATTCCAGAATGCGGACGGAACGGTAAAAGGAATCCATATCCTTGGAGAAGTGACGCTTGGATTCCCGTCTGTGATCGAGATTGTGATCATCCTTCTGGCAGCATTTTTATCATTTAAAACGACAAAAGAAGAAGTACGTATCCGTAACCATTTTACCTGGGGGGCAATTCAGGAAGTTGCGGTTCTGTTCATCGGAATCTTTATCACGATGCAGCCTGCATTGATGATCCTGAAGGCAAATGGTGCGGAACTTGGTATCAATAAACCATTTGAAATGTTCTGGGCAACCGGAGCACTGTCAAGTTTTCTGGATAATACACCAACGTATCTGGTATTCCTTACAACGGCGGGAGCACTTGGGTTCAAGAGCGGTGTTGTGACGACACTTGGTTCGGTTCCTGTTAAGATGCTGGAGGCAATCTCCTGTGGAGCTGTATTTATGGGAGCAAATACCTATATCGGAAATGCGCTGAACTTCATGGTAAAATCTATGTCAGATGAAAATGGTGTGCGTATGCCATCGTTCTTCGGATATATGGTATGGTCACTGACATGTCTGGTACCGGTATTTATTATCGATATGCTGGTATTCTTTTTGTAAGGGGAGGTGCGGAACATGGAAAATAAGAATAAATACTATGACATAGCGGAACAGATCTATGATCTGGACGGAGAAGTCTATGAATGTGTAGGTTCTTCTCTTGGCCGTACCTTTACGGGAGACAAACGTACTTGTGTAGAAAGTCTTGTGAAGCTGATGCGTACAAAGCCACAGGGGCATCTGCTCAGAAGTGAGCTTGCGCTGATCAGTAACATGGCACGTACGATCCGTAAGGATGAAGACCGATCCAGACTGATGAGAAAATATGATGAGATATTAAAAGAAATCGCAGAACTGCCGGCAGGTTTTGGAAAAGTAGAGATTCTGGATGAAAACAGGGCAAAGCTAAATACATCGAACCTGCGTCAGAAGTTTTCAAAGGATGATCATCTGATCATCTGTATCGGAAGAACACATGGAAGTGCGGGTAACGATATTGGATTTGCACTGGCAGATGCACTCAGGATCAACTATTACGATGCAGAGATATTCAATGAAGTATTGAGACGTCTGGACGCGGAGAAAGATTCGGTTGTAGATGTGGCAGATCTGGGAACAAATGAGATTGAGAATAAGTACCAGGGATCCGGACGGACGTTGAAAGAACGTCTGAAAGATTTTGACCGTTATCATGGTCTGACAAAAGAAGATGCAATCTTCTTTAATCAGAGTGATCTGATATGTAAGAGGGCAAAAGAAGAAGATTTCATTGTTATGGGACGATGTGCGGATGTGATACTGGCAAATAATCATATTCCACATATCAGTATCTTTATTACAGCTCCTTTTGAACAGCGTGTACACAGAGTCATGGAAGTCAATAATCTGGATCATAAAAAAGCAGAACGCCTTTTGAAGAAGATTGACCGTCAGCATTCGAAATATTACAATTTCTATACCGGCCTGAAGTGGGGAGATGCTGTGAACTATGATATCTGTTTTAACAGTGCAAGTTATGGTATCGAAGAATCTGTGGAGATCATCGAGCGTATGCTGAACCAGCATACAAATGCATAAAAATATTAATGAATGACACGAAGTCTTTCATATACATAAAACAAATGTATATGAAAGGCTTTTTTCATTGGAAGACAGATGTAAAGAAAAGATATTATCGGAAGATTACTGGGATTTTATTATCTCGCCATACAGGGAAGATGAGTTAGAAGGAGTGGATACGGAAAAGATGTGTATCCAGGAGCTAGATTTCGGATATAAAAGTGTGTCGTTAGACAGCCGGATGTTACTTCCCTTATCCTTGCGGCAGTACTGGTACGGTGCGATCCCCAAGTGCTATACACTTCTGGATATGCAGCCGTTAGATGCAGCCGGAATTATTACACTGCAGAATTATCCGACGCTGCAGCTTATGGGAGAGGGGATTATGATCGGTTTCCTGGATACGGGGATCGATTATACCCATCCGGTATTCCGTAATCTTGACGGGACAACAAGAATTGCGGGGATCTGGGATCAGACAATTCAGAATGGGGATCCGCCGGAGGGCTTTCTGTATGGAACAGAGTATACCGAAGAAAGAATCAATGCGGCTCTGCATTCGGAAAGTCCGCAAGAACTGATCTCTTCGGAAGATACAGATGGGCATGGAACATTTGTTGCAAGTGTGGCTGCCGGAAGTGCAGAAAGCAGTGGACAGTTTCTTGGGGCTGCCCCGGAGGCGGTGATCGCGATGGTAAAGCTTAAGCCGGCAAAAAAATATCTGAAAGAATTTTTTGGGGTTGCAGAAGATGCACACTGTTATCAGGAAAATGATATCCTGGCCGGACTTCGGTATCTGAATGAACTGGCCCGCAGACGGGAGATGCCGCTTGTGATCTGTATGGCGATCGGAACCAGTTTCGGAGGGCATAATGGTGACTCTTTGCTTGCAGGAGTTCTGGATGGCTATGCATTGCTGAGAAACCGCTGTGTAGTAACGGGAACCGGGAATGAGGCAGCGCAGAGACATCATTATTACGGAACATTTACGGAGGCACAGAATACACGGACAGCGGAGATCAGGGTAGGGGAAGGGGTGAAGGGTTTTGTGACGGAGTTATGGAGTACCCTTCCGAACATTGTGACAGTGTCGATCACATCACCTTCCGGAGAACGTACCGGGCAGATTCCGGTACGTCTGGGATATCTGTTTGATTTTGTATTTGCTTTTGAACGGACAGCTGTTACGGTGGAGTACAGACTTCTGCAGGAGAATAGCGATGCACAGCTGGTGTTTATCCGGCTGCAGAAAGCAGTACCGGGAATCTGGAAAATAGAAGTAAAGCCTGTGATGCAGACGAAGGGGGAGTTTCATATGTGGCTGCCCATGAGAGAGTTTCTGGATGGAGAAGTATATTTTCTGGAATCGAATCCGGATACCACATTTACAGAACCGGCAGGAGGGGAGCATACGATGACGGTGTCTTATTATAACAGTCAGGAGAATACGGTTGATATTAATTCGGGCAGAGGGTATACTAGAGATGAAAGAATCAAACCGGATTATGCTGCACCGGGAGTAGCGGTTACCGGTGCGGTACCGGGCGGAGGATTCAAAGAACGCACCGGTTCAAGTGCAGCAACAGCAATTGCGGCAGGTGGCTGTGCACTGATCATGAAGTGGATCAGTGATCAGCCGGGAGCGGGTGGAGCATCAGCCAGTCAGGTAAGGAATGTGATCGTGATGGGTGCGCAGAAGCTTCCGGCGATAGAATATCCAAATACACAGTGGGGATATGGAACGATGAACCTGTATCATTCACTGGATATTTTAAGACGGCTGTAAAGAAGAACGAGATAAGGAGAGGATACAGATGGCAGATTTTTTTGAAGAATTCAGCAGAAGAGTTTCAGATGTTGCGAGTGACATCACTAAGAAGACAGGAGATACACTGGAGATTCAGAAGATCAAAAGTAATGTACGAACTTTAAAGAGAGCAAATGAAAGAGATCTTGCAGATATCGGTCGTATGGTATATGAGAAGTTCCAGAGTGGGGAAGTATCCGACATGGATTACGTAACGCTCTGTGAAGAAATCGAAAAACGCGAGGAAGAGATTGAAAAGCAGGAAGAAGAGATTGTGAAGATCCAGGGAGAGATATAGATGCACACAAGCATACCGGGTGCGATTGGAACACTGTTTGGTCTGGATATGGCTGTAAAACAGTACATAGAAGAAAATGTAAGTGAGAAAGAGGAAAAAAACTTTTGCGGGACAAAAGTCCTGATCAGAAAAGTATACAACAAAGGCTTTGCATTTAATTCCATGGATTCCGAACCGGATAAGGTAAAGAAAGCGTCTGTGATAACGACGGCAGTGATCCTGATGCTGACATTGGCAGAATCATTCCGGGAAGGTCATAAGGTGACTAAGACAGCATGGACATTACTGAGTGCAGGAGCTATCAGCAATACGTATGACCGGATCGTCAGAGGTAAAGTCGTAGATTACATTGGTATAAGATCTGACCATGAGATATTAGGTGATGTAACAGCGAATTTGGCAGATGTCTATATCCTGATAGGATCTGTCCTGATGTGGATGAGAAGAATCGGAAAACGATAACAGGAAATATGACAGAAAATAGAATATTGGAAAAAGGAAAACACTATACTCCATCTTCTTTCGGATAGAATATAGTGTTTTTTGTATTTACACCTTTATATGAGAATGAAATTAAAATCAGGCATGAAAAAAGCGGGTGATGGGAATCGAACCCACGTATCCAGCTTGGAAGGCTGGTGTTCTACCATTGAACTACACCCGCATCAACAATGCTCATTTATAATAGCATGGAATTTTATGAAATGCAAGTACTTTTTTAAATTTTTTTAATTTTTTTGACATTTAACTCAATTTCATATCTACAAGACCTGCCACTACTAATTCTCCTATTTGCAATATTTTTTCAAAGTGCTACAATATGTAACCGAAAAAATATTACATCAAAGAAGGTATATGATATGTTCCAATATTATCTGATTCATTATTTTAACTTTAAGAATGCCGGAGGCTTCATGCTTGTCTCCCTGCTCTGCCTGATTGCAGTGCTTGCGATCGTTATTCTGGCAGCAAAGCTTAAGAAACACTATAAACTTAATACACAGGATCTGACGCCAAAACAGATCCGGAAGCTGAACCATATCCACAAAATAAAAGAAATCTCGCTTATTGAAAGCTTTTATGAGATGGTATTTTCCAGTACTTCGGTACTGTTGTTCCTGTCTCTTTATTATATTATAGATGAACGTATTCCTCAAGCCGCACTCTACTGGCAGAAATATCAAAATATTATCTTACTTTTATTTCTGGTATTTTCTGTATTTATGACAAACTGGTTCGATATCCTGTTCGTTCCGTTAACTGCAATTCCGACCAGACAAAAGGCGTCCGTGCGGCTGATCTCTGCCTTTTATATTATTCTGATCTTATTATATATCAAGTTCATCTACCATGATTCGAACTATGATTCACTGATCATGTATTTTATCACACTGGCAGTCGGCCGTTTCCTGTACTTTGATTCTACACTGGAAGATATCAAAGAAACACTGCAGGGTGTCGCAAGAAATCTGCCGCTTCTGGTACTGATGGGAAGTTATTCCGCCATCGTATGCTGGTATGGATTCCACTGTGGATTCCTGTTGACTTCCAACGGTGTGATCCTTAGTACGCTACTGGCACATCTTTTTATGGATGTATCGATTTTTGTGCTGGATAAGACGCGGTTGGTGAAATTATTTATTTAGGCTCACGCTCATTCACCAACCGCTCCTTTTTAATAGCGATCAGTTCAAAATACCTTTATACCGTTCAATCTGATATTTTAATACATTACGTTCCATCGAATCCGGCTCTGTATCCAACCAATCCAGAGCCGAATTCACATCGACAGAAAACCCTTTTCCAAAATACTCCATCATTTTTTCATGCGAACCAGAAAACGGCCGGGCTACAACTCTTTTCACATTATCCGCAATAGGAAAATGCCGGTTTACACTCTGATTTGCTGTCAAAAGTGCAATTCCGTTATCAAAAATCGGTGCCGGTGTAAATTTGTCTCCATTCATAATAATCGCAAGATTATTTAAATGCCGGTCCTCATTCAGACAGATCATATCCAACATAAATATCTTACTTAAATATTCTTTTACATCTAATTCACAGCTTTCTTTTATAAATGACACCACATATTCTATCCTTTCTTCCATCGTATCCATATTTCCGATTACTTTTGAAAGATCTTTTCCTACTTCGTTGTAATATAATCTGTAAAATGTAATCAGTTCTTCTTCTCCAGTCAGGAAATTCCTGCTTCTGCATCCAGAACTTCCATTAATTGTTCCCTCTTCATATGTGACATATTCTGAAGTTTTTAATGACGTAAATTCCATAAATTTTGATACCAGATATTCTGCACGTCCTTCATGTCCTCTGTTATCCTTTTTATACCAAAAGCCATCTTTTCTATATTTTATCTGTGTTCCCTCACTGGTTCCTTCTTGAATTACAATAAACTCATTTCCAATTTCTTCTTTGAACATCTTCTCACCTTACCAATACATCTTTACTGGTCAATTTTTCTCCCGGAAAACGAAACCAAATAAAATCATTATAACTTACTCCATGTGTTTTTCTGACTATTTCATAAGGATTGTATTCTGATAATCCCAGATGATTTAGAATTTCATTGATATCCGGTCTTCCCTTCTCCCAACATCTCATTTCCATAATCTTTCCCAGTTGAAAACGCGTCATTTCTTTTGATGCAAATAATTGTTTTCCCGGATTCTCCGTATAACGCGATACAATGACTTTCTTTTTCTTTACATATACTCTCGCCGTAATTTCATCTTTCCAATATACTTCAAAAGAAAAATTATTCATAACAGGTTCTTTTTTTTCCCTTTTTTTGTAATACTCCATCATTTTTTCCAGACTCTCAATATTCCACTCTAATTCTTTGATTTCTTCTGTCAGACATTCTATTTTATTTTGTTTTTCTTCTATATCTGCAATTGTTCCCGGAATTACAGGACCTAAATATTGACTGTTCACTTTTCCCGCCCTTTTGCACTGTGCATAATAATATAATTCCCCATGAATTTTTTTAATTGTAATGTTTTTTCTTTCTTCTTTTGTGTCTTTTAACACATTTTTCTTTCTTATTAACTCCTGCTCATAATACAATTTTTGTTCATTTAAACTTTTATATACATTTTTCATCTCCATTATACTATCACCCACTAATATTTTAACCTACTTTTTTATTTTTTTCAATACAAGTAGGTTACAAATTATAACGCACAATATTTCCAGAATTACAATACTTCCGGCAATCGCTCCGACCGGATAATGAAAGGTAAAATAAGAAAGCTGTTTTCTCATATAAACGTCAATTCCTTTTAGTATGATTGTTCCAACTAACGCTACAAGGCCTGCGATAAGCAGTACATAATAGCTGCCTTCCAGCAATAACAGCTTTCTTTCCTGCCGGCGTGTCATTCCAATCTTTCTCATAATCTCCAGCTCTTTTTTCCTGCCCACAATTCCCGTAAACATAATATTAAAATAATTAACCAGTCCGACACACAATAATATTACACTGATACTTCCGAACATAATTCTGTTTCCCCGGATGTAGTCTGCATTTTTCTGCATAAGATCTGATCTTGCAATGTAGAAAATGCCTGCTTCTCCTTCGCCGTCCAGGCTTGTCTGTGTATTGCTTTTCCGCCGCTGATTTTCTGCCGAAAGAATCTTCTGGATTTCATACATGATCTTTTTTTCTTTCTTTTTCTCTACGTTTAATTCCATGCAAAATGTCTTTTTCTTCGTAGGTAAACGGTTAAATCCTTTTTCACTGACCAGATAATAGATATCTCCTTCTGCACCATGCCAGGTCTGGTGGATCTCCGGGAAGTCATCTGCCTGATTATCCAGATAGCCGCTTAACGTATATTCTGTAGACGGCGTTTCTGCTTTTATTATCTCATCTTCCTTGTCTCTTTCTTTGTCCGTCATGGAATTCCACCGGATACACGTTTCTTTATTCTTTAAAGGAGATAAACATACCGTTTCTCCCACTGCTTTTTCTGCCTGTCTTCCCTGCTTTTGTGACAACTTATGATCATGGATGATCATTACTCCTGTTCCGTTTTTCAGACTGTCCATATCGACTTTCAGCTTGTTTTCCTCTACATATGTTTCTAATGCTTTTATCTCATTTTCGCTGACAATCTGAACGGTATCAGCATCCAGGCCTTTGATCATCTTTGCCCCGGAAGCATAATCAATACTGATTTCTTCCGCATATTCTACATTGTTTCCCAGATAAGTATCCTCTTCCAGCGGGCGTATTCCATCTCTGGATATGACGGAAAGCACGTATGCTCCTTCGGTTATGTAGGATTCCTTCTTCTTCACACCGTCAAGATTCCACAAGCGGTTCCGCACCTTTTCGGATATCGGTGAAAATTCATCATATTCATTGTCATATAAGAGTTCGAAACTATCTCCTTCTGATTTCAGTGGATCTTGATCCGGCGACTGTGTCTGATATTCTGTCCCGCTTCCCTCTTTTTTTGCAAACTCACTGAATTCCCCTGCAATCAGGAAATCCGGTCTCTGATTAATGATATTCGCATAATCACTTCCAGTTATGATCACCATAACGATCAGGAACATTTCTATTCCAAGGAACATTGAAATAACTGTGATGACAAATCTCTGCCGGTATCTTGTGACGTTTTTCCACGCCATAAAGCACAGTTCCTGTGTTTCGCTTCTTTTTTTCTTATTAAAAGTGCCTTTTCCCAGGTCTGTCCTTCTACGATGCCTTTTCTTTCTTCCGGTCTGCTCCGTGTAATGCATTCCCTCTATACAGGTTCTGTTTACCGTCTGCCTGATCACCTGTTCCGATGCACCCAGAATTACCAGTAACGTGAAGGCTACCGCTAACAACAAGATTTCCATCCGAAAAATCTGCAGTTCTTCCGCTCCTCCATACCCATTCAGATACTGCCTTCCCACTAGTTCCGGTATCAGATATCGCAGCAGCAGAACCGACAAAACTGTCCCTGTAATACATCCCGGCACTATCGTCCGCATGATCTGCCGGATATAGATCTTACGGATCTGCTTTTTCGTTGTACCGATCGTATGAAGCAACGCCATCTGCCGGATATCGCCCGACATGGATATCTGCATCACATTGTAGACAAGTAAGAATATTCCGCAGATAATCACAACGGCCTCTACTACTGCCATCCCGTAACTTCCCGTCATCTCTTTTACGGCCCGGTTCTTTGCCGTATCTGTCGCAATGATCTGTTGGGAATTGTCTTTCATCGGTACATCTTCGTATAATTTTTCTTCTGTATCCTTCCAGTCCATGTCATTCGACTGACAGATCAGAATATCCGAACCATCTTTGATATCATAACCCCAGTCCTTCAGTTTCTTTTCTGACACATATCCGATTGCTTTGCTTCTTCCATTATCTTCTGTATAAGCACTGTACCAGCCTGATAATTTGAACTCTTCTTTTTCTGTCTGAAAAAAGCTGATTGATACATCAAGTGCTATCTTCATCCCTCTTTTCGGATTATTAATTCCCAGCTTTTTTAATGTCTTTACCGGAAGCATGATTTCCTGCTGCTTTTTGGGATAGGTTCCATGGACACCGGTATAGGCGGGCTTCATCATCTTTTCCCATGCAGTCTGATCCAGCACTTGTATGGAACAGATAGATTCTTTCTTTCCGGATTCTGTGGCTTCACCCATTTTCATTCTTCTTCCGGTTTCTTTTACATATCCTAAAGAACGTGCTTTTTCATATTGCTGCTTTGTTCCCTCTTCTATGTAAGTGGATGCCGTTGTTCCATCCATCCGGATGTTTTTCGTATATTCTGCATTTATTTTTCCGTAAGCCGTTCCAAAGACAAATGTCAGTGTAAGAATACATAAAACAACTGCTCCCATAAGAATCCGGTTTCTGCCTCTATTACATTTTCTGATTGCTTCCGAAAGCAGCCGGATCACGTTCGTATTATTGTTCGGTGTAAATCCATTCATTTCATTACACCTCCGCATCGTATAATTTCCCGTCTTCTACGCGCAGGATACGGTCTGCCATCTGTGCGATTGCTTCCTGATGGGTCACAACAATCACCGTCTGGTGGAATCTTGCTGCACAAGTCTTCAACAATGAAATTACTTCCATACTTGTGACAGAGTCCAGATTTCCTGTTGGTTCGTCCGCCAAAATCAAATCCGGATTGTAGATTAATGCGCGGCAAATCGCAGTTCTTTGTTTTTCTCCTCCTGATAATTCATATGGTTTTTTATCTAATAAATCCGTAATTGCAAACTTCTCAGCCATTTCCTCACATTTTTTCTTACTCTCCTGAACATCTGCCTCATCCAAAATAAGCGGAAGCATAATATTTTCTTTTATAGACAGACTATCCATAAGATAATAATCCTGAAATACAAAAGCAATCTCTGTTCTTCTAAGTCTTGCCAGTTCAGCCCGGTATATATCTTTTGTATCTTTATCTTTGTAATATATTGTTCCGTCATCTGGTTTGTCTAGCATTCCCACTGCCTTTAATAATGTAGTTTTTCCACAACCAGAACGTCCCATAATCCCTACAAATTCACCTTCTTCTATCTCAAATGAAACATTATTTAAAACAGGATAAGTAATGCTTTCTCCTGTTCGGGAAGTTGAGTAATATGCCTTTTTTAAATTTTCCACTTTTAAAATTTTTTTACTTTTTTCCATCTCTACTATCTCCCTCTATTTTTCTAATATTTCTATAAGCAAATATCAAACTAAAAACAGCAAAAAGCAACCATATAGCACCAACAATCAAAATTATTCCTTTAAAGTATCTATGAACCCACTCAATCTGTAAATGTTTCGCATACAAAAGCATGCTACAATACAAAATTGAAATAATTGTGCCACATATAACAGGCAGTCCTCCTGATAGCAGACACTCTTTTATGATTCCCTTTCTGACTTTAGCAGAAGACATTCCTGATTGAATATAAAATCGGTATTTCCATTCTGTCTCCGGAAAATCACACTCCATTTTTATACTCAATACAAATATTCCACACAAAAGCATAATGATAATATTTCCCGCTGCTGAAGCCACATATAAAAGCTTTGTTTTACTTCTTTCTAACAGCAGCTCTTTCTTCTCGTAAATCAGATTCCCATTATCCACATCAAAATAATTTACCTGGGAATGATCTTTGGCATACGCTTTTATTTCTTCGACGACTTTATCATAATTTTCAGGTATGTTCATCATAACAGCCATATTCGCCCCATCTGCTTCCATACAGTTCTTTTGATAATATTCGTCTGAGAATACAATAATATGTTCACATGTTTCACTTCCAAACACACCTGTTAGAATTCTGTCTTCTGTTCCGACAACCTTGAATTTTTCTGTAAAATACTGTACTTTAGGTGCTGCTACACCTTTTATATACAACCATAAATCAGCTCTTGCTTTTCCTATATAAATTAATGGATTTTTTGTATTGTAACCAATTCCGACTTTGTTTCGTTCAAACCGCTCCCTTTGATATACAACAAATATTTCATTGTCTTTCAAATCTAGCGATTTTCCAGTCCATTTTTCATAAGTTGATGCCGGAATCCCCATATGTTCAGCAATATCTGTCGTTGTTACTCTAGCACATGGTACTTTTCTCAGTTCAACCCCTTCATCATCTGTTAAATGATTCAAAAACTCTTCATCATCTTTATTTGCCATCCATACCAAGTCATACGGATAATTCTTCGGCTCGGTAATCGGAAGGTTATCCAATAATTTTATAGAAAAATCTGTCATAATAATTACAAGAAATGCTGCAACGACAAAAGACATATTTATATTATAAAAGAATCTATGATACCAGTTTTCCAACCATGTAATTCGTTTATAATACTTCTTCTCTTTTTTATTCAACCGAACGAAATAGTATCCTGCCAAACTAATCATAAGCAGGCACATGCCCGCATTCAAAAATACAGTCGGAATACTTTGGGATATCTTTCCCCAATAAAACAATAAACTTATAAGACCAATCAAGGTTAAAAATATCCCAAGCAGTAAAATTTTCGGTCTCTTCTTCAATGGTTTCCCGTTCTTTTTTCCAACCGTCAACAACGCATCCATTCCCAGACATGCTATCAATTCATCAAAAACAATGAATAGGATGCCGAAAACTTCACATGAAATCACCAATGTATTCCGCAGTGCAACAAATCCATAATTAACCTCTGTAGTAATTGTATTATAAAAGATATTTTGTAATACTGTTTTTGCACACTCTGCTAATATTTTTCCTAAAATCAAGCCACCAGTTACCGAGGAAAATATAATCCCTGCATATTCAAATCCAATAAACATATATCTATGCTTTTTCTTTAATCCCATCGTATCAAGCAGAACATAATCATAGGATTTTTTTTGTATGTACGAAATAATAACCAGTACCATTAATATAAACAAGAGATAATATGTCTCTTGAAAATTAATAAAAGTGTACATTTCTTCCACTATGCCAGAATTTTGTCCATTTATAATTCTTTCAATACTGTCACTAAATGCATATGATACATATATTGTCGAAACCATTAGTATACCACATAATATAACCAGTAAATAATGACCAAGCTTATGCTTTAGTGTTTCAAAAAATATTTTTTTCATTATATATTCCCCCTCTATTTTGTTGCATATATACTAATCTATCATTAATAACTTTGGATATTCTTTACCTAAACCTGAATTATTCATGATAATTCATTCCACTACGGCTAACGCCGCATAGTTACTTGTTTTTTTGATATTTTTGCTTTCACTTAACAGATGAAGAAAAATTGCATACAAAAAGGACTTCAAGTTTGTTAAAATTAAGGTGTCTAATCAAAATAACAGTCCCATATAATTAGTTTAACCGCCACCGTATTAGAAAGCAATAAGTATCTGAAAATAAATTTTAACGGAGGAGATTTGTCCTCCGACGCAGGTCATCTATCAGATTCTCGGAGCTTACTTTGAAGATGACTGCGCAGATGAGCTTACCAATGATCCGATTCTGACAGCCATTCTGTCAAAGGAAGCACTTGCTTCACAGCCCACTTTGTCAAGGAATCTATTAACAAAAAATGCCCCAGCTTTCCACTACCGGAACCCTGAGGCATTCACATTACATCTTATATTAAATTTATAATCTTATTCCGCTACATCCTTCATAGAGAATGAGATTCTTCCCATCTTGTCCTTGCCAAGGCATACAACCTTAACAACATCGCCAAGTGTGAGAACGTCTTCTACACGATTCACTCTTTCTTTGGAAAGCTTAGAAATGTGTACCATTCCTTCTTTTCCAGGTGCGAACTCAAGGAATGCACCGAAGTCTTTGATGCTGACAACTTTTCCTTCCAGAACCTGTCCGGCTTCAAAATCTGTGACGATGATGTGGATCATCTTCTGTGCTTCTTCCATACCTTTGGCATCTGTTCCGCAGATAGATACGGCACCATCATCTGTAATGTCGATCTTCACACCTGTCTGCTCGATGATCGCATTGATTGTCTTTCCACGCTGTCCAACAACATCACCGATCTTCTGTGGATCGATCTGCATCTGAATGATCTTCGGAGCGAATTCTCCAACCTCTGCTCTTGGAGCATCGATTGCTTTATTCATAACTTCATCAATGATGTAAAGTCTTGCTTTTCTTGTCTTGGCAATAGCTTCTTCAATGATCGGTCTTGTCAGTCCGTGGATCTTGATATCCATCTGGATCGCTGTGATACCTTTGTGTGTACCGGCTACCTTGAAGTCCATGTCTCCGAAGAAGTCTTCGAGTCCCTGGATATCTGTAAGCACCAGATAATCATCGTCTGTATCACCGGTAACAAGTCCACATGAGATACCTGCTACTGCAGCCTTGATTGGTACACCTGCTGACATCAGTGACATAGAAGATGCACATACACTTGCCTGAGATGTAGAACCGTTAGATTCGAATGTCTCAGATACAGTACGGATCGCATACGGGAATTCTGCTTCGCTTGGAAGTACCGGAAGCAGCGCACGCTCTGCCAGTGCTCCATGTCCGATCTCGCGGCGTCCCGGTCCTCTGGATGGCTTTGTCTCACCTACAGAGTATGATGGGAAGTTGTAATGATGCATATATCTCTTGACTGTCTCTGCTTCATCCAGA
>ENA-ORTP01000990-ORTP01000990.1-human-gut-metagenome-genome-assembly--contig:-NODE-990-length-32079-cov-9.325693_pt1 | contig 32079 bp, 18 predicted proteins | sample MGYA00241913_ERZ509190 | MGnify/ENA primary metagenome ERZ509190 (study PRJEB26280, sample SAMEA2338839) | human gut metagenome | biome: human gut; feature: human-associated habitat; material: faeces...
GTAAACAACTTTAGTTTTAACATTTAAAACTGTCAACCAATTTCAGTACACGTCAACTAATCGAGGATTTATCGCTACCTACACTATTTGTGCATTCTACATAATAATATATGTATGTACCGCCACTATATCCGGCATGTGATTTGTCAAAAACAATACTTTCCGTCATACCTTTTTTAGAACCGGTATTGTGATATGTAGCTGAGCCATATTGACGCATGCTTTCAATCTTGGTCAAATCTTTCTTGGTTGGCTTTGTTGAAGGTTTTTTAGAGTAAGCTTTCCAATATACCGTAGCACAAATATTACTCTCCTTATCACCTCCTGTTTTGAATCTTACTCTTATAGAGAAGCCATCCTTGTCGGTTGTTGAGAGATATTTATCAAAGGTAGGTTTTTTTACTTTTACTTTTGATGTATTGATCTCTGTATTGGAAGAGAAATCTTCGTCATCATGGTCGCAACTGCATAGCCAACCAAAAGCAAAGATTAAGCAAAAAATTTTAAAAAATAATTTCGTTTTCATCATTCGTTAATGTTATTAAATGGATCCAAATAATTAATGGTACTAATAGTTCTTCCCTCAAAGAAGTTACCACACTCTCTCAACGACTCAAGTAGCTGTTGAGAAGCATTACGTTCTAAGTGCGAAACGACACATTGCTCATGGCTTGGTGTATTAACTTCCAATGTAGTTTTACGATTTAACCATATACAACGGCGGCATTGATAAGCATCACAATTCTTGCATATGGGAGCATGGTCTATGCGATAAAGTTGAGGGTTTTTTATATCAAGACCTGTTTGTATGTCTCCAATGGTATAGCCGTCTGGTTCTAAATAGAATGCTGGACAAATATAAAACTTCCCATCGGGAGCTAACGTGATGCTCTCGTAACCCGCATTGCAATTGTTCATTTTATCGAGCATCATGCGGTCTGTCAATATATTAAGTTGAACAGCTTTACCTTTTTTATATTCATCCTTGATGTTTTTTGCCAATTTCCCAAGAATTACTTTATATCTGCCAAAATCCGCCTCTGTAAATTTATTGACATCTGAGATGACGATATTTAAATGAGCAATATCTTTTAGATTTGGAATGATTTGCTCATAGTTGACAAGCAGGTCTTCTTTGCTTGTCCGCAAAACAACAGGAATGTCTGTACGAACCTTACGAACCTTACCCAAGTCCTCCCATGACTGAGCAACAATTACATCTGCACCAACACTTTGTTCAAGGGGTTTGATTTTAGTATGATCAATGGTCTCTATCATTTTAAGATACTCTTCGGGCAATACGTAATTTGGAAAGACAAACTGAATCATCAGATTTTCTTTCATAGCCCAAAGTATCCCTTTCTTTAATATGTCAAGCGGTATTAAATTACGCTCTTTTATAGGATTGCTATAATGACAAAAAGAGACAGAGGTGTCATCCAATAGAATTACTAAATACTGCAACATATATCAACTGTTTTTATTATTCTTCATTATTGTTTCCTTCTAGCTCAATTTTGCGAAAGAGCTTATTCCAATAATAATTATTAGCACGAACGCGAGCCTTATGCATTTTACAAATGGCTGTTGAGCGTTGATAGATAGTCGGGGTGTCGGCAGCATCATAGTTTTCTCCTTGACACCAGGCACAACCGCTTGCTACCTCGCAGTCTATACATTCTTGAGTAGATTGTGTGCAACGGTCAAGAGCTAAAAACGGACGCAATTTGTTTTTATCAATTCCATCATGAATATTACCGATAATCCAAGCCTTCTTGTTGCGCAAAGAATATTGTGCAAAGCGTGTGCATGGATAGAAGTTACCGGCCGCATCTATTGACAACATTCGTCCTGCTCCACACCAATTCTGATTGTCTATTTTACAATCTAAAGGTTTACCTATCATTTCTGTGAAGAAAGAACATGCATAATTTTGATAGTATCCACCATCTATAATGTCATCAGCAAGTTCCATCAGTTGATTTTCAAATAGTACATCATCTCCTTCGCGCCATACATCTTCAAAAACGCAATTGATATTTACCTCATGAATTCCCAAAGAGTACAAATGCATTACACTTTCCTTTATATAGGGGATGTCGGCACTGCTGATAGTTACCTTTGTAGAAGCACCAGGGAACTGTTCAAGCCACAAAGAAATGTTTTTAACTACATCTTCGTAAGAACCTCGTTCAGGGCCAGAACCCTTCCATATACGATTTAAATCATGTTTCCGCTTCGTTCCATCAATGGTAATTCCAATTGACAAATGTGTCAAGTTTTTCTGAATAAAACTCTGTACTTTATCGGTATTATAGCTTATACCATTGGTAGAAAATGAAAACCGATATGAATTGAACCAATGGTGATTTAACCGATACATCTCAGTTTTGATGTAATCGCAAATCTTGTCAATAAGGTCAATCTCCAAAAATGGTTCACCTCCTATAAAATCCCATGTGACCGATTGCTCCGGGAAATCAATTTCATGCGATAGGATATAGTCAATGGCTTTCTTAGCCACTGACCAATCCATACGCTCTTTTTCATTCTTACCGACTAAATAGCAGTATTTGCAAGCGAGTTGGCAATCTTTAGTCACTATAAAAGTGATACTTTTAGCCATCCCATTTTGCCACGACTCCTGTTGTTCTTTAATCTGACTCATAATCGATGTTTTATATTACGCCAATATTCACAGCACGGCAACCGCCAGAACAGCTTCTTGAACATGTATATGTGCAGTCATTTCTACATGCACTTTCGCACGTGCCCAAGCAACGTCCCGAACATAACCCAATACATGTAGAGCTACAAGTATTATCACAGCTATCTCTACAAACGTAATAACAACTAGTGCTACAACCATCTGTGCAATTTTTACTACAATTATCTGCGCATGTTGCTGTACATGTCGTTTTACATTCTCCTGTACAAGAGGAACTACAACTATTGCTACAGCTAGAGCATGTGGAAGATTTGGATGTATTTTTACATTGTCCGCTACATCCTGTGCTACATCCACCTTTACATCCACCTTTACATCCACCACTGCAGCTGCTTGAACAACTTGAACAGGTAGAAGAACTAGAGCTTCCACTGCAACTTCCATAACAACTGCTACTACACCCACTACTACATGAGGAGCTACAAGAAGAACCTGAACAGTTATTACTACCACCACCTTCTTCTCGATCTATAGCTTCTAACAGTTCTTCATCGTCTTTATTGCATGAGAAAAGCAACGGAAGAGAAGAGGCACCAATTAGAATAGGAAGCGTTTTCGAAGCTGCTTTTTTGAAGAAATCTCTTCGAGTTATTATTTCGTTATTCATATTCGGAATCATTTTAAATTAAACAATCTATATGACAAATTGAGAAATATACATTGGTTGTTAAGCTTCAAATTAGAGTTACACACATTTGTGAATCCACGTTCATAAGAAACTCCAATACCAATCTTTTTATACTCTATTCCAATTCCTCCCAACATTCCAATGTCGATGTTTGAATCGAATGAATTTTGTGACGTTTCAATTGTAGAGAATGTATAACCTGCATAAGCTCCAATTTTACAGAAAAGCATGTAATCAGAGAACTTGTATCTATATCCAATAGGAGATAATTTCAAGGTTATATAATGCATCGGGAAAGCTCCACTTCCTTTACATGAATATCCCAAAGATGCTTCCATATAATAATTCTTAGGCACAAACTTAATTCTCTGATTTGCGATGAATTGAAATGCAAAATCAACACCAAAGCCTATATTTCCTTTAGGAGATGCGTTGTCTGATGCAAAATTGGTATATCCTCCGTAAATAGAAGGAACAAAATCTATATCTAGATACGATTCTTTGACAGGTTCTTTGTCCAACACGCTAGGGGATGTTTCATTTTCTACAGGTGCTTCTAAAATAGGGATAATTTCTTCCTCAACTAGTTCAATAACTGGTTCTTCTTTAATTTCAACCTTTTTTAGGTATTTGGAAGAAACGTAAGCCGTTCTATTCTTGAAGTTTATCTTTGCCCAAGAATTTACTATGGAATAAACGTCTATTGTGTCTTGCCGACTTAACTTTCCAATGATTGACGACTTGGTTGTTGGTCTGCTACGCACATTCAATTTTAACACAGAGACAACCTCATATTTTTCTTGTCCTACAGCACTGATGGCAAAAGCCATAAAAAGTAGAAGAAATAAAAGCTTATAACCCGTAGAATAAGTCCTTAGAGTCGTTTGTTGATTATCTTTTCCCATATCGATTAATTATATCAACCGCAACTAAGAGGATGATGTGTTCGAATTCATAGAACACACCAACCCCTTAATAGAATGTATTATCTACTACTTGAATATTTACAGGTATCCGAACAAGAATTCTTACATGTTCCTTCACATGTATACCTGCAGCCGAAGCAAGAATTCTTACATGTGCTATCACAACCACTTTTGCAACTTCCGCTACATGCAGTATAGCAACCAGTACTACATCCGTACTTGCATCCCATGGCAGTTTCTCCTGCTTGTACCAATACAGGATTGCTTGCTAAAATTATGGCTCCAAGGATAGGAAGCGCACCCTTAGCGGCCTTTTTGAAAAACTCACGTCTAGACTGAAGTTCTTCGTCTTTTTTGCTTCTTTTCATAAGCATCTAATTTTCAATTTCCCAAAGTCCCCATTTAGGAAGATTAAAATTATGTGGCAAGAAGGCATAAAAAAAGCGTGGGAACTTCCTGTTGCCTGTCCCACGTACCAAGGCTCTTGCATTGCCTAATCCAGTTGAACAGACAACGTCAGAGCCCACGCCGATATGACTTATACTACCGCTATGAGACCCGTATAAACAAGATACACTGCGCCCGTAAGGGTACAATTCATACCTAATAAGGTCTCGGCGGGATCGATATAATCACACCCGGGGCATCTACCGTTGCTAAGTTCAAGACTGGATTGTGAATTTTGCAAGATTCGGTACGTCTTAAACAGAGCGTCAAGTAAACGCCTTCAATATGTCTTGGATTTCGCTTTCCCACCCAAAGCCCGCTTCATACCAGCTATGTCATTTAAATGACTTCGCCGTTACTAGGCTCGGCGTGAACTATTCATCAATTCGCCTTTAAAGACACGTCTTCAGTAACAAACGCTGATGAATCGCAAAAATCCAAGGCAAAGTTACTAATAATATTCAATACAAATGAAAACAACTGAAAGAAAATCTTAATTAAATCTTAAAATTTGCAAGATTAACCCAAGGGAGGCGGCACGTTGGTGGAGCTCACGATTATAATGTGTCCGCTTTTTGCAATTTTGATTTGTAAACACTATCTTTGCAAAACGAAACACATTCGGTTTTGTGCTGTTTCTAACAAACAATAACTAAAGACTAAATATTTGACAATGTCTGAAAACAAAAAGGCTCAGGAACAAGCCATTACACTCGATATTCATTATCTGAAACTCCTCTCGCGCCTGTTTCCCACGGTGGCGGCGGCAAGCACGGAAATCATAAATCTGGAGGCAATTCTAAACCTTCCGAAAGGCACTGAGCATTTTCTGACCGACATACATGGTGAATACGAGGCGTTCCAGCATGTGCTGAAAAACGCCTCCGGCTCAATCAAGCGTAAGGTGAACGACATCTTCGGAAACACGCTGCGGGAATCGGAGAAGAAGGCGCTGTGCACGCTGATTTACTATCCGCAGGAGAAGCTGCAGATTGTCAAGGAGCAGGAGAAGGATATGAACGACTGGTATCTGACCACGCTCAACAAACTGGTGAGCGTCTGCCAGAACGTGTCGTCGAAATACACGCGCTCGAAGGTGCGCAAGTCGTTGCCGGAGGAGTTTTCCTACATCATTCAGGAATTGCTGCACGAAACGGTCGACGATCAGAATAAACAGGGATATATCACCCAGATTATCAATACGATAATTTCGACTCAGCGTGCCGACGATTTCATCATCGCGATGTGTAACCTGATTCAGCGGCTCACGATTGACTCGCTCCACATCGTGGGCGACATTTTCGACCGCGGACCGGGTGCGCATATCATCATGGACACGCTGTGCAACTACCACAACGTCGACATCCAATGGGGCAACCACGACTTGCTGTGGATGGGTGCCGCGGCGGGCAACGACAGCTGTATAGCCAACGTGATACGCATCTCGATGCGCTACGGCACGCTGACTACGCTCGAGGAGGGATATGGCATCAATCTGTTGCCTCTCGCCACGTTCGCAATGGATACGTATGCCAACGACCCATGCACGGTGTTTGCGTTGAAGCAGAAATATGCCGACAAAACTTATCCGGAAAAGACGTTGCGCCTCATTGCGCAGATGCACAAGGCGATAGCCGTGATTCAGTTCAAACTGGAGGCGGGCATCATAAAGCGCCATCCGGAATTTGGTATGGACGGCCGTCTGTTGCTTGATAAGATTGACTTTAAGCGCGGTATGCTTTGCTATGGTGGAAAAGAGTATAAGATGCTCGACTCGGAGTTTCCTACAATCGACCCCAACGATCCTTACCGTCTGACGGCGGAGGAGTGCGATTTGGTGGAGAAGCTCCACAATTCGTTCACCCACAGCGAGAAGCTGCGCAAGCATATCCGCTGTTTCATGACCGAGGGAAGCATGTATCTTGTGTGCAACAACAATCTGCTTTTCCATGCCTCGATTCCGTTGAATGCCGACGGCTCGTTCAAGGAGGTGACAATCCTCGGTGAGAAGTTTGCCGGAAAGCGACTGCTCGACAGGGTTGACCAACTGGTGCGCGCTGCATTCTTCGACGATAACAACGACACGACGAGTTTCGCGCTCGACTATCTGTGGTACTTGTGGTGCGGTCCCGACTCTCCGCTGTTCGACAAGGACAAGATGGCTACGTTCGAGCGTTATTTCATCGCCGACAAGGAGTTGCACAAGGAGGAGAAAGGTGCATACTACACTCTTCGCGACCGCGAGGACATTTGCAACAAAATCCTTCAGGAGTTCGGCATCGACAACCCTCATTCTCACATAATCAACGGCCATGTGCCGGTGAAAACCATAAAGGGAGAGCAGCCGGTGAAGGCCAACGGAAAGATGCTGGTGATCGACGGTGGCTTCTCGCGTGCATATCAGCCTGAGACGGGAATCGCCGGGTATACGCTGGTGTTCCATTCGCGCGCGCTGCAGCTTGTGCAGCACGAACCGTTTGAGTCGCGGCAGAAGGCTATCGAGGAGGGGCTCGACATCAAGTCAAACTCATTCCTTGTGGAGTTCAATTCGCAGCGGATGCTTGTGAAGGACACCGACAAGGGCAAGGTGCTGCGCAAGCAGATTGATGAGTTGAAGCAACTTCTTGCAGCTTACAGACTCGGAGTGGTGAAAGAACGCAATTAAGATAAGATTCAGAAATGCAGAACTTTGGCGGTTGAGGCGGTTGAGACTTCAGCCGCCATCTTTTTGCTCCGCATGGCGTGGCGCTTTTATATGTCGCCTTTTTTTCGTAACTTGCGAAGAATTTCAATATTAGGATAAATGAAGAAACTTCTACTTTTTTGTGCCGCGACCATGGCGATGGCTTTGACGGCAAGTGCTGAAACTTATCTTGCCGAGTCGTTTGATTATGCTGAAGGTAATCTCTATGGCAATGGAAAATGGGTTAAATACGGAAAGAAAACGACGGCGCCTATTCAGGTGGCAAAATCTCCGCTGACGTTTGCCGGATATCAGGACAACGCCGCTGGAAAGGCTGTGCGTCTGACAAAGGAATCGGGCGAATATTGCCAGATGCTTTTCCGCGACAAAGGCACCGATGCGGCAAAAGGCACGGTCTATTATTCTGCGTTGGTCAACGTGAGCGAGTTGCCGTCAGGTTCGCGCACGGCTGCGTTTATGGCACTTACAGGTGCCAATTCGCTCGACGCCACAAAGTTTGGCGACGCTGAGGCCGGGTCGGAAGGCGCAGGCTTGTTTGCGCAGGCTTCCGGCGAGGGCTTCAAGTTGGGCGTGAGCCGCAATGTGGCAAACCTTGGCAATGTGAAAACGTCTGTAGCGTGGGCCGACGAGGAGTGTGCGATCGGCACGACATATCTTGTCGTTGTGAAATACGAAATCATTGACGGAGCCGACAACGACCGCATCTCGCTATGGGTGAACCCGGCAAAGGGCGACGCTGAGCCTGCGGCTTCTGTTGTGGCTGATGAAGAGTCTGCCGAGTCGCTTGCCGACGTGCGCGGCATCGAGTTGCGACAAGGTTCGTCGTCGGTGGCAAAAACTCCGGTCGCCGTAATCGATGAGGTGCGTGTGGCGTCGACATGGAATGAGATATTCACTCCCGCCAAGGCTGATGCTGTGGAGACTCCGGAAATCACAATCACCGATATGTCGGTTGATTTCGGAAAGGTGTACAAGGGCTTGACATATACGAAAACGATAAATGTGAAGGGTAAGAATCTGAAGGGCGACATCTCGTTGTCTTCGCCGGTGTCTGGCGAGGTGTCTGTTTCCGCGACCACTGTGGCAAAGGCCGACGCTGAGAGCGAGAACGGTTGCGATGTGGTGTTGACTCTTACAGTCGACAATACGGCAATGACGTCCGACAAGATTGTATATGCTGCCGACGGCGCGCAGTCGCGCACGCAGATTGTTGAATGGCGTCCGATTGAGGCGATTGCTGTCAATTCGTTCAAGGAACTGTTTGACGAGGACAACATTTCGATGACCACTCTCTACGTCTACAAGGGTGAGGCTACGGTTACGGCAATCGACTCTAATTTCTACACCTTCTATGCGCAGGATTCCCAATCGGCAGCCGAGGTGCGTTCGGCGTCGGGCTGCGGATACGATGAGGTCGACTTGACGAAGGTGAAGCCGGGCGACAACATCACCGACATTGTGGGCAACGTGATTTTCTCCGACGACGGTGGCATCGATTTCGTGCCGGTGGCTGCCGACGCATGGCGCGTCGTTTCTGAAGGAAACGTTGTGGAACCCAAGGTGCTCACGTTTGAACAGATTCACGCTGCCGAGGCTTGCGACGTGATATTCCAGCTTGTGACGGTGAAAGATGTGAAGTTTGATGAAAAATATGGCAACTACCCTGACCCTGACTATTACGGAAAGTTCAATGTGCCGTTCCACCTTGTTTCCGACAAAACCCGCTCGGGCGAGCTTTGGTATTTCCGTGGCACGGACATCTACAACAGTTCCACTAATGGATATTTCGACAAGGTGTGGACAGTGACGGGCATCTGCTACTATCTCACTCCGGTTGCGACGGTTGCTCCGCGTTCGCTTGCCGATTTCGTAGTGCAGCCGGAAGGCGCTGTCGACAGCATTGCCGTCGGAGAGGCGGAGGTGGTAGGCTACTTCGATTTCTACGGCCGCAAGGTGGAAAATCCGGCGCCAGGCATCTATGTGGTGCGCCGCGCCGACGGAACAACGGGCAAGGCGGTTGTGCGTTGACATACCGCATGATGATCCGTCGCTCAGAGCTGGCGGCTGATTGAGAAAAAATATGCGAAAACGACAAAGCTTGGCTTAGTGCCGGGCTTTGTCGTTTTTATGTCGTTGCCGTGGCAGATTCCGGACATCAAAGAGGCATTTCGTTAATATGTCAGAAAAAATCAGTCTGTTTCCAAATGATATTTGTAACTTTGCAGTTCCCTCTTTATTGATGATATGGCAGAAGAGAAAAAGAAATTGTTAGGATTGTCGCTTGCCGACTTGGAAGCGGTGGCGGCTGAGATGGCGATGCCGAGGTTCACGGCGAAGCAGATGGCGCAATGGCTTTATGAGAAGCGTGCCACGACGGTCGACGAAATGACCAACTTGTCGAAGTCAAACCGCGCACGCCTCAGCGAGCGCTACTGCGTGGGGCGTGAGGCTCCGGCGGAGGCTATGCGCAGTGTCGACGGTACGGTGAAATATCTGTTCCGCACTGCCGGTGGCAAAATGATAGAGAGTGTCTACATCCCTGACGCCGACCGTGCCACGCTGTGTGTGTCGTCGCAGATTGGATGCAAGATGAACTGCAGTTTCTGCATGACGGGAAAGCAGGGCTATCACGGCGATTTGACGGCGGCGGAGATTCTCAACCAGATTTTCAGCATTCCAGAGTCGCTGACGCTTACCAACATTGTTTTTATGGGTATGGGCGAGCCGATGGACAACTACATCGAGGTGGTGCGTGCCATCGCCGTGCTGACTGAACGTTGGGGACTGGCGTGGAGCCCGAAGCGCATCACGGTGTCGTCAATCGGCAAACTCGGCGATTTGAAACGGCTTGTGGAGCAGACCGACGTGCATATCGCAATCAGCGTGCATTCGCCGTATCATGAGGAGCGCAAACGCTTGATGCCTGTCGAGAACGCTTTCCCGATAAAGAAAGTGATGACGATGCTGCGCGACTACGATTTCGCACATCAGCGACGCCTCTCTGTGGAATACATTATGTGGGCTGGACTTAACGACGACGAGGCGCATGCCGACGCTCTTGCAAAACTCCTGGAGGGACAGAAGGTGCGTGTCAACCTTATCCGTTTCCACGCTATCCCTGGCTCGGAACTGAAAACGAGCGACGAGCGGCGGATGACGGCTTTCCGCGACAGGCTGAACTCGCTCGGCGTGACTTGCACAATCCGCCGTTCGCGCGGAGAGGATATTATGGCGGCTTGCGGGATGCTTGCCGGACGCAAACTGAAAGACAACAAATAAATCACTATTCAATATGAACAGACAATTGACAAAACTCTCATTGGTTGCGCTGCTGATTTGCCTATTCTCGGGCTTGGCGTATGCGCAAGAGCCTTCGGGGTACTACAAGAAGGCGGAAGGCAAAAGCCAGAAGGAATTGTTGAAACAACTGTGTGAAATCGTCGGACCGCACAAAAACGTGGGCTACAACGGATTGTGGAACGTGTACAAGGATTCGGACATTCGCCCTGGCACGAATTACTATTGGGACATGTATTCCACTTCGAAATTCCGCGAGGGACAGCAGAAGTGTGGCAACTACAGCCATGTGGGCGACTGCGTAAACCGCGAGCACTCGTTCCCGAAAAGCTGGTTCAAAGAGGGACAGCCGATGGTGTCGGACGCGTTCCATATTTATCCTACCGACGGTAAGGTGAACGGACAGCGCAGCAACTTCCCTTATGGAGAGTGTGCCAACGGAACAACGTTGCCGTCGTGCAATGGTGTGGACGCTCTCGGAAAACTCGGAAAGTCGACATTCCCGGGCTACTCGGGTACGGTTTTCGAGCCGGTTGACGAGTATAAGGGCGACTTTGCCCGCTCTTATTTCTATATGGCGGCTTGCTATAACGACAAAATCGCTTCGTGGAGCAGCCCTATGCTTGCCGGAAACAGCTATCCTTGCTACACTACGTGGGCTGTAAATCTGCTCCTGAAATGGAACGAGCAAGACCCGGTGAGCCAGAAGGAGATTGACCGCAACAACGCTGTCTACAAGCATCAGAACAACCGAAACCCGTTTATCGACCATCCTGAGCTCGCGGAGTATATCTGGGGCGACAAGCAGAACATCGGATGGACTCCGGGCGGTGTGGTCGACCCGAAGATTACGTCGCCTTACAACGGCTTGACTGTCGACTTCGGTGTTACGGCTGTAAACACGACGCTTACCTATACTGTAAACGTAAAGGCGGAAGGCTTGACGCAGAATGTGGCTGTCAGCGTGGCTGGAGCTGGATTCAAGGCTTCGGCTGCAAGCATCGCTGCCGCAGATGCCAACAAGGGCACATCGATAAATATGACCTATTCTTCGGCTGTGCAGGCATCTGCCACCGGAACGCTTACGCTGACAAGCGGCTCGGCTAAGTCGGTAGTGACGCTGAAGGCTCAGGCTGTCGACGGCATTCCCGCTCTTTCTGCATCAAACGTGACTGCCAACGGCTTTACAGCCCGTTGGGTCGACGTTGACAAGAATGGCGGCGACTATACGCTGAATGTGTATCTTGCCGACGGCACTACACTCGTGCCGGGATTCCCGAAAACGGTTAAGGCTGCGGCTCAGCAATATGCCGTGACTGATCTTGAATATCTGACAGAATATAAATATCAACTCAGCAACGTCAAGGGCATGAAGTCTAACTTGGTCAGCGTGACCACTGTCGACCTTGACCGCGAAATCAGTTTCGACCTGCCGGAAGGCGGACTCGTGTTGTCGGCGGCTCCGGGTGTCGACTCTGCTCCTGTGAAGGTGACTGTCTACGCTTCAAACGTTGAGGAGAATGAAATCAATGTGAGTGTGACAAAGGGCTTCCAAGTGAGCGCTGACAAGAGCGACTGGCGCAGCAGCCTCGCTGTCGACACTAAAACGGCTGAGACAATAGGGGCTGAAATCTATGTGCGCATACCTGCTTCTGCCGCCGGCACATACGATGGCACACTCTCTGCCAGCACGGCAACCGTCGAGGGCGACGATGTGGATGTGAAGGCTGTGGTGACTGCGCCTGTGACATTCTTTGAGGATTTTGAGAAACCTGGCGCCGGACCGTACAACACGTTTAACTATAATGGCTCGGCTTGCAAATGGAGCGTTGTGAATGCCGGCATTGCAGACCGTCCAGGCGATAAGGTGCATGGTACGCAGGCTCTTTGCACTGGAAAAAGCGGAGAACGCTCGCTGACGATGCTTGAGGACAAGGTCGACGGCGCAGGAGAGGTGTCGTTCTTCGCCGCTCCTTATGGCTCGGATGCAGCTCCGGTTGTGGAACTAAGCTACTCTGTGGATCGCGGAAGCAATTGGATTAAAGTGAAGGAGTTCAGCGTAGATGACAAAAGCCAGCTTGTTGAGTGCTCGGCAACAATCAATGCTTCGCAGCCAGTGCGCATACGCCTGAACCAAGTTAGCGGCGGACGTTTGAACATCGATGACATTGGAATCACGGCATTTGTGTCGTCGGTGGCTGCCGTGGGCGCGGATGCTGAATGGGACGCCTATTGCCGTGATGGCAAATTGGTAGTGGAAACTGCAAACGAGGCCGACATCCACGTCTATACTGTCGATGCGCGCGAGGCTTGCTGCACAACAGTCAGCGGCTCGACTACAATCGCGTTGCCTGCCGGTTACTACATTGTGGTGAACGGCGACGACAGCCGTAAGGTGGCAATAAAATAAAAACAACATGGAAACGCAATGCTTGAAGCGGCGTCGGGGAAATCCGGCGCCGCTTTTTCATGTCGACGGCAGAGAGGATGCTGTTGTCCTTTCTGTAACTTATTAACGTTTTTTATGTATGAAAAATACAAAAAAGAAAGAATTGTGTTGAAAAATATTTGAGATTTGTTATTTGCTTTGTTGTCTATCCTTTATCTTTGCAAAAAACATAAGTTATTGATTAGACTGCTTTTTGGCGTAGTGCCACATCTGCGTTGCTTTGTAGTGTTTTTACAATTTAAACCTTTTTTCAAATCCATCGGGCATATTGTGGCTGTCCGAAACCAAAAACTAATTATTATGAGACAATTCAACCTGACAGACTCTCTTTCCAGTGAAAAAGCTGGTCCTCCCTTGCCGAGACGTTGCATTTGGATGCGCATGGCGCTCGTCGTTCTGCTTGCTGTGTTTGCCGTTGCCACAATGCAGGCTGCGGATTATGGTATTGTAATCAATGGCTATAGCGTATGGGAAAAAAATTGCAACGACCTCTCTGGAATCAAGGGCGTGACAGGAAGCGTGAAGTACGATCCTGCAACAAAAACTCTGACACTCGAAAATGCCACCATTACTGGAATCGGAGATGAAAGATGTCTTTTTAATTCTGAATGTGAAGGCCTTAGAATTGTGCTGAAAGGTTCAAACAGGATTGTTGACAATGAAGGAGTGGGAATGGAGTTCCGGAGTGCTACCACTATTTGCGGTCCGGGGACGCTCGACATTAGGACAAAGAAAAAAGAAGCTATTCTGTTTATATATGTTCCACTTACTATTGAAGATTGCGAGATAACAATCAATAGTGAGCATACAGGCATAGTGGGAGGCTTTATTAGCGAAAAGTCTGTGCTCACTGTGCGTAATTCCCGTGTCGATGTAAATGCAAAAAATGGTTGTGTTGTATATTTCGGAGGAATTGTTCTCGAAGACTGTGCAATTGTGCAGCCTAAGGGGGTGGTGTTCGATAAAGGATGTATGTCGTTGGCTATTGACGGTGAGATTGTGAAGGGCAGATTGGTGATTGGTAAGCCGAATTATGCCATCAGTGTGGCTGGTGTGGCTGTCACGAAGGACAACTGCAACGACCTCAGTGTGATTGACGGTGTGAGCGGAATAGTGAAGTATGACGGCATAACAAGGACGCTTACTCTTGAAAATGCCACAATTGCGCCTGGAAAAAGCACTGTGGGCATCTTTAATGCAGACTGCAATGACTTGACAATTAATGTGATTGGCGAAAATAACATCAGCGTCGCTCTCGCTTGTATCTGGGCGGAAAAGGCTACAACGATAAGCGGAAGCGGCAAACTCAATCTCAAGTCGAACGTGCAGGACGGCATACATCTGCAACAGGCTCCGGTGACGATAGAGAACTGCAGCGTATATGCCGAGGGCACCTACGGCATAAAGGGCGTGGCAAACGAAAGCGGTCAGGTGGTTACAGTGCGCAATGCTCACGTGGAGGCTTACGGGAAAAGCGGCTCAGTGTGTCAAATCTCTGGACTCGTGCTTGATGGCAGCTACGTCAGTGCTCCCGAGAATGCTGCATTCGACCCAGTGTTGCAGGGCATTGCAGTCGATGGTTTTTTGGTGAAAACCAATGTTGTGATTGCCCCTGACGAAAAATATGGCATTATGGTGAACGAAGTGAATGTGACATCGAGTAATTGCAAGGACCTCAGTGTGATAGATGGCGTGACAGGAAAAGTGTCGTTCAATCCTAAAACTAAGGTTCTTATCCTTGATGGAGCTACTATTAGAAATAATAAATTGTTTGGATCGGGCATCATCAACAGTGCGTGCGAAGGATTGACGATATGGCTGGAGGGCAATAACAGCATTACTTCTGATGGAAGGGCGCTTGTAATGGACAAGCCTACAACAATCAGCGGAACGGGCAAGCTTGACCTATCGTGCCGCGATGGATATTGTGTGTCTATAAGAGGTACCGCATTGACTATTGAAGACTGTGAAGTGGCGGTCAAAAGCAAATGGTGTATCTGCGGCATTGATGCGCAAAATAACTCGCTGACGGTGCGTGATGCTGTGGTGCGTGTTGAGGGAGAGAATGGCGCAATAATCAATATCGACGCTCTCGTGCTCGAAGGCTGTGGCGTCACAGAGCCGGTCGGCGCGAAATTCGACGCCGCGCTGCGTGGCGTGGCTCTCGACGGGGCGTTGGTGAAAGGCAAGGTTGTGATTGGTCCTGTGACGTATGGTGTAAATGTGGCTGGCGTGGCTTTGACGGGCAAGAATTGCGGCGACCTCAGTGTGATACCTGGAGTGGAAGGCATGGCGTCGTTTGACCCTGCGACAAACACCCTCTCCTTAGGGAACGCGACGATAACAGGCAATGTGGCTGTGAATAGTATGATTCCCGACTTGAAGATTATGCTGATTGGCGAAAACAATTTCATATCGAGCGATAAGGGTATATGCACGATAGGCGCGCTTACCGTATTGGGACCGGGAACGCTTAACATCAAAGCAAAAAACGACGGCATTATGACCGTTGCCTCGCCTGTTGTCATCGATGGCGCCAAGGTGAGCATCAATGCTGAAATGGGTGTTGCCGGAGCAAAGTGTATAGTTGGTGATGCCGACGTCGGCGATGAGCGGCTCGTGGTGCGCAAGGCTGACGTGGAGATAACCTCGGTGCTGGGCGCGGTTCCGGCAATCGGTGACGTGCAGCTTGACGGCTGCCACATCACGGAGCCGGTTGGCGCGGCGTTTGACTCCGCTATGAGGGCATTGGTGTTTGAAGGCAAGCCTGTTGAAAAACTTGTCATCAGGCCTGATGCCGACGGCATCCACGACATTACGGCCGATATTCCTGAGTCGCGCCGGGGCACGTTCAATATGCAGGGCGTGAAGCTCGACGTTGATTGGGATAGTCTGCCGGCAGGCATATACATTGTGGATGGTGTGAAGAAAGTGAAATTCTAAAAAAATAAATCCTGACTTGCGGAAAAATTGCCGCCCCGGTTGTCGTCACGACATCCGGGGCGGTCTGCTACTATGGTAATTCAATCTCTGTGTATATGTTATGTCTATGAAATTGCTTCCAGCAGTTTGATGGCGTCAACATATTGCGCTATGCCTTCTGCCACCTTCTTGGCGTCGCTCATGGCGAGCACCACCGTTGACGGGCGGTTGACAACGTCGCCGCCGGCAAACACTCCCTTGCGGGTTGTCATGCCGTAGGGCATGTCGCGTGTCAGCACATAGCCGCGGTCGTCAACGTCGATTCCTTCAGTTGTGGAGACTATACGGCTGGCTGGCTGTGAGCCGACAGCCATTATCACCACGTCGGCGTCTTCTTCGTGGCGCTCGCCGTTGCACTCAATCACCACGTCGGTTATATCGCCTGCATCGTCGTGGATGTCGACAATGCTCGACTGCCATTCAAACTCCACTCCTTCGGAAACCGCCTCGTCGTATTCGGAGCGCAGCGCCGACATATTGTTGATTGTGCGGTGGTAGACCACCGTCACCTTCTCCGCGCCCAGTCTCACTGCCGAGCGTGCCGCGTCCATAGCCGTGTTGCCGCATCCTATCACAAAGACGCGGTCGCCGTTGCCCACAGGCACTTCGTTGCGGTCGAGGTTGCCCTCGTTGTAGAGGCTCACGCGGCGCAGGAAGTATATGGCTTGGCGCACACCGCGCAGGTGTCCGCCGGGAATTTGCAGTTTCTTGGGCTTGGCTGTGCCTGTGCCCATGAAGATGGCGTCGAAGCCGCGGTCGAACAGCTGGTCGACGGTCAGGTCCTGACCGATGGTCGTGTTGCAGCGGAAGACCACTCCGAGTTCCTCGATTTTGCGGATTTCGCGGCGCACCACCTCTTTAGGCAGTCGATATTCAGGAATGCCGAACATCAGCACGCCTCCCGGTTCCGGCTCCATCTCGAAGACCTCCACCGCGAAGCCTTTTCGCGCAAGGTCGCCGGCGACGGCAAGTCCGGCAGGTCCGCTGCCAATCACCGCCACGCGTCCACGCGTCTTCTGCGGCAGCCGCTCGCGGATGAGCTGCATGTCGCCGTCGAAGTCGGCAACGAAGCGTTCCAGTTTGCCTATAGCCACAGGGCGTCCCTTCTTTCCGAGCACGCAATGCCCCTCGCACTGACGCTCGTGAGGGCATACGCGTCCGCACACGGCAGGCAGGTTGCTCTTGCCGTTGATTATGTGCATGGCGTTTCCGAGATTGCCCATCGACAGTTCGTGAATCCAGTCGGGAATGTCCTGACTGATCGGGCAGCCCTTGCTGCATTGCGGTGCCTTGCAGTGAAGGCATCGCTTTGCCTCGTTGATAGCCTCGAGCATAGTGAAACTTTCGTTGGTTTCCGAGAAACGCTCTTTTGTTTTAGCCGATTGTTCCATATCTATATATAGTGGTGCAAAATTACGATTCTTGTTTATTATAGCAAAATCAAAACGAAACTTTTTGCTTTCGTTTTGAAAGTTTTTTAATCTTAACTCGCTTTCGCTATTTCGTTTACCACATTTTTAGCTACATCCACGATGGTTTGTGCCATCTTTGTGTCGGCAGAGCCGGCATCGCCGCCTGCACGCTTGTCGTTGAGGCAGGAGAGTGGCGCAACGGCGCGTTCGGCGCCTATCATGGTGAACAACGGCAGCATCTTGTGGGCGGTCTCAGCCATTTCTTTCAGGTTGCCGTCGGCTATGGCGCGCTCCATGCGCTGGATGTTTTTCCGCGTTTCTTCGGCAAACGTGAGCATAATCTCGCGCGAGGCGTCGGCGTCGTCGGCGCTGAACGCTGTCAGTGCGGAGAAGTCGAATGTGTCGGTCTCGTTATTTGCCATGGCAGCCTCAACCACGTCGACAATTTCTTGCTGGCGGAACGGCTTGTGCAGACATCCGGCAAAGCCTTCGCCGCGCAACGAGTCTACGTCCATGTCGCTGCGTGCGGTCACGGCTATTACGGGAATCGACGCTGCCTCGTCGCATCCGAGGGAGCGGAGGTTGCGCAGCAGGTCGAAGCCGTTCATGGCTGGCATCTGGATGTCGGTAAGCACGGCGTCGTGGTGGCATTCTGCGATTTTGACAAACAGTTCCTGTGGCTGCCGGCATACGGTGACGTTGGCACCAAGATTGCGCAGCATGGCTTCCGTGAGCTGCAGTTGCAGATTGTCGTCGTCGATGAGCAGCAGGCTCCATGGCTGGCTGAACCGGGCGTTTGCCGCGGGGCGTTCGTTGGCAGATGTTGTGTCGGCATCGGCTTTAGGCATCGGCAGCTCGACGCCGAACCGGCTGCCTTCTCCTGGTTTGCTGCTCACGCTCATCGTGCCTCCGAGCAGAGCCACGAGTTTCTGTGTTATCGACAGTCCGAGTCCGAAACCTTCCTGTCCCTGTGCGCTTTTCAGACGGGTAAACTCCTGGAATATCCGTTTCTGCTCGTCTTCGGTCATTCCGCATCCGGTGTCGGCTACGCTGATGCTTAGCCGTCCGTTGTCGAGTTTTGCAGACATTGACACAGAGCCTTCCTTGGTGAATTTCATTGCATTTGACATCAGATTCTCGACAATCTGTCGGATGCGGAAAGGATCGCCTGAGAAATAGCCGTCGAGCGCGCTGTCGCAGTCGTATTCAAGGCGCAGACCCTTTGCGGCTGCTGCCGGACGGTAGCTGTCGGCAACGGCGTTGAGCAGTTGCTGCGGGTTGAACGCCGCGGTGTTGATGTCCATCTTGTCGGCGTCCAGACGGTGGTAGTCGAGCAGCGAGTTGACAAGGTCAAGCAGATGTTTCGCCGACGTCTGCATATTGCCGAGGTATGCCGCGCGTTTCTTTCCGTCGGCCGTCTTGTCGAGCAAATCGGCATAGCCGATTATCGAGCCGACAGGAGCCTTGATGTCGTGGGTGATGGTGAGCATCAGCCTTTGGCGCACGTCGAGCAGGTCCTCGGCGCGTTTCTTGGCTTTTTCCAGCTCGTGACGGTAATGGTTGCTGCGGGTGATGTCGCGCCATATCATAAACAGGAACGCCATTGCCAGAACCACTGCGGCAAATGCTATTGCGGCAATCTCACGGGCGGCATGGCGTCGCACCGATTCGGCTTGCAGATGCTTTGTCTCTGCCGTGCGTGAGCTCTCGTCGACAATCACGGCAAGCAGCTCGCTCACCTTGCGGCTCAGCATCTGTCCGTTGATGCGCAGTTCCGCCGTCTGCCGCTTCAGCTGTGCGATTTGTCCGATACGGTGTCCGTCGACCCGCTTGCGCACACCGGAAAGCATTTTCACCACCGTGTCGGCGGGGTTGATGGTGTTGGCGAGCGTGTCGGTGTGATGCTCCGTGACCGTCTCGCTCACGTGCTGCGGATTGTTGTCTTCCTTTGAGAAAGCATCGCGCAGACGTCCGAAAAAGTTTTTCCGTTTCTTGTGAACCACATATTCGCTTGTGCGCACCGTTTGCGAATGCTGCACTTTCGGCGCCGCTATCTCGCGGTTCTGGTTCGCTATGAGGTCGCTGATATATTGTTGGTAAAGTTCGTCGGAGTTGTCGGCCTCCATTGCGTCGAGCAGGTTGTCCATGTTGTCAACCTTTCTGCCGAGCAGCATTTTCACAGAGTCGAGCCTCGCCACCTGTGCGCGGTCGTTGACGATGGCGCGCAGCGAATCGACTGCCTGTGCTGTCAGCATCATAGCATCGACATAAGACTGAAACAGGTCGGTCTGCCCGGCGCTCAACGCCTGTCCAATCACCTCCGCCTGATACAGCCGGCTCACAACGTCGTTTGTGGCGCGTTGCCGGTTGTTGATGGTGCGTTCGGCACCGTCGGAGCGTGTCAGCGAGTCGAGAACGCCTACAATCAGCCACACCGCCGCCAAAAACAACGCTATCACCGCCGCATATCCCACGGCAGCCTTCATCTTGGTCGATAAATTCAATCGTTTCATAACCTTTGCAATTTAAGGGGAATCCAAAGGTAGCAAAAACCTCCAAATTCGCCAAAATTCGTAGTGTTTAGGCAAAAGATCGCTCAGAAAAATGTAGTGCTTAGGCAAAATATCGCTCAGAAAAATGTAGTGTTTGGGCAAAAGATCGCTCAGAAAAATGTAGTGTTTAGGCAAAAGATCGTGTAAAAAAGTGTATCTTTGCAATGTAATTGTCTAAAATATAGAAAAATAATCCTTAATGTCTGAAAGATATGGAAAGAACGGTAATGATGCAATTGAAAAATTGGAAAAACAGTCAGTTCAGAAAACCTTTGATTTTGACAGGGGCAAGGCAGGTTGGGAAGACGTATGTGCTGAAAGAATTCGGCAAGAAGGAATTTAAAAATGTTGCATACGTAAACTGCGACAACAACCCTGACGTGCGAAGCCTTTTTGATGAGGATTATGATATGAAAAAGGTGCTGATGATAATAGGTGCGATTACGAAGCAGCCTATTGTCCCTGGCGAAACCTTGATAATTCTTGATGAAATTCAAGAGTTGCCGAGAGGCCTCTCTTCGTTAAAATATTTTTGTGAGGAAATTCCGGAATACCATGTCGTGGTGGCTGGCTCGTTGCTTGGCGTGGCGATGCGGCAAGGTGAATCGGCGCCAGTGGGGAAGGTTAATGTTATGCAGATGTTTCCAATGTCGTTTGAAGAATATCTGATGGCAAGGGGAGAGTCGCAGGTTTGTGGACTGCTTGGCAAGAAAGATTGGGCGTCGATTAACATACTTCACGATAGGCTTACTAAATTACTCCGGGAATATTATTTTGTCGGAGGTATGCCGGAGGCTGTGAAGACGTTTATCGACACAAATGATGTAAATGCGGTGAGGCAAGTGCAAAACGACATTTTGTTTGTTTATCGCAGCGATATGTCAAAGCATGTGACGCCAACTGTGGCAACTCGTATAAGTATGGTATGGCAGTCGATTCCGACGCAGCTCGCCCATGAGAACAAGAAGTTTGTTTATGGTGCTGTCAAGGCCGGTGCGAGGGCGAAGGACTTCGAGTTGGCAATACAATGGTTGGTGGATGCCGGGTTGGCTTATCGTGTGCCGCGTGTGAAAGCAGTTGGAAAACCATTGAAATTTTATGAAGATTTCAATGCATTCAAGCTGTTTGTTGTCGACAGTGGACTCCTTGGAGCAATGGGCGAGATGGAGCCGATTGACATGCTTATGCCAGGCAATTCAATGGCGGAAAGCAAAGGTGCGTTTACGGAGAACTATGTGCTGTGCCAGCTGATGTGTCTAAATGACATCCATTGTTATTATTACAGCCGCGATGATTCCAGACTGGAGATAGATTTTGTTGTGCAATATAAGGGCGAAATAGTGCCGATAGAGGTTAAGGCAGAGGAGAATTTGAGGTCAAAGTCGCTTCGCTCGTTTGTTGACAGTCACAAGGGTCTGGAGGGAGTCAGATTCTCAATGTCGCCATACCGTAGGCAGGATTGGATGCGCAACATCCCGCTGTATGCCGTAGGCGCATTGTAGGCGGTGCGGTTGGCAAGAATCATAGAAATGCTTGTGGAAAATATGTTGTTAAGCATCTTTTTTGGCGTTGTCGGCGAAAATAATATGACAATAATAATGGAGAATGCTAAAAATATCGTAATTTTGCGCTCAAAATAGGTATAGTTTATATGCAGAATATCAGAAACATTGCCATCATCGCTCACGTGGACCACGGAAAGACGACATTGGTGGACAAAATGCTGCTTGCGGGAAACCTTTTCCGCGACAATCAGAACACAGGAGAATTGATGCTCGACAACAACGACCTTGAACGCGAGCGCGGCATCACAATCCTCTCGAAAAACGTTTCAATCAACTACAACGGTTACAAAATCAATATTATCGACACTCCGGGACACTCCGACTTCGGTGGTGAGGTGGAGCGCGTGCTCAATATGGCTGACGGATGCTTGCTGCTCGTTGACGCTTTCGAAGGCCCGATGCCGCAGACGCGTTTCGTGCTTCAGAAAGCCATCCAGATGGGGCTGAAACCGATTGTCGTTATCAATAAGGTTGACAAGCCAAACTGCCGTCCTGACGAGGTCAACGAGATGGTGTTTGACTTGATGTTCAACCTCAATGCAACCGAAGAACAACTCGACTTCCCGACAATCTATGGCTCTGCAAAGCAGAACTGGATGAGCGACGATTGGAAAAAACCGACCGACAACATCATCCCGCTGCTCGACGCCATCATCAAATATATTCCAGGACCTCAAGTGCTCGAGGGCACTCCGCAAATGCTCATCACGTCGCTCGACTACTCGTCGTATGTAGGACGTATCGCAATTGGTCGTGTGCATCGCGGCGAACTGCGCGAGGGCATGGAGATTGGCCTTTGCAAGAAGGACGGCTCGGTGGTGCGCCAGCGCATCAAGGAGCTTCACACATTCGAGGGTATGGGACGCCGCAAGGTGGAAAGCGTGAAGAGTGGCGACATCTGTGCGCTTGTCGGTATCGAAGGCTTTGAAATCGGCGACACTGTGACCGATCCGGTCAACCCTGAACCATTGGAGCGCATCGCAATCGACGAGCCTACAATGTCGATGGTGTTCACTATCAACGACTCTCCATTCTTCGGAAAAGACGGCAAGTTTGTGACGTCGCGCCACATTGCCGAGCGTTTGGAGCGCGAGCTCGACAAGAACCTCGCTCTCCGGGTGAAGAAAGAGCCACACGAGGACGTATGGACGGTGTTTGGCCGTGGCGTGCTCCACTTGTCTGTGCTTATCGAGACAATGCGTCGCGAGGGCTACGAACTGCAGGTGGGACAGCCTCAGGTTATCATCAAGGAAATCGACGGTCAGAAATGCGAGCCGGTGGAGTTGATGACTGTCAACGTGCCTGAAGAGTACTCAAGCAAGATTATCGATATGGTGACACGCCGTCGTGGCGAGCTCGTGTCGATGACCACGCAGAACGACCGCTTGCAGATGGAATTCCACATCCCGTCGCGTGGCATCATCGGTCTGCGCACAAACGTGCTGACGGCATCGGCGGGCGAGGCTATCATGAGCCACCAGTTCTTGGAATATCAGCCGTGGAAGGGCGAAATCGAACGCCGTACCAACGGTTCGCTCATCGCAATGGAGTCGGGCACTGCCTATGCTTATGCCATCGACAAGTTGCAGGATCGCGGACGTTTCTTCATCTTCCCGCAGGAGGAGGTGTATGCCGGACAGGTGGTTGGCGAGAATGCCAAGGACAACGATATCGTGGTGAACGTCACCAAGTCGAAGAAGCTTACGAATATGCGTGCGTCGGGTGCCGACGACAAGGCGCGCATCATCCCGCCGGTTGTGTTCAGCCTCGAGGAGGCGCTTGAATACATTAAGGCTGACGAGTATGTCGAGGTTACACCTAACCACATGCGTATGCGCAAAATCATTCTTGACGAGCTTGAACGCAAGCGCGCCAACAAGAACAATTAGACAATAGGTAAAAAAAGAGAAGTGGCGATGGAATGCGGATGTGATGACGCGTTCCATCGCTTTTTTAGTATGCAATGAAGCCCCGGTTAACGACTGGGTGATTTCTCTATAACGGAATAGTCCGATTCTCGCCGAATTGTAGTAACTTTGCCGCCCTATGGCAACAACGGTCGATTATAGTTATAAACAGATTTGGCGAGTGGCTTATCCTATTCTGGTAAGCCTTTTGATGGAACAGATGATAGTGCTTACCGACACGGCTTTCATGGGACGTGTCGGCGAGGTGGAACTTGGCGCAGCGGCTATCGCAGGAGTGTTCTATATGGTTATCTTTATGGCTGGCCACGGATTCTGCGTGGGTACGCAGATTCTGATTGCGCGACGCAATGGCGAACGGCGTTATGGTGAGGTGGGGCAGGTGTTCTACCAGGGCTTGTATTTCTTGATGGCGCTTGCCGCGGTGTTGTTTGTCGTATGCCAGATGTATGCCGATGAAATTCTGTCGATGATGATTTCCTCGCCCAACATTCTTGCCAAGGCGGAGGACTATATCCATTGGCGTGTCTATGGCTTCTTCTTTGCCTTTGCTGGCGGTATGTTCAGGTCGTTCTATGTTGGCACGACGCAGACAAAGACGCTTACACTCAACTCTATTGTGATGGTGTTGTCGAATGTGGTGTTCAACTATGTGCTCGTGTTTGGCAAATGCGGCTTGCCCGCGCTCGGAATCGCCGGCGCGGCGATAGGCTCGTCGCTTGCCGAACTTGTGTCGCTGGTGTTTTTTGTCTGTTATACGCGTGCGAAAATCGATTGCCGTCATTTCGGATTGTCGCGTTTCCCGGTTCTCGACATCAAGCGTCAGCGCTCTATCCTCAGCGTGTCGATGTGGGTGATGGTGCAGAGTTTCGTATCGCTGTCCACGTGGTTTATCTTCTTTGTCTATATCGAGCATCTTGGCGAGGAGTCACTTGCCATAGCCAACCTTGCACGCAACATCAGCGGACTTCCATTTATGATGGTGATAGCGTTTGCCTCGGCGGCAAGCTCGATTGTCAGCAATATGATAGGGGCTGGTCAGACCGACAAGGTGGCGCTTGCCATACGCCGCCATATATGGCTCGCATATCTTTGCGTGGTGCCGTTGCTGCTGGTTGTGGCGGCTTTCCCGCAGATGTTTATACGCATCTACACCGACATTCCGCAACTTATCGACGCTGCGGTGCCTACGGTGTGGGTGATGTGTTCCGCCTATACGGTGCTGGTGCCTGCAAACGTGCTGTTCAGCAGTGTGTCGGGCACCGGCGACACCCGTATGGCATTCTGGCTTGAGATGGCTGCGCTGGTGTTCTATATGATATATAACACATGGGTTGTCTACATCATGCGTGTCGACGTGATGTGGGCATGGACGGCGGAGATTGTCTACGGGTCGCTGATGTTTGCCTTTTGCGGGGCGTACATGCGCCGAGGCTCATGGCGCAGACGCTCCATATGACGCTGCTTACCGAAGCACTACCTTCTGCGTGTCGGCGCCTTGCTTGCGGATGTAAATGCCTTTTTCTGGGTTGTTGACCTTCCTGCCCTGCAGGTCGAACCATTCGGCTGCTGCATCGGGTGCTGCAATCTCGGCGACCGCCCCGTTGCCGTCTTTGAAAGGGTCGAGGGCTGCGTTCTTGAACCTTAATTCCGCAACTCTATAAATTCTAACTTTGATAACATCTTGAGCAATAAAAACTTACCCAGGATTTTGCTGTGCCAGAGGATTCACTTAACTTAGTGTTGCAAAAATAATTAAACAAAACCTCATCAGGCATGGCAAAAGTATGAATAAAAATCCGAAAAACTCATCTTTTGGTGGTATATTTCCAATTATGGAGAAATTAGACAGGTACTGATGTTACGGAAGTTTTGCCGGACAGCAATATTTGATAATATAGGCTGCGGTTCGGAAGAGCAAAATCAAAAATTTGTTTTGTTCTTCTCTTACCTTGCACTATCTTTTGATAAGATAGGCTGCGGTTCGGAAGAGCAAAATCAAATAAATTTGTTTTGCTCTTCTCTTACCTTGCACTATCTTTTGATAATATAGGCTGCGGTTCGGAAGAGCAAAATCAAAAATTTGTTTTGCTCTTCTCTTACCTTGCACTATCTTTGTCCTTGAAAAATATTGAGATATGGAAATATCCGAACTTTGCGGACTGCTTATGCCGGCAGCCCGCGTTGCGGCATTGGGTAAATGCTTTAAAGATAAAAAGATAAAGAGAATCAAACTTGACGGGCTTGTGGGTTCGGCTCCATCAGTCGTGTTCTCGCAGTTGCCTCGATTGAAGCAGCCTTATCTTGCAGTTGCCAACGATATGGATGAGGCGGGATATTTATATAGTGACCTGTGCCAGATTTTAGGTGAACAGGCGGCTTTGCTTTTCCCGTCGGGCTATAAACGCGACATCAAATATGGTCAGGAGGACGCTCCGTCGCAGATTCTGCGTGCGGAGGTGCTTAGCCGTTGGGACGACCCTCAGTTGCGCGTTGTGGTCACATATCCTGAGGCGCTTGCTGAAAAGGTGGCTATGCGTCAGCAATTGATCGACAGCACATTGTCGTTCCGTCGTGGCGGCACAGCCGACTTGACGACGACGGCGCAGCGTCTGCGCGACTTTGGCTTTGTGACGGTCGATTACGTGTACGAGCCGGGTCAGTTTGCCGTGCGTGGCTCCATCCTTGATATCTTTTCATTCACCAATGAGCAGCCTTACCGTATTGACTTTTTTGGCGACGACATCGAAAGCATACGCACGTTCAACATTGAAACACAGTTGTCGGAGCGGTCGGTCGATGAGATTACGGTGGTCAATAATTTGTCTACCGGCGCAGGCGGCGGCGAGTCGTTGCTGCGGTTTGCCGGAGCCGACACGGTGTTGCTGATTCACGACCGCGAATGGTTGCGGCAGCGTGTGCGTGCTGTGGCGGAGGAAACGTTGTCGGAAAGTGCGTTGATTGCCGATGAGGGCGACAAGCATGCTATGGACAATGTGGTCGACGCTGAGCAGTTCTGCTGCGACATCGACAGCCACCGCTATGCCGACTATGCGGTTAGCAACCGTGGCGACTATGATGCGGCGCTGACTTTTGACACATCGTTGCAGGGCGTGTTTCACAAAAATTTCGACATCATCAGTTCTACGTTCCGTCAGTTTGAGTCGGACGGCTACAAAATATACATACTTTCCGACAGCGAGCCTCAGTTTGAACGTCTGCGCTCTATCTTCGACGACCGAAAGGACGATATCCGCTTCACGCCGGTGCTGCGCACGCTTCATGAGGGATTTGTCGACAACGAGCGTAAGATTTGCGCGTTTACCGACCATCAGATTTTTGAACGCTTCCATAAGTACACGCTCAAGAGCGACCGTGTGCGTTCGGGCAAGTTGGCACTGTCGCTGAAGGAGTTGTCGCAGATAGAGGTTGGCGACTTTATTGTGCATGTCGACCACGGAGTGGGACGCTTTGGCGGGTTGGTGCGCACTGCCGTCAACGGAAAGATGCAGGAGATGATAAAACTCACGTATCTCAACGATGATAAGATTTTTGTGTCGATTCATTCGCTCCACAAACTGGCAAAATACCGCGGCAAGGAGGGTGTGCCTCCGAAGCTCAACAAACTTGGGTCAGGGGCGTGGAACAGGGTGAAGGAGCGCACGAAGTCGAAACTCAAAGACATAGCGCGCGACCTTATCCAGCTTTATGCCGCACGCCGCAAGGAGAAGGGATTCGCATATTCGCCCGACGGATATCTGCAGCATGAGCTTGAGGCCTCGTTTATCTATGAGGACACGCCCGACCAGCTGAAGGCGACGGAGGCGGTGAAGGCCGACATGGAGAGCGAACGCCCGATGGACCGCCTGGTGTGTGGCGATGTGGGATTCGGCAAGACGGAAGTGGCGATACGTGCTGCGTTTAAGGCTGCCACCGACGGCAAGCAGACCGCTGTGCTTGTGCCCACCACGGTGCTGGCTTATCAGCATTTCACCACGTTCTCAGAACGCTTGAAGGACTTTCCCGTGCGTGTCGACTATCTCAGCCGTGCGCGTAAGCCGAAAGACGTGAAGCGCATCCTTGAGGAATTGAAGGAAGGTAAAATAGACATAATCATAGGCACTCACAAACTTATCGGAAAAACGGTGCAGTTCAAAGACTTGGGGCTGCTCGTGGTCGATGAGGAACAGAAATTCGGCGTCGGTGTGAAGGAAAAACTGAAACAGCTGAAGGTGAACGTGGACACGCTTACAATGTCGGCTACGCCGATTCCGCGCACGCTGCAGTTCTCATTGATGGGCGCGCGCGACCTCAGCGCCATCAACACGCCGCCGCGCAACCGCTATCCGATTATAACCAATGTCACTGCCCTCGATGACGAAATACTGCGCGAGGCAATCAATTTTGAGCTGGCGCGTGGCGGACAGGTGTTTATTGTAAACAACCGCATCGAGCAACTGTTCGACCTTGAGAGCCGGGTGCGCCGTCTGGTGCCCGACGCCCGCACGGTGGTGGGGCATGGACAGATGGCGTCCGACAAGCTGGAGCAGACAATCATCGACTTCGCCGCGCATCAGTACGACGTGCTGCTTGCCACCACAATCATTGAAAGCGGCATCGATATGCCGAATGTCAACACCATCATAATCAACAATGCGCAGAATTTCGGCTTGTCGGAACTGCATCAGTTGCGTGGACGGGTGGGGCGCAGCAACCGCAAGGCGTTCTGCTATCTGCTTGTGCCGCCCGAAGCCGCGCTCACTCCGGTGGCGCGTCGCCGTCTGCAAGCCATCGAGAGCTTCTCCGACCTCGGCAGTGGCATACATATCGCCATGCAGGACCTCGACATCCGCGGCGCCGGAAACCTGCTCGGAGCCGAGCAGAGCGGCTTTATCGCCGACCTCGGCTATGAGACGTATCAGAAAATTCTCAAAGAAGCGGTGCTTGAATTGAAGACGGAGGAATTTGCCGACACCTTCGCCGACGAGCATCAAGACTCCGCCAACGCCGAATATGCCAACGACTGCACCATCGAGAGCGACCTCGAAATCCTCTTTCCGGCATCCTACGTGCCTCAGGAGAGCGAGCGCATACTCCTGTACCAGGAACTCGACAACATGGAACGGCAGGAGGATGTCGACGCCTTCTGCAAACGGCTTGAAGACCGTTTCGGAGCGATTCCCGACCAGGCGCGCGAGTTGATTCTTGTGGTCACGTTGCGCAGGCTTGCCCGCCGTCTCGGCATTGAGAAAATCGTGTTGAAGCAGGGGCACATGACAATGTTTTTCGTATCGTCGGAAAATGCGGCCTACTATCAGTCGCCGGCATTCGGACGCATCCTGACTTATCTGCAGCAGAATGTGCGCATAGCCAACCTCAATGAGCACAACAACCGCAGGTCGATGCGCATCGACGGCATCAAGACCGTGCGCGAAGCCACCGACGTTGTGCGCCACATCCTCGATCTCCCCGTATGCGATTAGACGTGTAGCGCCTTTCCGTGAAATCCATGCGGAATAGGCGATGGAGGGGAAAGCATACTGTCGCTGAACAAGGAGCTTATACACAAACTATGCTGATGGCAAGGCATCATAAAATTAGCTAAACTTTTCGACGAAGATTTTATGGTACTCAATGACGAAGTTGGGAAAGAAACTCATTGGCGATGAGTCCAAACTTCTTGAAGACCACAGAAAGGCGAATAAGGAAATCCTCACTCGCCATTTCTATGATATGTCAAATATGATGTCAAGGAATGAAGGCGTGTGGTTGGCGAATGGTTGGGTGAAGACTTTGCTTTGGATATTCTTGCCGTGTTTCCTTTATGCGGCCATTTCGATTGTTTATCTTGTCGCATCATACATAGACAAGTAAGCGGAGGGTGGGGTGATGTGGAGTCACCTCATCCTTTTGCCTTTTATAGCCTATACTACGTTTCTTCCCTATTTTCCAAGAGACTTGAACATCTTGGTGATGCACTTTTTCTTCTGTTCCATGTTCGGGTGAACATATAGATTAAGGGTTGTTGTAATATTGGCATGACCGAGCAGTACGCTTACGGTCTTGTAGTCGCAGTTGCTCTCAATGCAGCGCGTAGCAAAACTGTGGCGTAGTCCGTGGTATTTCAACCGAGGAATGTCGAGTCGTTTCATCAAGCGATGATAGTAGTTGCGGTAAGTGCGTGGCTCTGTAGGCTTTTCCTCGTTAGTCAGTACATAGAAGTCTGCATTGACTACCTTTTTTAGTGGCTTCACCATAGCTAAAAGTTCCTTGTTCATAGGTATCTCACGGTATGAGTTTTTGGTCTTTGGCGTGTTTGTAATCAACTCTGTGTGCTTGTGTTCATCATCCACAATGTAGATACGCTCAATGGTACGATTCACGGTGATAGTACCATTGTAGGTGTTGATGTCCGACCACTTCAAGCCGCAAATCTCGCCGATGCGCAATCCAGTGGTTAAACTGATGTATATGCCAAGGTTGCGGAACGTGAAGTTTTGCTTGATAAAATCGAGTATCTTTTTATGGTGTGTCACCGTAAGCACTTCAATTTCTTTGTTCGCCTCTGCCGTGGGGTACTTGATGTCCCACTCGCAATAGCTTATCCACTTGTTCTTTACTCCGAACTTCATCACCATTTTCAAGACAATAAGGATATCCTTCACCGTCTTAATGCTTAGACCGCCATTCAGTTTCTTCAAAACGAACTCCTGCACAAGTTTCTCACTCAGAACCTCACAATCGCCAAATGATGGCAGAATGTGGTTCTCCAAAACTAACACATAAGCAGCGTATGTAGACTGCTTAACGTAGCGTTGCTTGTCTATTTTCCAAGCCAACGCAATTTCTCTAATTGTTTTTGTTGTCATTGTAATCCTTAATTTTGAAGGTGTACATAATAATTAGAGAAAATTGACCTCTGATGTCCCAAATCTCAGATTCCCGGAGTTTCAGGGGGAGTGGGAAGAAGAACGACTGGCAGACATCGCAGATTTGTATAAAGGAACTAGTATATCCAAAGACCAACTGTCTGATGATGGCGAACCTTGTATTTTATATGGAGAGCTTTACACGAAGTACAAATCGGAAACAATAAGAGAAGTCATTAGCAAAACAAACATCGACAATACCAAATTGGTAAGAAGCAAAGCTAATGACGTAATAATACCTTGCTCTGGTGAAACAGCAGAGGATATAGCAACCGCTCGTTGCGTCCTCAATGGCAATATTCTTTTAGGTGGAGACTTAAACATTATACGGCTGCACGGATATGATGGCACATTTATGAGCTATCAGTTGAATGGCAAACGCAAGTATGACATTGCTAAAGTTGCGCAAGGTGTGTCTGTAGTGCATCTTTATGGCGAACATTTGAAAGGTGTTAAGACCATCAATCCTTGTTTAACAGAGCAGAAGAAAATCGCAAGTTTATTGACTTTGCTTGACAAGCGTATCGCAACTCAAAACAAAATCATTGAGGATTTGAAAAAACTAAAGTATGCGATTAGCAAGAAATTATTATGCAACGACAAGTGGACTACTTATAAAATTCAAGACATAGCCGAAATAGGAAGAGGACGTGTCATTAGTTCTATAGAAATTGATAGACAAAAGCATCCTCTTTATCCTGTTTATTCTTCTCAAACTTCCAATGATGGAATAATGGGCTATTTGGATAACTATATGTTTGATGGCGAGTATATTACTTGGACAACAGATGGTGCAAATGCAGGAACAGTCTTTTACAGAAAAGGAAAGTTCAATTGTACCAATGTCTGTGGTACTTTAAAGATACAGCCTAAATTTGATTGTTATTTTGTCTCACTTGTTCTTCAGCAAGCTACTCAAAAATATATTTCTTCAAATTTGGCGAACCCTAAATTGATGAATAACACAATGGCTTCGATTAAAATAAGAATGCCCAATATAGAAACGCAAAAACAACTATCCAAGGTGTTCCAAGCATTGGATGGTTGTCTGTTTATACATCAGCGAACTTGTGAAATGTATCTGAAAGAGAAGCAATACCTGCTCCGTCAGATGTTCATATAACACATCTGACAGAACGGATAGTTAAATTATTCCGAAATCTTTCAGTTGCTTTCTGTTGACGGTTGGACTCTCTTTTACAGTATCTATGATAAGTTTCAATATCTCTGTATCAGAGATTTCACCTCTGTAAGTATCCTTACTGAACTTTGTCCTTTTAGCGACAATGATTTTAGAGCAATTTACGAATGAATTATGTTGCAGAAAAGGACATTGTTTAACGGTTATAGGTAATTGGTAGTCGGTAACTGTTGACGGTAAATTATAGTTTATTTTAGAATTAATCACCAACCCACCTATCACATTACCTTCGTTATCAAATCCAAGAACGATGAAAAATTTATTGCGTGTGGCATCATTGGGGGTGTAAATTAAACTGTGTCAAGGCTTGTTCTTAACTTTCATTCCCACTCCC
>ENA-ORTP01001012-ORTP01001012.1-human-gut-metagenome-genome-assembly--contig:-NODE-1012-length-31619-cov-4.901914_pt1 | contig 31619 bp, 44 predicted proteins | sample MGYA00241913_ERZ509190 | MGnify/ENA primary metagenome ERZ509190 (study PRJEB26280, sample SAMEA2338839) | human gut metagenome | biome: human gut; feature: human-associated habitat; material: faeces...
TAGGGTGTCCGGCGATGCTTGGGTGTACGGCGATGCTAGGGTGTCCGGCAATGCTTGGGTGTCCGGCGATGCTAGGGTGTCCGGCGATGCTAGGGTGTACGGCAATGCTAGGGTGTCCGGCGATGCTTGGGTGTACGGCGATGCTAGGGTGTCCGGCAATGCTGATTATGCAACAGTGCAGGGGTTCGGCTCAGAATATCGCACAACTACATTTTTTAGGACAAAAGCAGGAGATATCGGTGTGAGATGCGGTTGCTTTTATGGCACTTTAGAGGAGTTTAGAGCAAAGGTAAAGGGTGCACATGGGGAAACTAAGATTGCGAAAGAGTATTTGATGGTTGCAGATCTTATGGAATTTAGATTTTCGAAAGGAGGAAGCATAGATGAAAAAATGGGAATTTAATGATGATATACCGGCAGAGGAGGCAGTAGGGCTGATTCGAGCAGTGGAACGTTACATCAATAGTTCTATTGGTGACGAATTTATGACAACAGTCGAGAAAACAATGTTGGCAATTCTTGGAATAGAAAAAACAGAGGAGGAAGAACAATAATGGCAAATTTATACGAAATCAATGAGTCGATTGTAGCAGCATTCGAAAGAGGAATCGATGCGGAAACAGGGGAAATTCTCAGCGAGAAGGCGCTTGAAGAGTTAGCTAAACTGGAAATGGAGCGTAATGAAAAGGTTGAGGGAATCGCTTTGTGGATTAAGAATCTTCTCGCAGATGCAGAGGTGCTTAAAAAGGAGAAAGAGGTGTTTGCGCAGCGTCAAAAAGCAGCGGAAAACAGAGCGGCATCCCTTAAAAAATACTTATCAGGTGCACTTGCAGGGCAGAAATTTGAGACAAGCAAGGTAAAAATCGCCTTCCGAAAGTCGGAAAGTGTGGAAGTTACGGATATTTCAAAGATAGATGATGATTATCTGAAATATGCGGAGCCGACAGCTGATAAGACAAAAATCAAAAAGGCTCTGAAAGAAGGGATTGATTTGCAGGGAGTGCGACTTGTTGAAGGGAAAAATATTCAGATTAAGTAGGAGGATTAGATAATGAGTAAGGTAATTTGTATCGCCGGGGAATCCGGTTCGGGGAAGACGACAAGTATGAGGAATTTAGATCCGAAGACAACATTCTACATTGACGCAGACTGCAAAGGATTGTCTTGGAAAGGTTGGAGAAGTCAATACAACACTGATAACAAGAACTATAAGGCAACAGACGATGCCAACGTTGTTAGAACGTTTATTAAGAGACTGGCAGAAGGTTGCCCTAACATTAAAGTTATTGTGGTTGATACAATCAACGGACTTATGGTTGCAGACGAAATGAGGAGAAGCAAGGAAAAAGGATATGACAAATGGGTCGATCTGGCCGCATGTGTGTGGGATCTGGTTTGCGAATGTTATACATATCGTGATGACCTGACAATCGTCTTCACCGCTCACACTCAAACGGATCATGACGAGAATGGTTACATGTTCACACGGATTAAGACATCTGGCAAGAAATTGGATAAGATTGTGCTGGAAAGTAAATTTACAACAGTCCTTCTCAGCAAATGTGTTGATGGGCAGTATAAGTTTGAAACGAGAGCAAACAATAGCACAGCGAAATCTCCTTTAGGAGCATTCGAGGAATTTGAGATTGATAACGACATCGTAGAAGTGATTAAAGCATTGGAGGAATTTTAAATATGAGAAAGCCAAATAATTTTGATAATACAAAAGCACAAGGAGATTTTACTCCGGTAGAACTTGGAGGACATATCATGGTAATTAAGGATGTTACGGAGATGAAGTCCAAGAATGGGAAAGATATGATCAGAATTTCTTTCGATTTTGCAAAGAATGATAAGCAGCCAGGATACTTTGAAAAAATGTTTAGAGATGATATCGGACCGGATAAAAAATGGCCAAATCAAGCGACTCAGTACATCTTGACAGAGGATGCTGATGGAAATTGTAGCAGGTCATTTAAAACATTCATTACTTGCGTAGAGCATTCCAACAAAATGGAAGTGCAGTGGGGAGATAATTTTGAGCAGCAGTTCAAAAATAAAGTAATCGGTGGAGTGTTCGGACCGCAAATGGATTATTACAACGGAAAAGAAATCGAGAAAAGAGTTCTTAGATGGTTTACGTCTGCTGACAAGGTAAAAGATGCACAAGTGCCAGATATGTCGGAAACACAGGCATACAAGAATCATCTTAACGGATATCATCCAAATTCAACTTCCGCAGGGGATGGATTTATGAATATTCCTGATGGAATCGATGAAGAACTTCCGTTTGCATAGAGGTGGAATAGATGGATATACAAATTGATAGCCGGGAAAAGGCAAGAGCAATTAGGAAAATTGTAAAGACTTTTGATGAGAGTGGAGTCAAATACTTTTCTAGTAAGTTATTAGTTGGGGATTACATGTCTTTGGACAATCCCCGGCTGATCATTGACAGAAAACAAAACCTACAGGAACTTTGCGGAAATGTTTGCCAGCAACATGAAAGGTTTAAGAGAGAGCTGCTTAGAGCAATGGATGCAGGAATTCAGCTCATCATATTAATTGAACACGGACAAGGCATAAATAACATTGAAGATGTTTATTTTTGGAAGAATCCAAGGAAACATGAAGTACGTTTTCGGACTGTAAATGGAAAAAAGGAAAGATATGTGGTGTCAACAAAGGCAGTGGACGGAAACCAGCTCTACAAATCCCTTTGTACTATCAGGGATCGATACAATGTGAGGTTCGAATTTTGCGAGAAAAAAGACACCGGAAAGAAAATCATTGAATTGTTAGGCAGGAAAGATGAATAAAGAAGAGATTAAGAAAACATACAGTATGAGGGAAATTGCAGAGCGGTACGGATTCCAAGTGGATCGGGCGGGATTTATTCACTGCCCATTCCACCAAGGGGATCGGGGAGCATCATTAAAAATCTATCAAGATAGCTTTCATTGCTTTGGGTGTGGGGCAAATGGAGATATATTCACGTTTGTTCAGCTGATGGACCAGGTTGACTTTAAAGAGGCTTTCCAAAGCCTTGGGGGAACCTATGAAAAGCCAACATTTCATTCGAAGCTATCCATATATAGGAGTAAAAAGAAAGCAGATCAGCGAAAAAAAGAACAAGATAAGCTTAAAAAAAGAAGAGAGCTTAATAATGTGCTGATTGATGTGTACCGCGACTATATGGATCGATCAGAGCCATTCAGCGAGACTTGGTGTGACTGCTACAATGCTCTGCAATATCAGTTGTACCTGCATGATATTTTAAACAGTGAGGAGGTGAGAATGTGAAAGAAATGAGCGAATTTGATGCAGACAGCATATTAGATGATGAAGTCTTCATTGAGCTGTTTGAGATGGAAGATCCGATTCTCCGGTCGAAAACAAAGGTTCAACTCACTAGGAGAGCTAAGCAGCTGGGAGTTAAATCAGATTTTGAAGAGATATTAAAGGGGTACAACCAGGCAGATCGAGAAATGAAAAGGCAGGAGCAGGAAAACAGAACTGTCTGCACAGTGGATAATTACACCAATTTCACGGGACCTCATGATCGAATGTATTGCGGTGCATGGATAGCAGATGATCGAGGAGTCTTTGCTCAGAATTCCGGAAGAGTTGATGAGGTAGCCTGTTATCATCCGATTCTGCCAGTGGAGAGGCTGCGTAATCTCGAGACTGGAGAAGAGCAGATCAAGTTGGCATACAAACGAAATAATCAATGGCAGGACATTGTTGTGCCAAAGACAATGATTACATCGGCGAATAAGATTGTGGCGCTGTCCGGAAGAGGAATATCTGTCACATCAGAAAATGCAAAGCTGTTGGTCAAGTATCTCGCTGACGTGGAAAATGGAAATGATGACTACATAGATGTGCAATACTCCACAAGTAAGCTAGGATGGATTAACGATCAGTTTATCCCCTATGATACAGACATTATCTTTGATGGTGATAATCGCTTCAAACAAGCTTTTGAGAGTGTTTCAGATCATGGAAGCTTTGATGTGTGGCTAAGGCATGTCCGGGAGCTTCGAGCATCTGGCAGGATGGAAGTGAAATTTCTATTAGCTGCATCATTTTCCAGTGTATTAGTGCAAGTTCTTGGCGGGCTCCCGTTTTTCGTGGACTTATGGGGAGAAACAGAGGGAGGAAAGACAGTATCTTTGATGGTCGCTGCTTCTGTGTGGGCGAATCCAGATGAGAGTAGGTATATTGGAAATTTTAAAACTACGGATGTTGCACTGGAGTCAAAAGCAGATATGCTGAATCATCTCCCAATGTTTTTGGATGATACAAGTACGGTCTCAGCGAGAATCAGGGACAATTTTGAAGGAATTGTTTACGATCTGTGTTCCGGGAAAGGGAAGAGCCGGTCTAACAAAGAACTTGGAATCAATCGAGAAAACCGCTGGAGAAACGTGATGATCTGCAATGGAGAACGGCCATTAAGCAGTTATGTCAATCAAGGTGGAGCAATTAATAGAATCTTAGAGGTCGAGTGCGGTGAGAAAATATATCAAGATCCACAGAAGACGGCAGAAACAGTGAAGAAAAATTATGGACATGCAGGGAAAGAGTTTGTGGAGATTATAAAGGAACTCGGTGAGGACGAAATTCGTTCTATTCAGAAAGAATTTCAAAAACAACTTTTAGATACGGACAAGATGCAGAAGCAGAGTATTTCACTTTCTATCGTTCTTACAGCGGATAAAATCGCCACAGACTATATATTTAAGGATGGACAATATATTTCTATGGAAGAAGCAAAAAAGGTGCTTATAGACCGAAACGAGCTTTCAGATAATGAGCGCTGTTATCATTTCATCCAGGACAAGGTGGCAATGAATGGACATCGGTTTGATGCAATGACGAGCTGCGAAAAGTGGGGAATTGTTGAGAATGGATATGCAATATTTTACAATTCTGCGTTTGACCAGATTTGCAAGGATGGTGGATTTTCTAAAAAGTCTTTTCTTTCGTGGGCGGCGAAGAAAGGAATTATCCAGCAGGACAGCAAAGGAAATCATACAAAGCAGAAGAAGATTGACGGGAAAAACTCGAGGTGTGTGTTCTTACAACTGAATCCGGAAGAAAATGTGGATGATGATGGATTCGCGAGCATCGATGAGACACAAGAGGAGTTGCCATTTCAATAAAAAAGGTAGCAAAGTAACAAGGTAACAACGGAAAAACGCGCTATATAAAAGAGCGTTTTGTGTGAGAAATCCAAGAAATATGAAATCCCTATATAGGGTAAAAATCATTGTTACTTTGTTACCATAGCTTGAAAAGCCGTCAACCATGCTGGTTTGAGCAGGTAGCAAGCGTTTGTTACTAATACGAAATATTTGATACTTTGTTACGAAAAGGAGTAAATATGCACGAAAAAATAACAGATATTCAAAATTCTTTCTGGAAAGCCTATAAGGACTTTAGAGAGAATCAAGATTATAAACAGTATAACGCATCAATCAAGACGATTGCCAATAAATATCAGTCAGACAAAGAGATGCTTGATTTTATAAAATCCTTATTAATTGCATGGACTCCGGTAATTAATTTATGGAAGGAGTGATCCTATGCTGTGGATGGCAGTGACTGCAGATCGATTTGAATTGCCTCTTTGCGTGGAAGAATCAGCAACTCTCCTGGCAAGAAGATTACATACCACGGAATCAACAGTGCGTGCTAGGAGATCGAGGCAGAACAATGGAAAGATATGCGGATACAGGATAGTGGCAGTAGAGGAGGAAAGATAAGTGATAGAGATTAAATTACAGGATGGATATTTTATCGAGATAGATCCATTAAATTACACATTGAGACAGAGGTATTCCGGGAAGAAAAAGGATGGCGAATCGAAAGAATCTGTCAGAACACATGGATATTACGGAAGTATCCGGCAGGCGGTGGACAAATATATAACTCTTTCTCAGTTCGACTTTATGGACGGCATGAGCGTGAACCTAAAAGAATATGTAGATCTAATTGAAAGACTTAATAAATCGGCCGTACAGAGGATTGAGAGTGCTATCGGGAGGTGATCGATACTATGAGAGAGAATATGGGAGATCACACATGGACAGAAGAGCCGTGCAGTTCCTTCTGGGAAGAGGTAGAGAAGAGAATGAATAGAATTAAGAAAGTGACGAAGAAGAGCTATAAAGGTTGCGAAGCTTGCAGATGGCATGGCTTAAATGGCGGCACTTGCAAAGGCGGTAAGGCAAGATGTGGGCAGTTTGCAGCGGAAAGGGAGTAATAAAGATGGATGATTTGATAATCGACTGTTTCGCTGGCGGAGGCGGAGCAAGCGTAGGGATAGAGATGGCACTTGGAAGGCAAGTAGATATTGCAATTAACCATGATCCGGATGCAATTTTGATGCATAAGACAAACCACCCGAAAACATTGCATCTCACAGAAGATATCTTCAAGGTGGATTTGAAGAAATATGTGCAAGGAAAGCGAGTTGCTTTAATGTGGGCGAGTCCAGATTGCACCAGCCACAGTAAGGCGAAAGGTGGGAAACCGAGGGAAAAAGGGCTTCGAATTTTGCCTTGGGCGGTATACAAACACGCAAAAGCAATTCTTCCTGATGTGATTATCATGGAAAATGTGGAAGAGATTCAGCAATGGGGACCTCTTGATGAAAACGGGCATCCGATTAAGGAACGACGTGGGGAAGACTATAAGAAATTTATCACAGCAATGCAGAGTCTTGGTTATATTTTTGACTGTCGGGAGCTTATTGCGGCAGACTACGGGGCGCCGACTACCCGGAAGCGATGGTATGCGATTTTCCGGAGAGATGGAAAGAATATTGTGTGGCCAAATCAAACACATTTCAGCGATAAACAGCCAAAGTGGTTGGAGTGCGGAGAATATATTGACTGGTCCGATCTGGGGAAATCGATATTCGACAGACCGAAGCCATTAGCAGAAGCAACTATGAAAAGGATTGCAAACGGAATAAGAAAATATGTGTTAGATAATCCAACTCCTTATATTGTGAGGAATAAAGAAGCTGTCGCATTTATGATCCAATACCATGGAGAAACAAAAGACGGAGATACATCGAATAGATATGGTTTAGTAACAGCTTTTATTACAAAGTTCTACAAGAGTGGAATTGGTCAAGGATGCGATGATCCCTTGCACACAATAACGACATCGCCAGGACATTTCGGTCTGATATCCGCATTCCTGATTAAGTACTACGGATCCGGAGGGGGACAAACGCTTACAGAGCCACTTGCAACAATTACTACAAGAGACCGATTCGGACTTGTAAATGCTATTTTAGATATCGAAGATGAGCAGTATGTACTAAAGGATATTTTTCTGAGGATGTTAAAACCGGAGGAGCTTAAACTAATGCAGGGATTTCCGGAAGACTATATTATTGATCGGGATTATAGCTGGAGGAAATATTCAATCGCGAAACAAGTGGCAAGAATAGGGAATAGCGTGGTTCCGATAATGGCGCAAAAATTGGTAGAAGCAAATTGTCCATATTTAAGAGTTGGAGAACGGATACCGAACATACGGATTGATGATAGTCAGGATCAGTTACGGTTTGCGTAAAGGAGAGTGAGGTAGAAAATGGACGAAAAGAAAGTTAGAGAAGCGATAGAAGATTTTAAGGAATTATCTATCCAAATGCGAGAAAGAGGATTTAGTGGAGCTTCTAAGCATTGCAATTTGGCAATCGAAGCACTGGAAAAGCAGTTGCCGAAGAAGGTGAAAATTAAAACATGGTGTCCTTCGTACTGTCCGAATTGTGGATATGAATTATCGGAAGATTTGGGCGATGGATATTACAGACATCCAACATTTTTGGAAAGATGCCCAAACCCTGATTGCGGACAGCGACTTGATTGGCCGGAATAAACGCACGGTGGAGTAACATGGGAGAATTAAAGAAATGCCCGTTTTGTGTAGAACTTCCTTGTAATATCGGTGACACAGTTTACAATAAGTGCCCTTCAAGATTTGGAGGAGGATACAGAACAGATGTAGTTGATAAAATAATTATCAATAAAGATGGGATTTTTCTACATTTTGAAATGGGTTTAATGAAGAACATTAAATGTATTGGCAGTTCATTATTGTTGTCAGAAGAAGCAGCCGAAGCATGGAACAGGAGAGTGGAAGAATGATTTTATTTTGTCCAGATTTGACAGGGAAAGAAGAGGTAAAAGCGGCGTTTATTGAGGACGGAAAGAAAGATAATGACTGGGTTCCAGTAGATGAGAAGCTGTCGGAAAATTTAGAAAAAGTCCTTGTTTGGTATGAGTATTTCCGGTATGGAGAATACAATTGCATGTTTAAAACATTTGGTATTGGGTGGCAACTAGATGGACATTGGAGCGGAGATGTTAGTGGTACGAAAGCACGATGCATAGCATGGCAACCACTTCCGAACCCATATATTAAGAGTCCAAAATAGACACACCTTTTGCATTATAAGCAGCTTGCAAGAATGTATGTATCATATCAGTGGTCATCACCATTCCTTCGGGAATTTGAAAAGAAAAGGGATTGTCTGGAATGGAAAGAAATTCTTGATATAACAGAAAAGTTTCATAAGATTCATATTTTTGATAATTCATAGAAATGCCTCCTTAGATAAAAAAGAATTGATAAGGCAATTATAACATTTAAAGAGCACATGGTAAAGGAGTAAGAAAAACCAAAACAGCATATTATAAAGTATCATGGGAAAGAATGGAGAGAATAAAATGATAGAAGTAATATTTGCAGTAATGCATCTTATTGGAGTAGGGATGATTCTTTTGGTGACGTTGTTCTTTGGCATCCTTGCCTGGTCTGCCGGGGACGAAAGGAAGTGAAAAGATGGACCATAGAAGAAACCGAAGACAGATGAAGTTAGATCAAGAGCAGCACTATGACGAGATGGAAAGTCATAAGGCACCGGACAATGCCGTGAAAGCATTTAAACGTCCAGCATATCAAGAGTATAGCGTAAAACAATGTCTGAGAAAATGGGGAGTTGATTTGAGTGGGAAGATTAAGGAGAAAGGGGATTGATGCCGGTGGATAAGCAGATATTGATCGAGTACGCAGATATGAAAGAAGAAATTAAAGACCTTAGAAGACGGATACAAGAGGATAAGAAAGCACTGGATAAGCTAAACAAGACAGTTGTTACAGATTCTGTGACTTGTGGAAAGAAAGGGAAAAAGCCACTCCGGACAGTGAAGATACACGGAAAGCCTACAATGGCTATTATCCGGAAACAAGCTGCCTATGAAAGAAAGATTGCACAGTTAGAACTGTTGGAAGCCGATCTGCTCGAAAAACAAACGCAAGTAGAAGAATATATACAGCAGATAGAAAAGAGCAGGCTTAGGAGTATGTTTAGACTGTATTACATAGACAATCTGACGTGGGAAATGGTAGCTATGAGGATGAATTATATGTTTCCGAAGAAAAGAATTCCCTTTACGAAAGACAGCTGTCGTAAGTTGCATGATAGATTTTTAGAAAAAGTTTCGTAAATGTCCGCCACTGTCCGCTTCAAAAATGGTAATATGATATCATACCCGAAAAGGGAAAATGATTATAACACTGTTTCTCACTAAGGCGCCCTGCAAAAAGCGGGGCGTTTTCCATGCCATGAATGGATAGGCAGGTTCGATTCCTACACATGGATTAGTAGCATATCACGGTAAATATTTAAAATCTGGAATGCCGCGGAAGTGCTACGGTGTGATATCACGAAAGGCAGATATCCGCCGATCTGCTAAGTAAACAAGTAGACATGATCTATATTTAGTGTTTTAGTCCCCGAGTGCGGATAGGGGAGAGGATGTCAATAAAAGGCATCCTACGGGCGCATAGCTCAGTTGGTAGAGCGATGGTCTCCAAAACCATATGTCATCGGTTCAATTCCGATTGCGCCTGTTGTGGACTACTGCAACCTCCTTTCTTTTGGTTACGTTGCTTGGTTTTGCTTATTATGTTATGCAGTAGTCCTAAAAGTTTAGTGCATCCAGAGATGGGTGCTTTTATTATGTTTTAGAGGTGGTGAGTCCTATGACAGAAAAACAGAAAATATTTGCAGATGAATACCTGATTGATTTAAATGCCACACGGGCTTACCGCACGGCATATCCGTCTGTAAAGAAAGAACAAACGGCAGCACAAGCAGGAAGCAGGATGTTGAGAAATGTCAAGGTTGCCGCATATATTTCCGAGCGAATGGAAGAGAGACAGAAGAGAACAGAGGTAACACAGGATCGAGTTGTACAAGAACTTGCTTCAATCGCATTTGCAAGGGCAACGGATTATGTCGAAGTTAGGTACAATGGTGTAAACAGTACTGTTGTTATAAAACCAACTGCAGAGTTATCGGATGAACAAATATGTGCGATTGCAGGAATTAAAGAAGGGGCAAATGGAATCGAGATAAAGCTGAATGATAAGGAAAAAGCATTGGAACTCCTCGGCAGACATCTAGGTATGTGGAATGATAAGATAAACGTCGAAGGACAGGTGGAAGCCAAAAATCCGTTTGCGGATCTGACGACAGAAGAATTGAAGAAGTTGGTCGGCGATGGATAGGAAGGAACGAATTAAACAAGGGGCTTTGATAGAACTTGCAAAACGTGAGTTCTTTTTTTATTGTCAATTAAAAGCACCGGATTTTTATAAAAGCGATAGAACGTTTTTAGTAAATCTGTGTAATGGGCTTCAAGAGTTTGTGGAGTCTAACGAAGAAGTGTGTATTGTGAATATCCCTCCAAGACACGGAAAAAGCAGAACCGCAGGAAATCTTGTGGAATGGTGTCTAGGGAACGACCCAACATATAAGATTATGACTGGCTCCTACAACGAAACACTGTCTACTATGTTTTCGAAAAATGTGAGAAATAGTATACAAGAGGAAAAAGCTGATGAAAGTAAACCAGTGTTTTCGGACGTATTCCCAGGAGTAAAAATAAAGTACGGAGATGGCGCCATGAATCTGTGGAGCCTCGAGGGTGGCTATAACAACTATCTTGCGACATCGCCTACCGGAACAGCTACAGGATTTGGATGTAATTTGATGATTATAGATGACCTTATCAAGTCAGCGCTTGAAGCAAATAATGCAACGGTATTGGAAAATCATTGGTCGTGGTTTACAGATACGATGCTATCACGTTTGGAAGAGGGCGGGAAAATTATCGTAATTATGACGAGATGGCACAGTGAAGACCTAGCAGGGAGAGTGTTGGAATGGTGTCAAAACAGCAACAAAAAATACCGGCATATAAAGGACAAGGCTCTACTGGATCCTGCTAGATGCTTAATGCTCTGCCCGGAGATCCTCAGCTACGAGTCTTATAAAGATAAAACGAGCGCGATGGGAGAAGATATTGCCAGCGCTAACTACAATCAGGAGCCAATTGATCTAAAAGGACGGCTATACACAAAATTTAAGACTTACGAAGATATACCGCGGGATATTGGCGGGAATCAACTCTTTACGGAGATTAAAAATTACACCGATACAGCTGATGAAGGAAGTGACTACTTATGCAGCATTACTTATGGAGTGTACAACATGGAAGCTTATGTGCTCGATATAATCTATACTCAGGAGGCCATGGAGCACACAGAAGGAAAAGTAGCAAAAATGCTATTTGATCATAAAGTAAACATTGCTGATATTGAGTCGAATAATGGAGGGAAAGGATTTGCGAGAGCCGTAGAAAGCATTTTACAGCAACAATTCCAAACAAATAAAACATCGATTAAGTGGTTTCACCAGTCGCAGAACAAAAAAGCAAGGATTTTATCTAATGCAACTTGGGTGATGGATCATATTTACTTCCCAAAGAATTGGCGTGATAGATGGCCAGATTATTATAAAGACATGAATAAGTATCAAAGAGAAGGTAAAAATGCACACGATGATGCGCCGGATGCAACTACTGGAATCGCTGAGAAAATAAGCAAAGGTAAAATAAAGTTAAAGACCTTTAGAGGAGGAATATAAAATGAATGGGAAAAGACCATACAAATTGCCGGAACCTCTTTTATGTTCCGCTGACAAAGAAATCAATATGGCATTAGTGGGTGAATACATTCGAAAACATGAAGAACGAATGCCAAGGTACAGATATCTTGAGAATCTATACAAAGGATTTCATGATGTATTCCGCCTTCCAGAAAAGGAGTCATGGAAGCCGGATAACCGACTGGCAGTGAATTTCCCGCGTTATATCACTGAGACTTTTTTAGGATATGCTTATGGGATTCCGATTAAGAAATCACATCCGGATGCAAATATCAAGGACGCGATTCTTGAATTTGACCGGGATAATGACATATCGGACCAGGAGTACGAGCTTGCAAAGAAGTGCTGCATCTACGGACATGCTTTTGAGTATTTTTACCAGGATGAAGAAGCAAAGACAAAAACAGTGATCTGTAATCCAAAAGAACTATTTGTCGTCTACGATGATACTGTAAAGAATCGTGCGCTATTCGCTGTCAGATACGGAAAAAGAGACGATAATGTTACAAGGTATGGCGAGATACTTACAAGGACAGAAATCATCCCATTTGAGGGAGAGAAGATGCAGGAGAGTGCGCCGAATCCCTATGGTCGCATTAATTGCGTGGAATATTTGTTAAACGATGAAAGAATCGGACTGTATGAAGAAGTTGCCGGTATGATAGAAGCGTACAATAGAGTGATCGGAGAAAAAGCAAATGACGTGGACTCTTTCGCGGAAGCATATCTTGCGGTGCTCGGCGCCGAACTGGATGAAGAGGGAGTTTATAAGATTCGCGACAATCGGATTATAAACTTATATGGCACGGATAACGCGAAAGATATTATCGTACAGTTTCTCGGCAAACCTACGGCAGATGGAACGCAGGAGAATCTCTTAAACCGATTGGAAGATTTGATTTACCAGACGAGCATGGTAGCGAATATTTCTGATGATAGTTTTGGAAATGCCTCCGGAACCTCTCTTGCATACAAATTACAGTCTATGAGTAACCTTGCCTTGACGTTCGACCGTAAGTTTGAAAAGTCCATGAGAAAGCGATACAAACTATTCTGCTCACTTGCAACGAATGTTCCAGATCGTGATGCATGGAAAGATATTGACTTTACAATGAGCCGAAATATCCCAAAGAATCTCCTCGAGGAAGCGCAGACAGCGCAGGCACTGGAAAGCATTGTATCCAAGGAAACGCAGCTGCAAGTTTTATCTATTGTAAAAGATGCGTCCGAGGAAATCGACAGAATGGAGAAAGAGGACGAAAAGAAGCAACAAACCATCGTAGAAAAGAGGATGTTCGGAGGTGCGGTAGATGGACAGCAGGACGTACTGGAAGAATAGAGAAGAGGAGCAGCGGAAGAAGAATATCGAGGATGAAGCTGAATATGCAAAAGAGATTGAGAAAATCTATGTGAACATGATGGATGAAATCCAGAAAGAGATTAATGGATTCTATGCACGTTATGCAAAAGCAGAAGGAATCACAATCGCAGAAGCAAAAAAGCGGGTATCTAAAATGGATATTGATGCATATAGTCGGAAAGCAGCACAGTATGTTAAGGACAAGAATTTCTCGAAAGAAGCCAATGAGGAAATGAGACTTTACAATGCAGCTATGAAGATTAATCGATTAGAAATGCTGAAAGCTAATATCGGAATGCATCTTGTCGGTGGTTTTGATGAGCTGCAAAAGTATTTTGAGCAGATTCTGACAGGTAAAACACTCGAAGAATTTGAACGGCAGGCAGGAATCCTCGGAAAAACTATTCAGAACAATGCGAAGATGGCGCGATCAATTGTGAATGCCTCTTTCTACAATGCAAAGTACTCAGACCGTATTTGGATGTATCAGGACATGCTAAAAGCTGAATTGTCCAAACTGTTGCAGACTGGTTTGATACAAGGTAAGAATCCAAGAGTACTAGCAAGGCATCTTACCAAGCTGTTTGGAGTAAGCCGGGAAAATGCAGAGCGACTGATGGCAACAGAACTGTCAAGGGTGCAAGCGGAAGCACAGAAGCAGTCTTATATCCGTAATGGATTTGATGAGTACGAATTTATTGCGGAGCCGACTGCCTGCCCAATCTGTCGGGCTTTGGATGGGAAGCATTTTAAGGTATCGAAAATGATGCCCGGAGAAAATGCGCATCCAATGCATCCGAGCTGTCGGTGCAGTACAGCAGCATATATGGATGATAAAGAGTATCGAGAGTGGTTGGATGGGTATTCCAAGCATGGGATGAATTTTGAGGAATGGAAGAAAAATGGAAAATCTGTTGCAAATGATCCTGCCTCTGGTATAATGAGATTACCAAGATACAAGGATGCCGTTATTCCTAAAGCCAAATTTACACAGTATGCACTGAATCCTGATAAAGATCCGAATAAAGCAAAGGCTTTTGAAAAAGCTCTTGGCTACACTATGGATAATGCGGATGATTTAATTGAGCAGATAAATGAGAATCTTCCGAATTATGAAGCTGTAGAAAAAGGAAATCGAGGATGGGGAATGACATATGAAGTCGTTATGAATATCGTAGGTCCTAACGGAAAGACGGCGAAAGTATTAACAGCTTGGATTGATGATAAAAATAGCGGCGAAATGAGATTAACAACAGTCCATGTCGATGATTGAGGAGGCGAAGATTATGATTGAGCTTTACGAAAAATATAAGTTAAAAGATGGGCGAACTGGGACAGTAGTGGAAGTCTTGGGGAATGGAGAAGCTTGCATCTTTGAAATTGACAAAAAAGGAATTGAAGATCGGGTTATAACTGTAACCCGGGAAGAAATAAGCGGAAAAGTATCATAAATACCACCAGTCAAAAAAGGCCGGTGGTATTTTTATACCTATTTAGGAGGCTGATCTATTTGATTGTAGTAAATATAAACGAAGAAAAAATAACATTGGATGGTCATGCAGGTTATGCGGAACACGGAAAAGATATTGTGTGTGCAGCTGTGACAGCACTTACACAAACAATGGTGCATAGTATCAAGGCACTTACCGAAGATAAGCCGGAATACACGGTATCTCCGGGGAAATTTGAAATGGAAATAAAGGATTTATCAGAGAAGTCAAAAACTTTGGTAGATTCTTTTTTTATTGGAATTTGTAAGATAGCAGAAGAATTTCCGGAGCATGTGAAAGTGAGGTGAAAATATGAGTAAAACAGAGACTTTTATCAGAGCAGCAACTACAAGCGAGCAGGCGCTAGTCCTCGAGTTTGCGTATGAGGGAAAAGAGTTCCTTGTGAAGAATTTTACGGACGGCGATGTGTATGTTGCACTGAAAGAAAGCGCGACAAAGGAAGAAAGTGCATTGATTCCAGCGCAGACGGCGCAAACCGTGATTCGGAATAAAAACTACTACGCAGGGAGCAACATTGTCCAAATCATCCCCACCGCGACATCGGAAAAAGGAGTGGAAGTACAATGCTTAAAATGGTAGATGGCACTGGAATCATCGGAGTTGATATGGTATGCCCTCTAGGTGGTGCTGTATCCCCTCCGCAGCCGCCAAATTATGACAACATAGAGATGGAAGGGGTAGGGAGTTTAATGCTTCCAAACAGCTTAAAAGCGCCGCTTGAGAGGTTGGAGCTGATTGGAAATAGTACACAAGGTGAGAATCCATCGCCGGATAATCCGCAGGAGATTAAGAGTGCAGGGAAATACGATGAAGCGAGTGGGAAATATCTGATTGATGTGAAAGTGACTGGTATAGGTAATAAATCGACCCCTTATAAACCTTACACTGAGCAAACCCTTACCCTCACTTCCGACCGCCCACTGACAAAATGGGACAAGTTAGTCGAGCAGGGTGGAGAATATGGGTGGTTGTATCAGTCAGCAAGCGATACTGATGCGAAACCATCTCGGGTAGATTTATTCCCAAATGGGTTTAGTCTTTTTAAAGACTTTGGTAACGGTGTATATGTTTATAAAGTCACTAATATCAAAAAAGCAATTGGATTTCAGACATCGCTTTGTGAACAATTTAAAAATAAAGACGGTTCTTATAGTACTGGAGATTTATTTTGTTATTCCGATCAACCGAGTATGCAAATGCAATATTTTGTAACGAACATTTCAACTTTGGAAAATTTTAAAACATGGATGGAAACTAATCCATTGACAATGGTTTATAAAACTACACAAGCAGAATTCATCCCACTCTCAGAATCCGAACAGACACAACTTAGGAATCTGCACAGTTACAGCGGTACAACGAATATTATGGTAGATAGTGGAGAAGTACCATGTGGAATCAAATTAACCTATCGAAAGGAGAAATAACTATGAACTACGCAAAAATCATGGAAAATGGAACTGTAAGAATCAGCTCCATTAAAAAAGAAGGCTATAAGCCACTCAAAGAAGAAAAGCCGGAGGGATTTAGCAATTTAGTCTTTGTCGGATATACGGAGACAGAAGAGAATGTAATTAAGGAATACGAGGCAGTGGATGACGGAATGAGTGCTTATGGCAAGCTGCAGAAAGACTTAAAAGCAACTCAGACGGCTCAGGAAGTTACAGACCAAGCGGTGCAGGAATTAATCTTAGCAACAATGAAAATGGGGGTGTAAATTATGGCACAGTTTTTAGCAAATAGAATCAAAGGCGGGCATCTGACAATCGGCGAGGTACCGGAGAGTTTAAAAGAGCAGGTGCAGGCGTTACTTTAGGAGGAGAATATGCTTAAATGGCTGAAACAGAGATTTTGTAAACACAAGTACCGTAAGCATTATGACAAGGCTACAAAGGGGTATGTGCGGCGTTGTGTAAAGTGTGGGAAGATTGAATAAGTAAGACATTGACACATAGAGATATGTGTTATTTTTATGCCTTTTTCCGGCAGGCGATAAAGAACCGGAAATCTATTTTAAAGCAATGGTCTGGACAATGGATGGACTGGGGCGGAAGGAGAAGATATGAAATTTAGAGAATTTATGGCATTACAGTTATTTGCCGAAGACGAAGGAACTGGGGCAGAAGGCAATGGATCCGGCGCAAACGGTGAAGGAACACAGGGCAACGAGGAAAGTAATGGAGCTTCCGGTAACACGTTTGAGGACTTTTTAAAAGATGGGAAGAACCAAGCAGAATTTGACAGACGGGTCAATAAAGCAATCGAAACGGCGCTTGGAAATGCAAAAGTGAAATGGCAGGAAGATGCTGATCAGAAAGCAGAAGAAGCAGCCAAAGTTGCGAAGATGAATGCAGAGCAGAAACAGCAGTATGAGATGGATAAACTGAAAAAAGAAAATGAGAGACTGCAGGCAGAGTCTGTTAAGAATCAGCTCAGCAGAAATGCATCCGTAGTCCTTGCAGAGAAAGGTATTGAAGCAACGCAGGATGTTCTTGATTTTGTTGTAGGAGCTGATGAAGCAGATACCAATGCAAGAATTGACACTCTTATGAAAATCGTAGAATCCCAGCTTAAGAAAGCAGAGATCGCTAGAGCAACCGGAACTACACCAAAGACCATGACGAACCAAGGAAGCCAGATGTCTGAATTTGACAAGAGACTTGCGAAGTATAAGTAAAGGAGATTATGAAAATGAAAAACAAAGAATTTATGATGTTACAGTTATTTGCAGATGGAGACAACAATGATATGACGGCAAGGAGCTTTCAGCTTGAGTTTAAAAACCTCTTGCAGGCAGTATTCAAGAAGACAGCTTATTTTGCTGACTTTTTCGGCGGAGAGCTCGAAGCACTTGATGGTGTGAGAGAAAACGAGACAGCATTTTACGTAAAGACATCAGACATCCCAGTTACTGTTGGAACTGGATATGATAAGACGGCAACGAAAGCATTTGGAACAGGAACAGGAAGCTCTAGTCGCTTTGGAGAGAGAGAAGAGATTATCTACAAAGACACGCCAGTCAATTATTCTTGGGGTTGGAATTTTCACGAAGGAATTGATCGGCACACGGTAAACAACGATTTTGATGTTGCGGTGGCAGATCGCTTGGAACTGCAGGCGCAGGCAAAAACCAAGGCATTTAACAAACAGCACGGAAAATTTATTTCTCAGTCAGCAGGAAAATCTTTGAAAGTCACAGATTACACAGCAGATAACGTATTGAAGCTGTTTAACGAACTTTCAAAACATTTCAATAACATCGAAGCAATCGGAACGAAAAAGATTAAGGTTTGCTCAGACCTTTACAATGCGATTGTAGATCATCCTCTGAATACAGCTGCGAAACACTCTACTGTAAACATTGACGGCAACGAAGTTGTGAAATTCAAAGGATTTCTCGTGGAAGAGGTTCCGGACGAATTATTCCAGTCCACAGATTGCGCTTATGCTTATATCGCAGGAGTTGGTAAAGCATTTACCGGAATCAATACAGCAAGAACGATCGAGTCAGAAGACTTTGACGGTGTAGCTTTGCAGGGTGCTGGAAAAGCAGGAGAATTTATCCTGAAAGATAACAAGAAAGCAGTTGTAAAAGTGTCGGCGGGGGAATAGAACCCTCTGACGATGCAGCCTTAATTGGCAGAGGGAAAGTCGGAAAGGCAAAAGTAGGGAAAGACAAATAATATTTGGAGGTATTGAATATGGCATATGTAAAAAAAAGATTGGACAAACGGAGAAGTGATTCAAGAGGCGGCGATGGACAACATCGAAAATGGTATTGCTGCAAATGATGCAAAAAATACACAGCAGGACGGAAAAATCAGCGATATCGATGGGAAACTTGTTAAGGCGGTTGCCGGATCTAAAGATGGTTTGATGTCAAAAGAGGACAAAACAAAACTTGACGGAATTGCCGCCAATGCAAATAATTATGTGTTACCAGCCGCAGGATCTAGTATTGGTGGGGTAAAAAAAGCAAGCGCAGTTGCTAATGTGGCATCAGCTGATGCCGCAGCGGTTGGTGGAGTGTACGCTAAAGCAGAAATAGACAAAATCGTTACGTTGGCAAACGAAACAAAGAAGCAACTAAATGCAACATTAGCAGCACTTAAAACGGCAGGGCAGATGGCGGATGCGTAGAAGGTGATTTGATCAAAAACAAATCATTTAAAACTCTTAGGTGGAGGAAGACGGATGTTAAATGACTTAAAGATAATGCTCGGCATTGAATCTAGTGACAATTCTCTCGATGAAAAGCTGACATTAGTGCTTAATTCTGTGCAGGGGCGCCTAAAGCTCCTGCTTGGAGGAATTGAAGTACCGCAGGAAATGAATCACATTGTCGTAGAAGTAGCGGTAATCCGGTTTAATCGATTAGGTTCTGAGGGCATGTCTTCCCACAATGTTGAGGGCGAGAACATGTCCTACAATGACAATGATTTTGATGGATTTATGAATGAGATACAAGCTTTTTTAGATTCGCAAAAGGAATCAAAGCGAGGAAGGGTGCGATTTATTTGAGATGCGATACAGAGGTTTTCCTCCAGTCGGTTATGACTGGAGAGTACAATGAATCTACCGGAGATTATGGAGACGATATAATCTACGAAGAAAAAAGACATGCCAGCGTTACGGATACCGGCACGGATACGATGAATCTTGTGTACGGTGCTATAAAGCAGGGAAGTAAGACGGTGCGATTACAGATGCACTATAAAAAAACGTTTGATCGTATCCGGATAGGCAACGCCTTATACAGAGTGGATTTTGAGCGGAAACTGCGGACAAAGCATGTGTTTGTAGTATCGGAGGTGCAAAGTGGCAGAAATTAAATTTGAGGGAATTGCAAAGCTGAATAAAGGCTTGAAGAAGAGAATGGATATGAGTGCTGTGAAGACTGCTGTAAAAAAGAACGGCTCAGATATGCAAAAGAAAGCGCAGAGGAATGCTCCGGTAGATACTGGAAATCTTAAGAACAACATCGGTTTGGAGATTTCAGACGGTGGAATGGCCGCCACAGTAGAGCCGACAGCCGAATATGCACCTTATGTAGAACTTGGCACCCGCTTTATGGAAGCGCAACCCTATCTGAAACCTGCATTCGAGGAGCAGAAGAAACAGTTTGAAAAAGATTTGCAGAAACTTGTGAGGTGATATATGGATCCGCAGCAAGAATTATTTACAAAATTACTTACAGAGATCAAAGTATTAGGATATGACGTATATGACGGTTTTTTGCCGCCGGATGGTACGCCGTATCCTTTTGTTTATCTTGCAGACAGTCAGCAGACAGATGATGCCAATAAAACGTCTGTCTTTGGCAATGTGTATCAGACAATCCATGTTTGGCACAACAATCCAAGGCAGAGAGGAACAGTATCAAAAATGTTGTTGACGATTAAAAATACATGCAGAAAATTGGAACACACCGACAATTTTGCATGGAATGTCCGGAATGTAAATCAAAGGATTTTACCGGATAAGACCACGAAACAACCGCTCTTACATGGGCTGTTAGAAATAGAATTTAGTTTTAGTTAGAGAGGAGAAAAAGCATGTTTAAGACAGGTTTACAGTTATTTGCAGAGGCGGTATCCGGTAAGAAAATCGTTTATCTGTACCGCATTGCAGAGAAAGCAAAAGAGGAAGCTGCAAAAAATCTTGCATTCACAACAGAAAATGGAAGAACAAAAAGTAAGGATGCCGAGTCTACGGCTACCAAAGACGGCTCTATCCGTACACCGGGAGCAGCAGAGACCGAAATTACTGCAACAGCCGTATTATCCAAAGGAGATAAGCTGATTGCTGAGCTCGAAGATGCTATGGACAGTGATAAACTTATCGAAATTTGGGAAGCGAATCTTGAAGATTCAGCGGAACCGGGACCGAATAAATTCAAAGGGATGTACTTCCAGGGATACCTTACAGAGGTAGAAATCACATCTTCTGCGGAAGAAAATGTGGAAGTATCTCTTACTTTTGGTATTAATGGATCAGGTAAGAGAGGAGATGTCACAGTGACTACGCAGCAGCAGGAAGTAGCAGCCTATGTATTTAAGGATGCTACGCAGGAATCGTAATTCCCTCTAGTGATACCGCCTTGATTGGTAGAGGGAAAAAGAGTAAGGCAAAAGCGGACAAGCAATAGAATGTGTACATAGAGAGCGGCAAGACTGCTCTCTTTTTGATATGGAGGTAAAGAAAATATGATGGAATTAACAATTAAAGGACAGGTATATCAATTTAACTTTGGAATGGGATTTTTGAGAGAAATTAATAAACAGACCAATGTCCCGGTAGACGGTGCTCCGGGAGTCAAAAAAGATGTGGGATTTCGGTACGCGCTCATGAATTTAATGGATGGAGACACGGAAGCATTGGTAAACGTCCTTGATATTGCAAATAAAGGTCAAGAATTAAGAGTTACGAGAAACTTTTTGGATGAGTATATCGATGATGAAAACACTGACATCGATGGATTGTTCGACACTGTAATGGGTTTCTTAAAGAGTGCAAATGCTGTGAAGAGAATCGTGAAAGAAGTTCTGGAAGCAGTGGAGAAAGAGAAACAGAAACTGAGTCAGAGGGATTAAATTTTGAAGATACCTACAAGGAAGTAGCCTTAAACTGCTTCCGGTATCTCGGCTTCAAAAGTTTTGATGAGGTCGACAGACTGACAATCCCGGAATACAACTTGCTGATGGAGGCTGTGCGATTAAAAGAGGTAGATAAGGATTACCGTAATCACCTGCAAGCCTTTTTAAATTTCGCTGTAAAAGCAGAGAAGAAAGTGGGAAAAGGAAAGACGAAGCCAGTTTACCAAAGATTTAGGAAATTCTTTGACTACGAAAAAGAAGTGGATCGCGTAAAGAATCGAAAACAAAAAAATGAAAGATTGGATATAATCGGCAGGATGATGAAAGGAGAGTGATGACATGGCAGAAAGCTATTCTGTAAAGGCAATATTATCTGCACAGGACAAAGGTTTTACATCGGCTTTTAAGTCGGCGGCGTCCTCGGCAAGCAGCCTTAAAAGTACTTTGACAAGTGGTCTTGGTTTCGGCGTTATGGCAGGAATCGGTCAAAAAGCATTTGGAACGATTACATCCGGAATTGGCGGTATGGTGTCAGAACTCAATTCATCGAGTGCAGCATGGAAGACTTTTAATGGCAATATGTCGATGCTCGGAAAAGGCGCGGATGATATCTCCTCTGTAAAAAAAGAATTACAAGAATTTGCGGAGGATACAATTTACAGCGCATCCGATATGGCGAGTACTTATGCTCAGTTGAGCGCGGTAGGCATTAAAAGCACGAACAAGCTTGTAAAAGGCTTTGGGGGATTAGCAGCTGCGGCAGAGAATCCAAAGCAGGCAATGAAAACACTAAGCCAGCAAGCTACACAGATGGCAGCAAAGCCGACAGTTGCATGGGCGGACTTTAAACTTATGATCGAGCAGACTCCGGCTGGTATTGCAGCGGTAGCAAAGGAAATGGGAATGTCGACAACAGAGCTTGTGCAGAATGTGCAAGCCGGAACGATTGCGACAGAAGATTTCTTTGATGCAATCGCAAAAGTCGGCACAAATGATGCATTTACAAAGCTTGCGACAGAATATAAGACAGTAGATCAGGCGATGGATGGTCTGACCGAAACAGTAAGTAATAAACTGGCTCCATCATTCGACATTTTATCCGGTCGAGCAATCAAGTCTTTGGACGGAATTATTAATAAGTTCGGAGAGATGGATGGGGATGCAATCGCTGGGAAATTAACTTCATTTCTTGATAAGGCAAGCGGATACTGGAATGTTTTAAAAACAGAGGCTTCCGAGGTAAAGACTGCTTTCGGAGATGCATTTTCTGCGATTGGAAAAGATCTTGGAAAGGTTACTGGTGCGTTTGGCTCTACAGAAAGTATCAGTTCTTTCGCCGGTGTAATGGATTCCGCAAGCGGTGCTTTGCAAACATTTGCCGGATTTTTAGAAGACCATTCTGAAACTATCGCGAAAGTAATTCCTCAGATTCCGAAGCTTGTTGTTGCATATAAGGGCTTTAAGATTGTAAAAAGTGTTGCTCCGTTTGTAGGAGTATTTACGAGTGCGATTGCAGGTCTTGCAGGGACAGGAATAAGTAAAATCGCAGGAAAATTGTTCGGAATCTCTAAGGGGCAAGAAGCAGTAGGTAAAAGCAGTTCGTCAAGTTCTAAAAAAATGATAGCATCTGCAAAGTCGTTCATGATGCTTGGTGCCGGAGTTGCTTTAATCAGTGGAGGATTCTTCCTTCTTGCTCAGGGTGCAAAAGCGGTAGCAGATTCAGGACCATTGGCGGTGGGTGTACTCGCAGGACTCGTGGCAGTTGTAGCAGGTCTAGGACTCGGAATGATGAAAATGTTATCTACAATGTCTGGTGGAACGAAAAAACTTGCAGTAATGTCAAAAGCGATGATTGCTTTTGGGGCGAGTTTATTGATGGTGAGCGCCGCTTTTTATGTCTTATCCAGTGCAGCAATCAATCTCGCCAGTGCGGGACCACTTGCAATCGGCGTGATGGTCGGGATGGTAGCGGCAATCGCTGGACTTATGATCGTTGCAAAAATGGTAGGACCAGCATTGACTGCCGGGGCTGTGGGTTTGCTCGCTTTCGGTGCAGCAGTACTCGTGGCGGCAGCAGGAATGATGCTATTGACTACTGCATCTATATCTTTAGCAAATGCAGGACCTTTAGCTGTCGGAGTGATGTTTGGTCTGATTGTGGCAATCGGTGCCTTAATGGTTGTAGCTGCAGCAGTGGGACCAGCTCTTACAGCAGCTTCCATCGGATTGGTTGCATTTGGCGCTGCGGCACTACTGGTTGGAGTCGGTGCACTGCTTGCAGGAGCTGCGCTTGCAGTGGTAGCTGCAGTACTTCCGATTGTGACAGCTTACGGCACGGCGGGTGCTACGGCAATCTTGCAATTATCTCTTGCGATGATGGCTTTCGCAGCAGGAGCAACACTTGCGGGAGCGGGGAGCATTATTCTCGGTGCCGGACTTATGGTCGTAGGAGCAGGTCTTGCTTTAGTTGGCGCAGCAGTTATTGTGACAGCAGCAGGTATGATGTTGTTGGCAGCAGGAACACTGGTACTCGGTGCGGGACTTTCACTTGTTGTATCTAGTATCATGATTGTGGCAGTGGCACTTCCACTTGTGGCGGCAGGCGCTTTATTGGGTGTGGCAGGATTTACTGCTTTAATGGCAGTATCGGTAGCACTTGGCGCATCAATGTTATTGCTTACAACGTCCTTTACATTGCTTGCTGCTTTATCATTAGCGGCAACAGTCGGAATCACTGCATTTGGATTAGCAATGCTCGCGGGAAGTGTAGGAACACTGGCAATGGCGGCAGCTCTTTTATCCGTAAATTCAAGTATGAAATCCATTTCTAAGAATGCAAAGTCAGCGCAGAAATCTATCACAAGCATGAAGGATTCTGTCAGCATTGTAAATGATGGGTTGGATGCACTTGGAAATAAGGCAAAGAGCGCGGTAAACTCCCTTGTGAGCGCATTTAATGATGGTGCAGGAAGAGCGAAGAGTGCCGGACAGAAGATGGGAGATGGTGTAAAGAATGGAGTTACAAAAGGGCTTCAACCTCTTCCGAATATTGCAAATCAAACGATGAGTCGATTTAATTCTGCTTTATCTTCTGGCGCAAGCAGAGCAATCGCAACAGCTAATATGATGTCCGTGTCAATTGTAGCGGCATTAAGTAGCGCAGCTCCGGGAGCATATAGCAGTGGATTAAGTATCGGTATTAATTTTGCAAACGGATTAGCAGCAAGTCTTGGAAGAATCCAATCAATCGCTGCGCAGATGTCGGCAGCTGCAAGTTCTGCGGCGGCAGCTAAGGCGAGTATGCCAAAGACGAGAAGTATCGTTCCGGCAGAAACAGTAATGGAACCGATGGTGGCGACTTACGGTCTTACTTATACGATGGATCGCAGTATAGACGTACCTACGATCGCAAGTGTAGATACAGTCAGAAATACGCACGTGAATACTTCATCCGGCGGCAGGGAATTATCCGATGAATATAATTACCGTGGAAACGTCACATACACCTTTGTGGTCACGTCTGAACTGGATGGAAAGGAAATTGCTAAAGCAACAGCAGTTTATACTCAGGATGAGCTTGAGAAGCTGGAAAAGAGAAAAATGAGAAGGCAGGGATACAGAAATGTATAGCTTTATAGATGTGAATGAGTATCAGAGGGGCAAAATTCTCCCCTCTGAGGCTATGAGTATTAATGGAAAGTATATCGAAAATGAAATTGATGGATACCGCACTTTGCAGGTGGAAGGCAGGGAATTACTTGAAACAGAGGTAAGTGATTTTCAGATTGGATTCCAAAGTGGAAGCAAATATCAGGACAAAAGAGATCCAGTCCGTGTTATTACGGTGCATTACTCATTGAAAGCCGATTCTCCGGCTTCTTTCCGCGAAAAGTTTAATAAGCTTACCTCGCTTCTCGACCAAGAGCAGGCAAAACTCGTTTTTAATGATGAGCCGGATAAGTACTTTATCGGCACAAAAAGCGATGTAGATTCTGTGGATCCTGGTCTTTTAAGTGTAAAAAGTAGCTTCTCTTTTTACTGTGCAGACCCTTACAAATATTCTAATCAAGTCAAAACGGCAAAAAACAATGGCGGTAAGACGATAACTCTGGTCAATACAGGAAATAAGCCGGTACCGATCACAGTAAGAAGCAAGATGAGGTCAGAGAATGGATATCTTGGGTTGGTATTGGAAGATCGTTTTTATCAGGTAGGAAATCCCGGAGAAGTAGACGGGGAGATGAAGGAAAAGTCCGTAAAACTATTTGACGATCATTTTACGCAGGATAGAGGATGGATATTAAATAATGGCGTAACTCCACCAGTTACGCATGAGAGATTGCAAGTGGGTACAGTTGGATATACAGCAGAAAATCCATCGCAGAACGAAGGATTTGTAAAAGCCACAGCTTACGGTACCGGCAATAGTTGGCATGGTCCGTCTCTTACCAAGATGATTCCATCTACAAGCGGGGGATTGCCTACAAACTGGCGTGCAGAATGGAGATTTGATTTGAATACGGATGGATCACCGAATAAGCCAGTTGAGGTAGGTCATAATTCAGTGACGTTCGCAGACGAGAATGACAATGTCATCTGCTCTGTCGTGTTTGAGGACAATAACCCGGTTGCGGAGCGGTCAGATATGGCAATTTACATCGATAATAAACGAGTTTGGGATACAAGAGAAACAACTGATTTTTACGTCACTGGGCGAAATGATGGCGGTCCGTTTATGGTTGTGGAAAAAATCGGAAGTAAAATCACGGTGGCATTTAGCAAAGATGGGCTGCAAAAGACATTTTTTACAAGCAAACCGAACGCCAAACTGAAGAAAGTGACTTGGTACTGCGCGTCATATCAAAGCAGGAGGGCAATTACAAACAATAATATCCGTGCACTGAATGTGACGAAACATAATGTAAAGTATTACTATGACATTCCGAATTTTTTGCAGAGCGGGGATGTAGTGGAACTTGTCGGGGAAACTAACGAACTGTTTATAAATGATATTAAAAACTGGGATCGTGTAGATATTGGTAGTAAAGTATTGCTCTTACCTCCGGGAGAGCATGTGCTTGGTATAGCTGTGTCGGAATTTGCAACAATGCCAAATGTAGAAGTAACGTATAGAGAAAGGTGGGGATAACATGCAGTGGTTTATTATAGGAAGGGATATGAACGTGCTTGCGAATCCATCGACAGATGCAGAAGGAAGTCTGCCAATTGACGACAGCTCCGGAGGGCAGGAAATTAGTATTGCAAACAACGTAGCAACAGGTATTTACGATTTTGACACAATCTCCAACCACAAGGATTCCAAGCATGTTAAAGTTGGGAACTATATTGCTTTTATTGATAAATATAGAAAGCACCGATTGTACACGATTATGACAGTAGAGGGAAGCTCGGAGTTATCTGTCCATTGCGAGGACATCGGACTGGATCTGATCAACGAGGATGCAGACGAATGGGATACAACTGGAAATCCGGAACCGGTTGCTGTAACAATGGAGAGAGTCTTGGGAGATACCGGTTGGACAATTGGAATTAACGAAATCGCAGATAGAAAGCGAGCAACAAAATACACCAGTCTGACGGACAGCCAACTGGCCAGAATCGGCATGATTATGAATACTTTTGAGGCAGAATGCGATTTTGAGATCGTTATGGAAGGCTCGAAAGTGGTAAAACAAGTTGTAAATATCTATCAGTCCCTCGGGCAAGATTTTACAAATCAGAGATTTGTGGATGAACAGAACCTTGTCGCACTTAGTAGAAATGAATCTATCGAGGATCTATGCACCTGCATGAGATGCTTTGGAAAAGAAAACGAAGAAACGCACCAAAGACTTACGATTGCAGATGTAGCTTATGATGATGGTAGATATTACAGTCCTAAAGGACACACGAAGATCTATGACAGAGAGGCTCATGATAAGTGGTCTAGGTTTAGAGCTTACGGATATGAGGGGCAGACTGAGTTTTTAGGGTACATCAACGGCACATTTGAATATGATACTGACAATGCGCAGGAACTATTTAATCGGGGGCTGTCAGAGCTAAAGACGAAAAACGAGAAGAAAGTCGCTTATGAGGCAGAGCTGTATGACTTACAGGCAGATATTGGCGATATGATACAAGTTGCAGACCATAGTTTCACGGAGCCTACTTATATCTCTGCAAGAATCCAATCTGTCAAGAATCACTACACTGTAAAAGGCGAAGATACGGGTGTTTTGGCAAATTACAAACTGCTTGTAAGCAACCCGACAAAGGATGTATCAAAGTTGCTAGAGGATTTAAAAAATCAAGTTGTAAGTGTAAAATCTTCGGATGTTTCTTATCAAGCAGGAGATTCCGGGACGGAAGTTCCTTCTGGAACATGGAGTCCAGATCCAGTACCAACAGAAGCTGGTAAGTATCTTTGGACTCGAACAGTAATAACTTATACAGACGGAAGTAGTACAACGTCTTATTCGGTGTCAAAGAATGGTGTTGACGGTGCTCCGGGAAAGCCTGGCGAACCTGGAAAGCCGGGAGAGCCGGGGCAAAATGGTGTCGGCATCGAAAATATCACAAAATATTATCTTGCATCCAACAAAAATACTGGTATTACGGCAAGCGCTTATGGCTGGACAACTACTATGCAGCAGATCACACCCGAAAAGAAGTATCTTTGGAGTTATGAAAACACAGCCTATACAAACGGCACATCGATAAATACAACCCCAGTTATTATCGGAGTGCATGGTGATAACGGAGCAGATGGAAATCCAACAGGGGTGATAGAAAGCGAGACAGAGCCTGTTGATCCATACATCGGAATGCTTTGGAAAAATACTGGAACATCCGGAGGCAGGGTACAAGGCGCGGTATATCGCTGGAATGGATCAATGTGGGAATTGTTTAAATTTACAGTATCCAATATAGAGGCAGAGACATTCAAAGGTTTTGATTTTATTGGAGCGAATTTCACAAGCGTCGATGAGTTTATTTCGCCGCACCACATCGATGATAACACCGTTGTGGAAGCAAAGCACAAAGTAAATCTTAAGATAAGTAATGGGGCTATTGTAGCAACGGATGACTTATACTTTAAACAAGGCGAGGGGTGGACTTCCTCTCCGCAAGAGCATAGATTAACGCAGTTATTGGCCGGAAACGGAATCTATTGTTATATAGAGGATTATCGGACCGGAGAAAGAAAAAGGATGAGTTTGGATGCAGACGGTTTTGAGCCTCCGCTGTCCTTTTTTAATCTTGTTTATCCGGTTGGGTCAATTTACATGTCTGTAAATCCAATAAATCCATCAGAACTCTTCCCACTAACAGCATGGGCTGAATGGGGAAAAGGAAGAGTGCCAGTAGGTGTGGATACATCTCAGACAGAATTTAACAAGGCAGAGAAGACAGGTGGATCTAAAACTGTAACACTTACAGTCGATCAGATGCCGAGACACACTCATAACGTCCCGAAACCGGAATGGTATGGGGTTACGTCACAGTCAGATACTGGTTTCGGATTGCTCAGAACGAAAAATCCAATAAAGGACGGAAGCGATGGCTTCGTTTCTGCTGCCACTGGTGGCGGTAAGGCACACAGCAACTTGCAGCCGTACATAACTTGCTATATGTGGGTAAGGACGGCGTAGGAGGAGAATAATGGAGATTAGAGCAAGACCGTAATGGTCTTATTTTTATGCAATATTATAAATAGGAGAATTTTATGGAAACTTTTATCATGCAGACATATACTATTGTACTTCCGATAATTCTAGGGTACGTTGTATGGCTGCTTAAAAATCAAAAGAAAGACCGAGATGCAAATAGCAAAGGAACGATGCTTTTGCTCAGAGTTCAGATGATTGAGTACCACGAGAAGTGGATTGCAAGAGGCTATGTAACAAAACATGGGCTTGAAAATTTTATTGAGATGTATGATTCATATCACGATCTCGGCGGAAACGGGGTGGCTACGCAGCTGCTTGAAGAAGTGAAGGAATTGCCGATTAGAGGTTAGGAGGTAGAAAGAATGGAACAGATTATGAATTATGTCAAACCAGAGTTGATTGTAGTAGCAGTAGTGTTGTATTTTTGCGGTATGGGGTTAAAGCAGTCACAGGCAGTGAAAGATAAGTACATTCCGGCGATTTTAGGGGCAGGAGGAATCTTCTTGGCAACAATCTATGTGATTGCAACTTGCCCGCTAGGAACAATGCAGGAGATTGCAATGGCAGTATTTACAGCGATTGTGCAAGGCATTTTGGTAGCAGGGTTAAGCACATATATCAATCAGACGATTAAACAACTCGGAAAAAATGAATAAAATAGCAAAAAAGCAAGGGGAGTCTTCGGACTCTCTTTTGTTGTGTTCGAAGGAGGAAGAGATATGAGTATTTGTAATGGAGTAGCAGGAAATAGAGGAAGAAATCCAATCGGAATTTTTATCCACAACGATGCCGGAAGTCAAAATGCGAATGCGGCATTTTATCGGAATTGGCTGCAAACACATCCTTTGGAAAATGGTTTCGCGCATTATTATGTGGCTCAGGACGGCATCTTACAGGCGGAAGATGATTCAAATTGCGCATGGCATTGTGGGAACTTAGATGGGAATTTAAACTATTTAAGCGTAGAAGTATGTCAGAGCATGGGGGATTTAGACGTATTTAAACATAACGAAGAGAAAGCTTTTCAGCTGGTTGCAAGTAAATGTATTCAGTATGGAATTACACCTAATGAAAATACAATCAGATTGCATCAAGAAGTTTACGCGACAAGCTGCCCTCATAGATCAGTAGAGATTCACGGGGGTAGAGGTGCAACAAAAGCATATTTCATTGAGCGGATCAAGGCTCATATCAAACAACAGACAGCGAAGCCATCAGAGCCACCAAAGCCAAAAACTCCTCTATGGTATCAGGCACATGTATCCGGTAAAGGTTGGATGGATGCGGTAAACGGAGGCACTGCCGGAACTGTGGGACAAAATCGAGCGCTGGAAGCAATCAAGATTGACATGCGTAAGTTGAACTTTAAGATCAAGGCTCGTGCTCATATCCAAAATATTGGGCTTAAGGATTTTGGCTATATTAAGCATGATACAGTCATCGGGACGACCGGAAAAGGCTTGCAGATGGAAGCGATTGAGTTGATTGCTGAGGGATTAAATGGGAAGAAGCTGCAGACTAGAGTGCATATTCAGGACATTGGTTGGACTCGTTGGACATCTGGCATGATCGGTACGGTTGGAATGAATAAGAAAATCGAAGCGATTGAGCTTAGATTGGTATAAAATGAATTGGTGGCATTGTCACCATTTTGCCACCGATATAAAGATATAACGCAAAGATATAAAAATCGGAAAAATCTGAACTGTTGAAAAAGCCTTGATTTTACAGTATTATAGGAGATGTGCAGAGATGCGCGAAGCTAAACTTTTAAAAGGTTAGAAATACCGTTCATGTGGAGACTGTATGTTTGCTGTCAAAAAGAGATTGGTTAAAGCCTAAAAAGTATAAAAAATAGCGTATTTCCGGGCTTTTTCGGGTATTTTTAAGATTCCGGATTTGCTCGGTTTTTTCTATGGAAACATATCTACTATAAAAATGATTTAGGGTTGAGGCTGTGGGAAAGTGTGAAATAGGTTGTGGCACTAAAATAGATGGTGTCTAGGTTCCAAACTCAAACAGAGTGAGTGAAATAGATGTTGCCTAATATGGCAACTCGACTGTCGGCTGTATGGCAGGCAGTGGATTAGATGTTATGGAGGGAGTGAGGAAAAGTGGGAAACTCAAACTGGATTTGGCCATCCAAAGATATGGACTTTTGGAAAATTGAAAATAAAACATCTTTTGTAACAGTTAAATGGAGCCATAATTGTTTTGATGATTACAAGTTATTAGCGTATCAGTTCTATGAATGTGGATATAACACCTTTGAAGAAGTGATTGGTAGTGGGCATGATAATGTTAAATCAGATATGTGGTTTTTAACAAGTATTTTTTTAGTACGCCATAGTATTGAGTTGGGATTGAAAGCTTTATTATGTAGAGTATTATCGCGCAAAAGAGATATTGAAGATGCTTTTGAAGAATGTTGTCATGATG